>Ga0210408_10000480_pt1 | contig 51130 bp, 34 predicted proteins | sample IncBWH4MmetaG_FD_155471 | JGI IMG/M metagenome (GOLD analysis project Ga0210408, IMG submission 155471) | Forest soil microbial communities from Barre Woods Harvard Forest LTER site, Petersham, Massachusetts, United States - Inc-BW-H-4-M | ecosystem: Environmental > Terrestrial > Soil >...
CGTTCCCCGGGCTGGGGCGGGCCCGCCCCGCTGATCACGGCTCTCGGGGTTGGAGCCGTTCTTACTTGGGTGATCAAGAAATATAGCGCGAAAGAGGCCATCGCCCATCCTCTAGCCTTTGGCGCTTACATAGCCTGGTCGCTGGTCAGCAGCTTGTTCCTCACGCCCCTCGCCCTGTGTACGATGGATTCCGCGGACTGGGGCACGCGAACCAAACCACAAGAGGTGCCCATTGGCAACGCCCACCGCTAACCCGCCTTCTGAAACCAAAGATGATTCGCTTCCGCCAGAGCACGAGAACGCTCCGGTCAGGCAATCACTCCACTACAAGGTGGTAATTGCGCTCTACCGGGTCTCTGCCATCGCTGTGCTGTATTTGGTGCTCGCCGGAATTATCAGCTACGCCTTCGTGATGGGCTTCTATGCCATGAACAGTTCGTGGGCTGCGCCGATCATTCTCTCTGCTGCCGACGAGAAGAGCCTCGACTTCAGGGAAAAACTCGTCACCACACAACAGACCATCGAGGATCTCAAGGTGGATACGAAGAAACTCGACAGTGGCCTGGTCGAAATGAAAAAACACCGGGCTGCACTTCTGGCGCTCGAACCCGAATTGCAACAAGCCATCGCGCGCGAGCAAACTCACAACCGCGCAAGCGGTCCGGAACTCGCGGCACTGGACCGGCAGAAGCAAGCTGACAACCTGAAGACACAAAAAGTGCTGGCGCAGCTGAAGCAAGTGGAGTCCAACATCAACAAAAATCTGGCTGCCGGGTTGATCACCCAGGGCGACGCTGCGACACAATTGGCAGCCCTGAACCAGGCAGGGGGTGCGTACACGGACAGCAAAATTGCGGAGGTCCTGCTGACCGACAGCGTTCTAGACAAGACCACGACCGGCACCAACTCGCTGGATGTACTCGTAAAGCAGGCCGAGTTGCGGTCCGAGGTTGCCCAGTTGGATGTCGCGATCAATGTTGCAGAGAAGCAACTCCAGGAGGAATCACGACAGGTTGATCGATTGAGACAGGCCATCCAAACGGCCAAACAGAATCCATATTATCTGAACGCGTCTGGCGAGAAGACGTTGTACTTCGCCTTCGTTCCTTACGATAACCAAGCCAGCGCCGTAACCGGCACTTCCATCTACGACTGTTACCTGAACATGATCGGGTGCCGCAGAGTGGGCACTTTGAAGCAGGTATTCGCGGGCGAAGAGACCGCTATCCATCCGATTTTCAAGACGCAGATTCGCGGCTTTCTTGTCCAACTGAATCTGGACCATGCTGAATCGGCGAAATCGAAGACAGTATTTCTGGGCCGCAAGCCGGTGGTGTTTTGAAGGAGAGGGAAAATGTTCCTGAACAACTGGAGGTTTGTGGTGGCCTCAGCGATGTTTTTTTCCTCGGTGCATGCATCGGTAGCGCTCCCGCACGCCCATGCAGTTGACCTGACAGATCAGCTGGCGTACTGCTCCTATGTTATGGAGCAGGCGCAGGCGCAGCGAGACCTGCTGCGCACTCCCATCGCCTCGGCAGGCATGACTCAGCCCGAGACTGGCTTACCGTTGCAGGTGGTAGCGGGTGCCTCGGTTGGACTCGCGAGCATAAGAAAAGCTGGTTTAACCATGGACGCGGCCCGCACCGAGTGCGAGCTGTACAAAGCCACGACCGGAGCCCAGCAGAAAATCCAATACGCGCTGTCCAGCCTCGAACAAGAAGCTCTACGCAACCGGCTCGCTCTCGTCGAACAGGCCTCCAAGTCGCTAGACGCACTCATGGACAAGACTTCAAAGATGGTGGAGGCGCAGAATGCGACCCGGCTTATGCTTTTTTCGCTGCAGACGACGAAGATCAAGCTGGACGCCGACCAAGCCGATACCCGGTCGAAGATCACCGCGCTTTATACTCCGCCACTGAGTGAAAGACCACTGAAAGAGCTGGTCGCTGAAAAACAGAATAGTGAAGGAAACGAACAAAGAGCGCTGGATAAACTAAGTCGCCAAAATAATTGGGACGTGGCCCTCTCCGTTGGCGTCCATCAGCAAGTAAATCCGATCGCCCAGAGTACCCAGCCGTACGGCGCAGTTTCGGTCAATTACAATTTCGCCAGCCGAGCCATCGACAAGCATCTGGATCACGCCGTGGAGGCCCACGACGAATGGAAAAGAGCGCAGGAAAGCGAAGTCGTGCGCAGCATGGAGGTCCTTCGACAGCAGTTGGTGGAAACCATCTCCGTACAAGAGGCGAAGCTCAAGTCTCTGCAGGCAGAAAGCGAACAGATCGAGAAAAACCTTCAGCTGGTTGTCAATCCGGACACTTCGGCAGCCTTTGACTTTCACAACCAGCTGACGGCGGCACAACTGCTCCTGGGAATCGAGACCGGCGATGCACGCTTCAGGATTGGGCGCCTGCGCGAATACCTCGCAAAGAATTACTGATCGATTTGCGCCTGTGATCTTGCCAAACCGTCACCCCCACAGGCTGCGCTGTCTTTGTCAGCAAACCGAACGTAGTCCGAATGGGCCCCGCGCGGATCGGTAGCGGGAAGTCGCTTATGGGAAGTGATCGCGATTGCTTTCGGTCGATGGGTGATCCCTAAACTACCCCTTCTGCGCGTCTGCCGTAGGAGGAACCAGAGTTCGCCTCGACGCTGATGAGAGCGCTAGCGGAGAGCGATCATTCTGTTGAACGCCAAACGCATACCCGCCCCTTCGGCCGCCGTCACAGTTTCTCACCAGTAGGACAGTAACCAGGTAAATTCAGATCGGTGAGCTGTCATATGCGTCGAATGCTTCGGGCTCCTTCTCTTCGCGAAAACCAGGATGGCCTTGTAGCAGCCGTGCACAACGGTTCCAGCGAAGAATGGCATCGTCGTTGCCCGGAGGACGAATGGCTTCGGCCTGTGCGAAGCAGCGCATCGCCTCCTCGAACAGAGGAGCGAGGGTATGCGGAAAGCGCCCCACATGCATTTGTGCCTTGGCTCGCCGTTCATGAAGCAGACCTGTGTAATAGAGGCGTTCGTAGCTCTCGGCGAGTCTTAGGAAAAGATCTTCTACTTCCCGATAACGATCCGATGCGTCCCCACGGAACTGGTCGGTGATGGCGAGGCCCAACAGCCGGAGCGCCAGTTGATGCTCGGGTTCGACTGCGAGGATATCTCGGCAGATCGATTCCGCCTCTTCCGGTTCGTTGAGCGAGCGGTAGAGCTCAGCTTTAGAGATGGCTTCCGGGATACCGGCTTTTGAGATGGTCTTCAACTTGAATTCCATGGGACCTCCTTTACCGTCACCTTCATCCTTGTTTGACGCCCCGAATCCTCCGAACCAGCATGAGCACCGGATCATAAAATTCATCCACGACGCGCTCTTTCAGAGGAATAATCGCATTGTCCGTGATGTGGATTTCCTCGGGGCACACTTCTGTGCAGCACTTGGTGATGTTGCACAGGCCGATGCCGAGCTCATCCTTCAGCATTCGAGTGCGAGACTTTGAATCGAGAGGATGCATTTCCAGCCCTGCCACCCGCACGAAAAATCGCGGCCCTCCGAACTGCTCCATCTTGTCATGCTCACGGAGAACGTGGCACACATTCTGGCATAGGAAACATTCAATGCACTTGCGAAACTCCTGCACCCGGTCCACGTCCTCCTGGTACATCTTCCACTCGCAGCCCGAGCGTGGCTCGAACGGTGGAATTTTCTTGTTCACGCGGTAGTTCCAGGAAACATCGGTGACCAGGTCTTTAATTACGGGAAACGCCTTCATCGGCTGAACCGTGATGGGCGTGTCCAGGGGAAGCGAATCCATACGGGTTTTGCAAGTGAGACGAGGCCGGCCGTTGACCTCTGCCGAACATGAGCCACACTTGCCTGCCTTGCAATTCCAACGCACCGCGAGATCGGGAGCCTGGTGCGCCTGGATGTAATGAAGTGCATCCAGCACGACCATCCCGGGAGCAATCGGCACGCGGTACCTCGCTGGCTGCCCACCTTCGCGGGTTCCCCGGAACACCTCAAAGATTGCGTCCGCCATTTGCGATCCTCCCCGATCTCTCTACTTTCCTATTTCTCTTTCTTACTTGTCTTCAACGAGTTGCCTCAGTTCGTTGGGCATTCCCGGCACGGGTGATTGGCGAAGCACCATGGCGCCTCCCTGGCGGAGGATCACATTATTCTGCGTTCCCCAGGTTGCGTCGAGGCTGGGATAGTCAATCCGGCTGTGAGCTCCACGGCTTTCCTGACGAGCAAGTGCGCTCCGGGTGACGGCCTCGGAAACTGTCAGCATCGCCTTTAGGTCCTGCGCCAGATGCCAGCCAGGATTGAATAGTCGTGAGCCTTCGACGCTCAGGCGTCCGGCCCGCTCTTTCAATTTCTCCAGCTCCTGCAATGCACGCATCAGATCTTCTTTGGTACGAAAGATGCCAACCAGGGTTTGCATCGCTTCCTGCAAGTCACGATGAATCGTATATGGATTCTCCCCTGCTTCGCGCTCGAAGGGAGCCAGGATTTCATGTGCGGCCTCTTCGACCTGTCCGGAATCAATGAGTGTAGGCTGAATCGCCTTGGCATACTCGGCGGCCGCCCAACCTGCGCGATGGCCGAAGACCAGCAGATCCGAAAGAGAATTCCCGCCCAACCGGTTTGCGCCGTGGAGTCCGGCTGCTGCTTCCCCCGCAGCAAAAAGTCCGGGCACGGACGATTTCGCGGTTTCCGCCTCCACGCGAACACCCCCCATCATATAATGGCAGGTCGGTCCTACCTCCATCGGCCCCTTCGTGATGTCCACATCCGCGAGTTCCTTGAATTGGTGATACATGCTCGGCAGTTTCTTCTTCACATAATCGGGGGGCTTCTCGGAGATATCGAGATATGCGCCGCCGTGTTCGGTACCGCGGCCTTCGCGCACTTCCGTATAAATTGCGCGCGCGACCACGTCGCGGGTAGAAAGCTCCATCTTCTTGGGGTCGTACTGCTCCATAAAGCGCTGGCCCAACTTGTTGCGGAGAACGCCTCCCTCGCCCCGGACCGCCTCCGTGACGAGAATCCCCTGCACTCCCGGAGGCCATACCATGCCGGTGGGATGGAACTGCACAAACTCCATATCCATCAGTTCGGCGCCTGCGTCGTAGGCAAGCGCCATTCCGTCGCCGGTGTACTCCCACGAATTCGAGGTAATTTTCCACGCCTTGCCAATACCGCCGGTGGCCAGAATAATCGACTTGGCTTGAAACACCACGAATCGGCCCTGTTCGCGCCAGTAACCGAATGCCCCGGCAACGCGATCGCCATCCTTTAGCAAACGCGTGATTGTGCATTCCATGTAGACGTCGATCCCCATTTGCACGCCGCGGTCCTGCAAAGTGCGGATCATCTCCAGGCCGGTGCGGTCACCCACATGACACAGCCGGCGAAAGGTGTGACCGCCGAAAGCGCGCTGCAGGATCTGTCCGTCCCGAGTGCGGTCAAAAAGCGCGCCCCACTGTTCAAGCTCTCGAACCCGGTCGGGGGCCTCCTGGGCATGAATTTGAGCCATACGCCAGTTATTAAGCAACTTGCCCCCGCGCATGGTGTCGCGAAAATGAGCGCGCCAATCGTCGGCGGTGTCCACATTGGCCATCGCCGCAGCGATTCCACCCTCCGCCATGACGGTATGCGCTTTGCCGAGGAGCGACTTGCAGACCACTCCCACTCTCGCACCTTGGGCCAGGGCTCCCAGGGCCGCCCGCAGACCAGCGCCGCCGGCGCCGATGATCAACACATCGTGGTCGTGGGTTTCGTATTCTGTGGTCACAATAGTCTCAGGTCTCTAACTGCGCCGCTGGCAACCAGGCGAACGTAAAGGTCGGTAAGACCCACCGTGATCAGGCTGATCCAGGCATACAGCATGTGACGCTCGTTCAACATGCTCAACCACCGCCAGGTCGTGTGCCGCGGCCCGGCGAACACTACACATGAAAAGCAGTCGAGCCTCCCCCCCCCAAAATGGCGCAGCGAGTGACAAGACAAGGCGTAAACCGTGAGAAGGGTGACGTTGAAAAGCAGAACCAGGGTGCCGACTCCAACTCCCATGTGTCCGTCAAAAAAGAAAGCGTGAAATGCGTCGTGCCATAGAAAAATGAGGAAGACGAATCCTACGTACAGGAAGTAGCGATGCAGGTTTTGAAGAATGAACGGAAACGCAGTCTCTCCTCGGTAGCGGTGTTTGCCACCTTCGCCCACCGCACAGGCAGGAGGATCAAGGAAAAAAGCTCGGTAGTAAGCCTTTCGATAGTAGTAGCACGTGACCCGAAAGCCCAAGGGCCAAATCAGAATCAGGAGGGCTGGAGAGAACGGCCACCAGCGATGATGAGGGTCAATCAGAGGAGAATAAAAAGGAGACAGATACGGCCCCCACTCGTAATACGTCCCTTCGAAGGCCCGCAGAGTGGCATAAATTCCGAATGCGCCGAGCAGAACAATAACCGGCAATAACTCAAGCCACCACGCATCCCGCCGCAGCGTCTTGCCGAGATGGCGTTCGTCACCTGTAGTCGAAGCTCCCGACATAGGCCCCCCTAGCGGTGCATTGAGCACACAAAAATAGCTTTTCGAGACAAGAATGTCCAATCAACAGTTCCGGCGAAACTCAGGGGGGCGGACTGGAGCAGGTCGCATCCACAGGCAAAAAAGTTCGTACTCAGGTCCAGGATTTGGCCAACAGAGGGAACGAAAACATTGCGGAAGCCATCGACGCAGGCAAAGAGGCTTACTGAACGCACACAGCCGAGGGTTAGACACACTCTCGAGAACGATGACGTGAAAAACGGCCGAGCCACGAAAACGTTCGTTTGACTGATATCGAACAGAGTCGTCGGCGCCACCCACGATTGTCCGGATTTATATCGGAGCCCGAGATACCGCCAGACACATCGTCAAGCACAGACTGAAAATCACCTGAAAAGGGATAGAGCAGACGTGCACTTCTGAGTATTACTGGGACGGGTCGCTTCCATTGACGGTCCCGCAATCGTGGGATATCAGTCGAACTATGCAATACGGGGCTGGAGGGTATCCCTCCTTTCTCAGAGGGAGAAATTTCGGGTTATCCAACCCGGCCCCGGTAGTCACATGAGCATGAATGTATACAAACCTCGCTGCAAACGAGCTGCACGCAAAGCGGCTCTGTCCATACCCTGTCCGACCTGCGGCGTCGAACCCGGTGAGAGGTGCGCGAATAAATCTGGTCAGCTGCGACGAAACCCGCATCGTGGCCGGATCGCGAGCGGCACCACGGGGACGCTGGCGCAATGATAGCTCGGCAAGATCAGCCATAGCGCCGGCGGCGCCCGGACAATGAGTGCACAGGCAAGCGGCCGTTGGCAGGTCGCCCCTTGCCTCGCACGCGTGCGTCAATGATCGGTGGGGTCCACGAAGCGCCGATTGTCGATAAGGTTCGGCAACTCCCTCAAGTTGCCGACGATATTGACGGAAAAGCTTTGAACGCTCGGTATGCCATCCACCCCGTTCACGGTAAGTTGGATGGTGAAAGGCGCTGCGCTTGTGTAGGCGTGAGACACCTTGGCACCGTTTGCACTGGTGCCGTCACCGAAATCCCAGCGATACTCGACTGCGGACACACTCGCGGCTCCTGTTTGCGCCGAGAAATGGATTGTCTCGCCGACGTTGGCGACCGACGGAACTTGCGCTTTCACGGTTGGCGCGCTCGGAGAAACGCTGCTATCGACGAGCTTGATCACCCTCACAGACTCGGGTACCTGGTCATCGATCTGCACCGTCCCGCCCACGAGCGTGACCGGCGCGCTCTGGTTCAACACGTCCGAGGCCGTAAACGGGTGCTCCGCCGCCAGTCCGAGGTCAGCCAGTCTCAACACGTGCGACCGTGAAGTCTTTGTCCAATTGAAGACCGTCAAAATCGCTTGGTGCGGACTCTCTTGAAGAAAGAAGATGCTGGGCTGTTCATCTTCCGGCTCGTAGGTCATCAGATCGAGGGGCGTGGACGCTCTTCCTATTTTCGCCATATTCAGCAGGTCCGTGTTTTCAACTAGCGCCAGGCGATCCTTCTGCGATCCCAGAACCGGCATGTCATCGCCAATCTCGTACATTCCGCCCGACACTGCAGAGAGCGCAATTGATGCTTGCGCCGCGGACAGAGGAAGTGAGGCGGGCCGTTCTGGGAAATCGCTGAAGGACTGTCCCGTCGTGTTAAAGGCGTCCGGATCATTGACGAAGAAGTTGCGGTGCATGTAGAAGCGTGCGGCGATGCCAGGCGCAGCGTCCTTCGTTCTCTGAAAACTGTGTCCCGTGTCCACGGAAACCCGGCCTGTATCCACCAGTCCCACCGGGGTGAGCATCGGACTTCCGTCCTTGTCCAGAATCACCTCGTCACCCACGGTGTCGCGGATGATCTCGAGGCCCATTCGCTGTGCTTCGAGGGCGGTCGTATGGGGCCGGTAACGGTGGCCCTCGATCGCCGTGGTGTCCATGAAATCGAGCTTGATGAAGCGGACACCCCATTCGCGAACCAGTGTCCTGTAAGTCTGACGTAAGTATTCCTGAGCCCCAGGGTGGGTCGTATCCAGGGCGTACAGCACATCCGTCGTCTGGTTCCAGACCTTACCCAGGGGGATCGGTTCGCGCTTGGCGTTGTGGACCAGCCAATCCTTGTGGTGCTCGTAGACCCAGGCCCGTGCTGTCACCTCGAAGGGACCCGTCCAAACGCCGAACGTCAGGCCATTTCCCGCAACGTGGTGTGCCACAGAGCGCATGCCGTCGGGGAACTGCGTGGCATTAGCCGTGACGTACTCTCCGCGCGCGTACTGATAGCCTTCATCAATCTGGAAATACTTGTAGCCGAGTGAACTAAGATGTTCGGCCTGCCAATCCGCATTGGCCAGGGTTTCGCCTTCGTTGATGGCGCCATAAAAGGCGGTCCAACTCCACCAACCGATCGGAGTCTCGGTTGAGACGCGCGCGTGGTGCAGACGTCGGATCGCCTCGCCGTAGGACAGCAGCTGCTCGTGGTAGTCCGGCCCGGCTTCGAGCATCAGGCGCTCCGAAGCGAGCTCTCCGCCGGCTTCGAGGGGCAGACTCAGCTCGATCCGGTCCTCCGTGGGAGCAGTCTTAAGATTGAAGTCGTTTTGGATCTCTGTCGTTCCGGTGAAGTCAACGTTGTAAGCCGCAATCTTTGACTGCACGCCCGTGCCAGACGTTTGCAGCCGCAGCAAGGCTAGAAGGCGGTTGGAGCTTAGCGCGCCGAAGAAGAGACTCTGTTTGTTTTCCCGATTGTAGATGAGCTGGCTCCCAACCCCGCGATGCATGCCACCCGGCGCATTCCCCAGGTCGTAGATCTGGAGCGGCGGCCAATCTTCGCTGAAACTGTCTGAGAGAATCCGATCGGCGAACGCATGGCCGCCCAGATTGAGCAACGGCTCCCCGATTGCCTCCATGCTCCGGATGGCCTGCACAGTCACGTCCTTGCCCGTGGTGTTCCGTACCGTCACCTGGACAGTGGCGTAGGGACGCTGATCATAGAGCTGCACAACATATACCAGATCGGTTCTGCCCTCGAGACCGCTGCAAATGACGGTTGCCGCTCGGCCCGAGCCGAGTTCATCGCTGAACCTAGATTCGGAAGCTTGGTGACGTGGGTACTCCTTCGAACCCAGCCACTGGTGATCGACTTGTGCTGCCACCCGGCTCGTCAACACCTGCTGCCCGCCCCGCACCGCCAGTCGATACGACCCATCCTGAGCGTTGACGGTCAGGGACAGTTTGTCGTTCGTCAATTGCTGTGCTGCACAGGGCACGGCGACCAGCAGCGCCCCGGCCATGATCGCCCATCCCGTATTGCAGAGCTGTCCCCAAATCCTTTTTGGCACGGCGTGATCCTCCCCGGGCAGGTTTCTTCGAATAGGGGCCAATACTATATCGACGACGCATAGTGCGGCTAGGTGAAGGAGGTCAGCGCGCACGACGGCGCCAAAATGTGTACCGCCCGTCGATATGTCAGACCGCGCATTTGGCGAACCATCGCACGATCAGGTGTAGATCCCGAACCAACTCCTACACCGTCCTGGCTGCGAGCATTCGGCGGCGGAGTCGTTCGGAACCTGGTCGCTACCCCCGATCGACGACTTTACCGGGCGTACAGCGGAGTGAACAAGGTCGCCGTGGTGATCTGAACAGCTAGCCCCGGATCGTCGATGACACCTACTCTTTGATAACGTTCACATAGTAGAGATCGGTGGCGACTTCAAAGTCATCCTTCTTGAGCGTGGTTCGCATCGTCTGCCAGTCTGGGGTTGCGTGAAGGATCTGCCAGTTGTCTTTCCTTCCCACGCGTACCGGCATCTTGAACATCGGTTCGTCCGCCTTCCATCGGTATGAAACGGTGCCGTCGGAGTCGTCGAACTTCAATTCCAAAATAGGGATCGCAGTGTGACGGAGGTACTGATCGAAGATCGGAGTCAGATTCATGCCGGCTTGCTGGTTGAAGTACTGCAACACATCCTCGGTCATAATGTTCTGATACTTGAAATGCTGATAAAAATCATGCAGCAGTTTCCACCAGCGGATATCATCGTCAACAATGCTCCGAAGAGTATTGATGAAAAGTACGCCTTTGAAATACTGGTCCGGCGGTGGCTCGCCGTCGACACCCCGTGCCGTGATGATGGGCCGCTCATTTTTTACCTTAGATTTGTACCCGTTCAAGTACTTAATGGCGTTATCTTTACCATACATATATTCAACGTAGAGGCTCTCCAGGTAGGTCGTCCAGCCCTCATGAATCCACATATCTGAGCTGTCAGCGGCTGTGATGCTGTTGCCAAACCACTCGTGTCCGCTCTCATGAATGATGATGAAGTCGAAGCGCGTACTGATGCCGACCCCGGTCCAATCACGCTCGAGATAGCCATTTGCAAAATGGTTTCCGTAGGTAACGGCGCTCTGGTGTTCCATTCCGGAGTAGGGGACTTCGATCAACTTGTAGCCGTCCTTCTTGAAGGGATATTCGCCGAAGTAATGCTCATACGCTTCGATCATCCCTTTCGCCTGAGTGAATTGCTTCTTGGCCTTCTCCATGTCCTCGGGGAGTGCGTAGAAATCCATATCGAGGTCGCCTAGCCGGTCGGAGAAGTGTTGATAGTTGCCGATGTTGACGGAAACGTCGTAATTGTTGATGGGGTAGTGAACGAACCAGTCCCAGCGTGTGTAGCCGTCGCCCAGAGCGGTCTTGCCCATGAATCTTCCATTCGAGACATCGACCAGGTTGTCGGGAATCGACACGCTGATCTGCATGTTTTCGACTTCATCGCGCCACTGGTCTTTGTTGGGCCACCAGATGCTTGCACCGATTCCTTCGCAGGCGGTGTAGATCCAGGGATGGCCGGACGCATCCGTGCCGAACGTGAAACCACCGAATCTACCCGTCTGGACTGGCGACCCGGAGTAGTAGAAGTCGATCGTATAGATGTGATCGCTTCGTAAAGTTTCCGGGAAATCGACGAAGACTGCACCGGAATCGCGCTCGTAGTGCAGCGGAGCGGAGCCGAGAAGAACTTTGTCGACCTTAAGGGCATCGTTCAGGTCGAGTTGGATGCGGGTATCATCCTTGAGCATCTTGAAGCGAATGGTGTTCTTTCCGCTGATGAGCTTTTTCTCGGGATCGATGCGGATATCAAGATGGTAGAACAGCAGATCGTTGTTAGCACGATAAGGTCCGTAGGCGCCGCGCAGGAGGTCGGCTTTCGTCGGCTCGCCCTGACCTCGCGACCGCGGTGGCGTGGAAGAGGATTGAGACGCTTGAGCAGAAGTCTGAGCAACTACGAAGGCTGGGACTGACACAAAGACGACAACCGTAAGTACTTGCCTGCACCAGCTTACGCACGCGCGGGTCTTATCCAATTTCCCTCCTGACTTTGTTCGCGATCACCGCTTTACGGCTGGGCAAGGCTGTCGTTTTTCCAGCCCGTTCGACTCCCTCGACGGTAATCGCTTCAATCATCGGTTTGGTCACCTGGAATCGGAAAAATCCGCGATCCCCACTCGCACAGCGGTCGATTCCTGCGCTTCTGTCCAAACACCGTAGACTTTCCGGTTGTATGCAGTCAGCCAGGTATAGTCGCCTAAGAATGCCGGGTGCTCGCTCAGGAACGGGGTCTCGGCCCAGGAGTAGTTCACGAACGTCTTTCCGCGGTCCGTCGAACGAGCAAGTGTAAAGCCCGTTTTGTGGTTGTCTGGGTCATCGCGGCGGTCATAAAATTGGACGTACACATCGCCGCTAACCGGATCCACGGCCATCCATTGAAAAAACTGGTCAATGCCATTGTGAATGGGATCGCTGTTCACGCGTCGGGGCTTGGACCAGGTGCGGCCGTGATCGGTCGAGAACACAGAGAACACATCCACGTCGCCATTGCGGAAGTCCGTCCAGGCTAAGTACAAGGTTCCACCCAGTTTGCCTTCGCGCGAATCCACACCTATCTGGGCAAAACCCATGGCGCGGGAAACGCCTGGAATGCCACCTGCACCACCGAAGTACGGAGGCGCGACATTTTCCACCGCGCGCGAGGGAGAGAAGGTCCTGCCGCCGTCGCGCGATTGAGTGATGGTGATCGTCTCGCCGTCATTCCAGCTGGCATAGATGGTGCCGTCAGCCCCGACAACCCCCACGAACCCGACGAGGCCACCGTTATCGTCACGGGGGAGACCGGCATGTGTGCTGATGCGTAGCGGCCGCGAGAACGACTTGCCGCCATCGCTAGAACGCGCGAACAGAATGATCGACTTGTCGAGCTGCCATTCAATCCAGCCCACGTAGACGCTGCCCTGAAAGGGACTCTTGGGCTGCACATCGGCGAAGAGTCGGGGCATGTCCTCCCACTGGATGTCTGGCTCATCCCCCTGAAAGGCCTTCACGGTCGCGGCACCCTCCTCCCATGTCTTCCCGCCGTCGAGCGAGCGGCGCACGAAAATTCCGTTTCGCCCAGCCCCATGGGCCCAGTACGATGTGCTCCCCAGCTTGTCAAAGTGAAGGCTTCCCAGATAGACGCAGCCTTTGTTGTCGAACGTGATTGAGACATCACCACCGGTTCGCCACCCTTTCACTGGCGGAAGATCGGCCGTGGCAAAGCTCTGTCCTCCATCGATGGAGTAGGCGATGGTTGCCGGTTGAAACGCCGCGACGACCTGATCGGGGTTATTCGGATTCACCGCAATGGATGGTTCGCTGCCGCTTTTGCTCGCGGATGAAACGGTCGTCACGTGACGATGCGGAGCTGGTGGGAGCGTCACTTGCGTTTGTACGACCGCCGTGCTGAGAAGAAAAGCAGCGATGCTCAACTTGATCTTTGCATGCATAGCTAGCTCGATTCGCAGCGAACTTTCAGCATGAAGGCCGCTGCTGTCAAAGTCGGCCATGCCCGCCACGAGCGGAGGGAACGGCCTTAACCATCGGAACATATTGTATTTTATATACAATCCCACGTCACGTGCCGAGATCATTCGTGGTCTCCTCTCATCCTGGCTTTATCGCGTCTGTAATTCCCTCGATCTCGACGTCCAAAATCCGTCAATACCTGCGGCGATCAGAATTGTGGTGCCTTGGGAATCTGAGGGGCCACCGTCAAGACAGTGATAACGGGCTGTATCCAGTCATGGGGCCCTCAGGGACACAGGCGGCACGTAACTTTGCTTGACTTCTCGCTTCCACCAGTCGCCGGAAGCTCGCTTCTCAGCCGGCGTGGCGAAGCGAAACTCATACACCATCGCGCGGACATAGCGAGGTGGCGTACCCGGAAAAGGATTGTGGCGCAGCAACTTGAGAACTTCCGGCTGGCCTTCGAGCAGCCGGGTCAGGAAGTTCAAGATCCACGGATCGGTGTGATAATTCCCCAATGCGGCGAACCACATCTGCCAGTCGAGGCGTGGCTGATGCGGCTGGACCCAAAGGGGTGCCCGTGTCGGGTCGCCGGGCTTATACCGGAACTCGTACGGAACCCAGATCCTACCGTCGTTCGATCCCTCGATGATGATTTCCGGGCGGGTGGTCGTCATCACGGCGAACAGCCCATAACTATTCACGATCTCAAACGGTCCCACCGCGCGAATGACTGCCTCTGCCGGTGCCCAGTGCTGCCCCGAGAGTTCGCCCACCATCAGAAATCCGCTCACGAACAAAACGAAGACTGCCACGAGTCCACAAAGGGTACGCCACCAGACCGGTCTCCAAGGAAAATGGGCGTGCGAACGTATTCGAGCCAGGAGTCTTTTTGCCAGGACGTGATCGAGCACGGCGTCATCCAGAACGAACAAGCAGAGCGCAATGGTAAGCGGGTTGAAGAACGCATAGTTCCCGGTGAGGAATATCAATAACTGCAGGAACGTGACAGCCAAGCCTGCAAACAGTCGAATCCTACGCGGAGCCAGCACGAACAAAGAAACCACCAACTCGACGAAGAACACGAATCCCACCGAAATCTGGTGAAACCAAGCGGGCAGTTGGTAGAAGTACCAAGCCAGCGGCGTTGGCAACGGCTGCGTCTGGTAGTGGACCGGCAGCGCCATAAGGTGTCGCCAAGTGGGATCTCCGCTCAAAAACTTAACTGCACCCGATAGAAACATCAGTCGGCACAGCAGCCAGCGGAACAGCTTCACGATGACCACTTCAGAGCCGAGAAAAACTGCCAAAAATCCAGCCTCGAGCAGCAAAGCATCCCACTGATAACTCATAAAGATCTGCCCCGCCGTGTCGAGCGACAAATAGAGCGCGAACAGCGCAACGCGGATGGCTCTCGCATTCACGCCCAGCAACAAAAGAAGAGCGAAGCCGACGCCGACGATCCAGACGGCACGCAAGGAGGCATCACTCTTGTTCAGCCACAACAGAGTCGGGGTATTCCAATAAGCCGCCGCTCCCAGAGACTCATGTACGGCACCGAGAAACTTGCCAACCGGAAGAATGCCACGCGAACCAATGAGCCCGGAGGCCTGCACTCCAAACGATACAAATGCCGCCAGATAGATCGCGCCCAACAATCGCAGAAAGAGCCACCCGGTCACGTGATACGTTTCAGGACGAAGCGGAACGCCCCACAGCAGCCTGGTTACCCAGTAAGCGGCTGAGCGATGAGCGGCAATCGTCCGATAGGCCGCATCACACACTGCCGCGACGCCGGGGAGTCGCTCGTATGACCATAGCAGCCAGCGCCGGTTTGGCAGGGAGGCTAGAACTGTGAAGACTGCGTAAGCGCCACTTCGCACCTCGCCGTCCGGCAGGACGAGTTGTACGGCTGACCTGAACTGCTGCTGTGACACTTGCGGGAATCGCTCGCCGACCTCCAGCAGCGGCGAATAGTCCACTCGGTCGCCGGTCAAGTCTTTCCAGTACTTCACCCACGCCCGACAAAACGAGCAATCTCCGTCGAAGACGAGCAGAGGGCGGGAGAGGTGGTTCCGGTCCATAAACTCACTCGGCATGAACTCGCTCGTGAGTATATTCTTGTGATGTCGGCAACACGGTCTCCCTTCTCACACAGTTGCCGGTGAAAAATGGTCGGATCTCGAACCCCTCTCGCGTCTGGCAAAGTCGAGTACGTATTCTGCGACGTCGTCGGGCGGGTGCGCGTTGTGGCAGTTAGAGGTTCTATCTTATCTGTGGCGGGATTCGCGCTGATCCGGCCCGGGACAGCAATCGTTCTCGAATAGCACCACGCAGCAGCCTCTGTCTGGCGTTTGGAGAACATGGTCGCTACTCCCGATGGACGACTTTACCTGGCATGCAGCGGAGTGAATAAGGTTGCTGTGGCGGAGCTGAACAAGTAGGTATTCGGCGAATCCAAAAGACCGAGGACTTCGGATAGGCTTCGGCCCCGGCGTGCGCCATTACCTCGGTAATATCAGCTCATCTCGGCTCAAACTACAATTAGCCTGTGAATCTCCGTCTCAGGGCGCGACCAAAGAGATGGGTTGTGATGGCGTTCGGGGCAGTGTGCCTACAGGCTCTGTTCTCCCTCCTGTGGTCCCGCAGTTTTCGACTTACGGCTGTCGGCGACCTCATCCAGTGTCTTCTTCTGCTCTCCTGTCTATTCTCCATGCTCCCGAATGTCTCCCGAGAAAAGGGCCGGGGTAGGCTGTTCTGGATCCTGATGAGCGCAGGTTTTGGGACGTGGCTGTGCGCGCAGGTCCTGTGGACCTACTTTGAGGTGTTCGTACACCGAGAGGTTCCGAATCCGTTTGCGGGCGATGTGATCTTGTTCCTTCACCTGGTACCAATGATGGCTGCCCTCGCGTTGCGGCCTCACGAACACCGGGACGATCCCTTCGCCAAGCTGGGTTTGCTCGATCTCACCCTGTTGCTGACCTGGTGGCTTTATCTCTATCTCTTCGTCGTTATCCCCTGGCAGTATGTCTACTTCAGTGAATCGCTCTACGGGCGCAGTTTTGACCTGCTGTACCTCTCCGAACACCTGGTTTTTATCGCCGCCCTGGTGCTAGTACGGCGAGGAAGTACGGGGTCCTGGAGAATCATTTACTCCTATCTTCTAGGCGCTGCCTGGCTATACGCGGTCAGTTCCAGCGTGGCCAGTGTAGCGATTGACTTGCATGTGTACTATACCGGCAGCATCTATGATCTTCCGCTTCTCGTCGCTGTCGCCTGGTTCTCCGGAGTAGGCTCAATCGCTAGTACGCTCCCCGAGCAAAGGCCGCCCGCGACAACGGCTTTGTCAGAACATGGCATCTGGGCGGCCCGGCTGGCAATGTCAGCCGTCTTCTCGACGCCGCTGATGATTGTTTGGGCGGTATTTGGCGGACACGGACCGCTGAGGGTCCGCACGTATCGATTGGTGCTGACCGTGGCTACGATGCTGGTCATGGGGGGCCTGGTATTTCTGAAACAGCATTTGCTGGATTGGGAGCTGGTGCGGCTCCTGCGAGCATCGCACGAGAACCTCGAACAGATGTGTCGATTACGAGACGACCTGCTGAACAAGGAACAATCGTTGACGTGGTTCAGCCAGGAACTCCAGCGAAAGAATCTCGAGCTCCAAGAAGTGTCCTTCACCGACTCACTCACCGGATTGTGGAACCGTCGCTACTTGGAGGAGTCCCTCCCCGGAGACGCAGCACTTGTACTGCGGGAGCGTGGCCGTTCGCATGTGCCTGCAACGGGCAAAATCGATTGTCGTAACCTCGTTTTCCTCATGGTCGACATCGACTCCTTCAAGAGAGTGAACGATTGCTATGGTCATGCCGTTGGGGATGAGCTGTTGCGGAAGATTGCAAAGCGCCTTGCGAGCGTCGTGCGCCAGTCTGATTTGCTCGTCCGGTGGGGCGGGGAAGAGTTTCTGATCATGACTCGGTCCGCGGACCGTTCGGGAATCTCGGTGTTTTGCGACCGGATCCTGAATGTCATGGCTTCGGAGCGCTTCGAACTGTCGAACAGCATAAGCCTCCGCAAAACGTGTTCTATTGGTTGGGCACCCTACCCGTGGTGCGAAGAGGCGGTCGAAGCCCTTTGTCCGGAAGACGTGATCGAACTAGCGGATACCGCGCTGTATTTCGCGAAGTCGAAGGGAAGGAATCAAAGCGTGGGATTTCTACCCTCTGACACCGCGATGACCTCACCGGCACGAATCAACCCCGCGAGCCTTCGAGATGAGCAGTCAGGCCTGATTCGAGTGGCACATTCTTTGGGCCAGAAGCGCGACGCTTACGGTGACACGGGCTCCGACCTCCGCCAGGACGACGTCGCGGACCGTCGTACGGATGCCCTTCTCCGGGGCAGGGGAAAATAGGGCCGTGCATCTTTGAAGTGATCGGTCTGAGTAGCCAGCGAATGTGCCGGCAAACCGCACAACCAGTCTTAGGATCAACCACGACCCCCTCCACCGTTGTTGCAGCGAGCGTGTAGTATCGCAGGGTTCGCCTCTTCAGGCAGAATCCGAGGACTCTCAACTTTCATGAAACCGATTTGCTCATGTCTGGCCACCTAAGAGAGTTGCTGGCCGAACTGCCGGCGATTACCGTCCGGGCCCGAGACTACCTGAGTCGCTTAGACCACGATGGCATCGACCGAGCGGGATGGGAATTCGCGGCGGATGAGACTGGGCGGAGATCGACAGGAGTTGGACGAGATTAGAACCGCAAAGATACTGACGATCCAGGAACTCGGCGGTGGCTGGGGGCAATTGGTTCGCAGGTCCAGGGGCCGCCAGCCCCTTCCCGCAGAGCATGCTCGTCGACTTATGTCCGCCTCTATCGCGGTGACGTTCCTCCACTACGCATGAACACGATTGCACGTCCTCAGAAACACCGGGAGGATTCGATGAAACTACGAGCCGCCGTGCTCATCGCCACTTTTCTCGCCGCCCGTGCCTTTGCTCAGCAAACTGAAAATGCAATCGTGATTGACGCGAAGGACTCTGCCACGCCAACCGCGCCTGTCGCCTCACTTAGCAAATACCTGAACGGCTACCGCTCCTCCATCGACGGACAGACCATCGAGTACCACTCCTCCGATCCCGATGCCGATTCTGCCTTGCTCGTGCGTGGGCAGCGCGTGGCCCATACCGTCTCCTGGCAAACCGATCCCTTGCCCGAACCGTCCGGCGACTTCTACCAGTTCATCTGGCTGGCTGGCATTGAGTGTGCCGGTTTCGCTGAGGAGAAGGAAAGTCATCCATTCAACCTTCTGATCGATGGTCAGCCCTGGTTCACGTTCAAAAACGCCAAAGACGCGACGGCCAAGGCTTGGCAAATTGCCGGTAAAGACGGCGCGGAACTTTCCTTTGCGGCGACTACTACCGACCACGTCGGTGATCTTTTCGGCTACATGACACTCAGACTTCCTGCAAACCAGTTCCTGCCCGGCAGACCCCTAACCCTCGAAGTGCAAGGCGACAACTCCGGCAGTGCGGACTGGTACATGACGTTTCAGCACCGTTTCAATTTTGTGCCCCAGGTGCGCTCCGAGCCCGCGCTCGTCAAGGACGGCGCACACACACTGCAACAGTTGAGGCTCAGCCTCGACAACTTGGTTGCCGGCCGCACCGTCGAAGTTCAGACCCCCGATCACGAACCGATCCGTGCCGATCTAAAAATTGGTTCCAACATTCTCCGCTTGTCCATCCCTGCAGTCGCCTCCGCCGCCACCATCCCCCTCGTCTTCAAGCTCAACGGAAACGTCGTCGAAACCAGCATGGTTCCCGTCGCCTCCGTCCACAAGCGAGATATCTATCTTCTCTCCTATTCTCACAACGACATCGGATACACCGATCTGCAGCCCGACGTCGAACGCAAACAGTGGAACAACCTGGAACAGGCCATGCGCCTCATCCGGGCCACGCGAGATTATCCGGCTGATGCCCGCTACAAATGGAATATGGAAACCATCTGGGCCCTCGAAAGCTATCTGAAGCAAGCCTCCGCGGCGCAGCGCGACGAATTCTTCGCCGACGTCCGCTCCGGCAGCATCGGGCTCAGTGCTCTCTACGCCAACATGCTCACGGGCCTGGCCAATTCCGTCGAGATGAGCCACTTCTTCGATTTTGCCAGCGCTCTGAGAGCCGACTACCACATTCCCATGACGACCGCCGTCACCTCCGACGTTCCCGGCTTCAGCTGGGGAATCGTTTCCGCGATGGCGCAGAGCGGAGTCAAGTATTTCGCCACCGCGCCCAACGCTGGCGATCGCATCGGCTACACTTTGCAAGCCTGGGGCGACAAGCCGTTTTACTGGACCTCCCAATCGGGTCAGGAGAAAGTGCTGACCTGGATGGCCGGCGCCAGCTACTCGAGCTTCCACGAGGGGCCGCTCAGCAAGCTCGGCGACGACAAGATCATGAAACTGGCACGCAAGCTGGACGACATGGCCTATCCCTACGAAATCGTCCAGCTTCCCTACACGCTGGGCGACAACGGTCCGCCCGATTCCACGCTCGCCGACTTCGTCCGCCAATGGAACGACCACTATGTCACGCCACGCCTCGTCATGGCGACGCACGAGCAAATGTTCGAGCAGTTCGAGAAGCGCTACGGCGCAACCCTCCCCGTCGTGCAGGGAGACTTCACTCCGTATTGGGAAGACGGAGCCGGCTCTACGGCCTTCGAAACCGCGCTAAATCGCGCCGCCGTTGATCGGCTGATCCAGGGCGAAGCCTTGTGGTCGATGATGTCGCCAGCCTCCTATCCCGCCAAGGAATACGATTCGGCCTGGCGCAACGTAACTTTCTATGACGAGCACACCTGGGGAGCTCACAACAGCACCGAGGAGCCGGATCTGCCCTTCGTCAAACAGCAATGGGAGACCAAGCGAAAGTTCGTTCTTGACGCCGATCGCGCATCACGCGACTTGCTGTCGAGAGCTCTGAATTCGCCAGCCGCGCCGTCCCAGCTCAGAACGCCGATCGATGTCTACAATACAAATTCCTGGCTACGCGCGGACGTGCTACTGCTCACGCCCGAGCTGAGCGTGGCCGGGGATCGCGTCGTGGACCTCGACGGCCATCCCGTGCCGACCCAGCGTCTCTCCAGCGGGGAGCTCGCCATCCTGGTCGAAAACGTTCTACCGTTTTCCGCCCAGCGGCTGTTCGTGGAAAAAGGACAGGCTTTCAGTCGCAATGCCGCCAAAATTCGACCCAATGCCCTGGAGAACGACTTCATTGCCCTTTCCGTTAATTCGCAGAGCGGCGCAATCGATGCATTGACCTGGAAGGAAAAAGGAGTTCAGCTGGTAGATCATGCGCGACGCGCTGGCCTGAATCAGTACCTCTACGTCCTGGGCACCGATCCTGACAAAGCGCAGCCACTTTCCAACGTTCGCGTGCGAGTAAAGGAGCAGGGAAGTCTGGTAGTCTCGCTGCTCGTCGAAGCCGACGCACCCGGTGCGAGGCGCTATTCAACCGAGATTCGCCTCGTCGAAGGTGTCGACCGCCTCGACCTGATCACGAATATCGACAAACTTCCGGTCCGCGATAAAGAAGCCGTCCACATCGCCTTTCCCTTCGCCGTGCCCGGCGGCCACTTGCGCTACGATGTCGCCGACGCATTCGTTCGTCCCGAAACTGACCAACTCGCCGGTGCCTGCAGGAATTTCTTTTCCGTACAGAGTTGGGTCGACATTTCCAATCGTAATTACGGCGTGACCTGGGCCTCGGCCAACGCCCCGCTGGTAGAAATCGGTGCCATCACCGCCGAGCAGCCCTGGATGAAATCGATTGAGCCCTCGTCCTCGATTTACTCCTACGTGATGAACAACTACTGGCACACCAATTACAAGGCCGATCAAGAAGGCCCGGTGACCTTCACTTACTCGATCCTGCCCCATGCCGCCTTCAACGCCGTCGATGCTGCGAAATTCGGCACCGAGCGACGGCAGCCGCTAGTCGTTTCCTTGGCCGACGCCTCCACTCCACCGCGTTCCTCCCTGCTGCATCTTTCTTCACCCAACGTCCTCGTCTCTTCCATTAAGCCGACTGCTGACGGGCAAAGCTGGCTGGCCTATCTCTACAACCCAACCGAGAAGAACCAGAGAGTGGCCTTCGTCTGGAACAACGGTTCCCCCGTTTCAATCCGATCGAGTGATGCTGCGGGACAAACCATCACCCGAACCGACGACTTTGAGATCGCCGCCTTCGGCAGCGCCTACCTGCGCCTCGATCAGGCAGCCTCGAACAAGACGAAGCAATGATGACGAGCCGTTAGGGTTTGTCTGCGCCCGTAGAAATGCTATTAAGAATTGGAATGCTGGGGACCCCCCGCGTGGCTGAGGCGAGATACTTAGGTCAAAAAGATTCGACCTGCGCTTGCCAGCGTTGCGAAGTCGCAAATATGCTCGGTGCTCGGTGCGAGCGAGCCGTCCTCATCGGACATACAGGCAAGCGTATCCCGCATCTTGTACGGTCAGTCGAGACCTCCGCTGTGCAATCGCCTGAACAGGCAGCTGTGCAGTCCGACTTCCGTTCATGAGTTCTGAAAGAGCGGATGCGGAGTGAAGGGCTCAGGAGGGGCCAATTCTAGTCTGAGGATTTCTTCGGGTCCGTAGGAGTACTCCTTGCCGCACTCATCACAGGTGGCCACAAAAGGACTCGCCAGAGCAGGTGGAGGGGTCACCGCATCGGTCTCGCCCAGCGGGATTTTATGCCCGGAGTTTATATTCGCATGACGATGAAACTTGACGTTCTTGCAGATCACTACCCAATAGTAGCTGGATTGATCCCAAGGGCTCCAAGCGGTCATGGTTGCGCCCTTTCCTAAGGGTTCTTGCCGCGAACCAGGCTGATCATACCTAGTACTAGCGCCAGTACCAAAAGAACGTGAATGAATCCGCCCATCGTTCGCCCAGTAACTAAGCCTAGAACCCACAGTAGCAGCAATACGACCGTCGCGATTCTGAGCACGGGAGGCCCCTCCAAGGTCGCTGAAAAATGGATTGTGGGATTTATACCGGAGCCCGAGATGTCGCGACACAACTTGTCAGGCCAAGCTGAAGACTACCTGAAAAATGGACAGTCGAGGGAGCCCGGAAGAGCTGCTCCGCACAAACCGTATCCCTCAAGTAGTACTTGCGGCCTTGCCAGCTAACCGACTTTTCCCTAAGGCAATATCGTTGGTTTATTTGTTGCACTAATAGAGGTGCAGGTCTAAGATTCCCCTGCCTGATAACGATGGCGCGGCGCCAGCTGTTATTGGCGTAGCGCCGAAACAGAACGGTCGCTTGGGGGAGGGGCCGTTCTAGGTAGCGCCCCAGAACTTAGACCACGTCTGGGGCGCTTCGTTGTGTACCGGGAATCGCGCCGAGCACCGACTTCGGCTTGTGCGATAGGGTCATCGTGTCCCCGGAGAACGCATGGTTTCATCGAAAGCTGCAGGCCTGGTCCTGCTTGTCGGAGTATTGTTGCTTGCCGTCAGACTTGGTTGAACTGACTTCCGGCTTCTCCTCACATTCTGGGCAGTAGGTGACAACGCTGTTCGAGACTCGCTGCTCCAGCCCCTCGCACCCTCCTTGTGCCGAGTTGTGAATCGACCGGGCGGCTCGGACCTGCCGAATCGGCGTCCCGCAGGCACTACAGCACGGAGGATTCCCGCGTAGAGCGCAGCAAACCTCCGTGCTTCAGCGAATCGCTGAATTCGGTGGCCGTGATGCAATATGACGTCCACACCGGTTTCGGGTCCTCTACGTCTAACTGCGGCACCCTGGGGACCCATTTTGCAACGAACCACTAAGCCCTGTGTTTTCAACAACGATTGAAAAGGAAGACACGATCAGAGGGGCGAGATCGGGCAGTCCAGGGTCGGGCAGTCCAAGGGACGGTCGGTAGGTCGCGCTTCCAACCTTCTGATGGCCCCTCTGGACAGACGCCGCCCCCGACGGATCGCGCAACATAGTAGGATTCTTCGCTGGCTAGGCGAACAGCCTTCGAGGGGGGCAACGGTGTCTATGGCGGGCTTCGTATTGTTGCTGATCACGGCGGTCGGTATGGCCGTGGCGAATCTGCTGATCAAGCATGGAATCGAGCAGGGGGGCGGATTTACGCCGTCGGTAGCGGCGCTGCTGCACCTGTTTCGCCAACCGGCCTTGCTGGCTGGGGTGGCCCTCACGGGATTTTCGGCGCTCCTGTGGTTCCGCATCCTCGCCACCCAGAAGCTCTCCACCTGCTACCCTCTGTTCGTGAGCCTCACCTATTCCTTTATCACGGTTGGAGCCGCGTACTTTCTGCACGAAAAAATGTCGGCGCAAAAATTGCTGGGGCTGTTGGTCATTGTCGTCGGCATCACCACGGTGGCGCACGGATAAGCGACGATGAACGGGGAACCGGACAAGATCCAAGCCAACGCAGCTCCGCCACGCCAGCTGGCGGGGCTTTCCGTCGTGGTCCCTGTCTATCGCAGCGAAGCCATTCTGCCGGAACTGGTCCGGCGGCTCGCGGCGGTTCTGCCGTCGATCGCGTCCCGCTACGAACTTGTGTTTGTCAACGACAGCAGCCCGGACGGCAGTTGGAATGTCATTTCTCAACTGGCGGAGCAGCGCCCGTGGATCCATGCCATTAACCTGATGCGCAACTACGGTCAGCACAACGCGTTGTTGTGCGGCATTCGGGCAGCCCAGTACGGCGTCATCGTCACCATGGATGACGATCTGCAGCATCCTCCGGAAGAGATTCCGAAACTGCTCGTGATTCTGGACCAGGACTACGACGTGGTGTATGGCCGGCCCGCCCAAGAACAACACGGGATCCTGCGCGACCTGGCCTCGCTCGCCACCAAGCTGGCATTGCGGAACATGATGGGTGCGGAGATTGCGCGACACGTGAGCGCGTTCCGCGTGTTTCGTGCCGAAGTTGCGGGCGCGTTCAGCCACTACGAGGGATCATTTGTGTCGATCGACGTTCTGCTGACCTGGGGCACGAACCGCTTCGCGGCTACGCCGGTGCGCCACGAGTCACGCGCGCAAGGCACTTCCGGATACACCTTTCGCAAACTGGTCACGCACGCGCTCAACATGATGACCGGCTTCAGCACGAAGCCGTTGCAACTGGCCAGCCTGGTGGGATTCGCCTTCACCTTGTTCGGCTTTGGCGTGCTGTGTTACGTGCTCATCCGCTACTGGCTGCAGGGCACACCGGTCCCCGGATTCCCGTTTCTGGCGTCCATCGTCGCCCTGTTCTCTGGAGCGCAACTGTTCGCGCTGGGAATCATCGGAGAGTATCTGGCGCGCATGCACTTTCGCAGCATGCAGAAGCCACCGTATGTGGTGCGGGTGGATGTTGGCGGCTCGCGCGGGGACCGTCCGTGAAGTTCTCCATTCCATTTAACCGGCCATGCCTCGCGGGGAACGAATACAAGTACATCGCCGAGGCGATTGCCAACGGTCATGCATCGGGCGATGGTCCCTTCACGCGGTCATGTCACGACCTGCTGGAGCGCGAACTGCAAGCGCCCAAGGTGCTGCTCACGACCTCCTGCACGCACGCTTTGGAGATGGCGGCAATCTTGCTCGAATGCGGGCCTGGCGACGAAGTAATTTTGCCGTCGTTCACCTTCGTCTCGACCGCGAACGCGTTCGCGCTGCGGGGGGCGAAGCTGGTTTTCGCCGACATTCGTCCGGACACGCTGAATCTGGATGAAACTAGGCTGGAATCGCTGATTACTTCGCGCACCAAAGCCATCGTCCCAGTGCACTATGCCGGCGTTGCCTGCGACATGGATGTCATCTGCGCGATTGCTCGCCGGCATCAACTTGCCATCGTCGAGGACAACGCCCACGCGCTCTTTGCCCGCTATAAGGGAAAGTACACGGGCACTTTCGGCGGCCTCGCGACCCAGAGCTTTCACGAAACCAAGAACGTGACCTGCGGCGAAGGGGGAGGGCTGGTGGTTAACGACGCGGCCCTGGTGGAGCGCGCCCTGATTGTGCGCGAGAAGGGCACCAACCGCAGCCAGTTTTTCCGCGGCCAGGTCGACAAGTACACGTGGGTGGATCTCGGGTCGAGCTACCTTCCGTCGGACCTGCTAGCCGCGTTTCTGCTCGCGCAACTCGAAAGCCGGCATGAGATCCAGGCGAAAAGGCAGAAGATCTGGCAATACTACCGCCGGCATCTGGAGAAGTGGGCCCGCGAGCGCGCGGTGCGGCTGCCCGTCGTGCCAGCGGAATGCGAGCAGGCGTATCACATGTTCTATCTGATCCTGCCGTCGCTCGAGTATCGCCAGGGGCTGATTGCTCACCTTAAGGCGGAGGGAATCCTCAGCGTGTTTCACTATGTTCCGCTGCATTCCTCAGAGATGGGGCGGAAATGGGCAGCCCGCGAAGTGCAATGTCCAGTGACAGACGATATCAGCGTCCGGTTGCTGCGGCTGCCCTTTTACAATGACCTGACCGAGGCCGACCTAGCGCGTGTGGTTGCCGCGGTGATTGCATTTGGTGGCTAATCCAGTCGAGATAGGGAAAGAGGTGCGGTGCTTGGCCGACGATGCGATTTGTACTTATCTCGAATGGGACTCCAGCTTTTTCGAGCTTCGAATCGCACGCCTGAACCGCTCCCGCCTGGACGACGCAATTCTGAAACAGACCCTGAACTGGTGCCGGGCGAATCACATCGACTGCCTCTATTTTCTTGCGGACTCTGACGACGCCCGCACCTGTCGCATCGCCGACCGCAACGGCTTCTTTCAGGCCGATGTGCGCATGACATTCGAGCGCTCGCTCTCGCTGAACGATCTGATCCCTCCGCCCGGCGGAAACATTCGATTGGCGCGAGAAGAAGATTTCGGCGCGTTGCGCACGATCGCTCGCGATGGCCATCGCGATACCCGGTTCTACTTCGACGAGCACTTCGAGCGTGCCAAATGCGATCTCCTGTATGAGACGTGGATCGAGAACAGCTTTAGGGGATACGCGCAGGCCGTACTGGTCGCCGACGTTGAGGGCAAGGCTGTGGGATACATCACCTGCCATTTGGACGGAGAGCAATCGCAAATCGGAATCGTGGGCGTGGCCGCCGGCCATCAGGGCACGGGACTGGGAACGAAATTGGTACAGCACTTTCTCGCTTGGTCGATTCGTGAGGGCGCTCGCCGGGCAACCGTCGTGACGCAGGGGCGCAACGTGGCAGCCCAGCGGCTCTATCAACGCAGTGGCTTCGTGACCGCGTCGTTTCAGCTCTGGTACCACCGCTGGTCAAGCGCCTGAACCTTTTCCCCCAGCCCTTATTTTCTGTGGTTCCCCGGAATCCTGTTCGAGTACAATGGCCTTGTTTGTGGCCGCCCTACTCCTGTCTGCGGCCGGTAGATAGCGAACTGTTTTTTTCTTCTTTTTTCATTGTTCAGGGCTTTTTGGGACTAATGGCAAGGTTCGTCCGAAGGAGGAGCCATGTCGCTCCCACTGTATCGCCTCTCCGAAGCATCTCTATTCAAGCTGCTAGTCGTCATTGTTTGTGCGTCGCCCCTGAGGGGGCAAGCCTCCCTTCCGAAATATGATTTGGCCACCGAGACCAAAATGAAGGGTACCGTGCAAGAGCTGAAACTACCCGAGAAGGGAAGCGTCAAAGATGCTGCCCACCTGATGGTGAAAAGTGGCACCGACACGCTCGATGTGTACCTTTGCCCGAAGTCATTCCTTGAAGACATGGGCTCAACTCTCGCCAAGGGAGATGAAGTCAGCCTGACCGGGTCGAAGGTCAAACAGGATGGTACCGACATGATCCTGGCGCGCGAAGTCGTGAAGGGCAACGACACGCTCGTGCTTCGCGACGACAAAGGCAAACCGGTCTGGAATTGGCATAAATGATCTTGGTTCGCTCGCCCTGGCGAGGCCTTTGAGAGCCGCTAGTGCCCATCCCCCTTGGCGCACCGGCCCCCAAGACCTGTAGACTCTTTCTCGAGTTCGCCGTCCAATACCATTCAAGTTGGGTTGGGAGAAATGATGAGGATTCAGCGCGTTCTTGCGCTCCTGCTGATGCTGTCGCTCAGGGCGGCCGCGCAGGGAGACACGGCCCAGAGCCCCGCCCAGGCGGCCCCCAAGGTCGAACAGGCAGGCAGGGCCGACGACCGGTTGAAGGCGGACGTGCTACTTGTTGTGGCCCATCCGGACGATGAGTCCGGCGTGTCAGGCTACCTGGCCCAATTGTTGGACCAGGGCAAGCGGATTGCCGCGGTCTATCTGACCCGGGGTGAAGCCGGGCACAATAACGTCGGCCGAGAGCGCGGGTCCTCGCTGGGCGCGGCACGCGAGATGGAGTTACGCCATGCGCTGACTCAGCTCGGTGTACAGAACGTGTGGTTCCTGGGTGGAAAAGATACGCCTAGCCAGGACGTGCTGCAGTCGCTGGCAAACTGGGACCACGGCGCCAGGCTGGAGGAGGTAATCCGGATGGTGCGTCTTACGCGTCCTTCCGTCATCCTGACATGGCTGCCCGGAATTTTCATCGGGGAAGATCATGGTGACCATCAAGCTGCCGGCGTGATCGCCATGGAGGCTTTCGACACGGCCGGAGATCCGGCCGTGTTTCCCGCGCAACTGGCGCAGCCGCGGCACGTGAACGAAACGTTGCTGGAAGGGCTCCAACCCTGGCAACCGCAGAAAATCTACTTCTTCTCCGATGCCGGCGACGACAAACACATCAAGGGGAAGGGCCCGGAATATCCAACGACCACTGTGTCTCCTACGCGCCACCTGCCTTACTGGCGAATCTCGATGGATACATTCCGCTTTCACATGACCCAGTACCGCTCCTACATCGAGAAGATAGGATCCATGAATGATGAGCAACTTAACCAGCTGGCAAGCGCTGATCAGGACAACTGGTCGACGCCGGTAGAACTGGTTTTTGGCCGGTCTCTGGTGCCAAGTAGTGTCACTGGTGACGTCTTCGAGGGCGTCCAGCCGCAGCCGCTGGTTTTTGAGAAGTTGCTGGCCCCTAACACGAAAGAGCGCTCCGGACTCTCCGTGGAGATCGGTGGACCTTGGAATTTTTACGAGGACTTCCGGCCGGCTCACGATCTCAACGAGCTACCGAAAGCGGAAGTCCCCGAGATTGCTGTGGCGGCGGGGACAGTCCTGCAGATGCCATTGATTCTCCGCAATGACGACAAATCACCCGCGGACGTGGATCTGACGACCACTCAGCCGGAGGGATGGACTCTGAAGAGCCCGCTGCCGCGTTACAGGTTGTCCCCAGGAGACGTTGCCGAGCTGGAAGTCGAATTTACGACACCGACGAAGAAGTCCGATCAGATCAACGAAGTTACCTGCCGGGCTGAGTCGCGGGGGCGCGAGATCGGAACGGTCATATTGCGGGTTCGTCTCCGGTCCGGGGCCCTGCCTCAGTAAGGCCTGGGGAGAAATAGCTGGTCATCCGATGCCCAGTTCGTCCGGGGATTCAAGGGGGCTGCCGCAGCGCCTGCAGATGACAGCGGAACAATCCGCGCAGATGAGGGGATCGGCCACCTCCCGGGCACACTTCGGGCAGTACAGCATCGCCGGCTCCGGCTCCGGTCCTGGCGTGGGTTCTGGGGTTGGTGCCATGAAGAGAGCGAATGTAGCATAGGAGTTGGCCCGAAGTCGCGCGACAGACAGGCGGGTCCCGAGGTAAGAGGATCACCCTCCCCGGGAACCGAAACAAAGTCAGACTTGCCATGACCGAAAAGCCATTGACTCCCGACGAGAAGCTGCAACAGGAATTCAACCGCTGGGCCGAGGCCGGCGAAGGCGAGAAGATGGAGAACCATCATCTCGACATCACCGAGAAGACCATCCGGCGCATGAACCTTCGGCCGGGCGAGCGTGTGCTCGACCTCGGGTGTGGTTCCGGCTGGGCGACGCGATTGCTGGCGAGGCTGGTGGCGGATGGTCCCGAGGGCTTTGGACAAGTCGTCGGCGTGGATGTGTCTGATGAGATGATTCGCGTGGCGCGAGCGGCGTCGAAGGACTTCGAGAACATCATGTACGTTTGGGGCTCGGCGACGCAGATTCCGTGGGAAGAGAACTTCTTCGACAAGATGCTGTCGGTGGAGTCGTTTTACTACTACCCGGACCAGGAACGCGCGCTCGCCGAGCTGTTTCGGGTCATGGCGCCGCACGGACGCCTGTTCATCCTGATCAATCTGTACCAGGACAATCCATACTCCCTGCAGTGGGTCGACAAGCTGAAGGTTCCGGTGCAGGTGCGCTCAGCTGCCGAATACGTGGACCTTTTGAAGAAGCACGCTTTTGAGAATGTGGAGTACGCGCAGATTCCCGACGATACCCCCACCCCGGACGACTACGTGACGAAGTCTTTCCACAGCCTGGACGACCTGAGAGCCTTCAAGAAAACCGGGGCACTGCTGTTAATGGCGTCCAAGCCGGATTTCCGCACGCCGGCGCCGGGATACACCGTCTACTAAAACAAGACGCGAGCCTGCCGCGTCTCTCGTGGGTATTCCAGCAAACCAGGCTCAGATTCGGTCGTCGTCATCGTCCTTGTCACTCCGGTTCAGATTCTTCGCCGGGCTCAAGGGACGATTGTCGTTGGCGTGGCGGATTTCGATGCGGCCGTTCACATTGCTCACGCGCACGTGCGGGCCGCCTCCGCCGAGTTCCCCTCTTAAGTCGCGCCCAACCCACTGGTGTTTCGTGACGGGGAGGCCGAAGTCATCAGAGATAGATCCATTCACCGTGCTCGCCTCAAGGTCGGCTTTCGCATCGGACGGCAGCGTCACCAGCACACTGGCGTTGACCGAGGACACCTCCACCGGGGAGTCAAGCCGGTCCATGTTGGCTTCCAGCTTTCCGTTCACGGTCGAAAGCTCCGCCCGGCCACCCAGCTTGCGCGCACTCAGTTGACCGTTGACGCACGACACTCGAACCTCGCCATTGACTCCTTCCACGTCGAGATTCCCGTTGACCAGCTTGATCTCGTCAAGGCGAACGTTGCGCGGAACGGTCAGCGTGTATTCCACATTGGCCGGTTGGTCATGACGGTTGTCGTGCCAGAAAGTGTGATCGTGGCCGGGGTACTCGGTGCGGATCGAAAGGGAATCTCTGCTCGAATCGATCTGAATCTTGGCTTCCGCGAGCCGCTCCTTGGTCCACGCGCGCTTGATCGCATCGACCTTTACCTCATTGCGATCCCAGGCGGCGATGTGAACCGGCCCGTTGATGTTTTCTAGTTCAACCCGGCCATTCGAGGACAGGGGATAGGTCTGGTGAAACTCCTCGGTCTGAGATCCCTCCCAGTCGGAGGCCTGAGCCTGCAGGGCGAGCATCAGAAACGCGGCGAGACTCCCAAGGATAGCGCCCAGCCAGGTGGCACGTTGGCGAAGATGGGTCATAAATCCTCCCTGATGGGAGATTAGACGAAACACCGACGATTTGGTGAGTCCGCCTCGGAAGACATTGCCTACCCTAGCGTCCAGAGCCGAGGGCCCAGAGCCTGGAGTTCAGAGCAGAACCAGCCCCATCCGAATGCCCTGCGTCACGGCTTCGGTCCGGCTTCCGACTCCCAGCTTTGCCAGGATCGAACTGATATGGAATTTCACGGTGTGGTCGGAGATGCCGAGGCGGTCGGCGATTTCCTTGTTGCCCAAACCCTCGGCCATCCAGCGCAGGACCTCAACTTCACGCGGGCTCAATTCCTCCAGGTGTTCGAAAGCGTCTTCCCTGTTTCCAGAAGGAGCGTATTTGGCAAGTTCCTGAGCCGTTCCCGCTTCCACCAGAACCAGGCCATTGACCGCAGCATGAGTCGCGGCAAGGATTTCCTCCCCCGGAGACTCACGCGGAATGATGGCTCGCACTCCGGCGCGGAGGGCGCTTGCGGCCCAGCCCGGTTCCGGATCGTCGATCAACACGACGACTGGGATGTCTTCCTCCACTAGTGATCCGATGGTCGCGATAAATTGACGGTCCCCCGTGGCGATGTCTGCAAGAATTACATCCGGCTGGATCTCGCGCGCTCGCGCAGCCAGCCCCGCGGTGCCCGGGACCGAGCCCGAGAGCTGCAAGGAACGATTCCGCCGTACCCAGGCTTCCAGACCGCCTCGCCGAATCGCGGAGGTGGCAGCCACCAGGACACGGGTTATGCCAGCTCCAGCTTTCTTCGCCATCGGTCGGTCTACCTAGCCGGTCGGTCCTCAAGGGTGATGGACAATTTGACCGGCGTTCCGCCACGGAGGACAGTTGCGTTGACTTGTGCGCCCACCTTGAAGGATGCAAGCAGTTCCTGGATGTCGCCGGTATCCTCGACCGGTTTTCCGTCCACCTCGGTGAGCACATCGCCGAGAAGTACCCCCGCTTTTCCCGCTGGGCCTGTCGGCTCCACGTGCACCACTAACAGCGCCGCGCTCACCGCCGGCCGAACCTTCCCGCCGAGCGATTCGGGAACTGCGACCGGTTGCATCGCGAGTCCCAAGTAGGGCCTGGCAATGTGGCCTTTCTCGAGCAGTTCGTCGACCACCCGGTTCACCGTGGAATTCGGAATGGTGACGGGTCGTCCCCGGGTCAGGCCGTGCGTGTTGATGCCGACTACTTTGCCCTCTGCGTTGACCAAAGGACCTCCGGAGAAGCCCGGGTACAGTTCGAGGTCGAGGCGAATTTGCTGGTCGACCCGTCCGCCCCGGCGCGGCCGCCATTCACCACTCAAGCCGCCGATGATTCCGGCGCTTGCCACCAGGTGCGCGCTACGGGAGCGGCCCAACGCCAGCGCGATATGGCCAAGCTTCTGTGCACCGTCGGCGAAGGCGGGAAGCGGCAGCGCCGTGGCATCGGCGAACTTCAGGATGGCAAGATCGGTGCTCGGGTCACGGCCCGCGAGGCTGGCCTTGATAGCATTGCCGCCTTCAAGGACGACCGTGATGTCTTCCTCGCGACGGATGGTGTGGTCCGCAGTCACGATGACCCCCCTACGCCATTGGATGCCGCTTGAGGGCATCCAGCGTCTGCCATAGATGGCCACGACCGATGGGCCAACTGCTTCCGCCGCCGCTTGAACATCGTTCGATAGTGTTTCCAGTATTGACGCCATTACTTTCCCCCAATGCAAGTTTGCGGATTCAATCGAGTGCAGTCTTAGCATGACGGGAAGTAACGTCATGCGCACCGGCCAAAGGGCTAGGTGGAGACTGGACAAGTGGGCGGGTGTCGGCACGAACAGAAATCGCCGCTCGCACAGCGCGCACGGGAACTTGATAGGTTCGAGAAGGTGCAGCACAAGAAAGCGTACATGTACTCAAGTGAATGCGGTCTTCCTCAGATGTACTAACAGAACCTTGTTCACTAATTAGTTCGATACTAACTTGCCTGAAAGCTTGCAATACCTGTGGTTTGGTGAATGAGATCGGCCTGAAATCTTCTTAGCGCTCTCGAGTGGTTGCGTTCACGTTCGTGCGTGAACCCCACCCAATCTTCAGGTCGCGTCGTCCGAAGCCCAAGGACGAGTTCGCTTTCGCTCCCGAACAATTGACCTTACACGCTCGGAGTGTGTCCAACTCCGCCGATGGAGGAGTGTCATGAAATTCCGCAGTCTCATTGCTCGCTACGTGTGCCTCATTGTTTTTGTGGTCGCGCCGGGAATAGTCGGGGCTCAAACCGATGCGGCGCCAAATCCAAACTGCACGTTGATCGTGCCCACCAACCCTCTTTCGGCCGAGGGACTGGCGACGCCCTATCAGCTGCTGGCCACGGATCCGGCAGCGGGCGATTGCCACGAAGCGAACGCGAGTCAATCGGCGTTCGTGCAGGCCGCAGTGTTCGATCCGGCCAGCGGGCAGATCTCGGTCTACAACCCGCTGGTGGTGGACCAGGGTGCGACGCCGGCCGCGCCTCCGGTGATTCCAGCCCTGCCGGCGAACGCGATCGTTGCCCTGTGGTTCGGCTACAACGGCGATACTCTAACGCTGCAGGGCGCAGATGGAGTTCTGGCGGCCGCAAATTGCGTCAACGGAGCCGACGGCGGGAACTTCGGACAGTTCGCCTACTGCAATGCGCCGGCCTTTTTCAAGGCGGCGCATCGCGCGATCCGCAGCGGGCGATTGACGATACCGCCACTCGGCGTCGCCGTCGATGGCCGGCCCTGTCCCACGGTGCGCGACTTTGTTGTGGTGGACCAGGATCAGAGCGACAACCTGCCCATCAGCTACCTGGTGACCGACAGCGGGATGGCGCAGAAGACTCAAGCCAACCTGGCCCAATTCCCGAGCGCCACCAGCCTGGGGAATCCCAGCGACAATCGCCTGCTGGACGTTGCCCTCGACGGCGCCTTGGGCTGTACTCCGTGGAAGGTTGCCGATCTCGCCGATCCCGGACAGATGGTCCCCGCGTTGCCACTCAACGAACTGCAGGCGCGAACGCGGCAAGGATCGCCGGTGGCGCTGGTGCCCCTCGGCGATCCCATGGCGCTCAACAACGGGACGCCGGACCTGACCAAAGTGAATGCTTACCGGCGCGGCGTTGACCAGCCGCAGGTGGGTTACAACTTCCAGGCGGACACGGCGCGCTATTGCCGTCACATGCTGCGGATCGCGCCGGCCAGAATGGTCGAAGACCACGCTCTCCTGATGCCGGACGCGACGCATCCCACGCGAGGCTTGTCGCCAGATCCAGCCGCGGCCGACACGCTGTTTACTTTCCTTGCCCAACGCTTCGTGGCCAGCTACGACATCCTGGGGTGCGCGAGCCTGTTGAATCTCCCTGATCCCATCTCCGTGACCACCAATGCTCAGGGGATCACCACCGGGGCTTCGATTGATGTGGCGGCCGTTACCCGGGCTCGACAGCGCATGGCAGGCTTCGAGCAGTGGGATCGGTCCTGTGACGATGCAGGCCGAGCCGCGGCAGCGACGGAGTAAAGGACGGAAGGCATCGGCAGTGGGCGACGCGCATTTGTAACTCCCCCGGCACGTCCCTCCACGGGTTACCTTGGTTGCGGAGGCGGAAGTCATTTTGCGGGGTTGTGGGATCTTCTTATCGATCATGATCGGGTGTCAGATGGCCCTGGGCGCATCCAACGGGCAGGCGGCTCCTTCCGCGGCCACACAGAATCCGCATGGACCTTTGAAGGCTCCGTGCGAGAACTGTCACACCGCCTCGGCCTGGATGCCCATCCGCAAGAATCCAGAGTTTGATCACAGAAAGACAGGTTATCCCCTGCGCGGCATGCACGTGGATGTGCCCTGCCAGGAATGCCACGTCGATCGCGTGTTCGCCAATGTCGGACGTCAATGCCAGGACTGTCATGCCGACATCCATCGCCGCAAGAACGGTGCCGAATGTGATCTGTGCCACCGGGTCAATGGCTGGCAAGTATCCGTGCACAACATCAATGAGCACCAGGACCGGTTCCCGCTGATCGGCGCGCACGCCATGGTGGATTGTTACTCGTGTCACAAGGTCGGAAGCGTGGGACAGTTCAATCGCCAGGGCTTGTCGACCGAATGCATCAGCTGCCACTTGAAAGCATTTCAGAAGGCAGCTTCGCCCAATCACCAGGCGCTGGGTTTTTCCACGGATTGCCGCCAGTGCCACAACCTCGATAGCTGGATGGTCCCCGCATCTTTTCGAACCAAGATGCGAAGGTAACGCGGTGCGCGGTTGGCTTTTGGAAATTCATGAAGGTGAGCGATGAGAGCCCTGGTTGCGTTGTGTTGGTTCTTGGCTACCTCCGCGGCGGCAGTAGCGCAGGTTACGAGCGGCGGAGCGGCTCAGATTCGTGAGGTCAGCGTTGGGACGAGCGGTGACACGGTCACGATCGATGTCAGCCTCAGCGCGGCGGTGATTCCCGATGTGATCATTGCCACCGGGCCGGACCGCCTGGTGCTGCAACTCCCCAACACCGCCGCGCCGAAGAAGCAACAAGGCGTGAGCGTGAACCAGAACGGCGTGAAAGGAGTGCGGGTCGGCCTGAACCAGGTCGCTCCTCCCATCGCACGCGTGGTGGTGGATTTGAAGACCGCTCATCCCTACGCGATCGCGATGAAAGGGAACAAGATTACCCTGACGGTATTGCCCGTCCCGGCCGCGGATCGGCCGAGCCAGGTGCAGGGCACGACGAGTTCCGATGGGTCCACGGTTGCGCAATTGTCGCAACGGCAACCGAATCGAGGGCTTTCATGGTCGTCGGGCGCAGGATCAACGGCCCGCGCGCCACGCCCGGCGGGGAAAAGTCTGCGCACAGCCTTCATGATCAAGTATGTCGCCGAGGGCGCAGCGTATCTAAATGGGGGACGCAGTTCGGGCCTTGCGCCCGGCATGAAGCTTGCCGTACGCGACCCCGCTGCGCCGACCCTGGGCGCCGCGAAAGATCGAGACTGGGTGATCGCGGAACTCTATGTCATTTCGGTCGCGCAGAACTCAGCGGTCACTGAGATCCAACCCGTCAAGCGCGTCGTGAAAATCGGAGATTGGGCGTTTCTGTCCCCGGAAGACATCGCCAGAATCACGGCGGATCGTTCCTCGAAGGCGTCGGCCAAGCGAGCGGTGGGAAGCGCATTTATGGCAGACAACTTGACCACCACACAGACGCCCGCCGCCGGGTCGAACTCGCTCTCGCCCGAGGACGTCCGATTGCGCGCCCGGATCGGACTGGACTACAGCGGCATTCGCGGCAGCGGGGCGACTCCGGGGACGAGCAGCCAGCGCGGCATGAACATTCGGGCTGACATGACCAACATCGCAGGAACCCACTGGAACCTGCAGGGCTACTGGCGGGGAAGACTCACCTCAAGTTCCGAGGCCCTTGAGAATACGATGCAGGACTACCTCGATAAGACGTACACCCTTCAACTCTTCTACGATAATCCCGACTCGAAGTGGCTGGGGGGGATCGGCCGGCTCTACTTACCTTGGGCGGCAAGTCTCGACACCATTGACGGCGGGTATTTCGGACGCAAAGTCGGCCACGGTAGGATCGTCGGTATCTTCGCAGGCACAACTCCGAATCCTGCTTCCTGGCACTACAACCCCGATGGACGAATTGCTGGGTCGTTCGTGAACTTCGAGGGTGGCAGCTACGATGCGCTTCACTACACCAGCACCACTGGCATCGCACTGAGCACGGTGAGATGGAAACTGGATCGCCCCTACCTTTTTTTCGAGAACGCGCTGTCCTATTCGAAATATTTTTCGGTCTATCACTCCTTCATCGTCGACGACCCGCAAGGAGTGACCAGCTCTCGACTCCGGCCCGGGGCCGGGGTCAGTCGGAGTTATCTCACCGTGCATGTGCAGCCCTACTCGAGAATCGCATTCGACATTTACCACAACTACTTCCGAGATGTTCCCACCGCGGCGACTCAGCTGGTGGGCACAGGCCTGGTCGACAAGTTGCTGTACCAGGGCCTGAATGTGGGCGTGCGTGTGGAGCCTCTGCACCACTTCTTCGTCTATACGACCCTGGGACGAAGCGAAACGACGGGCGACACCCGCCGGAGCCTGAACCAGATGTACGGTTTTACCTGGAGCGAAATTGGGCATTCCGGATTTCGCGCCGATGTGCACTATTCCAAATTTGACAGTTCCTTCGCCCGCGGCGACTATCGCGTTCTGTCGCTTTCCCGTCATCTCGGCAACCGGATGATCTGGGATACACAACTCGGGCAGCAAAGCCTGTTGTCAGCCTTTACAGCGAACAACCGGTCGTTCTTCCTCGATACTTCATTCGACACGAACCTGAGCACCCATTCCTACATACAAAGCGGCTACACGATCGAGCGGGGTGCCCAGCTGAATTATGACCAGTGGTACATAAGCCTCGGGTACCGTTTCGACCTCAGAGGTCCGAACGCATTCACCCGCGGGGTTCCGCCTGGACCGGCCCCGCAACCTTGAGATCAGTTCGTGCTCGACGCGCGAACGCCCAGGCGAGTTTGCAGTTGCTTGCGATAGCTCCGGCTCAAGCGAAGTTTGGTTCCGTTCTCGAGGAGGACTTCGTGTTCTCCATCCTCGCCGGAATTGAGACCCCGAACCCGTTCGAGATTGACGATGGTTGAGCGGTGAATCCGGCAGAACCGGGCCGGGTCCAGTTCACGATCCAGTTCGTTCATGCTGCGGCGTAGGAGTTGCGACTGCGCTCCGACGTGAAGACAAGCGTAATAGTCCGCGGCTTCAATCCAATCAATCTCGGAGAGTTTCAGGAATAAGACCTGCCCAACGCTCTTGATGACCAGGCGATCGCTGTTCCTCCGCCCCTCCTGTGGCTGCCGGAGTCTGTCTTTGGCTCGCCCGAGCGCCCGTTCAAAGCGCGCATTATCGAACGGCTTCAACAGGTAGTCGAGCGCTCCGGCCTCGAAGGCCCGCAGCGCGTACCGATCGTAGGCGGTCACGAAGACGACTGCCGGCGGCAAGTCCGCGCCCAGGAGTTCGAGGACGTCGAAACCATCGCATTCCGGCATCTGCACATCGAGAAAAACGAGGTCCGGTTTCTGGCTGCGTATCTGCTTCAAGCCTTCCATCCCGGACTCGCATTCGCCGACGATTTCGATCTCCGGATCGGCCCGCAAGAGAACAGTCAGGTTGCTTCGGGCTAAGGGTTCGTCATCGACGACGAGCGTGCGAATCTTGGCGAGCTTTCTTGTGTCCGGCACGAATTAACCCTTCCGGAAAGGCACGGAGACCGAAGCTTCCACGCCGCCGGGTTCGTGATTTCGCAGGCTCAAGCTACAGGCGTCCCCGTAAAGACCCTGCAGCCGGGTTCGCACATTGGAGATGCCAATCCCGGAACGCGTCTCGTCCCAATCGTTCGGCAACCGCGGGCCGTCGTTGTAGACGCTCAATGTAAGCCGTCCGTGGTCCCGCACCGCGGCAATTCGGATCAATCCCCCTTGCGCGCGTTTGGCGATCCCGTGTTTGATCGCGTTCTCGACCATGGGCTGCAGAATCAGGCTGGGAACCTGTGCGGCAAAGAGTTCCTCGGGCACGTCCACGCTCAAGCGGAGACGATCCGCGAACCGCGCCTTCTGGATGTCGAGGTATTTCCGCACAAACTCCATTTCCTCTCCCAGCGGCACCTGCTGCTTGCTGGAATCGTCGAGCACCCGGCGCAGGAAATCGCTGAGCCCCACGATCATGCTCACCGCGGCGTCATTTCTCTTTTCTCGCACCAGGCCGGCGATGGCATTCAGGGCGTTGAAGAGAAAATGCGGTTCGATCTGGCGGCGGAGAGCGTCGAGCTGCGCCTTGGAAAGCTGTTCGTTGAGCCGGGCAGTCTCAGCCCGGTGCACGCCCAGCCGCTCGCGCGAGTCGAGAATGTAGCTGACCGCGAGAATAGAACCGTACAGGATTACGAACGACAGGAGGCCGCTATAGAACCGGTCGAACCAGATCTGCCGGAACGGTCCCGGGCCCGGCGCTTTCGCCCACGGGTTCAGCATCACCTCCAGCCACGCAGACCACGCCGCCGAAACCGCTCCAACCGCGGCGCATGCTGCTAAGTGAGTGAGCCAGGTGGAGACGGGCCTCCATGCCACCGGTGGGTGACGACGCCCAAGCCGCAGCACCAGCGGCGTTGCCAATGCCCAGGGCAGCCACGAAAGCGTGAGGGTCACGAACAGTTCGGTCCAAGCGTGATGCATGCCTTCCGCACGCATCACAACCACGGTCTGGGTGGCGTCAAACAAACCCACGCCCAGCCAGATCGATGCGATCCAGAACCAAGGCGGTGGCGGATGCTTCATCGAGGGCGCGTCCATATCAGAATCGTAGTCTAAGCCCGCTCAATCCATCCAGAAATGCAGCCAACAGACTGCTCGGTGCAGGAAATGGTCTGGCAAGCCGCACCTGTCCGGCGTGATACTAGCCCCATGCTTAGGAAAATCACAACCGTCCTGCTTGCTGTTGTCGTCCTGTTTTCTGCGGCTGCTTTCCGGCAGGCCGTTACCCCGTCCCGCTCGGGTCCGGAATATACCAGCGACGGCCAACTTAAGTTCCCCGAGGAGTACCGGCAGTGGGTTTACCTGACTTCCGGGTTCGACATGAGTTACAACCCAGCCATGGCGATGGATCACCACATGTTCGACAACGTCTTTGTCAATCCCGAGGCCTACAAAGCCTTTGTCGAGACCGGCACGTGGCCCGACAAGACCATGCTGGTGCTCGAAGTCCGCGCCGGAAAAAACAAAGGCTCGATCAACCAGGCCGGGCACTACCAGGACACCGATGTGATGGGCCGCGAGGTGCACGTAAAGGACGAGGCGCGCTTCCCGGGCAAGTGGGCTTTCTTTGGATTTGACGACGCGAAAACAGCCAAAATGGTCCCCCTGGCTGCCGAGTGCTATACCTGCCACTCCGCCCACGCCGCCGTGGATACCACGTTCGTCCAGTTCTATCCGACCCTGCTCCCCATCGCGAAAAGCAAGGGCACGCTCTCGACGTCCTACCAGAAGGAAACGGCAGCCCCTAAATAAACCAGGGCTGAGTTCCGGCCAGACCGGATGCCCGGGGCCGGGATTCAGCTTTTTGGGGGTAATTAGGTCTACCCTGTAGTCCTTCTGGCCCTTAGCCCGACCCGTACAGGCCCTTCCGTAACCTATTTCTGCTGATTACTCCGCTCCATACTCTTTAGGCAAGATGAACGCCCTCCCCCAATTGGACTCGAAGCCACGCGTCCCGCGCCTGCGGTTTGAAAATAGCACCCCGGCTGTGCTCCGCTTCCACGACGGTCAGCGCATTTCGGGTGAACTGCAGGTGGTTTCTCTCACCGGCGGTCTGCTCTCATTGCCCAAACCCCTTCGGCAGGGATCGAAGGTCAAGGTCATGTTTGTGACCGACGCCGGCTCGGTGCTCGGCGGCGCAGAAATGCTGAGCCCGGTGAGCACTACCCTGCAGCCCTTCCGCTTCGTCTCGCTCGCGGTGCAGGACCGGCGCCGTCTCGAATCCATCATTCCGGTGTCCGTGTATCACGACATCACAGAGCCGGACTGGATGAAGAAGCTCAGGGCGGTATCGGAGGATCGTTATGCCCCACCGCCCTCGCGCGTCAAATTGGCTGTGCTGGCGGTTAGCTTAATGGCTCTTGGCTTGGCTGGTGCTACCTTTTTCCTCCACGTCCCTTTGTTGAAGTGGATCGGAAAATAGCGGGTGGTGCCTCGAAAACATGAATCACTCCATCAACACCCGGCGATGGCCGCGGTTCCACGTGCACCTGCCTGTGCTGATCGCCGCAGATCCCGGTCAATCGAGGGTTCTCGTACCGGGCATGGTGAGTGAGATCAGCCGCCGCGGGATGGAACTCTACGGCGGAGTTCAGCGGCGGCCCGGAGAACTGATGGAAGTCGAGTTCCGCACCTCTGGGAGGTTCCGCGTCGCAGGCGTCGTTCGCAACCGTTCGGGCTACTGCTTTGGACTCGAATTCCTAAGCATGGCGAATGCAACCCAACCTGCTGTCCCGCTGCTGGCAGGGGAGTCCCTCTCTTCTGATGCGCTGTGCCCACTGGAAACCCCTCCTGCTGGCACGCCCGTGCTGGACGCCGATGCGGCTCCCACCGAGGATACGTACGCAGAGCTTTTCATTGAGAGGCATGAGGCCTACCTGCACGACATGCAGCGCACTATCGCGCGGCTTCGGGAGAAGAGTCTGGAGATCAGGCAGTTTCGGCTGGAGATGGAACTGCTTCTGCACGGAGAGTTAGGCCAACACTAAGCCCGCGTCCGGTGTCGTCCCACCTTGGCCAAAGCAGGACGCAGAAGTGCAGGCCCCGAAAAAATCTGGCATTTTGTGATCTAAATCACTGGACGAGAAACTGTCGTGCAGGTAGGTTCGCTTCTGCGGCCATGGGCCCTCTGTTTCGGACGTGCCGAAAGCTACTCAAGTTCTGATAGCGACTCCACTTTTTGATAGACCCAGGCCGCTTCCTCTGGCGCGATAGCCAACCCTTTCGGGAGGAGCCGGACATCATCATAATCACCAACTGTGGGCGGCGAATCAACCGCGGGCAGTTCCCAGGAGAACCTACGATGTTCAAAGTCAAACGCAATCTTCCAGAATTGAGGTCCCCTTATGCCCAAGACGCCATCGAAATCGTCGCCGTCATCTTTGTGGTCATCCACCACAGATGCGATCTGTGCCCCGATTGTTTCTTTGCCCAGATATACTTCAGGAATCCGCACCTTCCTGAGCCGAACGGTTCCGCTCACGTTGGCGGTCTTCTCCGTCCCCAGGATCTCGAAGATTGCGGAGTCTGGCATTCGACTTCGAAACAGTGTCAGGTCAGATGTGCCCGTGTCCACCACCAGGCGTAGTTGCTGGTCTTGGAATTCCATTGGAATCGTGACGATTGGTAGTTCGGTGGTGAAGGGAGCGGAGTACGTCAGGGTCTCGACCGGGCCGAAAAGCATTTCCTTCGTTCTATAGTTGATCGTAAAACTGCTCTTCCTCAGGACATCCATACCTACAATCGCATCCACCTTGTAGCCTAGGGCCTTCTGCAAAAACGAGAGGTCTTCCGTCAGAACCGGAAGGGACTCGGCGCGGATAGGGCCCAGGATCACAGAGGGGAGTACGACAAGGTGGGTTGGGACACTCTTGTTCTGCAGGTTCATTCTTGCGGGTTGCTCTGCCAACTTAAGGTCGTGTGCTATTTTCCGGTCGATCGCACTCGGGCAGGCTCCAGTGTCGATGAGGAAACTTAGCTTGTTGCGGCTGCCGATCGATCCTTCAACGATTACCAGGTAGCCCCAGTAAAGCCGAACAGGGAGTTTGACTCGGAGTTGAGCCAGTGATTGCGATGCCCGCTCACCAAAATTAGCGGGCGGATAACCCGGTTGAGCCCAGCTCAGATCGGCGGCGGACAGTGTCAGAACTACCAGTAAATAACTGGAGACACGCAAACGGTTCATGGCGTTCACCTCTTTGGCCTTCTCGGCGACGCCAACCGTGAATCAGAACGAAAGGAACCTCAATGAACCGCATATACATTGCTTAGCTATTTGTCCTCCACGGCCAGGTTGTTGTCGATACGGGGCTTGGGTGGGATATATACCCTTGCAAGTTTCAGAAATTGCCCGGCGGTGCTAGAGTCGAGTCAAGGTCTTGGGGTTCCACGTGGGCAATGACCATCATTCTGCGCAGATTGTTCGTTTCGGCCTGTTTGAAGCGAACTTGCAGACCGGGGAACTCCGCAAGAATGGGGCAAAGGTGCCTTTGCAGGGCCAGCCGTTTCAGGTCTGCGCCATCCTGCTGTCACGCTCGGGGGAACTGGTCAGCCGGGAAGAACTACGCCAGCAGGTCTGGCCGGAAGACACGTTCGTCGACTTTGACCACGCGCTCAATACAGCCATAACCAAAATTCGACTGGCATTGGGAGACGAAGCCGACAATCCCAGGTTTGTGGAAACTCTCCCCCGTCGCGGATATCGCTTCATCGCTCCAGTTGACAAGCCAGGCTCACCCACACCCGCACTGCTCCCTCCGCAGAAGCCGCCTGAGGGACTCACGCCGAAAGCATTGTGGGTATCGGGTGCGGCGCTGTTGTTGACTTTGCTCTCCGTAGTCGGAGTCTGGCGGTTTGCTCCTAACCGTGCGGAAGCGGTCCTGCCGCCACTTGAAGTAGTGCCCATGGCTGCACTGCCCGGCTTTGAGAGTGATCCGTCCTTCTCGCCTGACGGCAACCAGGTCGCCTTTGCATTCGGGGCAGAAGGAGATAAGTGCGGGATTTACACCATCCTGGTCGGCGGCGATAAGGCGCTGCGCCTGACGAGCGGTCCGGGCGATGCGTTTCCAACCTGGTCACCCGACGGCCGGCGAGTCGCTTTCTACCGCTTCTCTGAGCACGGAACGGCTGTTTACACGGTTCCCGCTCTCGGCGGTACGGAGCAAAGGTTGCACGCAGGGTTCTCGGGCCCCCGGACAACGGGACTGGACTGGTCGCCCGATGGCAAGGTTCTAGCGATTTCCGAGGGTCAGGAGGACAAGAACCGCGCTTGGATTGCACTGCTTTCCCTCCCCGATTCCACCACGCGACCGCTCACGTCGCCGTCAAGTCAAGAGTACGATACTGCCCCTGCCTTCTCACCCGACGGTTCGACTGTGGCTTTCGTCCGTGGGATCGTTGCGGGCGTAGTATCGGATCTTTATGTGGTGCCAGTGACGGGCGGAACCCCCAAGCGACTGACCTTCGACAAAACCTGGGTATTGGGGTCGCTCACCTGGACTCCGGACGGTCGCGAGATAGTGTTCTCCTCCATGCGTGGAGGTCTCGGCGCGCTCTGGCGCGTAGCCGCTTCCGGCGGAACGCCGCGGCCGGTTGCAGGTGTCGGCGTAATCGCTTGGTCTCCTTCGGTTTCTCCAAAAGGGAATCAGCTTGTGTATCAGCACATGGCTTTCAAGGACAGCCTTTTTCGATTGAACCTGAAGGACGACACTCACCGCCAGGGTCCGCCCGTCTTTCTCCGATCCGAGAAGGGCTTCAACTGGCGACCGCAGTTTTCTCCCGACGGGAACAGATTTGTATTCGAATCGAATGCCTTCGGTTATTCCGACCTTTGGGCTTGCGATGGCGACGGGTCGCATTGCGGGCCGCTCACTTCGTTGCGGGGCACGGCCGGAGCCGCGCGCTGGTCGCCGGACGGCCGTTTTATTGCTTTTGAGTTTCGTCCCGGAGAACACAGCGAGATCTATCTCCTCGAGGTAGGTGGTGGCGCACCGAGGTTGTTGCCCACTCTACCCGGATCTGACAACGGAGGGCCCAATTGGTCGCGCGATGGAAAATGGATCTACTTCTATTCCGACCGGGGGGGCGAGCCCTTTCAATTGTGGAAGGTGCCAGTCAGCGGAGGACCCCCGGTTCAGATCACAAACAATGGCGGCGTATTTGCTGCCGAATCTGCGGACGGGCAGTCTCTTTATTATGCCAAGCTACGGACGCCCGGTATATGGAAGATGCCTCTGCCGGGTGGCGAAGAAGAACGCGTTCTGGATCGGGCGGGCGGGGACGACTGGTTTAACTGGGCACTCGCCCGGAATGGTATTTATTTTCGCGATGCAAAGGAATCGAAGCACCATGACTATATCGGACTGCTGAATTTTTTTGACTTTGCGAGTAAGAAGATCACTACGGTTTCAACCTTGGACCAGCCGGGCGGGGTGGGAATAGGTTTATCAGCCGACGGCAGATCAGTTCTCTACGATGATAAAGGTGACGCGGAATCCAGCATCATGCTGGTGAAAAACTTCCGTTAGTCTCGTTTTCCGAAAATGGGCGTAAGGCAACGAAGGTCTGGAGGTTTGCTATGCCGGAACGCCATTCGAAGCGGCAAGCCTGTTTCCTTCTATTCATGGTCGCGTGCCTTGGGCTTTTTCCCGCCGCGCAGGGCCAGGAGGTGACGGCCGCAGTGACCGGGAGCGTAGTCGATCCCACGGGCGCCAGCATTGTCGGCGCGACTATCACTGCAAAGGACAGAGAACGAGAAACCACCTACACTGTGCAAACCAACAGTGCCGGTGTTTTCCAAATGCCGCGTTTGCCCATCGGGACTTATGAACTGAAGGTCGTGGCCCAGGGTTTTCAGGCCGCGGTCTACCGCTCGATCACCCTAGTCCTGAACCAGATTGCCCGCGTCGATTTCCAATTGAAAATCGGACCGGCTAACGAGACCGTCGATGTCACGTCAGCTCCTCCCTTGCTGCACACCGATACAACGCAGCTCAGCACCGTTCTCGACTCACATACCAATGTGGATCTCCCACTGCTCTCTCGCAACTACATTCAGTTGGCCCTGCTTGCACCCGGCAGTGTGCATCCCGATCCTCAAACGCTGACCAGCGGAGATGGTCCGTGGGGCGCCGGCAGACCGTATATCAATGGAAACCGCGAGCAGGCAAACAGCTTCCTGCTCGACGGCATGGATAACAACCAGGTGTCGGACAACCTGATCGGATTTAGTCCGAGCGTGGACGCGATCCAGGAGTTCAGCCTGATTACGCAGAATGCTTCCGCCGAGTTCGGAAACTTCCAGGGCGGCGTTATCAGTGCCTCGATCAAGTCCGGCACCAACAAATACCACGGCGACATCTTTGAGTTTTTTCGGAACGATGTTCTAAACGCCAACAACTGGGCCAACAATTTTCAGGGACTCGCGAAGCCCGCGCTTCGCTGGAACATGTTTGGCGCCACGTTTGGCGGTCCTGTCGTGAAGAATAAGTTGTTCTTTTTCGCGGATTATCAGGGACAGCGTTTCGACCACCCATCTTCGAGTAGCCCCATCACGCTTTTCACCGCGGCGGAACGGCAAGGGGACTTCTCACGGCTGCTGACTGAACAAGGCATCCAGCTGTACAACCCATTCCGGCTTGACGCGAACGGCAACCGGATGCCTTTTCAGAACAATCTCATTCCCCTGAGCATGCTCGATCCGGTCGCAGGAAACCTATTTTCCTCGGGTCTCTATCCTCAGCCGCTGAATGGCGGTTTGATTAACAATTTCGTCAACACCACTCGAAGCTACAACAACGTGGATCAGGGAGATGCGAGGGTCGACTATAAGATCTTGCCGAGCGACCGGCTGTACCTCCGGATATCGGAGGGCTCTCAACATAACCCCGTCATTAACTCCTTCAGCCTACTTTTCGACAGCTTCAGCCAGGCTCGCCTGGAAAATGGCGTGATCAACTGGACCCATAACTTCAGTCCGAACGTGCTGAACGAGGCGAGTGTGGGCGCGAACTATGTTCGAGTGACTCGGGGTGGAGGTGACATCGGTCTCGGAAACCTGGGCGAGAAACTCGGCATCGCTAACGCCAATGATCATGGGCCAGGGCTTTTGGCTCTCTACATCTTTGGCGGTGCGGTCGGCTCTTTCGGCAGCCAGAACATTGGCGCGGCAGAGCTCTTTGCGGATACGGTGTTTCAGTACAAGGATGATGTCGTCATCACCCACCGTCGCCACCTGTTCCACGCCGGTTTTCAGTATTGGCGGCAACGCGTCAATACCTATGAAGCAGGCTCCAGCGGCCGAACCGGGTTCATGACCTTCAGCGGTCGCTTTACCGCGGGCCCTGAGCAACTAGCGGTGTCAGGCGGTGGAACTGGCGCGGGAGAAGCGGATTTCTTTTTGGGGCTGCCTGACTCCTTTGGCCGGGGAATCAACAGCACCGGACGTTGGGGCCAGCGCGCCAAGGTGTTCGGAGTGTATTTCCAGGACGACTGGCATGCAACCGACACGCTCACACTGAATCTGGGATTGCGTTACGAAAATCACACCCCCTGGGTAGAAATTCATAATCGTCAGGTTAACTTTGCTCCCGTCACGGGACAAATCCAGTTGGCCGGTCAGCCCTGCATCTACAGCAATTGCCGCGCGCTTTACAACTCATACAACGGTGTCCTGAACTTTCAGCCACGGATCGGCTTGGCCTGGACGCCGGCATTCCTCGACAGAAAAACCGTCCTGCGCGGAGCCTATGGGATCTCGTCGTACCTGGAGGGCACGGGCAACAATCTCAGACTCCCGATGAACCCGCCTATTAACAGTCCTGAGTTTGAGACGGACTATTTCACCAGCAATCTACCGGCCACGACAACCGGACAAGGATTACTTCCGCCGACCTCTCCATTTCAGAACGCGATCATTCGCTTGTGGGATGCGAACGTACGACCTGCCATTTCGCTGCAGTGGAATCTGGCGGCTGAACACCAGTTCGCTGATTCGACCACGCTTCAGGTGGGCTACGTGGGCCAGCACGCTACCCATTTGATGGTCGCCCTGCCCTACCTTCAGAAACAGTTGCATGCCGACGGATCGATTACCCCGAGTCCCTTCCTGTCCGGGAACCCAACCCTCCAGTCCGAGCTATCGCAAATCTCTGGGACCGCATCCATCGGCAACATGCGTTACGACGGACTCCAGGTAACCTTGCAGAAACGCCTTAGCGGTGGCTTGCAGGGACAGATCGCGTACACCTACTCGAAGTGCATGACGGATTCTATCGGCTATTTCGGCGCGGGTGGCCAGGCGGCGCCGCCCTCGGCTTACTGGCAGAACCTCTACGATCGCCGCGCCGAGTGGGGGCCCTGCTACTACGACGTTGCACATGTACTCAGCAGCTACGTCGTCTACGAACTTCCTGTCGGTCGAAATAAGAAATGGGGTAGAAATTTGAATCCGTTCGTCAATGCGGTAATCGCAAACTGGCAACTGGGCAGTATCGTCCAGTTCCATGGCGGATTCCCACTCACAATCTTCGCCGCCGATGCTTCCGGCACAAATTCCCGCGGGGCACGTGCCAACTGCGTTGCACCTCCTCACGTGTTCGGGAGAAAGCCCGCTTTTGGTTCCCCCGGGCAATTCATTGGTTTCCAGTGGTTCGATCCCGCCTCCTATCGTCCGGCCGCTCCCGGTACGTTCGGAACTTGTGGTGTCGGCACGGTGCGGGGTCCGGGCTTGGGCACTGCAAATCTGAGCGTTCAGAAGGAATTCCCTTTGAGCGACTTCAGGAGGTTGGAGTTTCGGGCTGAATTTTTTAATGTTACCAACACTCCCATTTTGAAGGCACCCAATACCTGGCTCTATTTCAATCTCGGCTTGGTCAACAGTTCGCAAGGTGAGCGCAACATACAGTTCGCGATGAAGTTCTATTACTGATCGGGGCTGCCAGACGCCATCCTCATAACAAGCCCCATACGCGCCTTGCGCAACCCCAGCAATGACGCGGCTCCCACGCATGCGATAGCGCTCTCACCCAAATAAACATTGACGATTTCGCAACGTGAAGTGGGGGTGTGTACATCGCTACATGCGCTACACACTATCCCCGTGGCCGTTTGACGGGATAGGAGGTAGAGCGATCTGAAACTGCCCTCGTTACGACATGGTAAACAGATATGGGCGGTTGGGCCGGGGCGCGGGGGGCGGAGTGCGCGGGGACGTGACCGCCTGGATTCCGCAAAACGGTGGCTTGAAACAAAGACCTGCAATGCTAAATCTCATTTTTTGCCAATGAATTCGTTGAAGATTCCCTGCAACAGCTTCCATCCCTCGGCGTTATCGAGCTTACATTGGGTTCACAAATGCCTCTTTAAAATCAAGGGAGCCACACTGATTCCGCAATCTATGTTGATTGAGCTCGCTAAACGCGGACGAGTTGCGGCCCAGAGTCAGGGATCGCAAGCAAAGCGCTCAGCCAGCCAAACAAGACAGGAAGCCGCAAAACGAGCATGGTGTTCCACACCAAAGCTGGTAGCTTGGCCTGACGAGAAAACGTATAGAAGGGAGATACAGTTACCATCTCCGCCCTGTCCGTGGCCTTGGGTGTTTGTGAGTCCTATGCCGCTGATATTCGCTCTGGCCGAAAGTGTCCGCATCCACGGCATTGGCAGGAGTTGTCGCGGCTCGTTGGGGTTTTCGATGGGAGGAGCTCTTATAAGTGTGGTGTAGACCCGATCTGGCTCTTAGAAACCCTGTTCAAATTCTTTAACGTCAAGTAAAGCTGAGACTGTGGACTCGTAGGTCCACATTTCCCTTGACTACTATTTGCCGCATTGTATTCTCTCGACACTCAGCCGAAGTCGCCGTTCCTTCGTGCAGAGCCTAAAATCCGCTGAGTCGGCCCCGCTTTTCAATCCCCCTTTAGTTCAGAAAGAAAATTAGCGGTCGAGAAGGGAAGTTCCGTATGGGATTTGACCTTATCGGTGTGCCTTCTGCGCTCTGCTCGCCGGTTACTGTGGCTTCGCGCGCTACGGCTGAGGAAGCTATTAACTGTTCTATGTGTCGACTCCGGCCGTTGCCTGTTTCGGTGTTACTACTGCTCTCATGGCTCGCATTTACATTGCCGCTCGGCGCACAAACGGCCTCACTGAGCGCGACCCGCCTGACATTCGGAAATCAGGCGATCGGGACTATTAGTTCAGCGCGTTCCGCCCGCCTGACAAATACCGGATCGGCGGCCCTCGTAATTAACGGGATTACAGTTTCCGGCGCTCCTTTTTCCGAAAGCGACAATTGTCCTCTTTCGCCTGCCTTTCTCGCTCACAATGCATTCTGCACCATCACTGCTACGTTTGCTCCTGTCACAAGCGGAAGTGCCAGCGGATCGATTTCGGTTGCGGACAACACCACAGGCAGTCCACAAGTGATCAGTCTTCAAGGCACGGGAGTTCAACAAGCTACTCTTTCGGCAACATCTATTAGTTTTGGCTCGCAAGCATTGGGAACCGTGAGCAGTATTAGAACCATAACCCTGACGAACAATCTCAATACATCTCTCACGATCGCGAGCGTAACAGCGAGTGGCGATTTTGCTACCACAACTGCACCGACCAACCCGTGCGGAGCCTCTCTCGCGGCGGGCGCTCATTGTTCGCTTGGTGTCACTTTCAGTCCGACCCAGCTGGGTACGCGGACGGGAATGCTTTCGGTCACCGACAGCGCCAGCAACAGTCCTCAGACGGCAAGTCTATCTGGCACAGGGGTTCAACCGGCTACCCTTTCGGCACCATCCATCACTTTCACCTCACAGGGACTTGGAACCGTAAGCAGTGTTAGAACCATAACCCTGACGAACAATCTCAATACATCTCTCACGATCGCGAGCGTAACAGCGAGTGGCGATTTTGCTACCACAACTGCACCGACCAGCCCGTGCGGAGCCTCTCTCGCGGCGGGCGCTCATTGTTCGCTTGGTGTCACTTTCAGTCCGACCCAGCTGGGTACGCGGACGGGAATGCTTTCGGTCACCGACAGCGCCAGCAACAGTCCTCAGACGGCAAATCTAAGCGGCACGGGGACGATTACCGGGCTGAGTTCGCTTTCCGTTACACCCCAAAACGCTTTTGTCTCAGTCGGCGGTACTACGCAATTTACCGCGACGGGGACCTTCCCCAACGGTATTCTCTTGGATCTAACCTCCCGCGTCACATGGAGATCCTCCACCCTCACGGCGGCCACAGTCAGCAATACATCGGGCAGCCAAGGTCTTGCTACTGCCGTGAAAGCGGGCCAGACGACTATCTCGGCCACTTTGAGCGGGATCTCCGCCTCATCTTTGCTCACGGTGACGAGCGGGGCAGCAGTGCTGACCCTGGTGAGCCCGAACAGCGGGCAGCAGGGACAGAGCAATCTGGCGGTGGCACTGACGGGACAGTTCACGCACTGGGTGCAGGGGACGACGACGGCCAGCTTCGGGACAGGGATCACGGTGAACTCGCTGACGGTAAACTCGGCAACCAGTGCGACGGCCGTGATCTCGATCAGCACCACGGCCACGACAGGAGCCAGCACGGTCACGGTGACTACGGGCAGCGAGGTGGTCTCGCTGACCAACGGGTTCACGGTGACGAGCGGGGCAGCAGTGCTGACCCTGGTAAGCCCGAACAGCGGGCAGCAGGGACAGAGCAATCTGGCGGTGGCACTGACGGGACAGTTCACGCAGTGGGTGCAGGGGACGACGACGGCCAGCTTCGGGACAGGGATCACGGTGAACTCGCTGACGGTGAACTCGGCAACCAGTGCGACGGCCGTGATCTCGATCAGCACCACGGCCACGACAGGAGCCAGCACGGTCACGGTGACTACGGGCAGCGAAGTGGTCTCGCTGACCAACGGGTTCACGGTGACGAGCGGGACACCGATCGGGGCCTTTACGTCGACGGGGAATATGAGTACGGGGCGGTACGCAGGCACTGCGACGCTGTTGAACGACGGCAAGGTGCTGGTCGCAGGTGGCGGCGTCA
>Ga0210408_10000481_pt1 | contig 51045 bp, 49 predicted proteins | sample IncBWH4MmetaG_FD_155471 | JGI IMG/M metagenome (GOLD analysis project Ga0210408, IMG submission 155471) | Forest soil microbial communities from Barre Woods Harvard Forest LTER site, Petersham, Massachusetts, United States - Inc-BW-H-4-M | ecosystem: Environmental > Terrestrial > Soil >...
CGGCAAGTCGACGCTTCTGGTCGACACCCTCTACAAGGCCGTGGCGCGGCGGCTTAACGGCGCGGTCGAGGGCCCTGCCCCGCACGACCGCATCGAAGGGCTCGAGCATCTCGACAAGGTGATCGACATCGACCAGTCGCCGATCGGCCGCACGCCGCGCTCGAACCCGGCGACCTACACCGGCGCGTTCACGCCGATCCGCGAGTGGTTCGCCGGCCTCCCCGAAGCCAAGGCGCGCGGCTACGAACCCGGGCGGTTCTCGTTCAACGTCAAGGGGGGGCGCTGCGAGGCGTGCCAGGGCGACGGCGTCATCAAGATCGAGATGCACTTTCTGCCCGATGTCTACGTCACCTGCGATGTGTGCAAGGGCAAGCGCTACAACCGCGAGACGCTCGAGGTCGAGTTCAAGGGCAAGTCGATCGCCGACGTGCTCGACATGACGGTCGACGAGGCGGCCGATTTCTTCAAGGCGGTGCCGCGCGTGCGCGACTGCCTCACCACCTTGCAGCGCGTCGGCCTCGGCTACATCCACGTCGGCCAGCAGGCGACGACGCTCTCGGGCGGCGAGGCGCAGCGGGTCAAGCTGTCGAAGGAGCTGTCCAAACGCGCGACGGGCCGCACGTTATATATTTTGGACGAGCCCACCACGGGCCTGCATTTCCACGACGTGGCGAAGCTTTTGGACGTGCTGCACGAGCTGGTCGAGCAGGGCAACACGGTGGTGGTGATCGAGCACAATCTCGAGGTCATCAAGACCGCCGACTGGATCATCGACTTGGGCCCCGAAGGCGGCGACGGCGGCGGCGCAATCGTCGCGGTCGGGACGCCGGAGGACGTGGCGCGCGAGAAACGCAGCTACACGGGCGCGTTCCTCAAGCCGGTGCTGGCACGGCGGGGGGCGGCCGCGGCCGAGCGCGGCCGGCGGCCTAAGGGGCGCGTCGAAGCAGCGGAGTAGCATGGCCCAGGAGCTGTGCAAATGCCCGAACAATCACGAGGTTACGATACGCCAGCGTCCAATGATGATTTGGGGCGGGAGCCCTTTGCTGAAGAGGTGTATTCCACGCTTGTCAACAGCCCCACTGATTGGTCTATTCGAGTCGGCCTTTTTGGTTCTTGGGGATCGGGCAAAACAACGATCGCCGATTGGATCTGCAAATGGGCAAAAGAGGCCCGACACGTTCCCATATTATTTAAGGCTGCAACCGAAGACAAAGATACGTTGTGGCACTCTCTCGGACAGGCTATTGGCCAAGCGTATAACGTCGCCCAAGTGAATATTCCTCGAACGCAGCAGGCCCAGGCTACGGCAAGCGAGTACCTGCTGAAAGCATCGAGTCTTTTGCCGACCGCGAACTTTTACGGTATTGGAATCGGCGCCTCGCTGGCCAAGGGACTGGGTGAAGCTCTTCGATTTGATATGGAAGGCGTGAAGAAACTTCACGCAACCCTTGAGCAGGGCAGGAGGACAATTATTATCCTGGATGATTTAGATCGACTTGACCCTGCGATCCTACCGAAAGTCCTACTTGCGCTCCGAGATATCCTCGATGCACCAGGGTTTTCCTTCCTCCTCCCATTCGATGATCACGCAATTATGCAGAGCATCGAACGGCAAGTTACCGGCACAGGCGCAGGAGAAGGTTTCTTAGAAAAGATCATTGATTTCCGTTTTCGGATTCCCGATCTCGATAAAAACATCAAACTGCGATTTTTTACTTTATGTATGCAACACATAGCAGCTTTTTTCCCAATTGCGCCGAACGTGCAGGATGCTGGTTCGAACGAGCGCATTGAAAAGCTTGTTCACTATTACTGGCACAATGTGGCTCAACCAGGCGCTCGGTGGGTCGGCGAAAGCATCCAACTGGTAAGAAAGCAGCCATTACTGACGCAGAAGGAATTATCTGAATTTATTTCGAAACTGGCAGATTCGGTTGATCTTGCCGAAGAGATACGGAAAACATTTTCAACGCGGGGCATCCCACTTCAAGAAGGATTTACGCGAATTTCTCGAGCACTCGGCTCTCGATATTCGAATAACTTAACAGGCCTTTCAGAAGCCTTTCGAAGGGAGAACGAAATTCAGGCGGCGACGGAGGCAAAGGCCACTATTGCTATATTTTCTCAACTTGCTAAGGAAAGCGACAAGCTGCCGCCGCCAGCGCATGTCATTTTGTTTCGTGACCTTTACGAGACGGCGGTGCGCTATCAAATTGCGGTACCAAAAGCAATTGAAAGAATAGAAGAATCCACCTTATCGAACTTAATCGATTTGGCCGATGACTCCGAACTTATCGAGTTCGACGAGCTGATCAGGGATGATGACAGGTTCGACGAGAAGGAACTTAGACGCAGATTTCACTTGAGTACAACGATGATTGCAAGGTTAAGCCCCCGTATTGCTTCAGATATTATTCAACGATTTAAATTACCTGATTTCACTGACTTCATTAAAGATCTTTACTACAGAAGTATTTATCGGCGCGTACTGCAAGAAGCAACAAGCCCGTTGTGGGTGGGACCTCTGCGTCGGCGGTGGGACTCTCTACTGTTGGGGTCTAAGCCTACTTCAATTGTCCAAATGAATGCCATTCAGATGTTACAAATTGCCGATACGCATTTTATCGCCGCAGGCGATGGCAGCGCGCCCCAGCATAAACAGCTCTTGATACCGACTTTATGGCGCGCCGCCACGGCTCGTCCTCTTGGGATTGTTTGGCAGTGGCGACTAAAGAACGCTCGCAACGCTGTAATTGGACGAGGAGAGAAGGCCGAAGCCCTCGTGATTCCGGACTGGTTTAGAGATCAAGCCGGCGAATAGGAAGGCGGAGGGACTAGCCCCACCAACTTCCTGCATCCCCAGCTTGGGCAACCGTGCTATATGCGTCGCGTTGCAGCGACATTGAATTCTAAATGTGAGATCTTAAACATCGCGTGGGCAATGTTGAGCGCACTTTCGCGGGCACGGCTCTGTACATCAGCGCATTGCATAAGGAGCTGATCGCATTTCAAGCGCGGATGGAGCAAAGGTTCGACCGGGTGCTCGGGAAGCACGGCCGATTCGACAGGATCGACGGCCAGTTCGATCGGATCGAGCCCGAGCTGCGTGGGGTACGCGCTGACATACCCGAAATCATCCGCCGCGCTCTACGCGAGGCGCAGCGACGGTCGGGATACGTTTGCCTTCGAACGAAACATCCACGTGGGCACGGCGACCGTCTCCAAAGGCTCCGGCGGCCTTAGCCCACCCTACAGACCTCCTCAAAAAAAGTGTTTCGTGTAAGAAGTAGCGGGACGTTACAGCCGCGTTTCCGACTTGGAAGTGTGATGTCATGTTCCGTTATTTCTCAATTGCCGCTCGCCAAGCGTGGCGACCTCCGTCGGTTGATCAAACCGGATGCCGTCGGGTCGTCTGGCAAGTGCAATGCGGCGCAGCGAGAAGATGATCGACCTGCTGGAGGTTCCGGATTTTCTCGGCGCCGAGGCTTGCGCGGCGCTGCGCGCCGAGATGCGCGCGGCCGGCGGCCGCCCGGCCACGGTGTCCGGCGGGAACTATACACCGGAGGTGCGCAGGACCACGCACGCGGCCGTCCCGTCGGCGACAAGCGAGGGCGTGATCCGGCTGCTGATGGCGCGCAAGGACGCGATCGAGCGACATTTCGGCCTGAGGCTGACCGACTGCGAGGACCCGCATTTCCTGCACTACAACGCGGGCGACTTCTTCGTCGCCCACGAGGACGGCAGCACAGGCGGCGCGACGCGCTATCGCAAAATCTCGGCGGTCATCTTCCTCAGCGCGCAGTCGGACGAGCCGTTGCCCGACACCTACGGCGGCGGGTCGCTGGTCCTGCACGGCCCCGCGTCCGGTCCGCCGCTGCGCGTGCCGCTCGCGCCTGCGCCGGGCACGCTCGTCGCCTTCCGTGCTGAAACCACCCACGAGGTGACGCCCGTCACCCACGGCGAGCGCTTCACAATCGTGTCTTGGTACCGAGCTGGAAACGGAACCGGTGGGCACAGCCGCCGTCGCGGAAGGCTCCGGCCGCCTTAGCTCACCCTACGAGAAAGCGGCAGAATACGGCCTTCGACCTATTGCGCCCTACGCACCCTACCGCGCGTGCTTGCCGATGAACGTCACCATCCGGGCGAACATGCTGCCGGTCTGGGAGAGGTCGGGCGAGCGCCGGTGTGGCGTTCGGAATCGATATAGACGAGGTCGATGTCGCCGCCGGCCTTGCGATAGGCGGCGCAGAAGCGCTGCGCCTCGTTGCTGCACGACTTGCACGACTGTGGTAGAGCGGTCCCATGGGGATAAAGGCCGAACGCAGAATTCACGTTCCCAAGCGGCGCGCTAGGCAAATTGAAAGCACGTTCGCGGGCGCGGCTCGCCACATCAGCGAGCTGCATAAGGACCTGCTCGCTTTCGAAGGGAAAACAGAAGACAAACTGAAAGAGCACGACAAACGATTCGATAAAATTGACCGAGAAATACAGGGCCTGCGCGAGGACATCCCCAAGATCGTCGGAGATGTGATGCGGGAGGTGAATGCGGAGAACCGACGACGGAAGTAGGCGGTTGTCCAGCAACTTATCAAATCAGCTAGGACACGCTTCCTCCGCAACACGGTACAAATGGTGGGCACGCCCGCCGTCGCGCTACGCGCTCCCGCGGGCTTAGCCCACCCTACGGAATCCGGGCGACGTTTACCTCAGTGGAAGAACGGGAACATGCAGCCGGCGTAGCGCTCGCTGCAGATCTTGCAGCGTATTGCCGGCGGGATGTTCTGCTCGGCCGCGCACGCGATCAGCTGGCGCCAGCAGGACTGACACAGCGGCACCAACCTCGTCCGGCATTCACCGATCGGATGATGAGCCCTGATACAGGCTCCGAGGCAATTGCGCGGCACCACGTAGGTGCCTTCGACCCAGCGGTTCCCGCACAACAACACCGGTTCGGCGAGCGGCGGCGCGGTGAGCGGCGCCGGCGTCATGGCAACTTTGACGACCGGGCCGTCCGCGGCCGCCTGCTGGCTCAAGGCCGGGCCGGCGCAGAGGCCGGTGATCAGGATGAGAACGCACGCGTAGAACAGGTTTCGTATCAACGAGGTCATGGTGCAACTCCCCAAGGTAAAATGGTAAGCGGGCGAGTATCGTCAGGCGGCCCCGGTCTGTCAATCGAAGGTTGCCGTCACCTTGGTTTCTTGATGTGCCCCGCAGGCGCTATATTGCGGCGCAAACGTAACAAAACGCCGAGGGGCCAACATGCGAAAGCCGAAACGTGCCGCCGTGCGCAAAGCCGCCGCGCCGAAGACCGCAGCGGCAGCGGTGCCGCCGCGCACCGATCCGCGGGTGAAGAAAATCTACGTGTACTCGGAAGGCACGTTCGTGCTGCACAATGCGTCGGAGGTGCACAAGCTCGTCATCAAGACGCCGGCCTTCGACGTGGCCGGCTGGATCGACCTCTCCAACATGGCGCCCGGCGGCGACACCGTTTTCATCGAAATCCGGGTGTCGTTTGCCAACCGGAGCAATGTGCTTTACCAGCGCACGATCTTTCAGAGCCCGAAGCTGATCACACTCGGCGACATCACCAACGCCAACGACTATTTGTCGGGCACCCACATCGAAATTTGGCTCCAGCAGACGACGTCGCACAACAATTTTACGACGCCGACGGAATACGCGTATCAGTTCGTGGTGGAGTCGCAGTGAAGTGTGTCGAGAGCGGCGCTACTCAATGAACCGTCACCCTGAGGAGCCGGCCACAGGCCGGCGTCTCGAAGGGCGACGGCCCCGCCGGCGCAGCCGGTGGCCGATCATGCTTCGAGACGGCCGCTTCGCGGCCTCCTCAGCATGACGGTGGAGGGGACCGCGCCATTTGATTTGAATGAAAGACGCGTGGCCACGCCCGCGGGGCGAAGCCCGCGGGGTTAGCCCACCCTGCGGTGCCCCTACCGCGCGTGCTTGCCGATGAACTCGATCATCCGGGCGAACATGTCGCCGGTCTGGGAGAGGTCGGGCGAGCGGCCGGTGTGGCGTTCGGAATCGATGTACACGAGATCGATGTCGCCGCCGGCCTTGCGATAGGCGGCGCAGAAGCGCTGCGGCTCGTTGCCGTCGAACGACGACTCCGTGTCCTTATAGTCGTGCACGAGGTCGCCGCGGCCCTGGTACCAGACCGCCGGCGGGGTGGGCACCTCCTCGCCGCGCTCGAGGATCATGGTCGGGTTGCCCTCTTCCATGTTGGCTTCGGTGACCCAGTAGGAGTCGTGGCGCGGGATGATCGACTTCGGCCATTCCTCCCCGCGGGCAAGGCCGCGTTTGGCGTGGCGGTAGCGGCTCAGCGGATTGATCACCGGCCACGACATGATCACGCAGGCGACGCTCGCGTCGTGGGTGCTGCCGGCGAGCGGGATCGCGCCGTAGCGCTTGTCCTTCGGCCGCATCGCGACCAGCATGCCGAGATGGCCGCCTCTCGACTGGCCGGAGAGGCCGACGAGCTCCGGATTGGTCTTGAGATCGCGCGCGTTGTGTTTGGCCCAGCGCACCGCGTAGTTGATGTCCTGCACCGAGGCCGGATAGGGGTCGGTGTTGCCGGAGCGGAAATCGAGCGCGATCGACACGACGCCGTGCGAGGCCATGTATTCGTGGCGCAGCTTCTCGGTGAAGCGGTCGCTCAGGCACCAGGCGCCGCCGTGGCACTCGACCATGGCCGGAAACGGCCCCGCCCCGCGCGGCTTGTACACGCGCGCGAGCAGCGGCTTGTCGCCGTGGCGCAAATATTCAATCTCGGCGACGTCGAAATCGGTGGTGCGGGCTTCCAACACGGCTGTGGTCATGGGGCGTTTCCTCGGGTTGTGTCGGGCAAGCGTAGCGCAAAATAGCCGAATTGTGCTAGATTCATGCTGGCCTACCAGGGACGGGGCGACATGGCCGAATACGTCACACGGCAGGAGTTCGAAGCGCGCGTCGGCCTCGTCGAGCGCGAGGTGGAGGGTGAGGAAATGGTCACCCGCCACATCCTGGAACAGACGCGCCGCAACTCCGACGACCTTGCCGCCATCAAGATCCGCCTCGACCGCGTCGAGCGGAAGGTCGATGGGCTGGAGCAGAAGGTCGACATGCTCGGAACCAGCGTCAATCGGCTCGCCCGCGACCTGCCGACCGTGGTCGGCGAGGCGGTACGCGAGGCGATGCGGGAGAAGCCGTAGAATGGGTTGACGCCCTCGCTGGCGGGCTGAAATTCATCACTTTTGTTCGTGTTGCATCGTTTTGTTGGGTTTCGGCCCTCTGGGCCTCAACCCATCCTACGAACTAGCGCCACGCAAACACCGGCTGCTCGAGATCGGCGACGCGGGTCACGCGCCCGGCGACAAGCTCGCGGAACTGATAGATCACCGCCGCCGTGGGCGCGTGGATCAGGTGGCGGTCGATGCGCACGCGCACCGCGCGGCGGTCGCTTTCGGGGATCGTCACGAAATCGAACGCGTCGGGCTTGACGACGTCGGCGAGCGGGATGCGGTGCACCGAGGCGACCTCGGCGGCGTTCGCGCGCAGCTGCGCCCCCTCGCCTGCCCACACCACCACCGGCGTGATCAGATAGCCGGAGCGGGTCGGATAATCGTCGAGCAGGCCGAGCACGGCGTCGGGCCCGAGGTGCAGCCCGACCTCCTCGTGCATCTCGCGCAGCGCCGCTTGCGCCGGCGTCTCGCCCGCGTCGCAGCGCCCGCCCGGCAAGGCCCATTGGTTGCGATGCGCGCGCAGATCCGCGGTGCGCCGGGTGAGCACGAAGGCGCTCTCGCCCGTCGGCCGCTCGGCCTCGACCAGCGCAATCGCCACCGCCGCCCGCGTGAGGCCGGCCGCGGCGTCGACCGCCACGCGCGGGAACCCGGAGCAGTGCTCGGCGATGTCGGCGCGCGTCGTTTTGTTGAAGGGAAAAGCCATGCGATTGCTTACAGCACCGGTGTAATGGACGGATATGGGTTAACACCCGCGCTGCAGATCCATTTACCCGCCCGCCCCGGCATCCGCCGCGACTGCCGATAAGTTTGCAAAAGGTGTCGGCGCGGAATCTGCGGGGCTCTTTTCCTGAACCTCGAAGCTGCCGTACCGATCCCCCTCGGTCGTCGCCGTCGCGACCGGGTACTTGCCCCCGGAGATCATTAGTCCCGGCCGTAGATTTTCGACCCACGAAATCGGCAGCACGTAATAAATCTTCCCGGGCTGCGCATTGAATTCCTTGGGGCGCGGGATGCCAAAAGTGACCTTGGTCATATACGTATCAGCGGGCGCGATGATGTAGCGTCCCGGACGCACTTCTATTCTTGTGTAACTGCCGGGCCCGAGCGACGCCAATGGTCGGCCACTGATCTCGATACTCAAAGGGATGTAGCTCGTATTCCACCCGTGCGGCCTTCCGACGTAAACGGCGGCAAAGCCGGCTTTCGGCGGTGTGGTGGAGAACGCCGACTCTCCCGCGGTAACGCATCCCCAGAGCCAAGGAAGGGTCCCGACCAACGCCAGAAGACCTCGGCGCATATGCTCTCCCGGTCAACCTGATTGCCGCCACGTTACCGGTTCGCGGTAACGATTTGGCAAACGGGATATCAAACAGCAGTTTCGCGCGTGAAGACCACGTGCGTAGGTGCATCACATCTTCGACACATGAATCGGCGGCACGCGCTCGCGCCAGGGCAGCGCCCCTTCCAGCGCGGCGGCGACCTGCAGCACCACGTGATCGGCGGCGGGCTGCGCCGCCACCTGCACGCCGATCGGCACGCCGGTGGAATGCATGGCGAGCGGCAGCGACATCGCCGGTGTGCCCATGATGTTGTGCGGGATGGTGTATTGGCACGGCGGCACGAACAGCTCGGAGATGAGATTGGCCCAGCTCACGCCCGGTTTCGACAGATTGTAGCGGCCCCACGGCTCGGAGACGCGCGAGGTGGTGGGCGAGAGCCACACGTCGTATTTGCTCCAGAACGCGCCGAGCTTGCGCCGCGCCGTATTGGCGACGCCCCAGGCGGCGTTGAAGCGCGCGGGCGTGATGTCCTTCGCGGCCTCGTAGACCGAGAGGATCACCGGCTCGAGCGTGTCGGGCCCGGGCTTGTGGCCGCTGCGCTTGGCGTAGCCGTCGAGGCGCGCGTCGAACCCGAAGAAGAAAATGTCGGTCGTCGCATTGAGCACCGCGGCGCCGCCCATGTCGACCTTGGCGCGCTCGACCGCGTGGCCCATGTCGGCGAGCGCCTTACCGGCGGCCTCGACCGCGCGCGCCACCTCGGCATCGACCGCGAAGCCGACCAGCTCGTCGAGCACGATGCCGACACGCAGCCGCGGCGGCGCCTTGCGGGCGAGCGCCGCATAGGGTTCGTCCGGCTTGGGAATGATGAACGGATCGCCCGGCTGCGGGATCGACACCCAGTCGAGCATGGCGGCCGCGTCGCGCACCGTTTTCGTCTGGACGAAATTCATCGAGTAGCCCCAGCCGCCTTCGTCCACCACCGGGCCGATCGACACGCGCATGCGCGAGGGCTTGAGCCCGACGCCGCCGCACCAGCTCGCCGGAATGCGGATCGAGCCGCCGATGTCGGAGCCGTGGGCGATCGGCACGATGCCGGCCATCACCGCCGCCTGGCCGCCGCCGGTCGAGCCGCCGGCCGAATAGCCGCGTTTCCACGGGTTCGACGTGTTGCCGAACATCGCGCTCTCGGTGGTCGCCGCCATGGAATATTCCGGCGCCGCCGAGCGGCCGAGAATGTTGACGCCGGCCGCCTTGAGCAGGTCGACGAAACAGGTCCCCTCCTCCACCTTCATGCCGGCGCACAGGCGCGAGCCGAACTCGATCAGGCGGCCCTTCTCGTGCCCGAACACGTCCTTGATCAGCAGCGGCACGCCGCGAAACGGGCCGCTGCCCAGCGTGCGCTCGTCGAGATCCTCGATGCGGTCGGGATAGAGCTCGACCACCGCGTTGAGCACGCCGTCGACTTTTTCGCGCGCGGCGGCCGCGGTCTGCGCCAGCTCCTTCGCGCTCACCTCTTTCTTGGCGACCAGCTCGGCAAGGCTGAGGGCGTCATAGGCGGAATATTCGGCAAGCTTCATGGCGGCTCCCGGCGCGCGAGTGAGAGCGTAACTTTGCCCAAGCGGCGTACGTGGGTCTAGGTTCTTCTGCATTCCCCGGATGCGGTGCAGCGCGCAGCGGTGCACCGCTAAGCCGGGGTCCAGAGTAAGTTATGGACCCCGGGTCTGCGGCGCATCACTTCGTGCTGCGCCGCGCCCGGGGAACGCCACGAGAGGCTCAACGGATGCTTCCCCTCCGCGAGCTGTTCACGCTGCTCACCCCGCCGTCGGTGTACTACCGCCGGCGTATCGCGGCGGAGGTGCGCGCCGGCGAGCCGGAACTCGCCGTGCTTGCGACGCTGATGCGGCGCGGCGGGACCGCGGTCGACGTGGGCGCGAACCAGGGCTTCTTCGCCTACGCGCTGAGCGAAGTCGCCGACCGCGTGGTCGCGTTCGAGCCCAACCCGGATTACGCGCTGTTCGCCCGGGTGATGCTGCGCGGCCGCGCCAAGGTGCATCGGCTCGCGTTGTCCGACAAAGCGGACCGGGCCACGTTCCGCGTACCGATCGACCACGACGGCACGGTGCTGCATTTTGCCGGCAGCCTGAAGGACGCGCACGGCCAGTTCCCGCGCTACCGCTCCTACGAGGTCGAGGTGCGCACCCTCGACGAGTTTGCCCTCACCGACGTGCGCTTCATCAAAATCGACGTCGAAGGCAGCGAGCGCGAGGTGCTCGACGGCGCGCGCGCGACGATCGCGCGCGAGCGGCCGGCGCTGCTGCTCGAGCTGCTCTCCGGGACGCACGCGGATCCGGGCGCCTACACGTCGGCGATCTGCGCAGCCTTCGGCTACGACGCCTTCATCGTGCAGCACGGCGAAAAAATCCCCGCGCTGCCGGCGATCGCCGCGCTCGGCACGAACACCAGCTGGGGCACGGAGATCGAGTCGCGCAACGTGCTGTTCGTTCCGAGGGGGACGCAGGCCGGATGAGGCGGAAAACAGGTCGGTTGTTCGCAACGTCAATGCAATTTATCCTGTTACCGTCAGGAGAGCAGGCCACCGTTTGAAAGGCGGCCGGAGGGGAACGACATGGGCGATTTTTTCAGGCGACGGCCGTTGGTCGCGGCCGCGATCGTTTTCCTGTCAACCGCGGCGGTTGCGCAGGAGCCAACGCCGGGTGTCCAGCTCAAGGTCGTCACCGTCGCCGCTCCCGGGGTCAATTGCGTGTTCAGCGCGAACTGCACGGTGACGGTCACCGACAGCGTCGGACAGCTCGCCATTCAGAACCTCGACACGCCCAACACGGCGTGGCTGCAGTCGCGCAGCTTCACCGGCGCCGCCGGCACGCCCGGCGCGGGTAAGACCGGCTACGAATATCGCCTCGACATGACCCAGGCGAGCGGCTCGCTTCAGTGCGTCGGCGGCATCGTGGTCAACTTCGGGCCGATCACCCAACTTCCGTACCAGAACAACACGCTCGCCGACGTTTACGTCGTCACCCAGGGCGGCCTCGGCACCATCGGGCTCGCCGCCGCCTATCAGAGCGGCGACATCATCACCTTCAACTTCAGCAAATTCCTCTGTCCGTCGGAGCCGGCCAACGCGACGAACACCACCTTCTTCTTCGGCCTCGCCTCGGTTCATCCACCGACGTCGACGTCGGCTGGCGTGTTCGTCACCGCCAGCCCGCCCTATTACAACGTGCAGGCGCGCGCGCCCCAACACTAGTGATCAGTGACCGGTGACCGGTGACCAAGGAGCAGATTCTTCTGGTCACTGGTCACTGATTACTGATCACTGATCTTCGGCAGCGGGCGCGTCATCGTGGCTTGCGCCGGCACCTTCACCAGCGCCTCGCCGTCGAGCACGACCTCATCGCCCACCGAGCAGGTGCAGGAGAGCCGCGCGCGCTGCTTCTCCGGGATCAGTTCCGCGACGGTGACGACCACCTCGACGGTGTCGCCGATCCGCACCGGCGCGCGGAAGTTCAGGGTCTGCGAAATATAGACGGCGCCCGGCCCGGGCAGCCGCGTGCCGAGCACGGCGGAGATCAGGCTTGCCGTATAGAGGCCGTGGGCGATGCGCGTGCCGAACGGCGTCTTGGCGGCGAAGTGCTCGGACAGATGGATCGGGTTGCGATCGCCGGTGACCTCGGCAAAGCCGACGACGTCGGACGACGCGACCGTCTTCGACAGGCGCTCGGTCATGCCGACCGAGAGATCCTCGAAATAGAGCGTGCGCAGCGCGAGCAGCATCGTTCCCTACCGATATCGAATTAACCCGCTAGTGTCCCGATTCCGAAGTTCGCCGGACTTTGCGGCTCGCTCGGAAGCGAACTTCGGAATCGTAGGACACTAGCAACTCTATGATTCTAGTGCCGCTTTGAACCCGAAGTTCGCAATCGGACTCGCGGCAATTGTGGTGCGAACTTCGGGTTCGCGGCACTAGCGGAAATATAGCTCCTTCACGGCGCGCGCCACTCGCGACTCGCTTATACTTGCACGCACAAACCGAGTCGCGGGGCAATCGTGCTGCCGAAACGGCAGCGCCGCGCACGCGGCCGGAATTTCGGGAGGAATTATCGAAGGGGCGAAGTTTTCAGTCGCGTCCGTGCCGGGATCAGCAGAAGAGGCCACCCGATGTTCGGATTCCATCTGCGGCTTGCGCTTGTCTTTGCTTCCTTCCTGCTTATCGCTGCCGACAGCACTGCCCACGACAGCTGGATTTCCCGTGGGGGCCTGCGCAATGGCGCCGGCGAATGGTGTTGCGGCGAAGGCGACTGCTTCGTCATTCCGGGCCAGAGCGTGCGGCTGGCCTCGGACGGTTATCACCTGTTCGAGGTGGAGACGGTGCCGTTCGCGGAAACCCAGCCCTCGCCCGACGGCGCCTTCTGGCGCTGCAAGCGGCCGGACGGGAGTAGGAGATGCTTTTTTGCTCCTCCGCCAAATACCTAGGGGTCCCCGCTTTCGCGGGGACGATGGCCTGCGGCCACCGTTTCTTCGCCCCGCCGCGGAACACCTGACCTATGGCCGGTCTCGTGAAATTCCTGACTCCCCAGGGTGCGCCGGTATGGGTCGCGCCGGGGCAAGTATGCGAGGTGTTCCATGATGAGAAAGTGCAACCCGGCGCGGCGGCTGTTCTGGTAGGCACGGACGGGAATCAGCAGGGTGTGTCTGCATCGCTCGATGACGTAGCAAAGGCTATTCCCGGTTTGCTTTCGGCCAAAGCAAATATTGGTCGGGTCCTGATCGCGCCCGCGAATGTCACGCGTGTGAAGCCCTATCGTGCGAGCGCGTTCACTAATCCTCTTCCGGGGGCACAATGTATCGTCGACTACGGGAACAACCGCTCGCGCGTGCTGTTCGACCCTCCCGAGGAGATGGCGGAACGCATCGGTCGTGCCCTGGAGAGCGTCGGACAATCGTGAGCGGTCCCCTTCGGGGGAGGGATGAAGCCAGCTATAACCGCCGGCCATGAGCACGACGCAATGGTGGTGGGTCCGGCACGCGCCGGTGCCGGACGGCGGCCGCATCTACGGCCAGCGCGACCTCGACTGCGACTGCAGCGACGCGGGGATTTTCACGGCGCTCGCGCGCGAACTGCCGCGCGAGGCGGTGTGGGTGACGAGCAATCTCAAACGCGCGACCCAGACCGCGGCGGCGATCCACGCGGCCATGGGGCAACCGCATGAGCCGGTCGTCGTCCCGGAACTCGCCGAGCAGAACCTCGGCGAATGGCAAGGGCTCGATCGGCAAAAGTTCCTCACCAGCCGGGTGCCGCGCCGGCCGTTCTGGTTCGCCGCCGCCAACGAGCGCGCGCCCGGCGGCGAGAGTTTCGACGACCTCGTCGCCCGCGCGACCGAGGCGATCAAGCGCCTCACCGTGCAATTCGCCGGTCGCACCATCGTGGCGGTGACCCACGGCGGCACCATCAAGGCGGCTCTCGCCTTGGCCCTGCAACTCGACACCGAGGCGGCGCTCGCGTTCGCGATCGACAACTGCTCGATCACACGCATGGACCATTTCGTGCCCGAGATCGGCCGCTACGAATGGCGCGTGCACGCGGTGAACCATCGGCCGTGGACGCGCTCGGTCGCGGGCGAGGTGCCGGCCGCGGCGCGCGGAACCGCGCTGGCGTAATTGCATGTTTGTGTGATGTTCGACGCGGTCGTGTTCGCGGGCGGCGGCAACCGCTGCTACTGGCAGGGTGGCTTCTACGAAGCGGTCGCCGATCGGCTCGCGCTCAGACCCAAGCTCGCGGTCGGCGTCAGCGCCGGCGCCTTCGCGGGCATCTATTCGCTCCTCGGCATGGGCCACAAGGTGCGCGCGCAGGTGATCCCTGCCTGCGGCCCGCATCGCAAGAATTTCGATTTCGCCGCCTGGCGGCGCGGCGAGGCGCTGTGCCCGATCGGGCCGATGTATCGCGCGTTCCTCAACATGCTGTTCGACTCAGCCGCGCTGGCGCGGCTCCAGCAACTCAGCGATTTCCACATCGCGATCACGCGGCTGCCGCGCGGCATGCCGCCGATTTTGGGCGCGGCGCTCGGCATCGGCGCCTATCAGGTGGAGAAACATTTGTTTGCGCCGGTGCACCCGACGTTCGGCCGCCGGCTCGGACTTTCCGCCGAGTTCGTGCGCGTGCGCGCCATGACGGCGCCGCGCGAACTCGCCGATGCGCTGATGGCGTCGGGCGGCGTGCCGCCGTTCATGCCGGTCACCTATGTGGGCGAACGGCCGGCGTTCGACGGCGGCCTGTTCGACGGCGTACCGGTAGCTCCCTTGGCGCCGGTCGAGGCGGCGGGCGGCCGCTCGCTGGTGCTGCTCACGCGGCTCTACAAAAACATACCGCAGGTCAAAGGCCGCACCTACGTGCAGCCGTCGCGCCGCATGCGCGTCAAACAATTCGACCTGCGCAACCCCGCCGGCATCCGCGACGCGTATGAGCTGGGGCTGAAGGACGGCGCCGCGTTTGCGGCCCAGATGACAGACGACAGACGACGGACGACGGATGACAGCTAGAGCGTGATGACTTTTCTGCGAATCGTCATCCCGCTCTAGCCTATTGTTTGTGCATGATCTTTTCCGAAAACCGGTACCCACTTTTCGGGATCATGCACTAGGCCTCGATCAATCTGTCCTCAGTCCTCTGTCGTCCGTCGTCTGCTATCTCGCACACCCGCGTCACTGGCGCCGGCAGTTCGCCGGGCGCGGCACGTTCGTAGCCGACGACGCGCAGTATCCCGGCGCGCGGGCACATTTCGACGGCAACGCGCGTGTAGGGATTGAGCACCGGCGCCGCGACCCATTCGAAGGCGGAGGTGGGAAACCGTCCCGGCCAATCGGCCAAAGCCTCGCGGCGGGCGCGGCTGTTGGCGGCCGCCTGTTCGAAGGTGGCAGTGAGCAGGATGTTGCCGCCGACGCGCGCTTCCCAGCACGCATCGCCGTGGCGCCAGTCGTTGGCCGCGACCGTGTCGTCGTGGGTCGCGAATCCCTCCTCGGTGCGCTCGATCAGGCAGCGCTCGCCCGGCGCGCAACCGGCGAGCGTGAAGATGACCGGCCGCGCCACCGGAACGCGCTCGAGCAGGCGCCGCGCCTCGGCGTAGGTCGGGCAGGTCTCGAACGCGAGCCGCAGCAGATGGTCGGGCGGCATGTGACGCACGTTGAACCACGTCTGCACCGCGTTGGCGGCAAGATCGACCGGACGCAGCAAGCGATGCCGGGTGCGCCGGCGCAACGGCGCCTGGTTGATGGCGGCGCCGAACCGGCCGGGCGCCATGGCGGTGAGCACGCCGACGAAGCCCGGCCAGGTGACGTTGAAGAACTCGCCGGCGGGTCCTTGCATCCGCGCGACCTCGACGTGGCGGCCGAGGCCATCGCAGGGCCAGTCGAGGGTGCGCACCAGCCAGGGGGCGGCGCCCTCCTCGCGCGCGAGCGCGGTGCAGCACCACTGGTAGGAATTATTGAGGAACCAGATGCCGGGGAAGCCAAGCGCCGCGGCGATCGCGGCGATGTCGGCGACGTAGGGCGCTTGCGAATGCGTGAGCCACTGCCGCGCCAGGCGATCGAGCGCCGGCGTGAGCGGGAGCATGCCGCGCGGAAACCAGCCGAGCGCCTCCTCGCGCAGCGAGCGCGCCCGCCCCGGCCGCTCCAGCGCATGGCGCACCGGGCCGCCGTCGCGCACGTCGACGATCGGGATGGTGGCAAGGGACGAGGAAGGTACCATCGAGGACTCGCTTACAATCTTAACCCAGCTCACGCCGCGTCGGCGGGCCGGACACGCTTTGCTATTTCCGCTCCATGCTCACGCTCGACCACGGCAATTTCATACTGACTCTGCAGATCGAGCCAGAATTGCGGACTATTTCCGAAATACCTCCCCAGCCGAACCGCCGTGTCGGCGCTTATTGCTCGCCGGCCGTTGAGAATGTCGGTGATGCGCCCGGACGGCACGCCCAGGTCCAACGCCAATCGGTTAGCACTCAGGGCGCGTGCTTCAAGCTCACGCCGCAACAGACGGCCGGGATGTGCGCTTTCGCGTCGTGACCTGATCATAGGAAAAACGTACTATCGCAGGGTGGTTAATACAATTGTCATATTCGACTCTTGTGGCGAAGAAACCAAAGAGGTGAGCGCATGGGCGTGATTTACGTGGCGCGCAGCGCCAAATTCTCCAAATGGGCGTCCGACGCCGGCATCACCAAGAACGTGTTCAAGATCGGCTATAGCGACGACGACCCGGCGCCGCTGATCGCGGCCGGTTGGGGCGGCGAGACCGACTGGACCTTGGTGAAGAAACGCGACGCCGAGGGCATCAGCGAGGACGAGATCATCGAGCGGCTCAAGCGCAAGGAGAAGATGATCGACCCGGTGTATTACCCGCGGCTGCGCGGTGCTGCCGGCGTGTTCAAGGTGCCGCCCGAACACGTCGAGAACCACATCGTCGTCACCCGCGCGCTCGCCGGCGAAATGGACAAGGCGGTCAAGCTCAAGCCGGCGGATTTCGCCGATTATTTGATCCAGAATGCGATGAAGTGATTCTCGAGCAACAAATACAGCCGTCATCCTGAGGGCGAGCGCGACGCAGTCGCGCTCGCGTCTCGAAGGATGGCCGCAAGCTCCGAGCGTGCTTCCATCCTTCGAGACAGCCGCTCGCTTGTGCGAGCGGCTTCCTCAGGATGACGGTGGTGTTTGCTGCCCGAGCCGCCCTACTGCGCGACCAGGCGCTCGGTCGCGGCGGGCTTCGGCTTGCGGCGGGCGGCGCGCCATTCCTCGAAACGCTGCACCACGACGAAGAACGACGGCACGAACACCACGGCGAGGCAGGTCGAGGCGATCATGCCGCTGAACACGGTGATGCCGATCGACTTGCGGGCGCTGGCGCCGGCGCCGGTCGCCACCACCAGCGGCGCGACGCCGAGGATGAAGGCAAACGACGTCATCAGGATCGGGCGCAACCGCGCCTTCGCCGCCTCGAGCGCCGCCTGCATGATCGGGTGGCCTTCGCGCAGGCGCCGCTCGCGCGCCACTTCGACGATCAGGATGGCGTTCTTGGCCGAGAGCGCGATCAGCAGGATCAAGCCGATCTGGATGTAAAGGTTGTTGTCGACGCCGACGGCGCGCAGCACGGACACCGGGCCGAGCAGCGCAAGCGGCACGGCGAGGATGACGGAAATCGGCGCGTACCAGCTCTCGTATTGTCCGGCGAGCACCAGATAAACCAGCAACAGCGCCAGCGCGAAGGTGTAATAGAGCTGGTTGCCGACCGCCTTTTCCTGATACGAGAGCCCGCTCCACTGATAGCCGACGCCGCGCGGGAGCGTGCGGTCGGCGATCTGCTCCATCATCGATATCGCCTGGCCGGAGCTGAACCCGGTCGCCGGCAGGCCGATGATGGTCGAGGAAGGATACAGATTATAGAGGCTCACCAGCGACGGGCCGACCGCCGGCCCGATCTTGATCACCGTGCCGATCGGAATCATTTGCCCGAGCGAGTTGCGCACGCTGAGGTTTTCGATGTCGCGCACCCGCAGGCGGAACGACGCGTCGGCCTGCACGTAAATCTGAAACACGCGGCCGAATTTGTTGAACTGGGTCACGTAGCTCGCGCCGAGATAACCGGACAGCGCCGAGAATACCTGGTCGACGGTGAGATGCAGGGTCTCGACCTTGACCCGGTCGACCTCGATGTCGATCTGCGGCACGGTCGAGCGGAACGAGGACTGCACGCGCTGCAGCCCGGTCTGGCTCAGCCCGTTGGTCACCATGGCGTTGGTCACCGCCTGCAGCTTGTCGAGGTCGAAGCTCGCGTCGCGCAGTTCGACCTGCATGGTGAAGCCCGCGGCGTTGCCGATGCCCTGGATCGCCGGCGGCGGCAGCACCAGGATGCGCGCCTCCTGGATCTGGCTCATGGCCGCGTTGAGGTTGTTGAACATCGACAGCAGATCGAGACTCTTGCCGCGCACGCTCCAGTCCTTGAGCACGATGTAGGAGACGCCGGCGTTGGCGAGCGAGGAGCTGTTGTCGAGGGCGGAAATGCCGGCGACGTTGACGACGTTGGCGACGCCCGGGTTCTTGCCGGCGATGACGGCGACGCGGTCGAGCACGGCTTGGGTGCGCGCGAGCGAGGCGCCGTCGGGCAGTTGCACCACCGCCAGCATGTAGCCCTGGTCCTCGATCGGCAGGAATCCGGTCGGAATGCGCGTGAGCCCGTAGCCGGCGGCGGCCATGATCGCGAGCGCGATTGCCACCATGAGACCGCTGCGCGCCACCATGCGGCCGATCAGGGCGGCGTAGGCGCGGTCGATGTAGGCGTAGCCGGCGTTGAACGCGCGATAGAACGGGTTGCGTTTTTCCAGCGGCACCGCCGGGCGCAGCCAGAGCGCGCTCTGGGTCGGCTTGAGCGTCGCGGCGTTGACGGCGCTCAGCAGCGCGGTCGCGGCGATCACCAGCGCGAACTGCGCGTACATGCGGCCGGTCAGCCCGGGCAGGAACGCCGCCGGCACGAATACCGACATCAGCACGAGGGTGATGCCGATGATCGGCCCGAACAACTCGTCCATGGCGCGCTCGGCCGCCTGGCGCGGCGCAAGCCCGCGCTCGATGTGATGGGCGGCCCCCTCCACCACCACGATCGCGTCGTCCACCACGATCCCGATCGCGAGCACGATCGCGAACAGGGTCGACAGATTGACGGTGAAACCGAGCGCGTACATCGCCGCGAAGGCGCCGATGATGGTCACCGGCACGGTGGTCGCCGGCACCAAGGTGGCGCGCCAGTCCTGCAGGAACACGAGGATCACGACCAGCACCAGGATCGCGGCCTCGATGAGGGTACGGTAGACCTCTTCGATGGCGGCGCTCACGAACACGGTGGTGTCGAACGGCTCGGCGTAGCTCAGGTCCGGCGGGAACTCGCGCGCGAGTTGGACCATGCGCGCCTTGACTGTTTTTTCGACGTCGAGCGCGTTGGCGCCGGGCGCGAGAAAAATGCCGATGCCGGCGGCCGGCTTGCCGTTGACGGTGAAAATCTGACTGTAGGTCTGCGCGCCCAGTTCGACGCGGCCGACGTCGCTGACGCGGGTGATGTCGCCGGCGCTGCCGGCCTTGACGATGATGTTCTCGAATTCGCTCGGATCGGCGAGCCGGCCGGCAACATTCACCGTGAGTTGGAACGGCACGGTGGTCGGGGCCGGCGGCGCGCCCACCTGCCCCGACGTGACCTGCTGGCTCTGCTGCTGGATCGCCTGGATCACGTCCTGGGCCACGAGCCCGCGCGACAAGAGCTTGTCAGGGTCGAGCCAGATGCGCATCGAATATTGGCCCGCGCCGAACACGGTGACGTCGCCGACGCCCGGCAGGCGCGCCAGCTCGTCCTTCAATTTGATCGTCGCGTAATTGCTCAGATAGAGGCTGTCGTGGCTCCCGCCCGGCGAGCCGAGCGTGACGAACATCAGAATCGAGGTCGATTTCTTCTGGACGTTGACGCCCTGGTTCTGCACCGCCGAGGGCAATTGGGCGAGCGCCGACGACACCCGGTTCTGCACCAGCACCTGCGCGAAGTTGAGATCCGTGCCGATCTTGAAGGTGACCGTGAGATTGTAGGTGCCGTCGGCGCCGCTGAACGACTGCATGTAGATCATGCCCTCGACGCCGTTGACCTGCTGCTCGATCGGCAGGGCGACGGTGTCGATGACGGTGCGGGCGCTGGCGCCGGGATAGCGGGTCGAGACCTGGACCGTCGGCGGCACCACGTCGGGATATTGCGCGACGGAAAGGCCGAGCAGCGCGACGCCGCCGATCAGCACCATCAGAATGGCGAGCACGTTCGCGAGGACCGGCCGCTCGATGAAGAATTTCGAGATCATGATTTTTTCTGGAGCATGATCTTTTCCGAAAACCGGTTCCCACTTTTCGGGATCATGCTCTATTTGGCGGCGGGCGCGGCCGAAGCGGTTTGCAGCTGCGGGTCGACTTTCTCGCCCGGAATGGCGCGGAGCAGCCCGGATACCACGACGTGGTCTTCGGGCTTCAAGCCGCTGTCGATCACCCGCATGTCGCCGACAACCTGGCCGACCCCGACCTTGCGCTGCTCGACCACGTTATCGCCGTTGACGACGAGCACGTAGCGGCCGCCCTGGTCGCTGCCGAGCGCGACCTCAGGCACCAGCAGAGCCTGCGGCACCTGCTGCACCGGCACGCGCACGCGCACGAAATTGCCGGGCAGGAGCGCCCGATCGGCGTTCTCGAAGACGGCCCGCACCGGCAGGGTGCCGGTCGCCGTGTTGAGGTTCGGCGCGGCGTAATCGAGCAGGCCCTTGTGCGGGTAGCCGGTCTCGCTCTGCAGCCCGACCTCGGCCGGAACCTTTTTCAGATCCTGCGGGGTCAAGCCCTGCCGACGCATCTCCGCGCGCACCCGCAGCACGTCCGCTTCGCTGACGTTGAAATTCACCCAGATCGGATCGAGCTGGATGATCTGCGCGAGCAGGGTGGGCGAGGTGCCGACCAGTTCGCCGACCGAGACGAGATGGGCGGTGACGATGCCGTCGAACGGCGCCGTCACCTTGGTGTAGCCAAGGTTGATCTCGGCGGTGCGGGTATTGGCCTGCGCTTGGATCAGGCTGGCCTTGGCGGAATCGCGCGCGGCGAGCGCCTGATCGTAGGTCGATTTCGATGCGAAATCGCGGCTCGCGAGCTGGGACTGCCGCTGGTATTCGGCCTCAGTCTGTCTGAGCGTCGCGGCGGCGCCGTCTTCGGCCGCCTTCGCCTGGTCGAGCTTCACCTGATAAGGCTCGGGCTCGATCGTGAACAGCGGTGTGCCCTTTTTGACGAAGTCGCCGTCCTTGTAATGGATCTCCTGCAGGAATCCCTGGACCCGCGCGACGAGGTCGACGGAGTTGACCGGCGCCGTGTTGCCGGTGACTTCGAGATATTGCGTGACCGGCTGCTGCACCGGAGGGGCGACGGTCACCTTCGGAGGCGGCGGCGCCGCGTAGCGGTTCTGCTCGCCGCACGCGGCGAGCACCAGCACTGCCGCAAGCGCGACAAGCGCGCCGCAGGTCGACCGGCGATAATCCTTCGCCATGGCGCGCCTCGTACGGGCGAAAGTTGCCTCGCCGGCAAAGATGCAGCTTTCCACTGAGCCCGGCAATACGAACCCCGATACCGCTCTCGTGTCTTTGACCGCGGCTTTATCTTTTGGCGCATGTTCTTGTCGGCGAACCGGTGCCCACTTCGCCGGAACATGCGCTACATTTCCCCATGGCAGAAATCCGCGTCGGCATCGGTGGCTGGGTGTTCGCGCCGTGGCGCGGCACGTTCTATCCCAAGGGGCTGGCGCAGGCGCGCGAGCTTTTCCACGCCAGCCGCCAGCTCACCGCGATCGAGATCAACGGCACCTTCTACGGCGCGCAGAAGCCGGCGAGCTTCCGCCGCTGGCACGCCGACACGCCGGACGATTTCGTCTTCTCGGTCAAAGGTCCGCGCTACGCGACTCATCGCAAGGCGCTCGGGGAGGCGGCACCATCGATCGAGCGGTTCTTCAATAGCGGCGTGCTCGAGCTGGGCGAGAAGCTCGGGCCGGTGCTGTGGCAATTCGCGCCGTTCACGAAATTCGACGAAGCGGGGTTCGAGGCGTTCCTGGCGCTGCTGCCGCATCGGCTCGAAGGCCGCGCCATCCGCCACGTGGTCGAGGTGCGCCACGCAAGCTTCGCGACACCAGCCTTCATCGCGCTGCTGCGCAAGCACGGCGTCGCCGCCGCGCTGGTAGATACGGACGGTCACACGCCCCTTTGCGACGTGACCGCGGACTTCGTCTACGCGCGCCTGCGCCGCACGCAGGCGGACGAGCCCACGGGTTATCCGGAAGCCGGGCTCAACGAATGGGCGGCGCGCTTTCGCACCTGGGCGGGAGGCGGCGTGCCGAAGGACGTGAAGCCAATCGACGCCGCCGCGAAGGTCGCGAAAGCGCCGCGCGACGTGTTCGTCTACTTCATCAATGGCGCGAAGGAACATGCCCCGGCGGCCGCGATGGCGCTGATCAAGCGGCTGAACGCGTAGCCCGGATGAACGCCCGCGCAAGTGGGCGGAAGTCCGGGAACACCGATCCCGCATTTCGCTTCCGCCTTCGCGCTCCGCGCTTCGGCGGACTCCAAACCCGCCGTAGCTTGCGCAGAAAGCGAAGGCGGGGTGCTCCATGCGGGCTACAGATCGGCATGCGCCAGGCGCATTGCTGCGCCGCAATAATTCCCCTGCCCGATACCGCCCGGAGGGATTAGCTATCCGTTTGCAAGGGCCGAATCCCCGGCCTTTCTGCAAGAAGAACAAAGGGATATACCATGTTCCTCGCAAGATTGATCCACGCCTATCGCAATTGGCGCAAATACGAACGCAGCATGAGCGAGCTTTCCCGGCTCGACGACCGCGAACTCGCTGACATCGGCATCAGCCGGGCGGAAATCACCGCCGTCGCCCGGGGTGTCCGGCGCCGCTGATCGGCTCGGTTGCACGTCACCCCCATCGGCTCCCCGACCGATATCAACGTGGGCAAGCTGTTGGTTGGCCGTCCAGACCTTCTTGCTTGTGCGCGAAGGTAGCTGTCGTTGCATTGCCCGTCCTGGCGATCGTGATCACGTAAATGCTGTCGAAATCGTGCCCCTTCCATGCCGGCACCAAACCCGGATCGGCGGCATGAGCGGCGAGGACCGCCCGCGCAATCGCTTCGATGTATTTGTGCTCCCAAGCGACCAGGATGAAAGCGTTTCGGTAGCGCGCCTGCTCGAAACTGTCTTGCAAGCCGTTGACGTCGGCTAGTCCGAACTGCGTGTTGACCGGCAGGCCGAATGCTATTGCCGCGGGCTCCACCGTTGCGAGGGGCCGCACGTAATCATAGGCCTCTCCGTCGTCAATCTTTTGGACCGACGGGTTGGGGGCGAATATAGCATCCGGCTTGCCAAAATTCTTCGCGATGACCGCGGGCAACGCCAACGCGCGATTGAGGCCCTGACAATTGAGCTGCCCCAGCCCGTTGTCCGGCTTCTCCCCATGCCGAATGAAAACAATAGTCTCGGTGGTAGTGTCGTCGCCCCATGCAGAGGTGCCGGCGAGCGCGAGTACCAAGCAAAGAATGGTAGCAGCCCCAGTTCGTTCAAATCGCGCTATCATGACCGCTTCGGGTTTTGGTACAAAAACAAACGTTGCACGGCTCCGCTTCGATCAGTCGTATGAGAGCACGCCCGCCCCGGAACCATTCATCTTACTCGTGGCTCTGCGGCGGGTTACCTTTGAGCCGGTAGACGAGGCCTGTTTTGGTCGTGCCAAGCGAGAGCCAGTCATGGCCGGACTGTTGCAGCGCTATGAAAAACTGCCGGCCTCGATCCATCGCTTTCTCATGGATCTCGTCCCGCCGTTTGAATTTCGCTTGGAATGCGAACTCGGCACACATCGGACGGTGAGTGCCGCGCTCGCGCCAAATGGCGATGTTAGACTCGGCGGTGATCCCCTTTCCAAAGTCCAGTATGCCGAGGTCCTGGAGAACCTCCTCGACGATGGCGTTGTTCACCAGTTCCACATGATCGTTCTCGGAACTCTTCAACATCGCCAGGGCCGGAAACACCCGCGCCAAGGTTGCCATCGATGTGCGATCACCCTCAGGCACCTGGCTCAAGGGAAACTGCGCGTTGTGAGAGAACAGCAAGCGATAGCCCCCAACCTGATCCTTTAGCGGAAGGGCCTCGGCCTTGAACTTGATGCGGTGGTTGCCGGCAATATTTGGCCGCACGTCCAATTCTGCCGCCTTCTGCATGTCAGGATGGCGAAATTTGAAGACGATCTCGGGATCTTCCGCCGGGAAGCCGTCTTCGTACCTGACGCGGCTTCGCAGGATGAACGCATTGTTGTAAAGCCGAAAGTCCGAGGTGTCCAAGAACATGACTTCGCGGATCTGGGGCTTGAGAACGACGCCCTTGTTACTGAATCCGATGCCGAACTCTTTTGCCGTCTTCGCTACCAGCTTTCCATATTCGAAGAAAACTTTCGCCGCAGTGAAACGATCCGGCTTCAGGATAAGCTTGCACTCGAGATATTGAACCTCGTCGAGTGGACTGCCGTCGCTGTATTGCCCTTGTTTCAGATCTGGAAATTGACGGGGCTGCGATTCGTTCTTAGCCATGACTGTTCCCTCCGACATCTCGTGAGCTAGCGGTAACGCGCGCTAAGGGGGATAGAGGACGGCGACCAGCGCGATGGTAACTACCATGGTCAGCAACAAGAGCGGCAGACCTACCTTGACGTAATCGCCGAAGGCATAACCGCCGGGTTCCTGCACAAGCATGTTCACGGCAGAGGATACCGGCGTCACGTAGGCGGCACAGCAGGCGATGGCGACTGTCATGGCAAAGGCATGAGGTGAGACATGCAAGGCCTGGGCAGCGCCGATGGCAACCGGGGCGATCAGTACCGCCGTTGCCGAGTTGGAGATGAAGAGACCAACCGCGGCGGTGACCAGAAATATGACTGCCAGCATTGCGAACGGTCCCAGCGCCCCCAGGCTTGCTACCAGCCCATTCGCCATTAACGCCGTCGCCCCCGTTTTTGTCAGCGCTGTCGCCAGCGGCAGCATCCCGGCGACCAGCACCACGGTTTTCCAACTGATGACGCGATAGATCGCGTCCAAGCTGACGCAGCGGGTAACGACCATTGCCAGGGCGGCAAGCAAAGCCGCGGCGGAGTTGGGAATTAACTCCAGTGCCATAACCACCACCATCGCGATGACAATCAGCATGGCGACAGGGGCCAGATCGCGGGCGGGGAGTAATTCCTGGTACTCGGCCGGCAGTGTCAGCATGACAAAGTTCTCGCGCTCGTCACCCCATAGTCGCCGAAGGTCCGCCCAATCACCCGTCACCAGCAGCGTGTCGCCAAAATCCAACGCCTGATTGGCGAAATCGGTTGTGATCGGCTCGCCGCGACGCCGAATTGCCAGCACGGTCACGCGGTAGCGCGAACGAAATTCGACTTCAGCCAGGGTCTTGCCGATCAATTTCGAATCAGGGGCGAGCATGACTTCGGCGGCCCCAACCTTTTGTAGCGCCTCGCCGCGCGTCTGTTCGTCCAGTCGGGGCAGCTCGATGAGACGCTGGCTGTCGAGGAGCCGTTGCACCTCGTCCTTGCCGGCGACGACAAAGATTGCATCGTCGATCTCGCATACCGTCTCCGGAAGAGCGGGCAGAAATTGGGTCTTGCCGCGCGGATGTTTTTCGAAACCCGCGAGAAGCGCTCCCGACTGGTTGAACGGATGCTGCAGCTGAGCCACCGATTGATTGATTAGCGGCGAGCCGGCGGCGACGCGCAACCGATGCCAGCGATCGGCGAGGCCGTATGAGCCAACCAGATCGTGAGCCCTCGGGGCTGCGGCTCCAGTCTCCTGGACTGTACGTTGCTTGCTGAGGAGGTCGCGCGTCAGGAGCATAAACACGATGGCGGCCGCCAACACCGCGAGGCCGAAAGGGGTCCAACTGAAGAAGCCAAGCCGAGCGAGACCGTGCGCCCGCAAGGTGCTCTCGATGATCATATTCGGCGAAGATGCGATTAACGTCATCATCCCGCTGATCAATGCAGCGACCGACAGCGGCATGAGCATACGCTTGCGGTTCAGCCCTGTTTTGTTGGCAATCGTCAGGACCACGGGGATGAGCATGCCGACAATCGCGGACGAGTTCATGAACGCGCCAATCCCACCCGCGAGCAACATCACCAGAACGACCAGCCTGGTCTCATTCCCTCTGCCTGCCTTTAACACGGCCTCGCCCAGGCGATGGGCGATTCCAGTATCCACTACTCCCTGGCCGACAACGAAGATTGCCGCAATGAGTATCACCAACGGGCTGCCAAACCCCGCCAATGATTCCTCGGGCGTGAGCACCCGGCTTAACATCAGCGTCAGTGCGACGAGGACCGCGACGATGTCCGCACGCGGGCGGCCCCAGGCAAAAAGTCCCACGGCCCCAACCAGTATGCCGAAGACGATCAGCATATGGCCTGTCATCATTGCACCTCCGCTGAAGGCGTTCCCAGCCGGATCCGGTATGCTGAGAACGGCGGGGGCAGAGCAGACATCGCGTCGTGTCTCATTGACATGGATCAGTGCGAGTTCGAGCCCGCGCCCATGATCATCCTCCCGGATCTCGGCATTGATATGCTACCCGTCGCTAGTGTTTTCATTCAAATCGCATTTCGGCGAAATGGGTGCGGGCTTGATGCCTCCCGGCAAAATCGACATATCATGCCCATGGCGCGACCCGTCCATGTCGTCGGCGCCGGCCTCGCCGGCTGCGAGGCCGCGTGGCAACTCGCTGCCTGCGGCGTGCCGGCGGTGCTGCACGAAATGCGCCCGACGCGCATGACGCCGGCCCACAAGACCGACGGGCTCGCCGAACTCGTCTGCTCCAATTCGTTCCGTTCCGACGACGGCGCGACCAACGCGATTGGGCTCCTGCACGCGGAAATGCGCCGCCTCGGCTCGCTCATCATGCGCGCGGGCGACGCCAATCAGGTTCCCGCCGGCGGCGCGCTGGCGGTCGACCGCGAGGGATTTTCCGCCGCGGTGACTGCCACGCTCGCGGGGCATCCATTGATCGAGATCCGGCGCGAGGAAGTTGCCGGGCTGCCGCCGGCAGAGTGGGATCAGGTGATCATCGCCACCGGCCCGCTCACCTCGCCCGCGCTCGCCGAGGCGGTGCGCGCGCTCACCGGCGCGGAGGCGCTGGCGTTCTTCGACGCGATCGCGCCGATCGTGCACCGCGACTCGATCGATCTCGACGTCGCCTGGTTCCAATCGCGCTACGACAAGGCGGGCCCCGGCGGCACCGGCGCCGACTACATCAACTGCCCGCTCACGCGTGAGCAGTACGAAGGCTTCGTCGACGCGCTCGTCAACAGCGAGAAGGTCGCGTTCCACGATTTCGAGGCGACGCCCTATTTCGACGGCTGCCTGCCGATCGAGGTGATGGCCGAGCGCGGGCGCGACACGCTGCGGCACGGCCCGCTCAAGCCGTTCGGGTTGACCAACCCGCACCGGCCCGACGAAAAGCCGCACGCGGTCGTGCAGCTGCGCCAGGACAACAAGCTCGGCACCTTGTTCAACATGGTGGGTTTTCAGACCAAGCTGAAACACGGCGAGCAGACGCGCATCTTCCGTGCGATCCCCGGGCTCGCGCGCGCCGAGTTCGCGCGCCTCGGCGGGCTGCATCGCAATACCTTTCTCAACTCGCCGCTGCTGCTCGACGCGACGCTGCGGCTCAAGGCCGAGCCGCGCCTGCGCTTTGCGGGCCAGATCACCGGCTGCGAGGGTTACGTGGAATCCGCCGCCGTCGGACTGATGGCCGGCCGTTTCGCCGCCGCCGGGCGGCGCGGCCTGCCGATCGCGCTGCCGCCGCCGACCACCGCGCACGGCGCGCTCATCAACCACATCACCGGCGGCCATGTTGCGACCGTCGACCCAGGCCCGCGCTCGTTCCAACCGATGAACGTCAACTTCGGCCTGTTTCCGCCGCTCGAGCGGGCGCCGGCGCGGGCGCCCGATGGCAAGCGGTTGCGCGGCACCGCCAAAACCATCGCCAAGAAACGCGCGCTCACCGCCCGCGCGCTCGCCGACCTCGACCGCTGGATCGCCGGCGATTTACCGGCGGCGGCGGAGTGAACCGGCCCGATCGCTCTGCTAGAAGGCCGGCGATGGACGCGAGCAATCCCGACGGCGAATACCGCGACGCCGCGCTTGCCGGCCGCTGGCGCCGCACGGTCGTGCTCAAACGCGACCTCTTCAGCACGGTCGAGCGCGGCTGGTTCCGCACGCCCGAGGGCGACATCGACGCGGTGATGCGCCGGATCGACCGCGTGCCCTGGTGGACGCGGCCGGTGGCGCGCCACTTCCTCAAGCGCGAAGCGCGCGCGCTCGCGGTCGCCGGATCGATCGGCGTCGCGCCGGAATTGCTGCACGCTGCGCCCGACGCGCTCGTGCGTCGCTTCATCGACGGGGTGGCGCTGCACATCGCGCGCCCGCTTGGCGACCGCGGGTATTTCCGCTCCGCCCGGACCGCGTTGCGCGCGCTGCACCGCGCCGGCATCTGCCACAACGATCTCGCCAAGGAGCAGAATTGGCTGCGTGGCTCCGACGGCCACGCCTATTTGACCGACTTTCAGCTCGCCATGCGTTTTCGCCGACGCGGACCGATGTTCCGCCTCGCCGCATATGAGGACCTGCGCCACCTGCTCAAGCACAAGCGCAGCTACGCGCCGGAGGCGCTCACCGCGAGCGAGCGTCGCGTGCTGGCGCGCAAGAGTTTCCTCACCCGCGCCTGGATGGCGAGCGGCAAGCGCGTCTATTACTGGATCACGCGCGGCGTCGTCGGCTTCACCGATCGCGAGGGCGGCGGGCCGCGCCTCGTCGACGACGCGCCGGTGATCGCCGCCCGTTTTTCGGCGCATGCGCAGGTGCGTGGCGTCGCCGTGGTCGCTTTTCCCGACCGCCGCGCCGGCACCGGGCTCTACGCGTTCATCGAGGCCGAGCCGGCGCTCACCGAGCGGGCGGCGCGCGATTACATCGCCGATGCGCTCGGCCGCACCAAGCCGCCCGAGCATCTGCAGCTCGTCTCCGCGCTGCCGCGCAACGCGACCGGCGAGGTGCGCACGGAAATCCTCCAGCTCATCGCCATGAACCAGGTCGACCTGATCGATCCGCTGCTGCGCTCCGACGCCGAGCGCAGTCTCGTCGACGGCATCGTGCGCGAGCGGCAGAATTTGCGCGATCGGTTTGCGTTTTGATCAGACCGTAGGGTGGGCTAAGGCTGCGTAGCGCAGCGAAGCGGCCGTGCCCACGCGTTCTTCACGCATCAAACAAACAATCTATGTTTTCTTTGCCGCCCGCCACAAAATCCACTGGCGGCGCCATTGCGGCACCTCGACCGGTGTTTTGAACGGATCGTAGTCGCGCCGCTCCATGCGATCGAGATAGGCGGGCGCGAGCGCGACCGGCAGGAACGCAGGGGCCGTCGCGGACGGCAGCGAGCCGCGGCGTGCTGCAAATAGATCGAGCTGCTCGCGCGCAAAGCCGCGCAGCTCGGCGAGCGCCGCGCGCAATGGATCGGTGGTGCGGCCGGCCAGAATGTCGGCGAGATCGGCGCCGTGGCGCGTGAGCACGTCGGCGGGCAAATAGATCTGGCCGCGCGAGGCATGCAGCGCGAAGGCGCGCAGCAGGCCGGTGGTTGCGTAGGCAACGCCCGCGGGGCCGGCGAGTTCGCCGACGGCATGATCCGCATCGAGCACGCGCGCGGCCAGTTCGATCAGCCCCGCCGCCGTGCGGCGGCCGTAGCCCGCGAACGCATCGAGACTCGGCATCGGATCGTCGTAAAGATCGAATGCGCGCGCCTCGATCAGATCGAGCATCGTTTGGACCGGCAGGCCGTGGCGAGCGACCGTCTCCAGCAGCGCCGCCGCCACCGGGTTCGCGGCTGCCTCGCCCGGGCGCGTGCCGGCGATGACCTCGCGCCACCATTGCAGGCGGATTTCGCCGGCCATCGGCTCGCGCGCCAATTCGCGCACGCGCGCGACCTCGAGATTGAAGGCGTAGAGCGCGTGCAGATGCGCTCGCCGGCCGGCGGGCGCGAACAGCGACGCGAGCCAGCGGTCCTTGTCGCCCGCGCGCACCAGATTTTCGCAGTAGGCGAAGTTGTCCGGCATTCGTCCTCTGCCGGTGGGTTACGGCACCGCGATAAGGCCGGCGGCGACGCGGCGGTTCTCGCCGAGCAGAATATTGTAGGTGCGCACGGCGGGTCCGGTCGGCATGGCCTCTACCGTCACGTGGCGGTCGCGCAATTCCCAGCGCAGCGGCTCGGGCACGAACCACGGCGCGGCGCCGGTGCCGAGGAGAAAGAGATCGATCTCGCCCGCCTCGGCGAACACCGGCGCAAGCGCGGCCGTGTCGATTTCGACCGGCGCGGCCGGCGCCCAGGCCCAAATGCCGCTCGGCAGGCAGAGCAGCGAGCCGCGGTGGGAGATGCCGGCGAAGCGAAAGCCGCCCGCCCCGTAGGCGTCGATCGGTACTCGTCGCGGTAGATGTGGGGTCGTCACCGGGCGCGGCGGGGAACAGCGGCGCCAGGCGCCGGAACCGCGGCACGGGTGGGCTCAGGCTCGGGTTCCGGCTCGCTCGTCGCCATGCGCGAGGTGCCGACGCCGAGGTAGATGAGGATCGGCGAGGCGATGAACACCGACGTGTAGGTGCCGACCAGAACAACGCCGAACATCATGGTGGCGGTGAAGCTGTGGATCGCCTGCCCGCCGAACAACAGCAGCGCGAGCAAAGCGAGCGTCACCGTGACGTGGGTGATGATCGAACGCGACAGCGTCGAGTTGACCGAGCTGTTGAGCAGGTCGGGCATCGACATGCGCTTATAGCGGCGCAGGTTCTCGCGGATCCGGTCGTAGATGACGACGGTGTCGTTGAGCGAATAGCCCAGGATGGTGAGCAGCGCGGCAATACTGGTGAGGTCGAAGTCGATCTGGGTGATCGACATGAAGCCGACCGTGAGCACGAGGTCGTGCACGTTGGCGATCATGGCGCCGAGCGCGAACTGCCATTCGAAGCGGAACCACAGATAAAGCAAAATGCAGCCGATCGCGAACATGATGCCGATGGTGCCGTAGGAGAGCAGTTCCCCCGACACGCGCGGGCCGACCACTTCGACGCGGCGGTATTCGACGCTGTCGCCGAGCGAGTCGCGCACCTTGGCGACCGCGGCGCGCTGCGCCTCGTCGCCGCCCGGCTGCTCGGCGATGCGGATCAGCACGTCTGTGTCGGCGCCGAACTGCTGCAGCTGCACGTCGCCGAGGTTGAGCCCGCCCAGCGTCGAACGCATCTTCGCGAGGTCCGCCGGGCCGGTCTTGGACTGGATTTCGATCAGGGTGCCGCCGCGGAAGTCGATGCCGAGGTTCAACCCGGGCGAGAAGTAGAGGTGGATGGCAAAAATCGACAGCAGCGCCGACATGGGAAAGCTGATGCGCCGAAAGCGCATGAAATCGAACTTGGTGTCGTCGGGAACGATACGGAGCAGGCGCACGGTCGACTCGCTTCAGAATGAACGTTCGCTCAGATCGGCACGCGCTGCGGGCGCCACTGGCGCACCCACCAGGCGACGATCAGGCGCGTCAGCGTGAAGGCGGTGAATACGGTGGTGAGGATGCCGAGGCCGAGGGTGATGGCAAAGCCGCGCACCGCGCCGGTGCCGATGAAGAACAGCACGAGCGCGGCGATGAAGGTGGTGATGTTGGAATCGAGGATGGTGGCGAGCGCGCGCGAGAATCCGGCGTCGATCGCCGTGATCGGCGTGCGCCCGGCGCGCACCTCCTCGCGGATGCGCTCGTAAATGAGCACGTTGCTGTCGACCGCGATCCCGACCGTGAGCACGATGCCGGCAATGCCCGGCAAGGTGAGCGTGGCGCTGAGCAGCGACAGCAGCCCGAAGATCATCGCGACGTTCACGGCGACCGCGATGTTGGCGAACAAGCCGAACAGGCCGTATGTCGCGATCATGAAGATCACGACCATGAGGGAGCCGACGTAGGACGCGAGCTTGCCCTTTTCGATCGAGTCCTGGCCGAGGCCTGGGCCGACGGTGCGCTCCTCGACGATGGTGAGCTTCGCCGGCAGCGCGCCGGCGCGCAGCACGATGGCGAGGTCGGTCGCCCCCTCGACGGTGAAGCTGCCGGAAATCTGCCCCTGCCCGCCGGTGATCGGCTCGCGGATCACCGGTGCCGAGACCACTTCGTTGTCGAGCACGATGGCGAACGGCCGCCCCACATTCTCGCTCGTCACCTGGGCGAAGCGGCGCGCGCCGTTGCTGTTGAAACGGAACGAGACGATCGGCTCGTTGGTGCGCTGGTCGAACCCGGGCTGCGCGTTGGTCAGATCCGCGCCCGACACGAGAATGCGCTTTTCCACCAGGTACGGCTGCTTGTCCTTCTGCCCGTAGAGGATTTCCGAGTCGGGCGGCGGGCGCGTCTGCAGCGCCTGTTCCGGCGTCATCGACTGGTCGACCATGCGGAAATCCAGCCGCGCGGTCTTCCCGACGATGTCGATCAGCCGCTTGGGATCCTGCAGGCCCGGCACCTGCACCAGGATGCGGTCGATGCCCTGGCGCTGAATCGTCGGCTCGACCGTGCCGAGGTCGTTGACCCGGTGCTCGATGATCGTGATCGACTGTTCGATCGTCTGGCGCGTGCGCTCGAGCATCGCCGCTTCGGTCACGGTGAGGCGGATCACGCCGCCGCCGGCGTCGACGATGTCGACGCTGCGCGCCGAGCCGGTACCCAGCACGCCGCCGATCGGCTGCGACAGGTCGCGCAGCTTGGCGAGCGCCGTCGACGTTTCGTTGGGATCGCGCAGGCGGACCTCGATGGTATCACCGCGCACGCTGTTCGTGTTGGCGATGCGCGCATCGCGCAGCACGCGCCGCACGTCGTCGCGCAACTGGTTGACCTTCTGAACCCGCACGTCGTTGGCGTCGACCTGCAACAGGATGTGCGAGCCGCCCTGCAAATCGAGGCCGAGCACCACGTGGCGCTGCGCCCACTTGGGCCAGCGCTGCACCACGCTCTCGGGGACGAAATTCGGCACGGCGCACAGGCACACGACGAAGGCCGTGAGCAGAATCGCCAGCACCTTCCAGCGCGAAAAAAACAGCATGTGTCGACCCGGTTAACTATTTAACGGCGCGTGATCTTTTCCGAAAACCGGTACCCACTTTTCGGGATCACGCGCTATCAGGACGCCGCTTTGGACGCGGTCTCGTCCTTCACCGGCTCGCCCTTGGCGCGCACGTCCGAGATCATGGAGCGCGACTGACGCACGCGCAGGCCGTCGGCGATCTCGATTTCGATCTCGGTCGCGTCGTCGTCGACCTTCTTGGTCACGCGCCCGATCAGCCCGCCCGAGGTGACGATGGTGTCGCCGCGGCGGATGTTCTTGAGCATCTCCTGATGCTGCTTCTGACGCTTCTGCTGCGGCCGCAGGATCAACATATACATGATCACGAAAATCAGCACGAACGGCAGCAGCTGCATGAACATTTCGCTGCCGCCAGCCGAACCGCCGCCGAACTGGGCGTAAGCGGGCGAAATAAACATCGAAGCTCCTGTGAAAACTAGGCGAAATCGGCGCGGACTATAGCGGCCGGGGGCCTAATTGCAACGGCGCGCGGCGGTCTGCTGCGACCCGAGCGGGCTTCTTGCCGAACTGCCGCATCCCCGCTAAGGGTCCGCCGCGCAATCGGAATTTCGCATGACCCGTACCCGTTCGGAGATCGACATAGCCGCGTTTGCCGCGCGGCTGGAACGGATCGCGGCGGCGCTCGACCGGCTCGCCCCGCGCGAGCCGGAGGCGCCCCGGTTCGACGCCGCGGACGCCTTCGTGTGGCATCCGGAGGGATGCCGGCTCGACCCGGTTGCGCGCGTCAATCGCGTCGACATGTCGCTGCTCAAGGGCATCGACCGGGTGCGTGATCTTCTCGTCGAGAACACCGAGCGCTTCGCGCGCGGCCTGCCCGCCAACAATGCGCTGCTGTGGGGCGCGCGCGGCATGGGCAAGTCGTCGCTGGTCAAGGCGGCGCACGCGGCGGTCAACGCCGGGCGCGACGGCAAGGAGCCGCCGCTCAAGCTGATCGAGATTCATCGCGAGGAAATCGAAAGCCTGCCCGAATTGATGACGCTGCTGCGCGCCGCCGCGGAACGCTTCGTCGTGTTCTGCGACGACCTGTCGTTCGACGCCAACGACACCTCCTACAAATCGCTCAAGGCGGTGCTCGAAGGCGGCATCGAGGGACGCCCGGACAACGTGATCTTCTACGCCACCTCGAACCGGCGCCACCTCGTGCCGCGCGAGATGATGGAGAACGAGCGCGCGACCGCGATCAATCCGGGCGAGGCGGTCGAGGAAAAGGTGTCGCTGTCGGACCGTTTCGGCCTGTGGCTTGGCTTTCACCGCTGCAGCCAGGACGAATACCTCGCCATGGTCGACGGCTACGTCGGCTACTACGGCATTCCGCACGGCAAGGAGGCGCTCACCGCCGAGGCGCTCGAATGGGCGACGACGCGCGGCGCGCGCTCCGGCCGGGTGGCGTGGCAGTATGTGCAAGACCTCGCGGGACGGCTCGGCGTGCCGCTGAAGGAGAAGCCGGCGGCGCGGGGATAACCCGCGCCTCTCGTCATCGCCCGCGAAACTAACACAGCCGTCATCCTGGAGCTCGGCGCGGTTGCGCGCCGAGCGTCTCGAAGGATGGAAGCAAGCTCGGAGCTTGTGGCCATCCTTCGAGACGCGCGCGACGAAGTCGCGCGCCCTCAGGATGACGGTGTAGGAAGAAGCAGAGCGGGATGACGATACTGGGAATCGCCATCCCGCTCGTATCAGGCCTTGGAGGTCACCCGCGGCTCTGAAAGTTTGATGTGAGCGCGACCTCTTTCGCAGGACCGCGCTTTATGTGGACGGCAGGAACTGAACCGGATCGACCGGTACCTTGCCCTTGCGAATCTCGAAGTGGAGCTGCGGCGCGTTGACGTTGCCGGTCTGGCCGGAGCGGGCGATGATCTGCCCGCGCTTGACGGTGTCGCCGCGCTTGACCATCAGCTCGCTGGCATGGGCGTAGGCGGTGACGTAGCCGTTCTGATGGCGCACCAGCACGAGGTTGCCGTAGCCCTTGAGTTCGTTGCCGGCGTAGGCGACGACGCCGTCGTCCGCCGCTTTCACCGAGGTGCCTTCCGGCACCGACAGGTCGATCCCGTCGTTCTGCTGGCCGTTGTGCGGGCCGAACGCGGAGATGATGCGCCCGCGCACCGGCCAGCGGAACGTGGGCGAGCCGGGAGCCGCCTCCCCTGCCCCGCTCTCGGTTTCGATGGTCGGCTCGGTGGGGGTGAGCACGCGCGCGTTCGCCGGCGGATCGTTGGCCGCCATTTTCTGGCGGGGCGGCGCGGCCGGCGCCTTGGGCTCGGCGGGACGCGGTCCCTGCGCGATCGGCGCGGGTTTTGCCGGAGCCGGGGCCGGCGCCGCCGCGATCTTGAGACCGGGGATCGTCAGCCGTTGGCCGATGCGCAGCTTGGCGTCGGGCGCGAGATTATTGGCCTTGGCGATGGCCGCGCGCGGCTTGTGATAACGATGCGCGATCGAAGAGAGATTTTCTCCCGCCGCGACGACGTGCGTGCCGGATGCGGCCGGAACCTGGGGGCCGGATGGGGCCGGCGCGCCGGCGATGTGCGGCTCGGCGCCGGGATGAAAGCGCGGGATGACGAGACGCTGCCCGGGCGGCAGCGGCGAGCCCGGACGGATGCCGTTCGCCTGCATGATTACGGAAGCAGGCACGTGATGTTTGTGCGCCAGCGAAGCGATGGTGTCGCCACGCTGAACCGTGACGGCGGTGCCGCCGTCCCAATCCCAGTCGCGCTTGCCGGTGTGGGCGACCGTGCCGGTGATGTCGGAGTGACCGGGCGGCGGCAACGGCCGCGCGTCGATCGGGCCGGGTGCGGACGCGGGCGCGGGCTGCGTGGCGGCAACGTTGCTGTTCGCGGGCGGGCGCGAGGCGTAAGGATTGGAGAGCGCGTTATCGTTGAATCGGGCGAGGTCGCTGCTGCAGGCGGCAAGCCCGGATGCGATCAACGCAATCGGGGCGAGCCGGATCAAACCGCGCGCGCGGCACGATTCGAGGAAGGCACCCATGACGGTACTCGCTCGTACGCACAAAAACCGAGCGGGGAGTTAAACGGCCGTAAGTAAATAAAAAATTTAACTGGAAAGGAGGCCTCAACCTTAATGGACGATGGCAATTATCCTTATAGTTCGCGGGCTTGGCCCGGCAAAAGCGGCACGAAACGGACCCAAATGAGGTCCTCGCGTTTAACGCCATCCGAAGATTTGGTTAATTTAACAATACGCTGCGCGCCGCCGTGCGGCCCGAGCGGAAGCAGCATCACCCCGCCCTCGCCAAGCTGGGCGGTGAGGGATTCCGGGATTTCCTCCGCCGCCGCGGTGACGATGATGCGGTCGTAGGGAGCGGCCTCGGGATGACCGGCGAAGCCGTCGCCGACCACGACGGTGACGTTGTCGTAGCCGAGCGTGGCAAGCCGCATGCGCGCCGTCTCGGCAAGGGTGCGGTAGCGCTCGACGGTGACGACCTCGCGGGCGAGCCGCGACAGCACCGCGGCCTGGTAACCGGAGCCGGTGCCGATCTCCAGCACCCGGTGGCGCGGCGCGAGCGCGAGCTGCTCGGTCATGTAAGCGACGACGTAAGGCTGGCTGATGGTCTGGCCGCAGGCGATCGGCAGCGCGGCGTCGGCATAGGCCTCGTCGGCATAATCGGGGGCGACGAAATTCTCGCGCGGCACTTGGTCCATCGCGCGCAGCACCCGCTGATCCATGATGCCGCGCCGGCGCAGGTCAAGCAGGAAGCCCATGCGCTCCTCGCCCTCGTCGCGCTGGGCGGGACGCGGCGCCTCCTCCGCGTGCCGACGAGACGGCGGCTGCTGCCGAGCCGGCGGCGCAACGCGGGTTTTCGATTTGCGCTGACGCCACCAGTTCCACTTGGCCATGGTGCGCCTATTCAAATAATTGCGCGAGCCGGGTCATGAACGGCTCATCGGTCAAATCGAGCTTGAGCGCGGTCACCGCGACGCGGCGGTCGGCGATGGCGGAAAGGTCGGTGCCGTTCGCCGGCGCGATGCGCTTGCGTCGCTCGAAGGCGAGCCAATAGTAGGGATTGCCGCGACCGTCGTAGCGCGGCTCGATGTGCAGCAGTTCCTGGTCGCGCTTGCCCTGGGTCGTCACCGCGATGCCGCGCACCTCTTCGGGCGGGCAGTCGGGAAAATTCACGTTGACCAGCACGTCACGCGGCACGCCTTCGGCCAGCACGCGGCGGATGAGGTCCGGCGCGTATTTGATCGCCGTGTCCCAATGGGGCTGCGCGCGGGTCGCGGCGCTATACGCCTGCGAGAGCGCGAACGACGGGACGCCGAGGATGGTGCCTTCCATGGCGCCGGCGATGGTTCCCGAATAGGTCACGTCCTCGGCCGCGTTCTGCCCGCGGTTGACGCCGGTGAGCACGAGGTCGGGCGCGCCGCCCTCCATGATATGGCGCACGCCCATGATCACACAGTCGGTCGGCGTGCCCTTCACGGCGAAGCGCCGCGGATCGATCTCGCGCAGCCGCAGCGGATCGTTGAGCGAAAGCGAGTGCGATACGCCCGACTGGTCGGTCTCCGGCGCGACGATCCACACGTCGTCGGAAAGAATGCGGGCGATTTCCTCCAGGACGCCGAGGCCGGGCGCGTAAATGCCGTCGTCGTTGGTGAGCAGGATCCGCATTAGGTTTTGGTAGCGCGCTCGATCCGCTTGGTGCCGCCCATGTAGGACTGAAGCACGTCCGGCACTGCGATGCCGCCGCCCTGGTCCTGATAGGTCTCCATCACCGCAATGAGCGCGCGGCCGACCGCGACGCCCGAACCGTTGAGCGTGTGCACGTGGCGCACCGAGCGATCGGATTTGCCGCGGTAGCGCGCGTCCATGCGGCGCGCCTGGAACTCGCCGCACACCGAGCAGCTGGAAATCTCGCGATAGGCCCCCTGCCCCGGCAGCCACACCTCGATGTCGTAGGTCTTCTGCGAGGCGAAGCCCATGTCGCCGGTGCACAAGGTGACCACGCGATAATGCAGATCGAGGCGGCGCAGGATTTCCTCGGCGCAGGAGAGCATGCGCTCATGCTCGTCCTTGCTCTTCTCCGGCGTCGTGATCGACACCAGCTCGACCTTGTCGAACTGATGCTGGCGCAGCATGCCGCGGGTGTCCTTGCCGGCGGCGCCCGCCTCGGCGCGGAAGCACGGCGTGAGCGCGGTAAAGCGCAGCGGCAGCGCGTCTTCGTCGAGGATTTGCTCGCGCACGAGATTGGTGAGCGGCACCTCGGCGGTGGGGATGAGCCAAAATCGGTCACTGCTCGGCTGTGCCTCGACATCAGCCGCAAGAATCATGGCAGCTGCGGGCAATGATTCAATTTTCCCCAATAAGCCCTTTTCTGCCAACTGTTTGTTCAAGTCCTCGCGAACGAGAATTTGCACCGCCCGTTCAACCCGCTCTCGTAGCGAGACTTCCCGATAAGCCGCGAACTGATCGTCCTCGAACTTCGGCAACTGTGCTGTGCCGTACATCACAGCATCACGCACCAGCAGCGGTGGCGCGACTTCGGTATAGCCATGCTCGTTCGTGTGTACGTCGAGCATGAACTGGCCGAGGGCGCGCTGAAGCCGGGCCACTTGTTTTTTGACCACGACGAAACGGCTGCCGGAAAGCTTGGCCGCGGTGGCGAAATCCATGTCACCGAGCGCCTCGCCCAGGTCGAAGTGTTCTTTGGGAGTAAATCCGTAATCGCGTTTGGCGCCAAAGCGGTGATGCTCGACGTTGTCGTCGGAATCTTTTCCGTCCGGCACTTCGGGCAGCGGCATATTGGGAAGCTGCGCCAGCGCCCCGTTGAGTTTGTCGGACGCCGCCTTGGCCGCGCCTTCGAGTTCCGGAATCGACGTCTTGAGCTGCGCAACTTCGGCCCGCAGCTTGTCGGCGCGCGCCTCGTCCTTCGTCTTTTTGGCTACGCCGATTTCCTTGGAGGCCGCATTGTGCCGCGCCTGCGCGGTCTCGAACCTCTGAATCGCACCCCGGCGCGCTTCATCGAGCGCAAGCAATTCGCGCGCGGCGGGAGGAAGCCCGCGCCGCTCAAGCGCCCAGTCGAACTCGTCGGGATGCTCGCGGATCCATCGGATGTCGTGCATCGCGGAAGCGCCCCAAAATCTCTGGCACGACCTGCGCGCCTATTCCGCGGGTTTGGCTCCTGCCGCCGCGGAAGCTGGTTGCGCGGTCGCCTTACCTTCCACGAAGCGCACCGCGATGATGGCGCCCTCGTAGAGACCCATGAGCGGAAGCGCAAGGAAGAAGATGCTGAAAAAGTCCGGCGGGGTGAGGATGCCGGCGATGATGAAGGCGATGACGATGAAATAGCGCCGCTTCTCGCGCAACTGCTGCGAGGTGAGGACGCCGATGCGCCCGAGCAAGGTGAGGATCACCGGCAGCTGGAAGGCGATGCCGAAGGCGAAGATCAAGGTCATCATCAGCGAGAGATATTCGCCGACCTTCGGCAGCAGCGCGATCTCGGCCTGGCCGTCGCCGCCCGACTGCTGCATCCCGAGGGAGAAACGCACGAGCGTCGGCATGGCGAGGAAATAGACCAGCATGGCGCCCATCAGGAAGAACACCGGCGTCGCGATCAGATACGGCAGGAACGCCTGGCGCTCGTGACGATAAAGGCCGGGCGCCACGAACATATAGATTTGGCTCGCGATCACCGGGAACGACAGGAACGCCGCGCCGAATATCGCGAGCTTGATCTGGGTGACGAAATATTCGAGCAGCGCCGTATAGATGAATTTCGAATGCTCCGGGCCGGCGATCCACACGAACGGCCAAACGAGAATGTTGTAGATCTGTTTGGCGAAGAAGAAGCAGACGATGAAGGTGACGAAGAACGCGGCGAGCGCCTTGATCAGCCGGCTGCGCAGCTCGACCAAGTGCTCGAGGAGCGGCGCCTTGGTCGCCTCGATGTCCTCGTGGGTCATGCCGCCTTGCCCCCGGCATTATGGGCCGGCGGCGGGGTGGGCGCCGGTGTAACCGCTTCGGCGGGCGCGGCAGCTTCGGCGACCGGCGGCGCGGGCGCGGGCTCCGTCGGAACCGGCGGCTCGATCGTCACTGGCGGCTCGGCGGCGACCGACGGCTCGGTGGTCGGCGCCGGGGCTGGAGCCGCGGTGCCGGCCGGCTCGCCGGCAGCCGCAGGCGTCGCCGGCGTCTCAGATGGTTTTTCCTGGAATGCGCTCTCGATGTCCTTGCTCACGCTCGAGAGCGGATCGAAGCCGGAGCCGATGCCGCGGGTCGCGTCCGTGATGGCGTCGATAGACTTCTTCAAGTCGGCCATCTCGGCTTCGCGCATGGCCTCTTGGAACTGCCCCTGGAACTCGGCCGCCATACGGCGGATCTTGCCCATCCACTGCCCGACCGTGCGCAGCACCGCCGGCAGTTCCTTGGGGCCGATCACGACGAGCGCGATCACCGCGATGATGACGATTTTGCCCCAGCCGAGGTCGAACATTGGGCTCTCGTTCCACGCAAAGGACGCCGGGGGATAGCCGCGGCCGAGCCTCCGGTCAAGCGAGTGGGCGCGGGCGAAGCCTCAGCCCGCCTTCTGGCTCTCCGCCTGCTGCGACGTGACGCGTTCGGGCGGCTGGTGGTCGATGGTCTTCTGCTCGGCCGGGGGCGTCACCGCCGCCGTCTTTTCGTCCTCCGCCATGCCCTTCTTGAAGGCCTTGATGCCTTCGGCGAAGTCGCCCATGAGCGAGGAGATTTTGCCGCGCCCGCCGAACAGCAGGAGCGCGACCGCAATGATGATGATCCAGTGCACGATGCTCAGCGAACCCATCGCAACATCCTCCGCGCCGGTGCGCCGACGCTCAACGTGTGTTCGAGCGGAAACTAGGCTTCAGGGCGGGCAAAAACAAGGACTTCGGCCCGCGGCTTAGCGCGCGCAGCGGTCATCAAGCAGCGCCGTGGTGAATCCCGTTCGTCGCTCCGGCAGACGAGCGTTAGAACCGAGTAGGAAGGCCGCTTATTCCTCCGGCGTTTCGGCCGGCCGGGGGGCAAGGCCAAGGTCGAGGTCGCCCGGTTCGAGCGGATCCTCGTCCTCGCGCAACGCGGCTTCGTCGGAGGGCACCGGTACCGCGAAACCGGGCGGCAGCTGCCCGTCCATCAGCCCGGCGCTGCGCAGTTCCTCGAGCCCCGGCAGGTCGCCGACCGATTCCAGGCCGAAGTGGGAGAGGAACGCCTCGGTGGTCCCGAAGGTGATGGGCCGGCCGGGCGTCTTGCGCCGCCCGCGCGGACGGATCCAGCCGGTCTCCATCAGCACGTCGAGGGTACCCTTCGAGGTGGAGACGCCGCGGATGTCCTCGATCTCGGCGCGCGTGACCGGCTGGTGGTAGGCGACGATGGCGAGCGTCTCGGTCGCCGCGCGCGAGAGCTTCTTCTGCTCGATCGCCTCGCGCGCCATCAGCCACGCGAGGTCCTTGGCGGTGCGGAAGCTCCACTTGCCGGCGACCCGCACCAGATTGACCCCGCGCATGGCGTATTCGGCCTGCAGCGCGCACATCGCCGTCTGCAAATCCACTCCCTCGGGCAGACGCTCGGCGAGCGTCTTCTCGTCGAGCGGCTCGGCGGCGGCGAACAGCAGCGCTTCGATGAACCGCAGCGCTTCGGGACGCGGCGCGGCAGCCACTTCGGCCTCCTCTTCCTCCGCGGCGACGATGCGCGGCTTGGCAAACCCCATCATTGCGAAAGTCTCCCCTTCATGCCCGCTCCCCCGCAACTTGGGCATCGTCATTGGCCGCGCGCTTGCGCAAATAGATCGGCGTGAACGCGCCCTGCTGATGCACTTCGGCAAGCCCCTCGCGCACGAGTTCGAGCGTCGCGGCGAAGCTCGACGCCAGGACGGTCGCGCGCTGCGAGGGTTCCACCACGTAGGCGGTGAGGAACTCGTCGAGACGGCTCCATTCGGTCGCCGCGCCGATCAGCCGCTCGAGCGCCTCCCGCGCCTCGGCGAGCGACCACACGGTGCGCCGAGCAAAGCGCACGCGGGCAAGCGCGTGCTTCTGCCGCTGCGCCGCGTAGGCCGACAACAGATCGTAGAGCGTCGCCGTCCACTCGGGATGTTTGATGTCGCGGATCGGCTCGGGCGCGCCGCGCGCGAACACCTCGCGATTGAGCTGCGGCCGCGTGACGAGCTGTTCGGCCGCGGCGCGGAAGGCTTCGAGCCGGCGCAGGCGGAAGGCGAGCTGCGCGGCGAGGTCTTCCGCGCTCGGTCCGGGGTCTTCGGCGGCTTCCGGCAGCAGCAGGCGCGATTTGAGATACGCGAGCCACGCCGCCATCACCAGATAGTCGGCGGCAAGCTCCATGCGCAGCTGCCGGGCCGCTTCGATGAAGGCGAGATATTGGTTGGCGAGCGCGAGGATCGAAATCTTCGCAAGATCGACTTTCTGCTGGCGCGCCAGGATGAGCAGCAGGTCGAGCGGACCTTCGAAGCCTTCCACATCGACGATGAGCGCCGGCTCGTCGGAGGCGCGCTCCGCCGTGACCTCGGGATCAAAGGCGAATTGCTCTTCGCTCATGAGCGGACTGCCTCATCGGCGCGCACCGGCGCCATCATGGCCGCGAACCGCCGGCGTGCGTCGGCAACATCGATCTCGGGTCCCGGGCGTCGCCATGCAAGCGCGGCGGTGGCGCGGCGTGCGGCCGCGCCTTCGAGCACCGGCACCGCCTCGGCAATTGCGTACATCTCGTCGAACCGGCCGTTGCAGTGGAGCACCACGTCGCAACCGGCCGCGATCGACGCGCGGCTACGCGCGCGCATGTCGCCGGTGAGCGCCTGCATGGAAAGGTCATCGGTCATGAGCACGCCGTCGAACCCGATCAGCTCGCGAATCACTTCGCGCACTATTGTGACCGAAGTCGTGGCCGGCGTGACCGGGTCGATAGCGTTAAAAACAACATGCGCCGTCATGGCGAGCGGGAGATCGGCGAGTGCCTGGAACGCGCGGAAATCGCTCGCCTCGAGGGTCGCCCGGTCGGCGCTGACCACCGGCAGTTCGTGATGGCTGTCGGCGGTGGCACGGCCGTGCCCGGGAATGTGCTTGACGACCGGGAGCACCCCGCCATCCCGCAATCCTTCGGCAACGGCCCCGGCCAGCGCCGCGACCTTGTCCGGATCGGTACCGAAGGCACGGCCGCCGATCACCGCATCGGCGCCCGCAACGGGCACGTCGGCGAGCGGCCAGCAGTCGACGTCGATTCCCACCGCCGCCAGATCCGTCGCGATCAGCCGGGCGCCGAGGCGCGCGGCCGCAAGCCCCTCCTGCGGGTCGCGGTCGTAAAGACGGCCGTAGTCGGCGCCCGCCGGATACGTCGGCCAGTGCGGCGGGCCGAGCCGCTGCACCCGCCCGCCCTCCTGATCGACCAGCACCGGCGCGTCGGGGCGGCCGACCGTCTCCCGGAACGAATCGGCCAAGCGCCGCACCTGTTCGGGCGTGTTGATGTTGCGCTTGAAGACAATGAGCCCCCAGGGCTCGGATTCACGGAAAAACGCCCGCTCCCGGTCCGTCAGAACCGTGCCGGCGATGCCGGCAATGAAGGCCCGCGCAGACATTGGCGCGCATTACCCGCGGCCGCCGAAGGGGTCAAGCAACGGGCGGATTCAGGCGCATGCGATCACGCGCCCTAGTTTTTCTGCACGATGCACTGGCCGCCGACGATCTTCAGGTTGCTGCAGAAATGGCTGGCTTCGGCGGAAGTCGCGAACGGGCCGACGTTCGCCCGGTAAAAGGTGCCCTTCTCCGGGATCGTGACGCGCTTGATGTAGGGCTCGCGGTCGCCGAACACGGAGGCGTATTTGGAGGCCAGCACCTTGAACGAGGCGCGCGCCTCCTCCTCGGTCTTCTGCGAGGAGAGTTGCACCACGAAACCGCCGGTCGGCGCGGCCTCGCGCGCCGGCGGTGCCTCGGTCGGCTGAGCCACGGGTGGTTGCGCCGCCTGCCTTGTGCGTGCCGCGGGCTGCTTGGCCGGCGCAGCGATGACCGGTGAGGGCGGCGGACCGGGCGGGGTTGCGGCGGCGGTGAGCGGCGGGGCGACCGGCTGACCGATATCGGCGGCGGCCACCTGATTGGGCCGGATGGTTTCGGTGTGGACGACGCGCGGCGCGCCGTTGGGCGAGACGCCGCTCGGTGGCGCCGCGGCGGCCAACGGCGCCGCGGCCGGTTGGGCCGGCGCCGGCCCATAGACGCCACCAGCCGAAGGATAGACTGAGCGCGGCGGCGCGGATTTTATCTCGGTCGGCGCTTCCTCGCGCGATACCATCCGCTCGGTGGTTGCGCCACGATCGCTGAAGCGGTCGTAAACGCTCTTGTTGCCGGCACCATCGCCTTGCGTTGCCGGCACGACTTTGTTCGGCGTGGTGTCCGCCTTGATCAGCGGCGGCTCGCCGCGCGGTCCCGTCGACCATGCCCAGTAGCCGAAGGCGCCAGCGGTTCCGACCAGAGCCAGGCCGACCACGGCAGCCGCCATGACGATGATGCCGCGCCGTCGCTGCGGCACGGGGTCCGCATAGTCCTCCTCGCCCTCGTAGTGACCTTCCTCATCGTGTCCTTCGTCGTAGTACTCGCCGCCGGTATCACGATCGTGGTGACCGGCAACTTGAACGGCGCCCTGGTGGCCGTGCGGATCCTCGGCCACGTGCCGGTCGTCATACACATGCGGATCGTAGGCCGCCTGATGCTCGTAGGCCGCCTGGTGCGGATCGTAGACCGCGGGCGTGGAAGGCTCCCCATAGGCGTAGCCAACCGAGTCATGGGCGGCCGGTTCCTCGTGGCGGCCTGGCCGGGATGCCGGCTCGCTGCGGTTGCGCCATGGTGGCGGCAGCGGATCGGGTTCGCGCTGCGGTTCCGGCCGGGCGCTGCTGCGCACGATCGCGCCGAAAGCCTCGTCCTTGCCGATCAGGCGCGCCAGCTCCGCCAGCGGGTCGCTGACCGCGTCACGCGCAGGATCGCTCGATGGTCCGTCGCGGCGCGGCGGCAGCGGGCCCCCACGCGAAGTCCGGTACGAAGAACTATCCGCCATGGTGCCAGTGTCCCCGCTAGCGCGGCGGATTTGAGGCCGGGGCAAACCACCCGCCAGCACCCTCAAATCCAGAACGCCACGCTAGAACAACAAGTTTTGCCCGTGTCCCGCGATCCCCGGCCTGCGCCTGCGGATCGGAAACACCGGCCGTATCGCCCCGGGTGAGCCGCGTCGGCACCTGCCGAACCGCCATTCCCCGTTACGGCTCAACCGTATGCGTCATCGCATTTCTTCAGGCGCCCCCACCCCCAACAACGCCAACCCGGAGGCGAGGACCGCGACGACTCCTTGGACCAGGGCAAGACGCGCCTTGGTCAGTTGTGGATCATTCTGGATAATGAAGCGTAAATGTGGCAGGTCGTTGCCCCGCGTCCACTGGGCGTGGAATTCGCTCGCCAGCTCATAAAGATAGAAGGCGATCCGGTGCGGTTCGTGGGCGGCTGAGGCCGCTTCGACCACGCGCGGGTAAAGCGCGAGCTGCTTGATCAGCGCAAGTTCCGCCGCGTCTTCCAGGCGCTCGAGCGGCGCCTCCCGCAGCATCGCCACGCGGGCGGCCGGATCGGCCGGCAGCGCGGGCAAGACCTCCCGGGCGTTGCGGAATACCGACTGCCCGCGCGCATGTCCGTATTGGACGTAAAACACCGGGTTGTCGCGCGACTGCTCGATCACCTTGGCGAGGTCGAAGTCGAGCGGCGCGTCGTTCTTGCGGTAGAGCATCATGAAGCGGACCGCATCGCGGCCGACTTCGTCGACGACCTCCCGCAACGTCACGAACTCACCGGCGCGTTTCGACATTTTCACCGGCTCGCCGCCACGCAGCAGCCGCACCAGCTGGCAAACTTTCACGTCGAGCGTCGCCTTTCCGCCGCTCACAGCCTGAACGGCTGCCGTCAACCGCTTCACGTAACCGGCGTGGTCTGCCCCCAACACGTCGATCATGTTGGTGAAACCCCGCTCGAATTTGTCTCGATGATAGGCGATATCCGGCGTGATGTAGGCAGGGCTGCCATCGGACTTGAGAATCGGCCGATCCACCTCGTCGCCGAACTGCGTAGCCCGGAACAGCAACAGTTCGCGCGGCTCCCAGTCCTCCATGACCTTGCCTTTGGGCGGCGGCAGCGTCCCGCGGTAGAGCAGCCCTTTCTGCTCGAGAAATTCGATGGTTGCGGCAATCTTGCTGCGGCCACCGTTGCGCGATTCGTGCAGCGAGCGCTCGGTAAAGAAAACTTCCTGCTCGATGCCGAGAGCCGCGAGATCGTCACGGATCAGGGCCATCATCATGTCGATGGCTTTCGCGCGCACGATCGGCAGCCAATCGGCTTCCGGCTTCTGTTTGAGCGCGGGGCCGAATTCGCGTGCAAGCGCTTCGCCGACCGGCTCGAGATAGTCACCGGGATAAAGCCCGTCCGGGATCGGGCCGATCGCTTCGCCGAGCGCCTCGCGATAACGCAGGAACGCTGACCGCGCGAGCACGTCGACCTGCGCACCGGCGTCGTTGACGTAGTATTCGCGCGTCACCCGATAGCCGGTGAACGACAGCAGATTGGCGAGCGCGTCGCCGAACACGGCCCCGCGGCCGTGGCCGACATGCATGGGCCCGGTCGGGTTGGCCGAGACGTATTCGATGTTGACCGGCTCGCCGCGGCCAATGTCGCCGCGGCCGTAGTCGCTCCCGGTCGCGAGCGCCGCGCGCAATTCGTCGATCCAGGCGGCACGGGTGAGCGTGAGATTGATGAAGCCGGGGCCGGCCACGCCCACCTCGGCGATCAGCGGCTCGTCGCGCAGTTTGCCGGCGATCGCCTCGGCCAACTCGCGTGGCTTCTTGCCGGCGGGCTTGGCGAGCACCATCGCGGCGTTGGTCGCCATGTCGCCGTGCGCCGCTTCGCGCGGCGGCTCGACCAGGATGCGGGACAGATCGAGCCCGCCCGGCAGCGCCCCTTCCGCCGCAAGAGAATTAACGGCCGCGTGAACGCGCGAGAGAACGGTCGCAAAAATATTGTTTGGTGCTTCGCTCATGATAACGGGCCGCGCGCCCTAGACCAATTCGCCGGTCGAGTCAAAGTGGCGCGCATGTTCGACCAGCGCATAGCGGTCGGTCATGCCGGCGATGAAATCGGCGACGCGGCGCGCGCGGGCATCCCGGCCGGCGCCCATGTCGTGCGCCCATTCTGCCGGCATGTCGGCAGGCTTCTCCATGAAATGCCGGAACAAATCGGCGACGATGCCCTCCGCCGCCCGCATGATGCGCATGATGCGCGAATGCCGGTACATGCGCGGAAACAGGAATTGTTTGATCGCGCGGTCGACCTCCTGCATGGCCGGCGAGAAGCCGACCAGCGGCCGGCCGGCGAGCCGAACGTCGTCGGCCGAACTCGGCGCCACGGCGGCGAAGCGCTGCTCGGATTGCGCCACCACGTCTTCGATCATGCGGCCGATCAGCCGCCGGATCAGCTCGTGCACGAGCCGCGCCGGCTCGAGATTATGGAATTGCCCGCGGACATCCGCGAGCGTTTCACCCACCGCCGCAAGCCCGGCGAGATCCTCAAGCGAGAACAATTCGGCGCGCAGCCCGTCGTCGATGTCGTGAGCGTTGTAGGCGATGTCGTCGGCGATCGCCGCCGCTTGCGCTTCGGCGCCGGCGTGGCTCCACAGCATGAGATCGGTAGCGGCCGCTTCGAGCGGCAGGGCCGCCGGCAGCCCGCGCTCGGCGTAACGGCCGACCGGACGCTCAGCGCGGTCGGTGAGCGGGCCGTTGTGCTTGATCAGGCCTTCGAGCGTCTCCCACGTGAGATTGAGACCGTCGAACTGCGGATAGCGCCGCTCGATCAGGGTGACGACGCGCAACGTCTGGGCGTTGTGATCGAAGCCGCCATGGTCGGCGAGGCATTCGTCGAGCGCGCGCTCGCCGGCGTGGCCGAACGGCGGATGGCCGAGGTCGTGCGCGAGCGCCAAGGCCTCCGCCAGGTCCTCGTCGAGCCCCAGCGCGCGGGCGAGCGAGCGGGCAATCTGGGCGACCTCCAGGGTATGGGTCAGCCGGGTGCGGTAGTGATCGCCCTCGTGGAACACGAATACCTGGGTCTTATAGGTGAGCCGCCGGAACGCCGCCGCGTGGATGATGCGGTCGCAATCGCGCCGGTAAGCGCTACGCGTGCTGCTGGGCGGCTCGGGATGGCGACGCCCGCGGCTCAGGGTCGGGTCGGACGCAAATGGCGCGCGCGCACGGGCCGCCTCGACCGCCATGGAAGCCTCACCGGGAAACCCAACGTTGACCAAGCGTCGGCGCGCACTTAACTATTGCCCAGGCGCCCTGGCAATTGCGGCGCCCGGGAGCATGCCATGACTGACGTGACGGTGAGCGCGCGCGCGGCGCGCCGCATCGGTGAAATCCTCAAAGGCGAAGGCGCCGGCGCCATGCTGCGCGTGAGCGTCGAGGGCGGCGGCTGCTCCGGCTTCCAGTACAAGTTCGACATCGAGCGCGCCAAGGCCGAGGACGACCTCGAGATCGCCCGCGACGGCGCCGTGGTCCTGATCGACCCGATGTCGCTTCAGTTCATGGCCGGCGCCGAGATCGACTTCGTCGACGACTTGATCGGCGCCTCGTTCAAGGTCGCGAACCCCAACGCCACTGCATCCTGCGGCTGCGGCACCAGCTTCTCGATTTGATCACTGGCGCGGCAGCGGGCGCAGGCCCGATCGCCATTCCAAATCCAGGAACAGCCCCGGCGGGAGGGTCGCTGCCACCGGCGCGGTGGGCACGCCGGCCGCGTCGAGCAGATCGGCGAGCCAGTGATTGCACACGTGCAAAATATTGAACGTGCCGCGCGCCCGGTAGAACCGGCTCGGCCCGTAGAGTCCCGGCCCGGCATCGTCTGTCGGCTCGCCGGTACTGGCGGCAGCGAAGCTCGCGTCGATGCGGGCTAGCATTCGTTCGAAACCCTCGGGCGAAAGATCGAGCGCGATGATGTCGGCGAGCGGAAACGCGGCGCGTGGCGGATAACTCAAGCCGACGACGTGCAGCACCGAACGGTTGCCGGGAAGAAACAGCGCCCGCGCGGCCATCGATACGGTGAGCGAGGCGATGGTCGGCACGTTGCGATAAAACTCTTCGTCGCCCCACCCGATTTCGATAAACGGAAAGGCAGCAAACCGCGTCGCCACCGCCATGAGCGCCGCGTAACCGCGCCGGGACGCTCCCTCGGCAAGGGTGCCGCGCGGCAGCACGACGCCGGCGTGATAGCCGTGGCTGACGACGAAGACTCTGACGGTCGGTTCGCCCGCCGGTACCGGATAAAGCGCGCGGTCGCCTGACCGCAGGGTCACGAGAGTTGCAGCAACGAAAACAACCGTGACCGCGGCAACCGCGATGAGAAGGCGCCGAGCCCAGCGCCTCATCACATCAAGAGGCATTCGCCAAGCGCGCCAGTGCCTCGACGATCTTCACGTGCCGCGCCTCGGCTTCTTCCCGCTTTTCGCGCTCGCCTTCGACCACCTCCTCGGGCGCGCGCTTGAGAAAATCGGCGTTGGCGAGTTTAGCGTCGACCCGAGCGATGTCGCCCTTCACCTTGGCCATTTCCTTTTCGAGCCGCGCGCGTTCGGCCGCGAGGTCGATGATGCCGGCAAGCGGCAGCGCGGCCACCTCGCCACGCACCACGATCTGCACCGCGCCGGCGGGCGGCGCCGCGGCGAAGGAAATGTCCGAAAGGCGGCCGAGAGGCGACTTGAAGACGTCGCGCCAACGCTCTGCCCGGGCTCTGGTTTCATCGCTCGCGCCTGCGAGCACCAGCGGGATTTGCGCCCCCGCCGGCACGTTCATTTCCGCGCGCACGGAGCGGATGGCGCCGATCAGATCGACGAGCCAGCCGATCTCCCCCTCGGCAGCGGGATCGTCGAGGCCCTCGTGCCGCGGCCAATCGGCGAGCACCAGCAGCCCATTGCGCGCCGCGCCCGCGTCCGGCGTGACACGCCACAGTTCCTCGGTCACGAACGGCATGAACGGGTGCAGAAGTTTCAGGATCTCGTCGCGCACCCAGGCGACCATCGCGCGGGTTTCATCCTTGGCGCTACCGTCCGACCCGGTGAGGACGGGCTTCGCCAATTCCAGGTACCAGTCGCAATAGACGTTCCAAACAAAGCGATAGAGGGCGCCGGCCGCCTCGTTGAATTTGTACGCCTCGATCGCGCCGGTGACCTCGCGGCCGGCCGCGGCGGTTTCGTGGCCGATCCAGCGGTTAAGCGTCTCGCGCGTCTTTGTCGGATCGAAACCCGGCACACGGGCACAGCCGTTCATTTCGGCAAAGCGCGCGGCGTTCCACAGCTTGGTCGCGAAGTTGCGGTAACCCTCGACGCGGCTCGTGGCGAGCTTGATGTCGCGCCCCTGCGCCGCCATCGCCGCAAGGGTGAACCGCAGCGCGTCGGCGCCGTAATCGTCGATCAGGTGCAGCGGATCGATCACGTTGCCCTTCGACTTCGACATTTTGGCGCCGCGCTCGTCGCGCACCAGGGCGTGGATGTAGACCGTGTGGAACGGCACCTCCTCCATGAAGCGCAGCCCCATCATCATCATACGGGCGACCCAGAAGAAGATGATGTCGAAGCCGGTGACGAGGGCGTCGGTCGGGTAAAAGCGCTTGAGTTCGGGTGTTTGGTCGGGCCAGCCGAGCGTTGAGAACGGCCACAGCGCAGAGGAGAACCAAGTGTCGAGCACGTCCTCATCGCGCTT
>Ga0210408_10000482_pt1 | contig 50975 bp, 75 predicted proteins | sample IncBWH4MmetaG_FD_155471 | JGI IMG/M metagenome (GOLD analysis project Ga0210408, IMG submission 155471) | Forest soil microbial communities from Barre Woods Harvard Forest LTER site, Petersham, Massachusetts, United States - Inc-BW-H-4-M | ecosystem: Environmental > Terrestrial > Soil >...
AATTCCTCGAGTATCTTTAGCCGTTATTGTGTTCATGTTGTCCTCGGTGGTGGATCGCCCATTAGCTGGGCGGTTAGGCCGCGTTGGGCGAGGGCGGCCTGACGGCGCTGGCGATCAGCTAGGGCGGCAAGGGAGACCCTTGGGTCAGAGGACATTCCCTCCTTTGGTATGTATCGGCGCCAGACAGTTCGGACATACTCAGACTGACAACCGACTTCAGCAGCAATCTGTGATGAGGTCCAGCCAGGATGCTCGACACGAAGGGCTATGATTTGCTTGGTCTTCGAGGACATAGGATTCAAAAGCCAGTCCTCACATTGCGGACAGGGGTGGGCTTGCCGTGAGAGGCGAGGGAGCCGGCTGGTTCGGTTAGGATGGTAGCAGTTGAGGCAGAGAAAGAGGCTTTGTTTGGAACATCGATGATAGAGCCTGTCTGAGCGATCTGCCACTGACCGTCGAGTTGCATATAGGTAGGGACGGAGAGTTGGATGCGATCAACCATGAAGGGCCTCCTCCATACCAGGGCCAAGGAGCAAGGGTGGATTAATAAGCTCATCCATGATATCAATCCTTGCATGGCCAAAGAGCATGAGGTCAGTCTGCATCTCAGCTACTCGACGAACCAACTCGTCCTCATGCTTCGCCAGTTCCTTGGTTGCCAGCCGACACCAGCGATGCATTTCCTTCCACTCTTGGCGGGTGGTGGTTCGCTTGACCTTAGCGGGGTCGAAGTAGAGCTTCATGCTACGCTCCTAACAATGTCTTCTGCCCCAACTGCCCAGCCTCAGGCGTGGACCCTGTGCCGAGGAAGGTAGGGAAGAAGGATTGGCGTTTGGGCTTGGAGCCGGGGGTGGTTTGGGCGCCGAACATCGGTGGGGGCGGAGGGGCGTTGGGAACCTGGGGGAGGGTGCCTTGCGGCGGTGCGGCGAAGCTCATGCGGCTACAGGCTCCATCCATTCGCGACTGTATGGGTCGTATTCGCTCTCCACCATCGGCTTCTGCGGGCCTTCGCCGCCGCTATGGGCGGCCTTCGCTATAGGCAGCGCAAAGGTTTCTGCCAGCGCATCGACATCATCCGGCGAAGGCTTCCCCTCCCGCATCATGACTTCCTTCGAGGTCAGGATGATCTCATCGCGGTTGTTGAGGGTATAGGTGATGGAGAGGAGTTGGGCTTTGAGGTCTTGGTCGAATGGGATAGCTCCGGTCTTGAGCCAGCGGCGAAGGGCACCGTACATACCCGCGCGGAGGTTAGCGAACTTTTCGCCAAGGCCATCGATGTCGGAGATGGTGTTCTTGGAGCCGAAGAGGACTTCGTAGACGAAGAGACGGAGCCTGCGGCAGTTGTCCACGACGCCACCGCCGACACCACCGCCGTCGATGAAGACAGCGTCGGCATGGAGGCGATCGGCGAGTTCGAAGGTCTTTGTCGCTAGGGCGACGGTATCGAGGCCTTGGTAGCGCTCACGATGGATGCTCCTGGCATCTCGACCCTTGCGAGGGAAGAGGACGGAGGAGTTGACCCCGAACCGTGCCACGTCAACGCCGATAGCCAAAGGAGCAGAGGGGTCTGTATGAACCTCCCGCAGCATTGCCTCTTCCACCTCCGCTGCATTGAAGAACTCCATTTCGCCAGTTCTGGGGAACTCGCCCTTGACGCGGATGCGAACGAAGTCGGAATCGTCGCCATAGGCTTCTATCCAGCGGCGGATTTGTTCTTTGTTGGTGAAGGAGACCGTACGCGAATCAACCTTGTTGAAATGCCAGTATGCTCCAAACCTACCTCCAGGGGCACACTCTCTAAAGCGTCCTGTGTTGCGAGTAGGATTTCCAAACACGCACCAGATGATCTGGGTGTTGGCATCGGTGAGGGCTCCTTCGGTAGTCTCCCAGATCAGGTCCGGGATGGCTGAGGCCTCGTCGAAGATGACGATAATTCGGCGGCCTTGGTTGTGGAGTCCGGCAAATGCCTCGGTGTTCCGCTCGGACCACGGGACCATATCGATTCGCCAGGTCTTCTCGTCCTCGATCGTCCCGCCTTTGTAGAAGATCGCTGTGGCGGTGAACTCGAACATGGCCTTGCCGATGAACATCGAGAACCACTTCCCGAGTTCGGGCCAGGTCTTTGTCTTCAGCTGGGTCTCTGTGTTGGCGGTAACGACGCCACGGGTATGCGGGAAGGTGGAGATGCCCCAGATGATGATCCAGGCGACGAGGGCAGATTTACCTACACCATGGCCTGAGGCGGTGGCTTCTTGGATGGCCATAGAGATGACGGTATCGACACTGTAGCCAGCGCGAAGGCGTTCACCAATTCTGGTGAGGACCCCAGCTTGCCAGTCCTCAGGGCCTTCATCTTTCTCGATCGGGGTGTCGGGCTCGCCCCAAGGGAAAGCCCCATAGACGAAGCCAAGGGGATCGAGGGAGACCTCGCCGAGCCATTCGGTTAGGGTTGGCTGGGAGGGGGCTAGCACGTTGGCTCGTAGGTTGCTTGAGTGAGCCTACCAACTATGATTGGCCCGTAATCAGAACCGTAGTTATAGCCATGGGTCATACCTAGCTGCTCATAGGTAGCTTGGCCATTGATGCACTCGATTCGGATATCGCTATTGGCCATGACGTGTAGGGTACTGGAGTACAGCAAGGCCTCATGAATCTCAATTATAGTTGGCCAAGGCTCGGCTGCTTCGATACCATCCGGGTACCAGTTGAAGAGCATAAGATGGTCTCGATTGCTCATGCAGTCCTACGAGTGACCAGCCCCGGCTGGGTCGAAGGGGGTTGGAGGGCCGGGGCTGGTCTCACGACAGAGGGAGGCGAACTGTCGTGAATTAGAACTGGCCGGGGCGAGGCTGACACGGCCTCCTTCCCGTTTCCGGAAGCCCCGGCCAGAGCATCACCAAGGAGAGTCGGCGGACTCACTGGTGCTGCGGGGGGAGAGTGTTCGATGACCTTCAGGCGGCTGCGCTGAACGGCCTTCTGGAGTTGAGAGGCGAAGTCAACGTTGACGTTGAGGGCAACGGATCGCTTGGCGAGGCCAACGCGGTCTGCGGCATCGCGGGAGGCCTTGAGCAAGACGGCCCAGGGGATGTCGTCGTCCTCGGCATCGAGGGCCGCGTCGAGCTTGTCAGCAATCAGCTGCTCGGCCTTCATGCCGTTGGTGAGGATTAGGTTGTTGTATTCGCTGATGGTGTCGGCGGCGTTGGCCTCGATCAGGCCGAGCTTCGCAGCGATCAGTTCCTTGAAGGCCGGATCGACCTTGAGGGTCTCGATACGGGATTGGCTGTAGCCAGTGAGGACTCCGATATCGTGGACGGGCAATCCGGTGGCCACCAGCAAGGCAAGCCGGTGATGCGCATGGCGTAGCCGCCGCACCGCCGGCAGCCTCGCCCGCTTCAGGCCTTTAACGTCTTCGGCTGTGAGTTCTCTGATTCCGAGAACCTCGTAGCCTCGTCCTCTGACTCCTGCCATGGCCTTTCCAAGAATTGTAGCTTCGCCAGCGTCGGCTTGACTCTGCGGTCTCGGTCCCGCCGGAACTCCCGCTCGGTATCGCGCCAATGCCGCAAGCTATCCTCGTAATGCTGCTACGATGCATCGCCAACCTAGGCTTAGCATCTCACCTCGGCTCATCCGCCAGCGTGTGCTAACCTCAGGGTTGAGATCATGGATATACAGCAACCCGTCATTATACTTCACGTGCGGACCAGTCGGATGCCAGAACAAAGTCATTCTCGCCTCCACTTACTCCATCATCCCGCATTCTCCTACAACCCTCGCCTGAATTCAACCACTATCTTCACTCCAACGACCACCTTTATAGCTCTCAAAGGTATGGGCGTGAAGTTTCACATCATTTGCGCGGACAAGGACGCCCCCGCGCGAGAGGCCGGACTTTTGGCCCCACCCCCGTCAAGAGTGGCTGGAGGGACATAGTGTGGCGGCGAGGCCACAGTTGCGTGGGGCGCATGGGTGCTATGCGAAATGAGCGTGCGGTTGGCCATAATTCGGCCGCAATCGGGGCGGACCATTGGCGGGTCGATTGGCGGGGGATGGCCCCGCGAGACATAGGAGGCTAAGATGGCGGACAACGAATACGTGAACATCAGCGTCGAGGATTTCAGCGAGACGGTCCAGGCCCTCGCCGCGATCGATCGCGAGATGTACAAGGCGCACAAGGCGCACAAGGCGAAGCTCTTGGCGGCAATCCAGGCCGAAGTGCCGATGCCGCTCGGGAAAGAGATTAAGTACACGGCCTACACGCGGTGGGGCCAATGGCAGATGGTCGTCGGCGACAAGGCCGTGGTCAAGCAGGCGAGCAATCGCCCAAGCTTGGCGGACTTCCTGGCCCAGCAACAGGCACATGGGAGGGCAGTCTAAATGGCAGCCTATTTCTTCATGGGCGGGATAAGCGGGGCAGTGTTTACTCTTATCCTAGTCGGGCTAGTATTGCGCCGTTCCTAGTCCGTTCCAAATCGGCCAGCGAAGCCCGCTGGCGCATTCAGGGCCGTTGGGGATAGCACCCTAGCGGCCCTTTCCATTTATAGGGCCAGTGGCTTCGCCAAGCCCGGCAACATGCCCTGCAACTCCCGTGATCGCCCCGTGCTCTCGCTCTCCGGCCCCCCTGGCCTTCCCCTCACTCGCTCAATCTGTCCGACCCTGGCTTGGCTTCCAAAGCCTTGGTCCTCGCGTCCTGGCTTAAGCTGGCTTGCTTCCAAAATTATTTTTGAACCGTTTAGACCAACCAAGGCCCCAGGACCGGCTTCAAGGCTTGGTCCAAGCCAAGGGCCAAGGCCACCCTGGGACAGATTGAGCGAGTTAGGGGGCGGTTAGAGGGGAAGCAGGGCGTGCCAATGGGAAGGCTAGGGGAACCGTAGCGGAATGGGATTGATTTAACCTGCGATCTGTGGTACAATCTAACCTACAATGGAGAAAGGCGATGGACTGCGCATGCAAGTTCGTGTCGAAAGCTGGCGCAGCCACGAGCTAGAGGACCGAGAGCATGATACCGCAATGGAGAATGCTACATCCAAGGATGACCGAGGAGCATCTTGGGCTGTTACCTGCAATGCTGGATACGCTTGACCCTGCATCGGCGCGGGAGCAGCTTCACAGAGGCTACTCTCATGGTGGCGGCTGGAGGCCATTCAAGGGCTGCAAGCTCAACGACGACAACAGCCTAAGCTATCCTGGTGATCCTGATACCATGCCGATGGCTCAAGCCCAACTCGGCGATGAGCTAATAGTCTTCTACCAGCACGCTTGGGTCGCTGTGATCCAGCCGGATAGAAGCTATGAAGTCTGTAGAATGGACTAGAGCCATGACCTCAACCGACCCTGACGTAACAGCAGCTATCAGAGAGGACAACGGTCTATACGACCTGGGCTGGTATCTAGGCTGGAACCCTACCTGCAAGCACGCTACCCTTGATGGCAAGTTCACCGCCAAGCAACTGCGAGCAATCGCGGATCATATGGATAAATATCGACTGCTTGGCGGTCACGAAATCGTGAACCCGATCACGCGATCGTGAATAGACACAGGCTCTGGCCTGTGCTACACTACCCCTAACAAGTCGGCAACCCCTCCCCACCTAATCCGGGCCTGATCCCGGTAGCTGCGCCAAGAGCAAGGTCTCGCGTAGCTCTTGGCGCAGTGGATTGTACCGCCAAGTTTCACTGAAGGTGTGACTTGCCCGTGCAATCCCGCTAGCACGGCTGACTAGCCTAGCAACCTAGCAGCCAAATCAGCGGCTAACTGGAGAAGACAATGGCTGGAATCCTACAATCCGGCGTAGACGGCAAACACGGTAAAGGCGATATCTACGCTATCGCCATTACTAAGGCCAAGAAGGAGCTTGAGATCAACACAGGCGACCTTCCTGCTGAAGCTTTCATTGAAATCGTCGCCCTCGGCCTGAAGACCTTCCTCAACAAGGGCATGGGGGACGTGAAGACAAAGGACTTGGAAGGCGAAGCTCTTGCGAAGTCCCAAGAGCAAGCCCTGAAGTTCGCCAATGAGAACCTCGCTAAGCTGCTCTCTGGTGATTTCAAGCGCAGCGCAAGCAAGGCTGCCAAGGTCGCTGGCAAGGTCATGACCGAGGCCAAGCGCCTTGCTCGTAACTTCATCAAAGATACCCTGAAGGCCCAAGGCCATAAGGTCAGCCACTACCCTGCGGCTGAGATCACCAAAGCCGCAGTTGCTACCATCGAGGCCGATCCATCCTGGATTAGGATGGCCGAGGAATCCCTCGCCCAAGCGGCTAAGCAGAAGACCACCGTGGATATCTCCGCTATCAAGGTGGACCCGAAGCTCGTCGCGAAGGCGGAGAGCAAGAGGAAGGACAAGCCTCTGTCTGCAACGCAGGCTGGGATCGCCGCTCCCCGTGCTCGGCCGCAAGGCGGGATCGGCGGGCGGCCTCACTAACTAGCGCCAGCAGCGCACCCATGCGTAGCAATGAGCGAGGGCATACCGGACGGACCGGCTCCTATGCTCAGGATACGCATGGGATTTCTCTAACAGGGAGGGGGAGCAAGTCTTCCCCTCCCTTCGAGGCAATGAGAATGAGAAAAATCGTGCTTGAAGTGCCCTCTACAATAGCAGAAGCTCGCCAAGAACTGCTTAACCGCTTAGCAAGCTTAGGCTGGAAAGAGGATTACTTTACAAAGCAGGAACTAGATCAAGCAGCAAAGGATTTGCTTGATAGCTACAACCAACATGAACCCCTAACCCAGGGGTAAAGAATGGGCATACAACGGTTCAAGTGCCCCTACTGTGGAAGCTGGCGCAGTCTTCTATCCCTACGATACCATCTGCGTCGAGTTCACGGTATCCACAACCCCAACATCTCTGGTGAAGGCAACTACACCAGGGTTATCACTTACCCCCAACCAAGGAACGGAACCATGAGCACAGACATTGCTCCCGTCACGGAGGCAGAAATGGCCACCTGGACCCAGCGTCTTATGACCACGGTGGTAGGCTACTCGAAGCAATCCGCAGAGCTTGAAGAGATCAAGCAGCGGGTTAATTCCCTCTACGACCAAGTCTCTCAGCTTCGAGGCGAGAATGCTACGCTGAAAACTGAGCGTGATGATGCTCTTCAGCTTGCTGTGGAGAACGAAACCCGCCTCAACGATGCTCGGCGGCATCGGGATGACCTCGAACACCGCGTCATCTCCCTCAACGAGACTATCATCTCCCGCGACAGCAAGGTCCGAGAACTCGAAGGTCTCCTCACCTCCGCTCGGCTGGACTCCGAGGACTGGCAACGGAAGCACAGCTACTCTGAAGGAGTGATCAACGATCTCCGAGGCCAGCTTACTGTCGTTCGCGAACGTCGAGACCACTACCGCGACCGTGCTGAGGCGGCCGAGGCGGAGTTAACCGATACCAAGGCCAAGCTCCAGAAGGTCGTCGAGCAGATGACGACTATGAGCGATATCTTGGGGATTGTGAAGCAGGCGCAGGAGGTAGGGCCTACACTTCAAGAAGTGGTCGATCTCACTAAGCCCATTGAGCCGGCTCCTGAGCCCGTTAAGGCCCAAGAGCCCTCCAAGCCCTGGTGGGAAAAGGACAAGCCGGAGGCCATCAACGATCTTCCGTTCTAACCAGAAGGAGGGGCATAGGAAACAGCCTATGCCCCTCTATCCCTATGAGCAACAAGTACATCCTAGAAGGCCGCGAAACTCGACCAGTCAGCTTAGAGGAATGGGCAAAGTGGTTTGAGACTGGCAATCGAAGGGTTGGCCAAGATACAGTCGGCGACAAGCTAGTGAGCACAGTATTCCTTGGACTAGACCATAGCTTCGGCGAGCCACGACCAATCCTCTTCGAGACTATGGTATTCCCTCACGGTAGCTGGTCTGAGGAATACTGTGCTAGGTACTCAACCTATAATGAAGCCGAAGCTGGCCACAAGGCCGTGGTCGAGGCTTTACAGAAAGGAGAACCCCTCCCATGCTAGCAATCCGCGAACGCATAGTCGGCAACCTCTCTCGCCTCGCCATCTCCACCGCGAAGCGAGAGATCACCACAGTCTGCAACAAGCTAAAGGAGTATCCCTTAGAACTCGTCGCTAAAGACGCCCCTGAGAAGATCGCCATTGCCTATCTCACAGAGGCGATCGAGCAGGTAAAGCAACGGAGGCCGAGGCTATGACCAAGCCAACGATAGCGAAGCTTCAGTCAGAGGTCAATGGCCTAACCTCAACGGTGTCTCACTATAGAGAACAGAATAATAAACTAATCACTGAAAAGAGCGCCTTAACTAGCGAGGTTAACTCCTTAAAGGCACAGCTTCAGTGGGTCAGGCAGTTATGCCAATCGCTCAGCGAGGCAAATCTGCATCGGGAGAAGAACAGATGAGCTACCGTGTGATGGTAATGTGTCGAACCAAATGGCACGGTTCAGACCAAGAGCTAGGCGACATAGGTGAGAGCTTTAAGACCAAAGAGGAAGCTGATGACGCAGCCGAGAATACAGAGATAACTCAAGAGGATTACGAGGCTGCGGCCGAAGCTCAAGGCTTAGAAGTCTGGCTCAAGGTAGTGGAGGATAAGTCATGAGCTACCGCAAAATCGGAGGACTTCACTACATCCACATCGGCCGCTTGGGGTTCTGTTGGTATTGGAGGCGGCCATGAAAGTCTCCTTCAAGGTCAGCTTCGAGCTCCCAGAGAACGCTACTATAAATGATGCCTACCACTATGTCGAGGACAGCGTTGCCTCTTGGCATGGTAGCCTACGGCCTGCTGAAAGCTATGGAGATAATGACCCTGGTGATCCTATGTTCAACTTAAACAGCGATACAGTAACAGTGGAGAAGGTCATATGAAACACCGCTACCGCTCCCGCCGCTTCCGCAAGCCCAAGATAACCTCCCGCGTCACTTGGTCAACTGACGACGGCCGGCAATGGTGGTGCCATCCGACTAAGGGGTGGAGATCGATGAGGGTTAAGGCATGATAGGCCAGCATCTAGTCATAGCCATAGCCGATGGAGATGGTAGCATCGACTATGGCAAGCGAATTTGGTCTGAGCGATTCTTAGGGTCAGAGACAGCCCATAGGGTAGCTATATGGCTACAAGAAAAGGGCATCACTGTACTGGTCGAGCAAGACGTACCATCGCACTAATCCAAAGGGCCACGGTATCTCGCCGTGGCCCTTTCAGTTTCAGGGCGGGCTAGAGGAGTTTAGGGTTGATTTTGCAACCTAACCGTGTTATACTGGCTATTACAATGGAGCAGAGGACATGAGCGGCAGAAAACTTCACAAGCACATCGATATCCAGCTTGCTTCGCCAAGTCCTAGCTGGCATCAAACCAGAGCGCAGGCCAACCAAGTCTAAGCTAACACCACCTCGTCCAGCCGCAACCTATCGAGGGGCTAGGCGAAACTTCCTTCGTAACCGCCGCAAGTTGGCCCTTGCAGCAAGGCGAGCGGAGCGCTGCGCATGATTCCCCCTCACTCCATCACCCTCTGGTACTCCGACAACCAAATCCGCATGCACGTCCCTCCCTCTCAGGGTACCCTCGGCCATTCCCTAACCTTCACCGACGACCTCGTCGGCTGGGCCAGGATCAAAACCATCCTCCGTGAGCGAGCCAAGGCCAATGACCTTCGGCTTGCGGTGAGGGGAACCCCGACGCAATCGCAACTGGCGGAGTATGACGAGAAGGCCGTAAAGCGGCCTAAGCCCAAGTTCAAGGTCGCCCCTGGCGTAGCACAAGCCGCAAAAGAGGTCATGAGAAGAATGGGAATGATATGATAATCTTCAAAGACTGGCTCGCCACTTTGCGCTCAGTGCGAACTATCGACGCCCTCGCCATGATATGGGCTGGATGGTGCCTCGATCCAAAGTGTCCTCATTACCCTCATGGTGTAAGATGACCCCCGCCGACACCAACTTCCTCACTGCTGCGACCATCAACCTCTACCTCGAATCCCTCCGCCGCGACGGCCGGCTTCTCCTTGCTCCGCAGGATATCCCCATCCTCTATGACATGATTTCAGTCATTACCAATCCCTTCAAGGTCACGCCAATCCCCGATACCGCCCGCTCTCGCGAGCTAACCGAGGAAGAGCGGGAGCAGGTGCTAGCAACCTTTGGTCAGGAACAGGCTAATATACTTGATGGTGGTGGTATTGATACGCCTAGTATTTATCAATGGAAGGTGACATGACCTTCCCCGAAGCCACAACCTTCGCCAACGAATCCGGCTGGGTCATCTACTCCCTCAACCAAGCAACCTGCGACCAGGACCCTCCTTGGCGCTGTTGCCTCCGTGCAGCCGAAGGCGGGTACAGGCGGCAGATTAGCCATGGCAAAGGCGAGAGCCCAGAAGAGGCTATCTTCGATGCGCTCAGCGCTGCGCCGGAGTTAGAGGCTGAAGTTAGCGTCACTATCGAGCCGACATTCAGGTCAGTCCCCAACCTTCTAGCTTTGATCGGCACCAAGCCCCTACAACCAACAAGGACAAGGACATGAACCGTCGGGGATTCCTTGCAGGACTCTTAGCAATAACAGCAACGGCTATCGCCAAGCCGGTTCTAATCATCGCTAAGAAGGTTCCAGCTATCAAAAAGCTAATGGGCCTTGACGAGCTAATCGCTTGGGCAACCAGAACCGCCAAGGCTGAGATAGTTGAGCTAGGCTTCGATCAAGCTGTTAAGGACGAGCCTACAAGCGAACGCAAGGCTGCCTCAGATGCTCTCGGCAACTTCCTTATCGCTGATATGAAGGCCAATCCAGAGAAGTATAGATCGACGGAGCCTCTATGAGACACTTCCTACCCCACCTATAACTTGCGCAGGCGGCGAAATGCTTGAATCAACTGCTGGTGGCCCACCAACCTCCGGCGAATCCTTCGCCAAGATGCTCCACCACATCCGTGAAGCCCAAGAGCAAGCCGCTGTCCTCGCCCACCTCGCCAACGCGAATGACGATCGAATGATGGCCTTGGGCTGGCTGGCGGTTACAGAGCAGTTGAAGAAGATGCAACATGTACTAACGCAGATGGCGATGAGGAAGATGCAATGACTGATGCCGAATGCCTTAGAGCGCTTAATGAGCATCTAGAAGTAGCTAGTGTACTAAAGGTAGACCTAGAACAGCGCGGATGGACTGTAGAACTTCATAGGACTTGCGTTGCAGGATGGCCTTTTGTTTCATGGCCTCTTAAGGCTAAAGCAGCTAGGGTGGAGAAGCTGTAATGGAAGCCCGCACCATCACCCCTACCGGCGAACAAATCGCCATCACCGACCTTATCCGCTCCGACACCTGCAACGTCATCGTTAATGCCCTTGCGGGGACAGGGAAGACGACAACCTTGGAGATGATTCAAGATGCAAGTCCTACCCGTCCTGTCTTGCTTATTTGCTTTAACAAGCGTGTTGCTGACGATGCTACCAAGAGGTTCCCGTCTACTACGACTGTACGTACCTTTAATTCTCTTGGCCATCGCATTTGGGCTAAGTCTGTTAGTAAACTAACCTTAGACCCACAAAAGACTGCCACCATCTTCAAAGCCATCCGCGACGAACTCCCCAAGCCCTACCGCTCAGAAGCCTCCGAACTCTATTGGGATGTAATCTCCGCCGTCGCCAAGGCCAAAGCCCTCGGCTATGTCCCCGAATCCAAGTTCCCCCAAGCCCGCCGCCTCATAACCGCGGAGGAACTCTATGCCTCGCTCGACGAAAAGCCCTCGTCCCTCCTCGCCGAACTCATCGACGCTGTCCTCATCACATCAATTAAAGCAGCTTATGCGGGGTCGATTGATTATAACGATCAGATATTTATGCCCGCATTGTTCGGAGGTACATTTTCACGATTTCCCCTTGTCCTTGTCGATGAAGCGCAGGACCTCAATCCAACGAACCATGCGATGCTCGACAAGCTCTGCAAGAGCAGCCGGATTTGTGCTGTCGGCGACCCATGGCAAAGCATCTATGGGTTCCGAGGAGCCGTCCAGAATGGTATGTCTCAGCTTGCAGCCACTTGGCACATGCACGAGAAAACTATCAGTATCAGCTTTCGTTGCCCCCAAGCGATCGTCGAGAACGTCCGCTGGCGGGTCCCGCATTTTCGCTGGGTGAAGGAGGGAGGGCATGTTGAGCAACTCTCTGGGTTGGAGCCTAACAATATTCCTGACGGTGCAACCATTCTTTGTCGAAACAATGCACCACTATTCCGATGCGCCTTTCATCTTCTTGCTGAACGGCGTAGCGTTGCTGTATCTGGGTCTGAGATCGGACCCAAGCTCATAGGTATCCTCCGCAAGATCGGCTCCGACGCCGATACCCAAGCCGACCTCCTCACAAAGATCGAAGGCTGGCGAGATGAAAAGCTCCAGAAGTCCCAAGCGCCTGCTACTATTAACGATATGGCTGATTGCCTACGCATTTTTGCTAGCTTTGGTGCTACCATGGCCCAAGCTGTGGCCTACGCTGAGCACCTCTTCGCACAGCGCGGAGCGATTAAGATGATGACGGGGCATAAGGCGAAGGGGGGAGAGTGGGATCAGGTCTATCACCTTGATCCATGGCTGATTGGCGACGATGAGCAAGAGCTAAACCTTCGCTATGTCATTTCCACCCGGGCGAAGGAGGCGCTGTATGAGATCGACAGCCAAAATATAAGGTGGTTAGCATGATTGAAGTTGAAATAACAACGAAAACAATGGTGGCTCTTGACCTAGACTTAGTTGCGGCTTGGTTCTGTGAATTAAATGACGAGCAGCAAGCCGACTTCTTCATTAAAGTATCCCAAAAGGCTGATACCTGGAAGCATCACCAAAATAGCCAATGGTACTTGGTTGGTAGACATCTAAGAGATTGTGGCTGCTCAAATAGGATAGCAAGAGAGATGGTTCAATCAATTAGCGAGGGAACTAAATGACCACCTCCACCTCCAAACTCGCCTTCAACGACTGCGAAGATGTCTTTATCCGCGCCCTAGAGCAAGAAGTCGGCGTTCGAGTCATGTTCACCACCTACGGCAAGGCTAAGCACTTCATAGGTCGTATGCATCGCTTTCGCGAGCTAGACCGCAAGGACAACGCCGAGAACTTCGAGAAAGGCCATCCCCTCCACGGTAAATCCAACTACGACCAAGTCGTCTGCCGCGAGCCTTGGAAGGAGACCTTCGCCGACGGCGAGGGCTGGTGGGTCGATATCGAGAAGATGACGATCGACAACCTTATCATCGAGCCGATAGCTCCCCGAGAGCTTCCGGTCTACGTGGAGCAGAAGCGGTTGGAGAAACCAAAGGAGGCGGCGGAATGACTAGGGATGAGTTCATAGAACTATATTGGCCAGAAATAAATGCTGGTGGAGTAGTTACTCAAGACCAAATTCAGAAGATGAATAAGTTACTTCAAGAGCGCGGCTTTGATCCTTTAAGCTTATCTCCTGGGCAAGAGTATGAAGAATGAGCGCCACCATCCACCCCCTCACCGCCATCCTCGACCGCCTAAAGGAAGCCCATGCCCTACGCCAAAGCCGACGTAGTCCGAGCGATCGAGTTCTGGAAACTGGCGATCGTCAGCGAACACGGAATAGCGATAGCCATCGACCGCGACCGAAGGTGGTTCAGAAACATCCTCGACGAGGCAAGAAGGCTTCACCTACAAACTGAAGAGGCCCATGCTTTGTTGGTGACCTTTCCGGAGGAGCCGGAAGACGAAGTCTGGATAGTGAGGAAGTATGATGAGCAGGCCAAGAGCGAATGAGTGCTATCACAGCCTCAACGTCTACCTCTACGATCGCCACCTTGCCTTCCTTGCTAATCAAGGCTCCCGCAGCGCAGTCATTCGGAGGCTGATAGATGACGCAATCGACCGAGGAAATCCTGGCCGAACGAGCCAAGACGCATGGGGAATACCTAACACACGCACAGATAACCCAAGACCTGAAGACAATTTTGCACACACGAGTGGGTTGGACGTGTCTTAACCAACCTCAGAAGGAATCCTTAGATATGATCGCCCATAAGATCGGCCGTATCCTCAACGGTAATCCAAACTACCGCGACCATTGGGATGATATCGCCGGCTATGCCAAACTAGTCGCAGACCTCTGCCCATGATCGCCCACCTCTCCGAGGAGCCCCTCACCAAAGTCACCCTCAACCTCTTCACCCGAGATGTCGAGGACATGAAACAAATCCACGGCCATGGATACACCGAAGCGATTCGAAGGTTGCTTCGGCAGCATCTTAATATCAGAAGGCAACGGGAGGCGCTGGGGCAAATATGACGGACGTGCAGGTCATTGAGCTTGATGTCACGGGACTATCTCCTGCCGAAATCGATGACATACAGACACATGTCAAATCAAAACAGCCTGGACCGGAGACGTATTTCTCGCCCGAACATGGCTGGACTTGTTTCCATTGCGGCGGAACATTTTACACTGTGGAGGGGGCCAAATTACATTTTGGTAGTCTTCCTGCTGAGCTTCCACTGTGCCGTAAAATGGCTGCGGAACTTGAAACCCTCTGCGCTGCGCTCGCCGCAGCGCAGGCCGGGGCGCCCAAATATCCGGACGATTGGCAGCTTGTTGGCCGCGAACGCGATAGCCTCCGGGCGCAGGGCTTCGCGGCGGGGATCAAGGCGGCGGAAGAAATCGCCAGAAATCATGTGGGCGAAATAGCCCGCAAGATCGCCGATGCCATCCGCGCGCTGCGGCCTGTCGCGCCGGCAGAAAGACCGTGCCCCGTGTGCGGCGGCAGTGGCTTTTCTGGTCACGGCACCGGATATGATGATGTCTGCTCGGAATGCGGCGGCCAACGCTATCTGCCGCCCCCGTCAGCTTCCGAGCCGGCCGGGGTGCCAAGCGAGGAGGACCGACTAGTAACAATCAAGCTACCACACGGCTACGCTAGTGCCATCGAGTTCGCTAAAGACTGCGGCTTTGAGCTTGTAGGCGAAAGGAGCTTCTATGTCAAACGAGATAGATAGATTAATGGATGAAGACCCACTAAACCTATCAGCCCAAGACATAGACGATATTATAGCTTATCAAAGGAAAATGAAAGCCAACTTCGACGCCGGGGTCAAGTCTGGCAAAGGCAAGACCCTCGTCGATGCTCCGAAGATCGACCTTCAATCTTTGCTAAAGGCTAGTATAGCCCAGAGCGGGACCCCACAGGTACAGGTGACGAGGCGAAGATGAACGAGGTGGACCAATGGATCGAAGATCAGCACAAGGACATAATGAAAGATGTCCCCACTGCTACCGAAACAGCCGCTGTGCCTTCTCCTTTCTTACCTGGAACAAACATACAGTATGCTTGGGACAGCACTTCTCTGGCGCTTATAAAGGAATGCCCCCGCAAATACCAATACAAGATGATCGACGGCTGGCAGAAGGAGGAGGAGAATGTACATCTGCGATTTGGAATCGAGTATCATAGAGCCTTACAAGACTACGACATTGAGAGAGCAGCAGACATACCACACGACGACGCAGTTCATGACGTGGTTAGAGCAGCACTTATACGGACCGGAGATTGGCGATCAGACCATAAGTATAAAAATCGTAACTACCTTATCAGGTCGATCCTCTGGTACCTTGACCACTTTCATGATGATCCATCCCAAACGTTTATCATGAACGACGGCAAGCCAGCGGTGGAGGTGAGTTTTAGGTTTGAGTTGGATTGGGGGCCGGATGAGTTTATTAAAGATGAGCCGTTTACCAACAACACTCTTGGTGAACGCGGCCAGCCCTACCTCCTCTGCGGCCATCTCGACCGAGTCGTCCTTTTCCACGATGACCTCTTCGTCATGGACCGAAAGACCACCACAACCACCCTCTCCGACTACTACTTTGCTCAGTTTGAGCCCTCGAACCAGATGACCCTCTACACCCTTGGCTCCAGAATCATATTCGACTCTCCTGTCAAGGGCGTCATCATCGACGCCGCCCAGGTCATGATTGAGGGCACCCGCTTCGTCCGCTCCATGACCTACCGAACCCAAGATCAACTCGACGAATGGCTTGCTGACCTTCGCTATTGGCTCGCAAAAGCCGAAGAATACGCCCAAGCGAACTACTGGCCCATGAACGATACCGCCTGTCGAATGTGTGAGTTTAGGGGAATCTGCTCGAAGAGCCCACAGGTGAGGGAGAAGTTCTTGGCGTCAGACTTCAAGAAGGTCGAGCCCGACCAACGTTGGAACCCATTAAAACAGAGGTGAAACATGGACTACCTAGAGCCAACACCAGAAAGCCGTGAGAAGCTACTATGGCTAGTTCACGATAATTTTATGGCTTGGCTTACCCAACAACGAGAGGAAACTATCTCCCTAGATCAAAAGATTGATAGGCTAATGCTGGGGCTCGCTGACCTTGCTAAGGCTCTAGCTGGTGGATATAGAGAAAATGGCGTTAGGCAGTGACCGAACCCTCCAAGCTCACCCTCCAATTCGGCGACCTCGAAGTCGCTGAAGCCTCGCCAGAGACAATCGTCCTTGCCCTCCCTGTGGGCAAGAACTTTATCCGCCTCCACGTCGCTACTATCCCACACCTCGTCAAAGCCGGCGATCGCCTTCCTCTATTTGTTCAGGTGCCTTATGCCCCAAGAAACTAAACAGAAGCTAAAAATCAACTATACCATCCAGACACAGGTGAATAAGGTTGAAAAAATCAACAATCTGTGGTATGTTAACTTCTTGGGATCATGGGAGAGCATGAACTTTGGTGAGGAGAAACCTTGGGAAGAGGGCGCGAGGATCAAGATCACCTTTGAGGAGATAACAGATGATACACTGTCGGATCGATGACGAACCGCTCAACAAAGATGCTAAGTTTGCCTGTGGAATCGGCTGGCCCCTACCAAAAGGAGATAAGTACTTTTGGTGTGGGGAGGCTTTAGCTGATTATAAAGTGGACTGCCCTGATTGTAACCCAGCCGGGCCAAAGCAATTCGGCACGCCTATCTCAGAGCTATCAGGTAGGATCGGTGAACCTGGATACGCTCGCTTCGTACAGATAGCAAGATCGTGGGGCTACGAATGACCTCCCTAACCAACCACCAGTCTAACAAATATACCAAGCTCTTGCTTATTGGCGACGCCAAGTCTGGCAAGACCGGATCGCTAGTCTCGCTTGTTAAGGCTGGTTATAAGCTCCGCATCTTGGATATGGATAACCTTCTAGACGTTCTCAAGTACTTCGTCCAGAACGAATGTCCTCAGCTAATCAACAATATCGAATACCGAACCCTTCGTGATAAACGCAAGGCTACGGCGCTGGGCACTGTCATAGACGGAACACCAAAGGCTTTTCCTGATGCAATCAAGATGCTCGATAACTGGAAGTACACCGAAGCCGATGGAACCGTCGTCGATCTTGGTAAACCAAGCGAATGGGGATCGGATTACATTCTGGTTATCGACTCCCTGTCTCGTCTCTGTGACGCTGCATACGACTGGCGAGAGCCACTTACTCCCAGAGGAAAGAGTGGTGAGTATGACGCCAGAGCAGTTTACGGCGATGCTCAAGATGCTATTGAGTCCTTACTTGCGGGACTAACCTCACAGAATTATTGCACTAATATAATCGTTATTGCCCACGTCCAATACATGGAACTCCCCGATAAGACTACTAAGGGCTTCCCGCAAGGGGTAGGTCAAAAGCTATCACCTAAGATACCGCAATACTTCCCGTCAGTTGTCCTTTACACTAACAAAGGAGGCAAACGCACCCTGCAAACCAACTCTTCCCCCCTAATCGACCTCGCGAACCCGAAGCCGTTTGCTATGCAGCCGAGCTATCCCATAGAGACCGGCTTAGCAGACTTCTTCGCCATCCTTCGCGAGCCGCCTAAGGCAATCCCTCAACTGAAAACGGTGACAAGACGATGATGCATCCCTCAACCTATGAGTATCTAAAGCCAACCGATGAACAGGTTAAAGCAATGGCCGAGGTTCGTCATGCAGCTAAGGCTTACAGTGAAATCCTTGAAGCTGTATTGCCTGAAGGCCCGGATAAGACCTTCGTGATCCGAGCCCATCGCTCAAATGCTATGTGGGCGAACGTGGCTATTACGCGGCTTCCTGATGGGACACCAAGACCGTGAACCAAAGCAAGCTAACCGACCTAAACAACCTCGCCCAAGTCTATCAAACCATCTCAAAAGGAGAAGAGAACCGAGCAGAATCAACAGACGACATCGACAAAGCCTTAAATAAACTCGAAACAATGATCCTCGTAGCCGTAAACCAACTGGAGCAACCCTGACATGGCCGCACCTCAACTCGCATCGATCCTCGATCGCCAAGGCACCGAGATTGAGCGACCGAAGCCTTTGCCTGTCGGCACCTACCGAGCTATCGTAGTCGGCGCACCGAAGTTCGACAAGTCCACGAAGAAGGGAACGGACTATGTCGAGTTCACCCTCAAGTTCACCTCAGCTGAGGAGGACGTGGACGAGGACGATCTCAGACACGCCCTGACGAAGCCTTCGGGCGATACCATTCCCCTCACCGAGAAGACCACCCGCAACACCTACTACCTCACCGAAGACGCTGCTTGGCGATTGAAGGACTTCCTCAAGCATTGCGGCGTCTACGACGAGGACTCTAGCCTTCGCCAGATGATCGCCAACACCCAGAACTGCGAAGTCCTAGTCAGCCTCAAACACACCCCCTCCGACGATGGCGAAGCCCTCTACGCCAACGTCGCCAAGACCGCTGCGGTCTCGTGATGGCTTGTCGGCCTTAACGTCCCGACCGTAGCGAAACTCAGGCAAGCGCAAATGCTTGCCTGCTTCTTCCTGCTGAGCGAGCCTGAAAACAAGGTCTAGAGCCTGTATGGCATTAGGGCAGTCTCCCCTCTCAGAGCGGTCAGCACCAGACGGTGGCTAAAGGACGGCAGTCGGATGCGTGGATCGCAATGAAAAACAAATTGATGATTATAGGAGAAAGTTGGGGCGTCGAAGAAGAACGCGAACGCACCGCCTTCGTCGGCTCCACCGGCTGGGAACTAAACAAACTCCTCGCCGAAGCCGGCATACACCGCGCCGACTGCTACCTGACTAACGTCTTCAATCTCCACCCACCCAGCAACAAGATCGAGGCCTTCTGTGGAACCAAAGCCGAAGGAATCGCAGGATACCCCGCACTCGTTAAAGGGAAGTATGTTCGAGCCGAGTTTGCCTCCGAACTTGCCAGACTCGGCGGCGAGATACTTGAAGTCAATCCCAACCTCATTCTGGCGCTCGGAAATACGGCTATGTGGGGAGTGCTTGGTAAAACTACTATATCTAAACTCAGAGGCACCACTTCCACCTCTAGCCATACAGTTGCTGGCTACAAAGTCCTGCCCACATATCACCCCGCCGCCATCTTCCGGCAATGGGAACTCCGACCCACCCTCGTCATCGACCTAATGAAGGCCGCAAGGGAGCAAGAGTTCCCGGAGATACGGAGGCCGAAGAGGGAAGTATGGATAGAGCCGACGTTGGAGGATATAGATGAGTTCGACAGACGATATCTCACAAGCTGCCAAAGAGTTGCTGTTGACATTGAAACGGCTGGACACGTTATCACGTGTATTGGATTTGCTCCCTCAAAATCGTTGGGAATCGTTATACCTTTCTCTCACCCGAGACGATTGGGCAATAGCTATTGGCCGACACAGCAGCACGAGTATTCGGCTTGGAAGGCTGTTCGAGCGATTCTCGAACGAAAGACTTTGAAGAAGGTCTGCCAAAATGGGATGTACGATGTAGCGTTTTTGTGGAGGGCGTATGGAATCAGAACGTATGGCTTTGAAGAAGACACTATGTTGCTACATCACAGCTTACAACCTGAGTCACTTAAGGGCTTAGGTTTCCTAGGCTCAATCTACACCGACGAAGGGGCCTGGAAGCAGATAAGGTCGAAGCATGAAACCATTAAGAGGGACGATTGAGAATCATCCACACCGACACCACCGATCCCAGCGATCTTAAGCCCTGGGAGCGCGACCAAGTCTACAACGGTCTCGACGCTTGTGTAACCGCGGAGGTCTTAGATGCCTTGCTCCCACAGCTTGATAACCTCACTGAATCAACGTACGCCTTTTCTCGTGCACTTCAAGGCCCGGTGCTCGAGATGCGACTACGCGGTGTCCTTGTCGATCAGCATCGCAAGGCCGAGGTCATTGAGGAGTACTACCAAAACCTTGACCACCTCGAGCGAAATCTGGAACGAATTGTGCGAGAAGGAATTGGCTTCTACGGGTTTAACTGGCGTTCTAATGATGATCTCAAAGCTCTTTTCTATGATGAACTTGGAATACCACCAGTTAAATTCCAAGGTCGAATCACCGTCAACGCCAACGCCTTAGAGAAGATCGCGGACTATCTCCCTGCGAGGCAAATCGTCGCGCATATGCTGGCGATGCGCGATATAGCGAAGAAGATATCAACGCTTAAAACATCGGTGGATAGAGATGGTCGAATCCGTACCTCGTATAATATTGCCGGAACAAGTACGGGCCGCTTCAGTTCGTCTTTTAGCGAGTTTGGAACGGGAGGCAATCTACAGAACGTGGAGGAATCTCTCAGGTCAGTCTTCATCGCTGACCCAGGCCAGAAGCTCGCAAAGTTCGACGCTAAGTCAGGAGAATCTTACTGCGTGGGAGCAATCGAGTGGAACCTTTTCCGTGATGGGAAGTATTTGGATGCCTGCGAGTCAGGCGATCCCCACACGGCCACCGCCCGCCTCTGCTGGCCCAAAGAACTCCCTTGGACAGGAGACCTAGATCATGACAAGAAGATCGCTGAAACCCCTTACTATCGCCATTATACTTACCGGTTTATGTGCAAGAAGCTCGGCCACGGAAGTAATTACCTCGGAAAGGCCTCCACCTTGGCTCAGCAAAGCCGAGTTGATGTGTCCGCGGTTGATAGATTTCAGATCGCATACTTCAAAGCTTACCCGGGGCATTTGCGCTGGCATGCTTATAAGAGACAAGAGCTTAGGGAGACAGGGCAACTCACCTCCCTTACAGGTAGGCGTCGTTATTTCTTCGGCCGGAGAGACTCTGATGACACTGTGCGGGAGGCTATGGCCTACGACCCACAATGTTCCCTTGCCGACATCGTCAATAACGGCATGCTTAGTGTATGGCGCGAACGGGCGGCTACCTTGCTTATGCATGATCACGACGCCCTAACGGTTCAGTATCCAGAAGAGATGGAAGATGAGATCGTTCCTAATATTCTTGAGCAGTTACGATATCCTCTTGAGCTTGCGGATGGGCGGATTCTAGAAATCCCCTATGATTGTGTGACAGGTTTCAACAAAGGCAAATGGGATGAGAAGAAGAACCCAGATGGATTAAAGGAATATGTGCCAGGAGATAAGCGCAAACGCACTCCTCAAGTAGGGCTGCTCGACCGAATAGTAAGGTAGACCATGCATCCATTCGCATTCAAAAATAAGTCCGGCGGAAACTCTGGTGCCTGGAATGAGGTTCATTCAGGCGGCCATGTCATATACCTCATAGATGGTCGAACAGGAACATTAGATGAATGCCTTCATGATGGAGATGCATTCGTTACTTGGGATGACGGTAGCTTTGGCACCGTGAAGTGGCATCATTTAGCTCCGTCATCAAAGGTAAAAGTAATAGGTGATAGATGGGAAGCTATCCTATAAGGGGAATTATGTGGCTGATAAGTCCAAGAACGGCTCAGATAAGCGAAAGCTATCTAGCTGGATCGACTCCTTCCTGGAGTTCACCGATAACCTTGAAACCTCCCCAACCTATCGGCTATGGGCAGCGATAAGCGCTATAGCAGCAACCATGGAGAGAAAGACATGGCTGTTCGAGAACGATCCATTGTACCCAAATTTGTATGTACTACTTGTTGGAGGGGCTGGAACAGGAAAGACAAGATCAATACGTGCGGCACGAAACTTTGTAAGGTGTTTGCCAGAGCCTTTACTGGCGCCTACTTCTATGACGATGGCCTCGATGGCGGACATTCTCAATGATTCTAAAAGGATTATCGTCCGCCATCCGGAAGCTCCCCTTGAATACAACACCTTGTACATTGCCATTAACGAGCTATCCGCGTTTATGCATGATTACAAGCACGCGGGGGAACTCGTGGCAGGTCTTACGGATATATACGATTGCGACCACTACGGGCAGGCTCGTCGTGGTGGGGACTTGCGAATATCCATCGAGAACCCACAGCTGAATATTATTGCGGGATCGACCCCCGCTCGGCTCATCAATCTCATCCCCGAATACGCCTGGGAAGACGGCTTCACCTCTCGAATCATCATGATCTACGCCGACGACAAGCCCTCGATCGATATCTTCCACTCCGCTATCAAGCTAATGCCAAATGACATGATCCACGACCTCAAGATCATCAACTCTATAATCGGCGAGTTCACTTGGACTGAAGAGTGGACCGAAGCGATGAACGCTTGGAAGGAATTGAAGTTCAAGCCAGTGCCGAGTCATCCGAAGCTGGAGCATTATTGCACTCGACGATTCACCCATTTGATGAAGTTGTCGATGATTTCTTCGATCGATCGCTCGAATGATCTCGTTCTCACTAAAGACGACTTCAACCGAGCCATGCTCTGGCTTCTCCGAGCCGAGGAGCGGATGCCGCTGATATTCTCCGGAGGACAGGGCGGGACCGATAGCAAGGCCATCGATGAGATCGAGCACTTCATCCGAATGGCCGGGCCTGATGGGGTGAATGAGCAGTCGGTGCTGAACTACGCCCGCAAGCATATCATGTTCGCGACGAACGTCACGAAGGTCTTGGCGCTAATGGAACAATCCGGCCTTATCAAGATGACGAAGCTAGATAAACGAACCGGGCTCCGGCATTTTATAGCGAACCAGCAAGCTATTGGTGGATAATGAAACCAAAAGCATGCCAGCCGAGCAAGAACAGCAAGATATATAGCAGCCAATTCCAGCCCCAGGCATAGTTCTGGAAGGCACTCACGCGGGTAAGAAGGCCAAAGATCAACACGATGACCATCAACACCCAGAATAGTAGACCGATAGGCATGGTAGGCTCCTTTGTTACCTTCCTTTTATATCAGACTGTGATAGACGATCCGAGAGTGCAGCTGAGAGTTCGGCTATCCGATCGTTAGTGGCCTTAACCAGAGCTAGCGCCTCGGTAGTAGGATCAGTTCCAGCAGCCTTCTTCAAATCAATAATCTCTACTAGCCCACTCACTAATCTTCGCGTAGCTTCAAGTTCCGACTGCATCGCTGCTGTCATACTAGAGTTGACCAGCGTGTGGATCACATCGAGCTTCTGATTAGTCGCAGCCGCAGCCTCGGCTACATTGGCTGTATTTCTTACCAATAAAGTGGCTGCCTCTGCTGCTTTTCCCGCTGCCGCATCTTGACGCTCGACTAATAGCCTTGCAGCTTCCTTTGCTTGTTCAGCTGCCATCTCAACCCTAGCCGCTACCGCATCTTGCCGATTCCAATCCCGAATCCTGGCCTTCGTAGCAGCAAAGCTATTATACATGGCTAGAAAGATCGGTCCTAGAACCCCTGGAGTGGTGATAATTAATGCAAACCAAAGCGGGTCCATCCCTGTAGGCGCAGGGACCTCGGCAGCACTGGCTAGGGAAGCGAATATAATGAGGATTAACCCCGCTAAGGTTATACAGACTACCACCTGCTCCGTTAGGCTTAAGTCTACCCACCAGTCCTTCCAGAACTTAAACGAATTAGGCATCTAGCCCCCTGCAAGAGAAAGCCGGGGCATTTGCGCCCCGTTAGGACCTTAGTACTTCAGAGCGAACCCAACCTCAACGCCAGTCCCGAGCGAAGGACAGGCATTATGAAGCTGGCCAAGGCAGACCGAGTTGGTCGCAGCCTTAGCCGTTACCCAAGTATCGGCCACGACACCATTAGAGAGGCGATAGAGCATTCCAACTCCACCGCCCCAGGAGACCAGCCACTCCTTGCCAGTCGCGAGGCCAAGCGAGGCCGAGTAGTCTTGCTCATCCACCTGACCGTGAAGGTACATTGCTCCAGGAGCACTGGTCACCCCTTTAGGCAGGATCGGAATGCTAGGCACTGCCGGTAAGCTGATTGGCAGTAAGCTCGGCAGCATATCCAGCAGCGGCCCAGGCGACACTGCCACACGCTGGGCAAGATGAACCGGACCGGTCAGCGCCAGCCCATTCTGTGAGCCATTGAGATTGGCCCAATCCACCAGCCCTTCGACGAAGAAGAAGCCGTTGCCAGCGAATGGGCAGGTATAGCCGAGTGTCCCGCCAACGTCCCCTTGAACCATCTGCTGACCGACAGGAGCACCCTGAACGGCAGCAGTTGAGCCAAGGGTATTAATACCGAAGTAGACACCGCAGCCGACAGGGTAGCCAACCGCAGCCGGTGCCTTCATCGCCATCGGATTCGGTAGATCAGCCGCCAGCGCCGGGACCATCCACAGCGCCGCAGCTGTAGCCAGAAGTACTTTCTTCATGTCCCCACCTCCTAGTAGTTGGACCATTATAGTCTACTGAAGGTTGAAGAGGATATCAAGGCCATGAAGACGATTCTGGCGGGGTGTTGTATTTAAGTCACAGCCAAGGCCGCATCAATCCCGGCCTTGAGGATTTGCTTCACTACCGCTTCGATTTGAGCCTCATGCGCGGCGATCTGTTGAATCGCTTGGCGTCGAACGAAGACAGGGATTTGAGTCTCTTCGTTGTTGATCTCGGCGGTGACGATTGGCATGGCTGCTTTGAAGGCAGCGTCGAGTTGAGCTTGGGTAGCCATGATATCTCCTTTAGGCTGAGGTGACTTTCGGTTGTGAGGGATCGGCAGCTACCGCTTTTACCTCAGGCGAGGCAGCAGGGCTGACCTTAACAGAAACACCTGGAACCGCAGCGGCAGCTGTAACCTGAGCAACCGCACTGGACTTATGCGCTGCCCACCAGCCCATTGCAATAGTAATCAGCGGCCCAGCACCGATACTGATTTCCTTAATACCGTTAAAGATATGCCCAAGGGAATCGTTCACGGTAGTAAGATCAACCCCTTGAACCGATGTGATTCCAAAGGCTGTTGCCGCTCCCATTAGGAAGGAGACAGCGTGGCGGCTTGAGGCCAAGGCCTGGTCAACAGTAGGTAGATTCATCTCATACTCCCTTTAAGAACAGTTCCCGTTCAGCCCTTCTTCGTCGAAGAAGGCCAGCCAACACCCGGCCACCGGCGCGATCCCACATTAGAAGAGCATCGGCTGCTGCCTGCATGTGCCCAGAGTTGATGTCTCGCAAAGTGCTAGATCGTCCCAGGCCTCCGGTGTTGAAGTCAAAGCTAACTAGCGCATCGAATTGGTTCTGGTTAATCGGCACCTTTACCAAGTGGTTTACTTGCAATTCAACGCTAGCGAGATCGGAAGCTAAGATAGCATCGGCTTCTTCTTTGGTGATCTCCATACCAATGTAGACATGTGGCGGACCGGCAGCATTTGTGTGTCCATAACCGATCGTCAGCGTGCCATGAACAGCTTGCCCAGGCTGAACGACATGATCGTTAGCATCATCGTAAGCCTTGAGGAATAGCCCCTCGAAGCCCTCGATGAACTTCCTGCCATTGTCTGAGGTCTTCATCTCCGATACTCCTTCAACGTTCCTCTCGTTAGCCCCCGAGACCAATCCATAAACCCTCTAGGATGCTCAAGGCCTTGATGATAGCGGTATAGGAACTCGGCCGTGCGGCCTTCTTGGGCGTTGGTGAGGCCGGATAAGGTGCCTACGGCGGTGAAGGTATGCTTGATCGCCCTTCCAGCCTCCTCTTTATTCATTACCTTCTTGCCTTTGCCGAGGTCGCGAGAGATATCATAGATACTCTTGAAGGCTGTGGGGATTAGTCCGGCCCCGCCTTCGCGGGTATTGATAAATCCATCGACGAAGTCTCTGGCGCCAATGAATGAGGAGGAGATACCCTTAGCCATAGTCTTGGCTGCCTTCATTCCCCAAGAATCCCGCTCCGAGTTGGTATAAGGCGTGACCAACTCCTCTACTACGGCCGGGAAGATAACGTAGCTCACCAATCCCATCACCAACGCTGGGGTATGCTGCTTCGCCGCTGACAGGTCTCCAGCCTTCAGCCCTTGAAATGAGTCCGCCGCCTTCCAAGCTAGCTCGAATTGCTTATTAAGCATATGACTGAAGAAGCCGTAGAGCGAGGAGAAGGTAGCGCCAAGGGCATTGCTCCGCATGATCTGGGCACGGTTAGTGATAGCAGAGCTACCATGCGCTCGGCGAACGGCTCGATTGCCTTCGGCTACAGCTTGGCCGTGGTCAATCCCTTCTTCAATCGCGGTGCGATACCGAGCTAGCCAAGTAGGAACGGCTGAGAGCAGGTCACCAACGGCGATAGGAGTGGAGCCAGCTGAGATCAACATCTGACGAGGCGAGGCGCTCATTAAGGACATCTCTGGTTGGCCTTGTATAAGCTCAGACCAATTCCGCATTCGCCGCTGGAGTTCCTCGCTATGCTCCATCGCGAACTGCCAGTTGTTCTTCCCAGCTACCTCCGAGTTCATCATCAAGCCGGAGAGTTCTCGCATGAAGTTAACCGGCCCGACTTCAGTCAAGCTATTCACCGCTGCCGTCATACCATGCTTCATAACAGTGTGAGGGTTAAAGCCAACCAGGGTCGCGATAAGATTCTGTCTAAAGAACTCGATAGCCCTATTAGCCACCCCAGCCGCATCGCTACCGCCCATATTATTAGAGTAGTTCGCCACGTCCTTTAAGAATGGCACCAGCTGCTTCGCGTAGACCTCGCCATAGTTCTTGATCACGCTGCGCTGGAACTCACTATCGTAAAACACCTTGCTCGTCTGCAATACCGCTGGCCGAAAAGCAATATCATGGATCATCTGCTTGATTCGCATTGGGACCACATCTAAGTTCAACTCAACCGGCGCGATATAACCTGTCCGACCTTTGGTGTATCCTTGCGGAGTAGTTGCTCTAAAATACCCTTCCTCTTCAAGCGCATTCGGTCCGATAAGTCTCTTGCTACGGCCTGGGCGATTTGGATCGTATTTGATTGGGTTGTACCAGCCCTCAGACATCCCGAATGGAGTTTGGATTGATTCGAGCGGTATCTTCTCATACGTCACTCCTGAAACGTTCTCAGCCATGGTGTCAGCCATATCAGAGAGTTTAGCGAAGACCTTTCCAATACGTAATGCCCTATTCCAATCCCCATCAGTTAGAATGTTCTCCCTTGTCTTCTGGAATAGCCAGTTGATAACTTGCCATGGCTCAAGGCCAAAGCCTTTAGCTAACTTCTCTAAGTTACTTCTATTTCCAACGTTCTGTAATATACCTAATGCATTACGCTTGCGCATATCAAAGTGATCGCCGGTGAGCGGATCGACGAAGAGGTCGTTGGTTATTTTCTTGTCGATATCGGAGATGTCGCCTGCCGCCTCACGAAGCGTCACTTGGTACTCTCTAATGAGCTTCGCTTCATGATTGGCTGCTTCGGCAAGTGGATAGACGATATAGCGGTTGAATATTCCTCTGGGGTCATCTTTGTCCCAACGGTTAAGAAGGCTTTCCGTAGTGAGCGAACTGGCCCAATAAGTTCTAATCGTTCGTATTGCCGGATTAAGTTCTCTGTCGATTCGAGGAGCCTTGTCCTTGCCAAGGTCATCCAACTTCCCTTTCATCTCGCTGAGCACATCTTCCAAGTCCCGCTTCGCCCCCTCCACTTCAATCGACATCTCATCTCGGCCGTTATGCACCAAGGTCTTAATCGAGTTCATTACGGCTCGGTATTCTCCAACCGTCATATCCGCCGTCTGCTTCTTGTAATTAGAATTGTATAGGAACTCCGCTACCGGCATCTCGCGCAGGGCGTTCTCTTTAGCCTGAACAAACTGCTCTAGCCCACCGTAGCCATCACGAGCAAGGGCAGCTTGTAGGTCTTGAATGCTACGCCGAACTGGTCGGCCGATCTGAGTGAGAATTTGATGGATATAGTTAGTGTATTCCGGTAGAACTGACTTCACTTCCCTAGCAGAGAATTGCTTAGCTAGCTTCTCGAACCTCCGCTGCTCCTTCTCGAACTTCTTAGCCTCTTCAGCCATTCGCATCGAGAGATACTGCTTCTGCTTCGCCTGAAAGGCCTCGTCAGGCTTATTATCCAGCAACGCTAGCTCCGCATCCGTCCCAGCCTTCCCTGCATCACGGAGCATCTTCTCGACGGTGATTTGTCCAACAGGTGTGGTGTCGAACTTAGACTTGGCGAAGGACTTCGTATCCTCTTTAGTGAATGGAAGCTCTCGGTTCAGCCGCATTCCTAATCCAACCAACTCCTCATGCAATATATCCATCTGCGTTGAGCCGATAACATGCTCAATCGCTTCGTTCATAATGTTCTCTTCGAGATCGCCAAAGCGGCCGAGCATCCGTCTAGAGACTTCCTTACGAAGGATAGTATCAACGTATTGACGGAAGGGCATATCGCCTTTAGCGGCTTGAATCTGAGCGAGGACTTGAACGACCTCATCGCCAGAGCGAAGCCCAAAGGCTCCAGCGAGGTCATCGGGATCGATCCCACCACGGCCGTAGGTGACCTTTGGGAGTAGGGCTTTCTGCTCGGGCGATAGCTTAGTCGTATCGAGCTTTGGCGAGTCAGAGACCTTCACGCCATGGAGCCGGCCCTCATTAAAAAAGGTTCCAATGGCAATATCAGGCCGGCCTTGGAAATCGTTAGAGACCTCCTGATACATAGCGGAGGAATCCCGCTTCCACTGCTCCGTCTGCCGCTGCCGCTCCTCCCGCTCCGCTACCTTAAACTGCCGCTCCATGTCTTCAGCGTTGCGCTGTTCGATCAGCTTAAAGTACTTCTCTTGCCATCGTTTGTTCATGCCGATAGCCATTTTGCCGAAGAAGGGCTTGTCGCCTTCGGCAAAGTCAGGCTTAGGTTCAGCACGGAGCAAGTCCCCCTTACTAACCCCTTGCTCCTTTGCCATCTTCTCCAGATTACTATTCACATCCTCGAGAATCTCGGAGAGCTTGAAGACTTGATCTAAGACGCTATCCTTTGGGACGCGGCCGAGCACTTTGTTGTAAAGGTCTTTGACGATGACCCGAGTAGCATCCCAAGTGCTGACGACTTTATCCTTTAACTTTAGTGCATCAGCAATCTGCTGAACCACCTTAACTGTCTCAGGCGAAGCCGGAGCTTGTGCTAACCACTTCTGTAGCGCCGGGCGGGACTTAGTATCGGCTAGGAACTCATGGGAGTTCTTGAAAGCGTAATCAAAAGACTTACGGGCCTTAGCATCCTTACTACCGATATGTAAATCGGCGTCCTTCATAACCATCTTAACTGCGGCATCGAGCACAGGGTATTTATACAACGCAGCACTTGATAACGCGTGCTCAGCTTCGTGCATAATCACTCGCGAGGTATACCAAGGCGGATAGTTTCCGTTGACCATATCTTCGTCGAGAACGATATGGTTATGAAGGGCGCTATGATAGCCGGGAGGCTGGCGTGGAAGGCCCTCTTCATTGCTTAATAGCTTTGTGATATCAGCCTCGGTTACGATATGAATAGGCGTATCTCCGACGAGTTCTTTGAAACGAGAGCCAAAGAACTGTTGAATAGCCTTAGTTCCTTCGTCCATCTTATCGAAGCTGACTTTATCTAATAGATCACCTAGCTTCATACCAGCTATACGAGGAACGGTAACTGTCTTATCGCCTACTGTGTGTATTACCTCCCCACCACGCTCAGCGGTTTCGGGGAGGAGGGAAGGCCACTTGCCGCTAGGCTCGGCCTCTTGCCATCCCAACGGATTCGAGAATAGCGTATCCTGTACCCCGGCTACCCTCCTAACCCCCTCCACCTCATCCCTCGGCGGACTCCCACCTTCCGGCTCAAACTTCTCCTCCCTCTCCTTCGCCTCTGCTTCGCGCTTGGCGTCAAAGGCTTCGATCTCGTTGTTGGTTAGGCCTTGTGGGCGAACGCGGATGTCATCTCTTAGCGCCTTGGCAGTCTCAGGCTCAACCCTCGCTAGCCAATCCGCAAGCGGAACCTCCACGCTCCCGCCTGTAGCTTCAGCCGTCTCTAGCTGCTGGCGAAGCTCGGGAATCCAACCAAGCTTGCCATCATCAGGTTCAGGGAAGTCTTCGCCGTAGAGCTTGCGGACCGCTTCGGCATCGATCTCAATCTTGCCATCGCCGACGATCTGTTTGACCAGATTGCCGAATAGCTCAGGCGACCTCTCGCGGGTCTTAGATTTATTCGCCGTCTGCAAGGCCTGATCCAGTGACTTCAGGTCAGTCTTTGATTGTTCCTTAATAGCATCGTTCCAATAATCATGAACGCCGCGAGGGATCGGTTGACCATTCTCAATCCAAGGTCTAGCAGCCTCGACAGCCGTAGCTATCTTTTCTAATTCGGGGAGGAATTCTTCTGGCACTACCCTCTTTGGAAACCAATATTCTGTGTGCGGATATATATGTGACCTGCCACCAAACGGAGCTTCTGTTGCGTGAGGAGCCATTCCATGTGAAGCGAAATCGGTCATCTTCCATTCAATAAAGCCGCCAAGGGTATTAGCATAGCGATTAGCATCGTCCTCAGGCACACCCTCCTGAACCATCGCGTCCTTGAATGCTGCTGGAACCATATGACCAAAGCCGGATAGACCTTTCAAAGCTGTCTCTAGCCCCCACCCACCATAAGAAGCCAACGCTGATAGCATAGGATACTGTTGGGCATCCTCTGGCTTAATCCATTCAGCTATCTGCCATGGCCAGCGGAATCTACCAGAGCCCTCAAAGAATGCGTCAAACTTCTCACGCTCTTGTTGAATCCTTTCAGGGGTATCGGGAGCAAGTTGCGCTGCAAACCGAGATGATATACCTTTAACGGAATCGGTAACAGCATCAAGGTTATGGAAATCGTCATGGCTGACCTTGGCGGCCATGGGCTCCGAATTGATATAGTCCTGAAGGATAGGATTCTGACTAATCAGCTGACTATTCAGTTGAGCTTTATGCTGTCGCTCGAAGCCTTCTAGATCACCGTGGATAACCGAAGCCGGAACGCCGGTCTCTAGCGCTAGCTGTTGGGCCCTCGCAGCATCATCAGGGTTGTCATCTAAAGCGGCGGTAGCCGACGCCTTAGCTTGACGCTGATCATTCAACCAAGCATCGGAGATATCAGTGATCTCGCTCACTTCTCACCGCCAGCGCTGGGTGCAGCTGTATCATAGAGGCGTTTGTACTTCTCGCGAATATAGGCGCGGATAATCTGCTCATCAGTCGGCTGGGCGGTTGGGTCCTTAGATTTAATATCATCCTTTATCATATCAATAGTTTCCTGCGGTGGCGACAGTTCAAAAGTTCTAATCTGATTGGTGCCCCAGAACCTCCCCGGCTGGGCCTGCTCTTGCAGTAATCTGCGCCCAATCGCCTGAACCTCCTCAGGCTTCGGGGCCTTCTTATTCTCGGTCTGGTAATCCTGAAGCTGGTCGAACAAAGCGCCAGTATATTTGTAGAAGGTTGTTGGATCGGCTGACTTGGATATCCCAGCAGCTTGGAGATCAGGGCCGAGTATCTGCAAGGCTCTAGTCAGCCTCGGGTCCTGCACCGCCGACTTCTTGACTTGACCTTGCAAGCCGATTAGATACTTCTTATCAGCAATATTCAACCCCTCATTACCGAGAACATCAGCATCTAAAAACGCCGCAGGGTCGGTCTGAGCCATTCCAACATACTTCTGGCGCTCGACCAAACTCTCCGCCGGAGGAATGCGATCGCCGGTGCGTTGAATCTGGGACATCACGTTTAGGTAGTGCCGCTGAGTGCTTGGCTTTAGTGAGGACCAAGCAGCGTCAGCGTCAGGTATAGCCCGAAGCTCATCGACTGTTACAGGAACCTTGCCATAGTTCCCAACTAGGGCCCCTTCGATCGTTTGCTTATTCTGGAACTCTGTATCCCGTTGAACCTGCTTCCAACGATTGTATCCGGCCTCGACCTGAGCCTCAGCATACGCTGGGAGCAGCTGATCGTTCGGCACTTGCTTAGCTGCAAGCTCCCTAACATCCTTGATCCTATCCGTCAGCGGTCGATGATCTTCCATATCAGGATCGTTTAGATCAGCATTCACTTGAAGAGCAAGCATCCTAGCGCCGGTGGTTCGCTGAGCCTGTTGAACGGAGTTCTCTACACGAGTGATATCTTCACCATGGAGGCGGTCGCGATATTGCTCCAATAACTCCCCAGCCTTCCAAGGCTCCTGCTTAGCCCGGCCGGTGATCAAGTGAGATAGCTGATGTGAGGTATACTTGTCCTCTAGCTCCTTCGTAGCGATAGGATCGAGACCTTGTGCGGCTGCGACGGTATGAGCGGAGGTACGAGCCTTGTCTAGATAAACATCTAGGCCCTGTTCATTCGGATTGTTATAAAGATCATCTGCATCTTGCGCCACCTGCGCTTGAGCGGACTTAACCGACGCCTGCTTCATCTGCTGCGCCGAGTGCCCAGCGCCGTTGAAGATAGAGCGGGCTAGAACTGAGAGAGCTTGAGAGTCATATCGGCGGCGGGCATCATCGTTAGGCAAGGCTGCCCGGCCCTTCTGGTACACATCCCTTAGATCACTAGTATACTGCTCTAACGCCTTTGGCCCCGCATTCACCCCCTCTAACGCCGAGAACTTAGCATGCAAATTTCCCATATCAATCGACGCTTGAACATCAGCATTCCTCGCCGCTGTCTCGTTCTGCATCTCCTGAAGAGCAATAGCTCGATTGAATATCTTATCGCTATCAGCTTCTAACCCCTTGCCAAATCCCTCAATAGCCTGACCAACATTAGCTCCAAAGGCCTCGCTAGGCGTATTCAGCCGAAGGGTCGGGGTGCCTTGGGTTGAAGGCTGGGCGGTGGGATAAGGTACGTACGGTACTTGGGGCATCAGGGCGTCATCCCGCCAGCTACACCTGGATCAAAGCTAAAGCTACCAGAGCCACTCCCTCCAAACACACCAGTCTGCTGACCTTTCAACCACTTATCCGCTACGCTAGTGCCGCCACTGAGGATAGAGGATAAGGCCCCAATACCCCCACTAGTCTTGGCTGAGGTAGCTGCCATTCCATAAAGCCCAGCCTGAGCCACGTCCTGCGTTGCCTCGACCTCGTAGCCGTAGGCCTTCCTTGCAGCGTTGGCTCGGATTATATTCTCGTCCTGTTGGCCGATCTCGATCTCGCTAGTTCGGACATCGCTCGCAGAGCCTCTGTTAACATCCAATCCACTCGATGCCTGCGCGGCTACAGTTGCCCCAACCTGCGCCCGAGTCTTCATTCCGGATTCCTGGGCCTCGACTTCGCCAACGTTGCGCTCGTAATCAGCGTTCTGGAGATTGATCTGTTGATTTATCTTTGCTACGCCAGCTTGGTAGTCATACATATTGGCCTGAGCTTGACCCTTGTAGGCCGAGCCAAAGGCCGAGAGCAAGCTCCCAGCAACCGTGCCGCCCATTGAGGCCATGGCTAAGGTACTAGGGTCAGCCATTCTTCCGCCTTATCACAAACGGCACCAGCTTCCCTTGCGGCTTCTCGAACTCCGCTCCAAGCCACTTCATCCAGCGGATAGCTCGGTCATCTCCGGCCTTACAATGGCCAGTTAGGGCCTCGAACTCTTCGAGCATCCGCTGGATCATATGCTGAGAATATCGAACAAGAATAAAGGTATGTTCGTCTGCGACCTCGGTTGTGTAAAGCCAGATATAGGCTTGGCTTGACATTATTGTCGGTGGGACAAGGCCCCAGATACAAGCGACTTCGCCATCGATCTTCCCGCAGTAGGCCGTACCTGTAGCTCGTAGGCACGTATCCATAATGCTCTGCTCGTGCTCTAACATTGCACGCATTGCTTCTCTGATATCAGAACTCGTTGGGTTAGATATCGTTACCGTCATCCACCCACCGCCAGCATTGGGATTGTTCCAAGCACCGTTGCGTAAAACGGCTGATCCTGTTCAATACAATACTGCCCACCAGTAGACCACGAGGAGTCGAGGTAGGTCTTGGCGTCGCCGGTCCAGAGGTCGTTGACCACCTGCTGCGAAGAAGGAAGTCCTGTTGCCATACTATTTACGTTGCCACGAATTAAATCCTTCATCGGAACCAGCGTAGTGAAGTTCTTTCCAATACTCAACCCAAGAGTACTACGAACTCGAAGGATATCGGCGGGGATATTCTTAAGCTTACCCTGGATTGTCGGATCGCCGACTTCGATATTGAGGGTCTGGAGTTGAGGAACAAAGGCAAGGCCAGCTGTGGCGACGGGAGTTGCGGGAAGAACAAAGGCACCATTAGCATCAGTTAATGCGGTGAACGGAACTCCATTAGATAGACCGACGATATTGGTATTGGGAAGGTGCGGTAGCGCGAAGTTAGTTTTAGGCGCTCCAGAATACTGCAAACCAGAGTCCACCGCCCAGCAGGATTTGTATCCATCCTGAGGGAACCGATCAGCCATTCGCTCGATATATTGAATAGTCTGGCCGTTGACAGTTCGCTGAACCACAACATAGACTGCATCGATAGTTCCAACAACGGACGAGCCCGGTCCAGGCTCAGCTGGTTCTGTTATAGAAACCACTGACTGGAATGTTCCCTGTGTATCGTGATGAGCCCAACCGATCATCTCTTGTTCTTTGACGTAAGTCAACGAGAGTAGGGCTCCATCATTACGAACAGCCCAAACGACTGAGAAGGGAACTTCAGCGTAGGCCCACTCAGTGATTTGGTACCCAAACAGGAGGTGGCTGGAGAGCACGGAGATATCCGTTCCGGTATATATCTGCGTGTAGAAGTTGAAAGTAAGATCACGGACGATTGATCCCTTAGCTTGAACGTACAGAAAGTCGAAGTTGATTTGAAGTGGCGGGACATCGGAGGCACCGTTATAGGCGTGGCCTTTAGCGGCGATATCGATAGGAGTTACCGGAGCTCCGCTAGCTCCACCGTTGATTAGCCAAGCCTGCTGCGAGGTGAACATAATCAGCCCGGTCGGAGCTTGGAGCATCGACCTAATAGCGTTGAGCTTGCCAGAGACTATCGAGCCGGTAATAGCATCGTCAGGAAGGATAGGATTGGTAACGTTGAAGTTATAAGGCGATCCTGGCTGGGACATGTAGAAGGTCTGCAAGGCCTGAGGCTGCGCTGCGAGGACGAGGCGTTCGTCAAGGAAGCCAGGAACGGAAGGATTGCCACCAGAGGCAGGACTAAGAGTTGCGGTTGCGGTGGCTGCGCCGGCACTAAAGGTAACGGCAGGAGTCGCAGTATAACCGAAACCACCTGAGACCAAGACCAAGGCTCCAATATGCCATGTTACACTGGCATTGCCGGAGACGTATGAAGCTCCTCCAACAATGCCAGTAGGCGTTAGCGGGCTTAATGTAGCATTCCCGACTCCGACCACGCTACCACCAGAGACAATAGTTATACCAGTAACATTCCAATTATTACCGCCGGCAGGGGTAGCCGAAGATATCTGACCGACTACACCACCAAAGTTAAAGTTGATTGTTTGGCCTACAGGTGATGGACCACCCCCGCCGCCGCCGGGAGAATTAACTACGATAGTACTGCCAGTAAAGGCACCAACTGATAAAACAACATAAGCCGTTGCTTGTAGCCCACTGCTTGGGGCTGCAATAGTAACTCCGGGAACGATCGTGTAGTTAGCGTCACCCGTTAAGGTTAGAAGCAGCACCGATGCCCCAGCGAATGGATTCTGCACTACTGGTGGGCATTGAGAGAAATCTGGCGCGATATTACTATCGACGAACGAGGTTCCAGTTGAGTTACCAATGAAGCCAAATTGCTGCCCGGCTGGAACAGCGCCAGCAAGGGAGACCTCGGTCTTGTAGACGTTATAGCTAACAGCGCCAGGGATAACTGCCCAAGAGATAGTATTGGTTCCAGCATTTGTACGGAGGTCGGCTTTATTAACTAAGACTCCAGTTACCGCCGGGCCGCTCTCCTGGCCGTTGATATCGACAGCTGTGACAGTGTAGGCGTAGTTAACCGCCCCGGCGCCCATAGTGGAGACGACAGATGAGATCGTTGGCGTTGCAATAGTTGGGCCGAAGTTAATGGCGTTGATGGTCCAGTTGGCTGCTGAGACTAGCGTCAAGACCTGTGGGGCATAATTAGGATGGCATAGAATCAAGCTATTAACGCTCTGAGCGAACTTAACTAGAGCCAAGTCAGCCGAGGCATACGGGGAGGGCAGAGTATAGACCCGCTGAGCAATGCCATTTCCAGTGTATACACCGAAGGCAGTTGTGTTAACTACGTTTCCAAATAGATCACTAAGCTGCCCAGCACCAGAGACGACGTAGTAGTTTCCATTTACCTGCGTCATTCCGGTAGCGCCAGAGATGAATATCCAATCACCGACGGCATAAGGGGCACCGGGGATTGTAAAGCCGCCTGGATTGGCGTTGGTGATAGCTGTAATAGCGAAGCCTGACTCGAGAACTGGCGCGCCGTTATTAAAGAATCGAATATAGAAGTTACCGAACTCTAAGGCGTAGTTGACTGTGAAGCTGGCTTGAAATGGTATCAGCCGGACCTTGGTGCTGGACTTAAATGCTTGAAGAATATACTTCGTACCTGCTCTAGTGCTCGCTCCACCTCGATAATCAACAAAGAAGTTACGGAGCAGCGCAGCGGCAGCGTGGTACTTAGCTAAATCTACTCGTGCGTATAGCTCTGGTGCCCACTCACCCGAGGAGAAAGCCTTCTGCATAACCAAAGCGGCCACAAGCTATCCTCAATATAGCGAGAGGAGGGGACCCCAATCCAACCCACTCGGCGAGCCATCCCAGGCGGGGTCAAAGGCGAAGTCGATGCCGCGAATGCGAATCCAGTCAGGGGTAACGTCGTTAACGGTTAAGCCTTCGTTGGCATCAGACTTTCTGGCTTCGATGATGAAGGCATTGGCCTCATTGAGCTTTGTCTGAGCCTTCTTATCATCGCCGGTTAGCGGATTGGCAAGCCTAGCGGCAAGGCCAGCGATCATCGCTTGTTGGAACTGGCTGTCCCACTGATTCGGATCGGTAACGCGTTTGCAATATGCGAGAACGGCGTTCTCTTGGTTCGTGAGGATAACACGCTGGTCGAATGTAGTTGAGAAGGTTAGATTAAAGGTGGCGCCCAAGCCAGAGCCGGTTGTTGATCCCTGTGCAATAGGATTTGCTGGTAGGTTACCGAAGTATACGCCTCCGAGGAGGATAGATACTCCGGTAATGACGCCGGCGGCAACAGAAGCCACGGTTAGTTGAGCGGCTCGGTTAGTTGAACCTCCAGTTAGGGTTATAGAATCGCCTACAGCGTATCCTACACCACCACCGGCGATAGCCGCAGCAGATACGGTGCTTAGATAGGAGAGGGTGAAGGTAGCGCCAGAGCCTGAGCCAGAAGTAGTGTTCTGTGAGACTGGATTGGCTGGAGTTGTGGAATAGCTACCGCCTATAAAAGAACTAATACCAGTAATGCTGCCCCCGGCTCCTATAGCCGTGACAATGAGTTGAGCAGGGACGCCGATGCCTCCAGCTATACTAATGATATCATTAACAGCATAGTTAACCCCGGCATTAACGACAACAATCCCACCCACTGTTGTTGGTTGGTCCACCGCTACTCTAAACCTAACCGGCGGTCCGTTCCAGAAGTTCGGCGCACCGCCAGTTACAGCGGTGGTGATTGGGATACCAGAGGCGAAGCCGGTTTGAAATTGAGGAATGATGAACAGAGCTTTGAGACAATCGCTGGGGTAAGCGTATTCATACGCCCAAGGCGGCGCTGGAATAGTCTTATTCCAGACAATAGTACCTACGTTCGATGCATTCTCTGGCGTCCCTGGCGCTGCAGTGATAAGCTGAAGGACAGCATAGTTCGTTGTACAGTTCCACGGAGCGAGTCGGATTAGCTCGTCACGTAAGGAGCCGTACAATAGATTCGCCTGCTTAGCCTCGTTGCTGTTCTCAAGAAACGAGGCAACAGTCGTGCGTGTGCCAATCGCTGCCAGAGAGCGATTGACGATATCAACGTCAGTGGTCACCTGCGACCTTGACTACCGCAGTTGCCATGGTTGGTTCCGTGAAGGCCAGGGGACTTGGGATCGGAGATGTTCTTGGGGCCTTGCGGGGGCGAGTAGGGAAGCTCCTTCGCTTCAGTGACGCCGCCCGAGGAGGCAGAGGCTCGCTGGGGCTTGCTTGCATCAGGCCCAAAGCCTGAGAGGATATCACGACCGGATTTCATAGGACACCTCGTCTGGTGACTGCGGGAGTATCGGTATGGACCTTCTCGGTTTCTGCTGCCTGAGCTCGAACCCTCTTAGCCTCTTCAAGGTCGATATCCTGACCCTGATCCGCCTCGACCCTGGCGACATCTTCAGGCTTTGGCTCTTCCACTACTGGCTCCAGAGCCTTTGCATGCTCTTCTAACTGCTTCATCGCTTCGTCGGCGATGGGCTTCAGCTTGGGATGGCCAAGGGCTGCTGTATGGATGTGGAATAGGGCAGCGAGGTGACCTAGTCTTTCTGTATCAAGTGGCATCAGCGTTTTCCTTGTGAGCCTGAGGGGTGGATTGTCCTACTGGTCGCTGGGGCCTGAACCGAATACCCTCGGCCAGGGTACATTGGAGCGTATTCATCCCGGCGATTGAGCTTGCTGCCAAGTTGCTCAACAGCACGCGGGTCTACCGCTCGAGAGTTCGGCTCAGTCTTCTGGCCAGCCGGGCCAGATCGGTTAGCTCTTCCCTGCATCTATCTTCTCCTTTAGGTGGGTGGGTGCAGCAAGTTGACGAGTATGATCCCAACGGTTAGCTGGATCAGCTGCCATGTCCCTTCGGACCTTCGAGAACGTCCCGCCTTCAGCATTTTCTTCAGCGACCAGCTGGCGAAAGCGATCGTCGCAGCGTTCCATCTCGCGAAGATGGTGAGACGGGACGGAGTGGCCGAGTTCCTCATACATGTATTTGATATCGTGGAGATCATGCATGTAGTTCATGAAGCGACGGATGCGTTCTGGGATTTCCGACTCAGCGTCGCGGATATAGCTGATGACCTCGCCAAGCAGCTTTCGAATAGTCGTCATCTCACGGCGGAGTTCGCGGATGTCGTCGTCTGTAGTGCGATCGGCCATTAGTTGTCCTTAGTATCGGTAGGTTTCTTTTTCTTCCGGAGGATTCCGGTCTTGGCATCGGCTTTGTTGAACTCTTTCGCTACGCCCATTGGAACACCAGCACGTTTGGCGAAATCCGCGGAGTGAGCGCTAGCTGCCATTAATTGGGCTTGAGCCGGTGTGCTACTTGGCATCAGGCTTCTCCTCTTTGGGAAGCTTAGCTTCTAGTTCCTTGATCCTTGCCTTCAGTTGGTTGTTGTCTCGCTCTAGTAGTTCTAGCTGCTGGGCCCATTCACCAATAACAGCACTAATTCGTAGAGCGGCGGTTGTATAGGAAGTTGGTTGTTGGGCGGCAGCGTAGACTACGCTAGCAAATAAGATAACGATGCCTATAACGAGTACCCACCCGCGTTTCCTCGGCTTAGGTGACCATGATGGCAGGCTTTCCTCGCGTCCGAGATCGCACCATGCGTTAGTCATAGATACCTGTCTCCATTAGAACAGTTGTATCGAACCGACAACGGCCACGGCATTTTGACTACCTGCAACCGTTGACCATGCCGCAGTCACGTCGATCTTGTTCGAGGTCGTGGTATTGATTACCACTGTAGTGCTTAACATGCTATTGAACAAAAGTGCTACCCCACTGAGTGCCGCCGAGTAGTACAAGCCGCCAGAACATATAATCGTACCAGTCGCTCCGATTGTCCTAATTGTACAGACAACATCTAAGGTAAACGGAAAGTTGCTTGCACTTGCCGGAAGCGCCGCTGTCGTAACAGAGACGATATTGGTCGCTCCCCAATTAATCTTGACTGTAACGGTCGCAGTATTGGCAATTGGCGTAGAGTAGAAGCCAGTGCAGTATAGGTGAAAATAATTGCCGATGCTTAGTGTGTTCGCTGATACGGTCTGACCGGGACCAGTACCGGACGGAGAGAAACAACTGACATCGCTAGTCGATGCCATCGACTGCGCGGCAGAAGAAGTCCATAGAGTGCTAGCTACGCCCGTTCCATTAAGTGGCGCATTGACCGCTGGCGCTACTACTTGCCCAAATGCAAGAGAGCATGTGAGCAGCCATACGAAAATGGTGCGCATTAGCATCCGGTCCCCACGTTGTCTACGATTGTCACTGGCGTTGTCGAGGTCCCAGCGTAAGCAATCATCTTGCACGTTCCAGCATTGGTCCCGGCGGTCCATTCTACTTTGGTATTACCCGCCCCCGGCGCAGTTCCGGAAGCGGTGATCTTAGGAAATCCCAATTCGCCATTAGTCCCCGCGAATGTAGTGCTACCGCCAATCACAACCGCATGACTGCCGTTGACGTATAATCCATAGGTACCCGAATTGGTGTCCCAAAAGCCTATGTCGCCTTCAACCAGATTACGAATGCGGACGGTCCACTTGTTGGAAGCCGGCACAGCGTCGTTGGTAAATGTTAAGATATCATTGGCGCTGCCTCCAGAGTGGAGAGCTATCGCAGTTCCGCCAGCAGCTATTGTAAATGTGTGTGGGCTAGTCCAGCTATAACTGGCAGTAAGATCAATCGCTGGAGCACCATCAGAGCGCATCGCAGTTGTAGCTGATCCATTAGTAGCAGTCGGGCCAACCTTGGCAGTCGGATTGGCGAAGTTCCCGGCAGCAAGTGCACCTACTGTTGTTCCGCAGGAAAAGGCGTCGGTTGATTGCGTGTAGTTAATATGGTTGCCACTACTATCCTGACAGTCAGGAATAACCTTCCATGTCGCGGTTCCGGCTACATCAATCAGAGTCGCATGAGACGCACCACTACCACCTAGCTGGGCAATAGAATTGGTACCAGCAAGTTGATTGAAGTTATAGTCGTTAGCTGCCGCAACAACGGCGCCGGTGCGACCAAAAACTGAGGTTACGTCGGAAGGATCAGTCACGAAGGAGTAAGTCCCAGCCCCTGTACGCTTAAGAAACCCGGTCGAAGCAAATCCAGTGATGTTATCGAGACAGGTTCCGCTAGCTACAGAACAGTTGGTCCCGCCTTCCGTTATTGCGTAAACCGGACTATCGATCAGTCCAATATTGCTACGTTGCTTGTAATTAGTGTGGGCAAAGGTCGAGCTAGTACCTGCGGCCATGCCGTTGTAATTGGCGGTTGAGCCAGTACAGTCGTTACCGATAAAGGTCAGATGGTCTATGGCTGCGCCGAAGACACAGCCATTCTTTGCCTGAAAGGCAGAACCAAAGCCACTAAACCCGCCAACTGAATTGACGATCTCGATATAGGAGTAGTTGGCTCCGCCGGCGATGTTGATGAAGTCGGCTGTGCCCGCGGCGTTAGCTGCGTTGACACCCTCTGAAACTATACTGATATGCACATGCTTAAAGGTTGTCGCCGTAGCGATGATACCACTTGATCCGCAGGATAGGAAATGTCCATCGACCCAGACTGTCTGAATGATTCCAGCGCCGGTAAAGCTCATGCACGGGCCGTTGCCGGTAGTCGTGCCCCCACCAAACCATTTATCTGCATAGGTGAAGTTGGCTAGCGTTCCTCCGGCTTGAGCAATAAGGGAGAAGCCGTTATTCATTCCATCAAAGGTGTTGTTGTTGAAGATGAAATCGTTACTGGTGATACCGTTAGCGGCATTGGCGACGAATGGATGATCGAAAACCTGTACAAGGTTATTATCTACTCGAAGCGTTCCAACTGAGCCGGTCTCGGCCTGAATAAAGTCTCGGTTAGCTACCACACTCCCACGGGTTCCGGTAGTCGCAATCTGCGAATTGCGGATAATCATTCCATTGCCGAAGTTAAAAGCGAATAACGGAACGCCTACCGTAGCTCCTACAGCACCGAAAGTCCCTTCAAAGGTAACAGAGCCGAATCCTACACCGTTCGCAGCGGCAAAGACACCGATACCAGTGCCGAGCCAGCTGTTGATAAACATTGTACTGGCCGAGGCAACTGATAGCGTAGTGTTGGTTGCGGCACCAGCGTTATCGAAGCCCATATTAAAGGTGCCGCCGTAATTGCCAGTCCAAGTAAGGACACCATTCTGCGATCCCTTAAGAATGCAGTCGCCAGGGCCACCTTGGCAAACGATCCATACTTGTGAGCCGGTAACTGTAGCGGCGAGGTTAGGTGCGAGAAGGACTCCGGGAGGTAGATAAATGGCTGTGTTATTGGCCGCGTTCGCGGCGGTTATGCAAGCTTGAATAGCCGTGCTATTATCAGAGTTGCTTGCAGCCACCCCAGAGCAGGATAGGATTGTTGTGCTGATAGGAAATGGTGGAGCAGCCGCGCCAGAACTATTACCGCAGACGGTATTATTCGGAAAGGCTCCATTGCATTGGGCCGAAGCTAGAGAAGGGAAGAAAGTTGCTAGGCCTAAAGCCAGCAAAGCCCTCGCGATCCATTTCATCAGTAAGTCCACCCCTTCTGAGTAGAGCTTGGCTTTAGCACGAAGCCGCCATAGGCGACTTGGATTAGAATCTGAGCAAGGCCTACAATGTTCTCGTTAGCGTTATTGCGTTGAATGGTGATTGGGTTTCCAATTGAGGCGAAGCCACCAATGTCAACGACGGTAACAGGGTTCTTGGCGAATAGCCCAGGGAGGGCTTGGGGGCCAACGCCAGGATCGACAGCAGATGGCAGAACAATCGTGACAAGGCCATTGACGTTGACCTCGACCAAGGAGACGGAAGGGTCGAGGTTGTAGGTTCCGGCTGCGCTGACTTGAAGAACATTGCGGATAGGAACCCATATCCAGCCGACGGAGGGTCCGCGGTAGGCTCGAATCCACTCGCGGGAGGTGCCGCCCTGGTCGAGATCGAGTTGAGAGGCCACTTAGGCTCTCCGAGTAACGGCCTGTCGATGCTCTTGGTCCTTAGTCAGAAGCTGATTCTGCAAGGCAGTGTTGGCTTCAGCAAGCTTGCTGATCTGATCCATCGCAGCGGTGAGCCGCTCTTCGAGAGCAGCGAAGCGGTCATCGGCACCGGCAGGTCGGGCAATCGAAGCAAGCATGTCGGAGTTCTGCTTCATGATCGCGGTCATACCGGCAAGGACCTCGGCGAGGCCCCCGGTATCGGAACTCTGTTTGACAGAGGCCTCAGCCATCTGCTTTTGCAGACTTTCGATCAAGGCCTCGGCGAACCCATTCGAGGGGAAAGCCTGCTCGCCCATTGGGTTGACCCAAGTGCTTTGCATAGACTTGGTGATGGCCTCGGCCTCTTCATCCATCGGGGCCATATCCGGGGTCACGGTGCCATCGAAGATGATATCCTTCGGCTGGGGATTGTGACCGTCACTAACGACGACCATTCCCTCAACTACCCGGCCCATGCCGTCGCGTTCGGTGTAGTTCCAGTCTGTTTCCCAATCAGGGTTCAGGTAGGTCGGAACGTCAAACTGCGTTCGCTTCGGGCGTCCAGAGGTGCGATCCGTTTCCGTGTATTCCCACTTGGTCCCCTCGACTTTCAGGTAGTGAGGGGCTGTCAGGCGCCAGCGTGCCATAAGAGTCTCCAGGTTTGAGGCCGAGGGCCTTCCAGGCCCCGGTGATGGTAGAGTATTCATCCTTAGCCCAGACGATCCGCTGAAGCGGAGAGCACCAAGGGAACTGTGAGCCGACTTCAATCCCTTGGCCTTCGCGCCAGAACTTGGGCGTGTTGCATTCATAGCGATGGCCATCGGGGAAGGTTTCGATGAAGGTCAGCCAAGGCCGAGTGCCGAAGAGGGCGAGAGTACAGGGGCCGTTGGCGACGAAGAGGTTGGCGACGGCGGACTCGTACAATGCGCAGCGTTCGAGGAGGTCGATCGAAGCGTGAGGGTCGGTGTCGAAGTCCTCGAAAGTGTCGAAGGCCCTAGCGGTATCGCGGACGAAGAGGGGATAGAAGCCTTGCTTCTTTAGGTCCTCTCCAAACATTGACCAAGCGCCAAGGTTGGAATTGCGATGAGGCCACTCATCGCATTCTCGAAGGGTGATGGTGACAAGGTTCTCGGCGAGGATGGTCTTGTGAGGATGGCGAAAGCGAGGGACAGGTTCGCCCTGCTTCGCAGCGGCTACGATATCCTTCGGGAGGTAGAACTCTTTGAAGACGCCTTCTAAGGCGGCCTTGTCTTCGACAGCACCAATTATCTTCAGCGCCGGCCGCATGACTTTGTCGAAGAACTGCCTTCGGCCTTCGGTGTGAAGGCCAGTCTTGCCGTCCTTACCGAACCAGAAATGGACCTTCAGCGGAGCGGGGGCTCCCTCGCGGACTCGGCGCATCTCGGCGTCAATCAAGGCAACGATAAAGTCGAAGTTCATGCTCCCGCGAGCGCAGTTGTAAGGGAAGTAGTCGGCGGGGAGGGGGTTGGCGTAGACTGGAGGAGTGACGTTCTCGCCGTACTCCTCCAGCTTCTTGATAAGCGTCTCCATGCCCTTTCGCAAGGGCTCATAGAGGCGTTCTACACCAGTGAAGCTACCCTTCACACCGTGATTGTCTTTACCGATCTCGGTGTGACGGGCGGTGGCGATAGCGACAGCGCCGACGCTACCTTCCTCAGCCTCGGCCAAGTAGGCCTTGAGCTTGGCGATAACGTCGGCGTTGCCGGGGGCGTGGGCGAGAGAGATTTCCATCAGCTTGGTGCTATGCAGATGCCTTGGTAGACGGTTGAGGCGATATCGACCGACAGCGTCACCGACGCTGCGGTAGTGGTGTAGGTCGGCTGGGTAGCCGTACCGTTGGCGGTGATGACGCAGACAGGCGCAGCGCCAAAGGCGTTGGAGAAGGTGACGATGCAGGAGGTACCAACTGAGCCGGTAGTTAAGGTAAAGGCAAAGTCGGTCCCGGTGATAGTCGGAGCGGTGCCGCAGGTGGTTAGGGAAGGCGCAGCGCCGCCCTGAGAGCCGAGATGCTGGCCTTTAAGCAGGAACATGTTGTTCTTGCTATCGAAGCCGATCGCACCTCGAGGGTCTTGGGAGAGTTGAATCGAGGAGACGATATTCTGGGCGTAGGCAGCCCCAGCAAGCACCAAGGCAGCGCCACAGACGCCACCGAGGAGATGGTCTTTGAAGCGTTTCATGAGGTCACTCCTCGGTCCACTCGATGGACACGTCCAGTAGGTTACCAGCGTAGGTAGAGGCGTTGAGGTTCATCGAGAGGCATTGGGCTGCGGTGCGGAGCATTACAGCCTTAGCCGGCCGGTTGCCGAAGTTGAACTCGGTAACCGCACCACCGACGGTGGTAGCGGCGACGGAGAGGGCAACCTGGGCTGTATCGATGACACCGACTGAGGTGCCAACGGTTGGATTGGCGGTCCAGGTGGCGGTCAGAGCCGTTCCGGCTACGTCGTTGGCGTCGTAGGCAAAGCCGGTGACGAATGATCCTGACCAAGGCGCTGAGGCGTTGATAGTTCCGCCGGTATTAGCGGCGGATCGCTTGATAATCTGCACGTCCATCCCAGCAGCGGCCGTGGCCCTGCCGGAGATTTTCATGCGGGTTACCTTGGTCAAGGTAGTCGCGGAGCCACAGATTTGTGCGATATCTGTGGCCGCAGCGGCAGCAACAAGGCCAGTGAAGGCGATCCCGTAGGTGCGCTGGATAGAGGCGTACGGGAGGGTCCAGGAGGTCTGGAAGGGAGAGTTGACTCCTGGAGACTGAGCGGCGACAGGCCCGCTCAGGAAGGTATTGATCGCCAGCGCAGAGGCGGTGAGGAGGTGGATGGATTTCTTCATCTTGCCACCTCAGTTCGCCACGTTGATGCCGGCGGGGTAACCGCCGAGGGTGGCATTGCTAGTAGACTGATAGGCTTGATCGTGGCGGTCAAGGACGATAGCCGCGAAGACAGAGCCGGCGGTGCCTACGGCGCCAGCGATGATGTACTGCATTCGCAGGAACCGAGGAATGGCGATGCCAGCTGGCGGGCGAGGCATGTCCATGTCGAGGAGGCGGGCGCCAGTGACCAAGGTGGCGAGGGCGTAGACTGGCGATGCCCACCAAGTCGAGAAGGCAGCCGGAGCACCAGCGCCGTTGTCGGTTGCGCCCTGAAGGGCGACCGAGAGGGTCAAGGCGCCACCGGAAGTGAAGGTGGCGGTGACCTGGACCAGAAGCTTCAGGGCAGGATCGTCACCGATTCCCATATCCCGGGCACCCTGAAGGTTCGCGAGAACTGGGATACCAGCCATATGGAGGTCGATGACGTTCGAGGAGTTGTTCGAGGCGATAGCGGTGGGCAGATCGCCGGGAGGGGTAGAGGAGAAGCAGAGGAAGCCGTCGAGGATTGCCATGGCTACACCACCTGAGCTTCATTGTTCAAAATGGCGTCTACCGTGCGTACGGGGATGCCTCTGAACGTGGTTACGGGTTTGCCGTCAAACTCCTCGATGCGAAGCAACACATTAGTCTTATTCATTGCCTGGAGATCGAGGTAGGTGCGGATCACGCGGTTGGCGTAGATCACCGTCCGGCCCATGTTGGCCCGGATTTGCGGGGTATCGGAGGTCTGGATGGTGGTCGCGGACACGGGAGCGGTCGGCAGGCGGTACAGAGCGCGGACCAAGAGGTTGATCAGGTTCGCGGCCGAGACGCCGGTGAGTTGGGTCACGTCGATGTTGCAGATGCGAGCGACGTAGCGCCAGTCACGGAGGACCAGCCCGATCTCCCATTTGAAGTGCTCGCGGTAGGCTTGGAAGGTGTTGCCTACGGAGTCCTGGACCGGCCACTCGCCCATGTCTCGTTGCTGGAGGCCAGTGATCTTGCCCTTCGGGAAGGTGGCATGGAGGGTATCGTCGCCCCAGACCCCGAGCCAGATTGAGGTGTTGGTTGAAGCTGCGCCGCCGCCATCGAGGACGTTATTGGCGGTGTTGGAGTTGGCGGTGGTTTTGGTGGAGTAGTGAGGGGCGAGCCCGGTGAAGCGTTCCGGGTTCACGAATTGGTTGCCGTAGATGACGGTAGAGGCAACCTGTTGGGACATGCCTTCGAGGAAGGCGCGGCTTTCAGATAGCCTGAACTCAGCGGTGTTGCCGTTGAGGTCGGCGATGTCTTTGTCGATGACGGAGTAGGTCTCGAGGTTCCCGCAGGTATCGACGAGTTGGGCGGTTGTGGACTTGGCGTTCGGAACGCCGGTGTTCAGCAAGCGCCAAGTGGCCTGTGGAAGGCCGGTGCGGACGGTCGTTTTGTGACCAGTGGGGAGGTTGCCTTCTACGACCAACATATCGTCGAGGATTTCGTTGGTCTGGGAAAGCATCTCGATAATGACCGCGACTTTGTAGCCATCGTCGAGCCTCTTGGCCCAATCCGCGTAGGTTAGCGCAGATGCTCCAAGGGTAGCCATTTATGTAATCCTTGTTTCGGGGCTCCTGGTGGCTTGACCCATCTGCGCTTTGCGGTTCATCCCCTCTGGGGCTGGGCTAGACTGAATCACGAGAAGGAAGGTGTGGATACAACGCCTGCGCCGCTGAGAGCGGCTGAGCAGTGCGGGTTTGACCGAAGGGCGAGGCTCGGTTCCCTGCTATATGGGAGCGGGACTCAACGAGCAACTGCGATAGCAGGTCGAAGGCCCGGACAAAGGCCGGGTGATCGCCGACGCCGGTGAGGTCCATCGCTTCGCGGAATTGGTCCGCAAGGATAGGGCCAAGGTGGGTGTTGAGCATCTGCGTGACGTTGGTTTTGATCTCGGGCAGCCGATGGCCCATCTCGCGATCGCTGGAGACAGCGTCACGCCAGCCCTTCCGCATGTCTTGGTAGGCGTTGAAGGGGGCCTCGAAGGCGGCCTTGGTCTCGGCGGTGTATAGGTCGATTAGCTTCTGGGCGCCGTCTTGGGAGAGGTTGAGTTCTTTGAAGAGCCCGCCGGCTCGCTTGGCGACTTCAGGGTCGAGGGTGAAGCCGTCGGGGACTTTGAACTCTGCATAGGCTTCGGGAGCCTTAGCAGCTTCCTTAGCAGGTTCCTTGTCCTTCTCCCCAACCTCTTTGTTGAGAAGGGACTTGCCATCGTCCTCAGCCTTCGGCTCGGCCTTAACCTCAGGCTTCGGCTGCTCCTGGCTCTGAGTAGGGGTCGAATCCGACCTCGTCCTCACCGGCTCCGCTATCTCGCCCGTCGCCGTCCGCGTCACCCCTGCTGTGTCCACCGTCACTGTTTCGTCGGCCATCTTCGGCGTTCCTTTCTTGGAGCATCAGGGTGAATTGGTGGGGGCAGAAGGCGAGGAGGTCGGCGAGGAGTTGGAGGCCGATATTGCGCTCGCCTTCAGAGAAAGCCATTCGCAAAGGCTCAGTGCTAAACGAGGAATGGAATATGTGGGAAGTAGAGAGTCGGTCATAGACATAAGCTCGGCCCATAGGCTGGGACATAATGCCTTTGACGATGTCGGCCCGAACAAGTTCGGATTGTCGAGCCTCTTTCTCGGCCGCTCTGACTTGTTTGCGATCGGAGGCATCGTACAAGCTACGCTCCCTGCGTCATCGCCTGAAGGGCATTGCGGCCACCGCCCACGTCGGTTTGACTAAGGGTCTGTGCGCCCTGCGCCAGCTTCTCCGCACGCTCGGCGTCGGCCTCGGCTTGCTGCTGCTGTTGGCGTTGCTGGCGAATGAGGGCAAGCTGCTGCGGAGACCGGATCATTCGAGGATCATTGTTCATCAACGAGGAATACTTATCAAGTGTGAAGTCGATGTCGATGTTGTCCATAACCGCCGGGTCAACGCCAGCGAGGCCACCAGCGATCTGGAGAAGGCGTTCGATGCCAGAGGTAGCCGCAGCAGCCTGAGCGGTCGAGAGCATCGAGATGAACTCGATTTGGATATCGTGGCCGGCGATCTCCGGAGGTGGAGGAGGAAGGATGCCGGCTCGGGCCATGATGGGGAAGACTCGCTCAATAACCATCTTCAGGCCCTCGTTCTCGACCCGCTCGAGGACCGGACCGAGGAGGACCATGGATTCGGCCTTGCGCATGTCCCATTCGACAGCGGTGACGTTGGAGCGGGTCTCGAATTGGGAGGCGGTCATGAAGAGGTCGTTGAAGAAGACCTGTTTGATCCGGGCTCTGATTTCCATTAGGTCTTGGGAGATGGCGTTGATGTCAGGTCGCCAGTTGCCATAGGCAGGGGCGAAGCCGGAGTTGCCAGCGGCCATCATGCCGGAGACATAGGTCACGCCGCCAGGGAGGAGCGAGGCGGGTTGGTTCTTCAGCTGGATATCCGCGACCATTGGAGGGTTGACTGTTTTGTCAATGGCCTGGGCCTTTCGTCGGACCTCCAGCTGGAGTTGCTTAACGTCAGGTAGAGCATCCATACCAGGGCTACGACCGTAAGCGTCGTTAGACACCAAATCCCAACGTACCGCAATGGCGCATTGCTCGGCATAGCCTCGTTTACGGAGGAATCCGGTTGGAGCGGTGGAGCCGCCTTGAGGGGAAGCGGTGCCACCCCACTCCCAATAGACCTCGCGGAACTTGAAGTGCTTGGGGACGCCGAAGTAGTCGGGGCCGTTGTTTGGTTCAATGCCATGAGCGATGACGATCTCTCGGGACCAGCCTGAGCCTTCGGCGGACTGTGACTTACCCTTTTCATACAATGCTCGGACGGTCTGCGAGACGTTGTCGAGACCGAACTCGTCCACGATGGCCTTGACGGTCATGGTGAACTCGCGATAGAAGATTGTTGGGCGGTAGGCTGCATCGATGTCGAGGTAGTATTCACCGTAGCAGGGGTTGACGCAGCGGATAACGTTGTCGAAGTCCTCATAGATGATCAATATCGCAGTGCCAAAGATGACGAGGTCGAAGTAGAGGACGGCCATGGAGTCGTAGAAGTTGGACTCCTGGAAGACGAGCATCATCAGACGTTCGCATTCGGCGAGCCAGAGGCTAATTGGATTGGTCTGAGTGGAATCGATGCGCCCAATCTTTAACCGAAACCACGGCCGTGTAGGGGAAGAGATACCACTCATCATCCCAGAAGCCAGATTGCGTGCTGCGAGTGTACCCGTAGAGTCCAAGATATGCTGATTTATCGGCGAGCCTCGCGACATTTGATTGGGGGTAATCAGCCATTTGTATCTCCGAGGTAGGAGGTAGTCAGCGAGCTCTCGGCCGTGGACCCACCACGAATACCTATTCAGTCGCAGGCCCATCAGCCGCGATTGCGAGAACCGCAGCAGGTCCTTAGTTTGTTCGGAGGCGTAGGCGACTAGGGCGGTCACTACTTCCTCTTAGTCCACTGCCTCTAGAATTGCTACAACCAAAGCTCTGATGTCTAGATGACCATCAATTACCATATCAGATTCTCTAAAGAATAACCCTGTATCGGATTCGTGCTCAGCTTCTAGCCACTTGATTGCAGCTTCCACGCCAGCTTCCACCTTCTTATCAAGAAGCCTCGTTAGCATTGCATCTGTCATGCTACTTACCCTTCAGTGGGTTCAGTTCCTTGCGCTTCAAGGCCCTAGCCGGAAGCCTCGGGCGACTCGGCCCTTCGGGCATCGAGCGAGCGGGGTCTTGGGATTGGATCGCAGCGGCCATCAGGAGATTGCCGGTGCCAGGACCTTGGGAGATCGGCGACTGGCCATAGGCCCCGAAGTTGGCTCCGGTCATAGGGACTTGGGGCATTAAGAAATATCCTTCTTAAATAATGCAATCTCTTCTTCAAGAAATCCAGGATGGGCATCGGCCAGGACTTTATCTACTAGTAGACGATGCCCATCAACATATACTTCGTAAGCTTGGTGCTCAATTCCTCGAGTATCTTTAGCCGTTATTGTGTTCATGTTGTCCTCGGTGGTGGATCGCCCATTAGCTGGGCGGTTAGGCCGCGTTGGGCGAGGGCGGCCTGACGGCGCTGGCGATCAGCTAGGGCGG
>Ga0210408_10000483_pt1 | contig 50883 bp, 39 predicted proteins | sample IncBWH4MmetaG_FD_155471 | JGI IMG/M metagenome (GOLD analysis project Ga0210408, IMG submission 155471) | Forest soil microbial communities from Barre Woods Harvard Forest LTER site, Petersham, Massachusetts, United States - Inc-BW-H-4-M | ecosystem: Environmental > Terrestrial > Soil >...
TCGGTTTGACCCACAGAAAAACCGCATGTTACGGTAATCAGTCACACCATCCCGGCAGCCAGCCACTGCTCGCTGATTGAGGTCGATTTTGTCGTCGGTTCAGGCGCTTACCATCCGCAAAACCGCGCTCAACGCCGTCCATCGCCAGATGGGCGCAAAGACGGTGGAGTTTAACGGCTGGGACATGCCGGTTGAATATCCCGCTTCGATCGGCGGCGGAATCATTAACGAGCACATGGCCGTCCGCACCACCGTCGGCATCTTCGACGTCAGCCACATGGGCGACATCCGCCTCGCGGGCCCACAGGCGCTAGCTGCCGTCCAGCACATCTCGATGAATGACGCGTCGAAGCTCGCCATTGGGCAGGCGCAGTATTCCGCGCTGCTCTACTCGCAAGGCACATTCGTCGATGACGTCATTGTCCACCGCCTGGGCGAAGATGAATACCTGCTGGTCATCAATGCAGGCACGCGGGAGAAGGACTTCAACTGGGTCCGCGACAATACGCGCCAGTTCGATTGTGCTGTCGAAAACTTGTCAGACGATTTCACCCAGATCGCGATCCAGGGACCGAAAGGGGTCAACCTTCTTCAGAAGCTGACCGACGCCGACCTGAGCAAGGTGAAGTTCTATTGGGTCACGCGAGGCAAGCTCTGCGGGTTGCCCAACATTTTGATGGGCCGCACCGGCTACACCGCCGAAGACGGATTCGAAATCTACATTCCCGCGGACGAAGCCACCAGCGCCCGCGTCTGGAACCAAGTGCTTGCCGCCGGCAAAGACTTCGGCGTTGTCCCCTGTGGTCTGGGTGCCCGTAACACGCTTCGCCTTGAAGGAAAGCTCCCCCTCTACGGCCACGAGATTTCCGATACGATTAATGTCTGGGAGGCCGGTCTGGACCGCTTCTGCAAAATGGAGAAGCCCGAGTTCATCGGGCGCGATGCCCTGGAAAAAGCGAAGGCCGCGGGCGTAAAACGCACACTCGTAGGTCTAGAGATGACCGAGCGAGGCATCGCCCGCGACGAATACAAGGTGCAGGATGAATCCGGCCGCCAGATCGGCTACGTCAGCAGCGGATCTCCAGCCCCCTTCCTGAAGAAGAACGTAGCGTTAGCGTACGTACCCGTAGAACACTCAGCGGTCGGCACGAAGGTGAAGGTTGAAATTCGAGGTCAAGGTGTAGGAGCGGCGGTCGTGCCAACGCCCTTCTACAAGCGTCCGAAGAAGTAGCGCCGGCAACTTGCCGGCTGTCGCGAGGGCGTCTCGCCCTCGCACCCGGTAGCAGCACAGAGTTCTAAGATTTTTAGCTGGCAGCCAGGAGCTGGAAGCTTTTATGCCCTATCCCGCAGATCGCAAGTACACCAAAGAGCACGAGTGGATTCAGGTCAATGGCAACACTGCGACCGTCGGCATCACCGACTATGCGCAGGGGTCCCTCGGCGACATCGTCTTTGTCGAAACCCCGAAAGTGGGGGCAGAACTCACGGCAGGTAAGACGTTCGGAACAGTCGAGTCTGTGAAAGCGGTATCTGACCTGTTCGCCCCAGCGTCCGGCACTGTCACAGAGGTCAACACTGCCCTTGCCACTTCGCCGGAAAACGTGAATAAGGATGCTCACGGTTCCTGGATGCTCAAGCTGATACTAAAAAATCCTGGAGAACTTGACGCTCTTCTCTCCGCCGCAGACTATGAAAAGTTCGTTGCGGAAGAGGCCGGGCATTAGAAGATTTCCTTCGACACCTTCGTGTCCTTTGTGGTTATTGCTTTTTTAACGAGTGCGAGCCGTCAGGCCATGAATTGTGAGCTGGATTCAAACGCTGCGATCACCACGAAAATCCAACGGACCCTGAGTCTCATCTATATAACTTCTTATGCGCTACTTACCTAAATCACCTGCCGACCGCGAAGCCATGCTAAAAGCGATCGGCATTCGTTCAGTCGATGACCTATTCGCTCCCATTCCGGCGGAGTACCGCCTGAATCGCGACCTCAAAATTCCGCGCCAGATGGCCGAATCTGAGATCGTCGACTTCTTTCGCCAGCGATCCCGCGAGAACGGCGACGAATACACCAGCTTCCTCGGTGCCGGCGCCTATTTCCACTACCGTCCAGTCATCATTGATTCCCTGATTTCGCGCGGAGAGTTTCTTACGGCTTACACTCCGTACCAGGCCGAAATCTCGCAAGGCACGCTGCAATCCATCTTCGAATTCCAGACGATGATCTGCGAGCTAACCGGCATGGAAGTGGCGAATGCCTCCATGTACGACGGTTCCACTGGGGCTGCCGAAGCCGTGATGATGGCCGTGCGCCTGACCGGACGCCGCTCGGTGGTCGTCGCCCGCAGTCTGCACCCGGAGTATCGAGAGGTTCTCGCCACCTACGCCACGCACCAAGGCATGCCGCTCTCGACGGTGGCATTTGGCGACGACGGCCGTGTCAGCCTCAAAGAACTTGAGCAGTCGATCACGCCCGAGACCGCATGCGTGCTCATCCAGTCCCCGAACTTCTTTGGCACCATCGAGGATGTGGATGCCATCGCCGAAATTGCTCACAAACACGGCGCGATGCTGGTTGTCTCGATCGCGGAAGCCGTCTCACTGGGCATCGTTGAGCCGCCCCGGCAGGCCGATATTATTGCGATGGAAGCGCAATCCTTCGGCGTCCCGCTCGGATTTGGCGGCCCTTACTGCGGCGTGATCGCCACCCGCGAAAAATACGTTCGCCAGATGCCCGGACGCCTCGTCGGCCAGACTGTCGACAAGCAAGGCAAGCGCGGATTCGTCCTCACTCTCGCCACCCGCGAGCAGCACATCCGCCGCGAAAAGGCCACGTCGAACATCTGCACCAATCAGGCCCTGGTCGCGCTCATGGTCAACATCTTCATGACGGTCTACGGCAAGGTCGGAATCAAGGAGTTGGCGAAGCAGAATCTCGCAAAAACAGCCTACGCCGTCAGCCAATTCGGAAAACATGGGAAGGTCTTATTCACAGGCTCGCCGCGCTTTAATGAATTCGTCGTGACGACCAGCGAGGATCCCTACGCTGTCAACAGCCGCCTGCTCGGACACAAGATTGTGGGCGGACTCCCACTGCGGAAGTTTTATCCGGAACTCGGCAATGCCGCGCTCTGGTGCTGCACCGAACTTACCACGCGCAGCGCGATCGACACCGCCGCCGGACTGATCGCCGAAAGCGAACGCTCCGTGCGAACGGCGAAGGAAGAAGTAGAGGAGGTGGCGCGATGAAGCACCCGACTCCCAAAGCCACGCGCCACGTCAACCAGAACGAAGGATTGATCTTCGAGAAATCCTCGCCGGGAAAGGCTGCATGGAAACTGCCGCCCCTCGACGTCCCTGAAATCGACACCGCCAAGCTCCTTGGCAACGCCGAGAGAAAAGACCTCGGCCATATGCCCGAAGTCAGCGAGATCGAGATCATCCGCCACTTCACTCGAATGTCCACGTGGAACTATGCTATCGATCTCGGCATGTATCCGCTCGGCTCCTGCACCATGAAGTACAACCCTCGCGTGAACGAAGCTGTGGCGCGTGTCGAAGGCATCGCCAACGGGCACCCCTATCAGCCCGAAAAGATCTCGCAAGGCGCGCTGCGCATCATCAAGACGCTCAGCGATTGTCTCATCGAAATTACCGGCATGGACGCCATCACGCTCCAACCCGCCGCCGGCGCGCACGGCGAAATGACGGGCCTGCTGATGGTTCGCGCTTATCATGAGTCGAAAGGGAACGCGCGCAAAAAGATTCTGATCCCCGACTCCGCGCACGGCACCAACCCCGCGACGGCAGCCATGGTGGGCTATGCCGTCGAGAATCTGAAGTCCGACTCTCGTGGTATGGTCGACATCGCCTCGCTGGAAGCGCAGATGAACGAAGATGTCGCCGCGCTGATGCTGACGAACCCCAACACGCTCGGCGTCTTCGAACAGGACATCCACAAGATCGCCGATATCCTCCACGCCAAGGGTGGACTCCTGTACATGGACGGCGCCAACATGAACGCGCTAGTCGGCAAAGTCCGCCCTGGAGATTTCGGCGTTGACGTGATGCACCTTAATCTGCATAAGACGTTCTCCACGCCGCACGGCGGCGGAGGCCCCGGCTCCGGCCCGGTCGCGATCAAGAAGATCCTCGAGCCATTCTTGCCGAAGCCGGTGGTCATCACACATTCCGACGGCACCCTCGGCTTCGAGTACAACCGGCCCCATTCAGTCGGGCGCGTACGCGCGTTCTACGGGAACTTCGGCATGTTCGTGCGAGCTCTAGCCTATATTCAGGCCAACGGCCCCGACGGACTGCGCCAGACAACCGAAGACGCCGTGCTAAACGCGAACTACATTCGCAAGGGCCTCGAAGGCACGTACGACTTGCCGTACTCGACGCCGACCATGCATGAAGTCGTTTTCAGCGACAAGATGCAAGCAAAAAAAGGCGTGCGCACGATGGATATCGCCAAGCGCCTGATCGACTACGGATTCCATCCGTACACAACCGCGTTCCCGCTGATCGTGCCCGGCGCCCTGATGATCGAGCCTACCGAGAGCGAATCAAAAGAGGAGATGGACCTGTTCGTCGAAGCCATGAAGTCCATCGCACAGGAGACGGAAGAAGATCCGCAGACAGTGCTTGATGCCCCACACTCGACGCGAGTGTCACGGCTGGATGAAACCGCCGCGGCGAGGAAGCCGGTCTTGCGATGGAAACCCGCTTGATTTCAGATTACAGATTGAAGTCTGTGTGCGCGAGGTTTTCAATCTGCAATCTGAGATCAAAAATCTGAAATCCTCCCAGTGACTTCGGTGCTTCCTGACCGCGGTTCCTCTGTGTCCCTCTGTGCCCCCTGTGGTTAAATCGTGTCATTGCCGCCAAAAGCCAAACCTGCACCCGAGCCGAAACCGGCCGTTCTCTTCGCGTCCGCTGAGAAACGCAATCCAATCGTGTGTCTTCTGCTGGCGGTCGTAACCTTAGCTTTGTACAACCCAGTCAACCGGCATCCCTTCGTCAATTACGACGACGACCGCTACGTCACCGAGAATGCACACGTCCGCCAAGGACTGACGGGCGACACGATCGCGTGGTCTCTCACTTCGACGGAACAAGCCAACTGGCATCCGCTCACGTGGATGTCGCATGCTGTGGACGTCTCGTTCTTCCGCCTGAACCCCGCCGGGCATCATCTGACCAGTGTTTTATTGCACGTGGTGAACGTGTGCCTGCTGTTTCTGCTGCTCATGTGGGCGACAAGGCGGCTCGGCCCAAGCCTCTTTGTCGCCATTCTCTTCGCTCTGCATCCCATCAACGTCGAATCGGTAGCGTGGGTCGCCGAGCGCAAAAATGTCCTTTGTACTTTTTTCTTCTTTCTTACTCTCTGTGCGTATGGCTGGTACGCTCAAAAACCAAGCTGGAAGCGCTATCTGGCTGTTTTCGGATCATTCGCCGCCGGCCTAGCCTCGAAGCCGATGGTGATGACACTCCCATTCGTGCTGTTGTTGCTCGATTACTGGCCGCTCGCGCGAGTGGATAAGACTGGTGAGAACCGGACGCCATGGTCGCGACTAGTTCTCGAGAAGCTTCCACTCTTCACACTATCCGTCGCGAGCGCCATTATTACTATGCTCGCGCAGCAAACTGGTGGCGCGGTCCGCTCGGCCACAGAATTCCCTTTCGGAGTACGCATCGCGAACGCGATCTACGCCTATGCGATGTATCTCTGGAAGATGATCTGGCCCAATCATCTGGCGCCGCTGTACCCACATCCCGGCGATTCGCTTCCAGCGTGGCGAGTGATTCTCGCTGCCGTCATTCTCGCGATCATTACAGCGCTCGTCTGGAAGTTCCGCAGCCGCCGTTACCTTCTGGTTGGCTCGCTCTTCTTCGTTGGCACGCTCGTCCCTGTGATTGGCCTGGTTCAAGTGGGCGAGGCCGCTATGGCCGACCGCTACGCCTACATCCCGCTCATCGGCATCTTCGTGATGATTGCCTTTGGCGTATCCGATATAGCCGAGCAAAAGAGTTGGGGATTTCTCCCTGCCATCCCGGCTGCCACAGCCCTGATCGCGCTCTCGTTTATGACCTACCGGCAAATCGGATACTGGCAGTCGAACGAAGAACTCTGGTCGCATACACTCGCGGTCACGAGTAACAACTTCGTCGCTGAAGATAATCTAGGCGGAGCGTTGATCCTGGACGGAAAGGAAGAAGAGGCTCACGCGCACTTTGAGGCTGCAGCGCGCGTCAATCCCAATGACCCGATGAGTCACAGCAATCTGGGAACTTACTACGAAACTCACAACCAGATGCGCGACGCGGTCAAGGAATATGAAGCGGCGATTGCAATGACATCGGATCCTGCTCTGCTCGCTCAAACATACGCCAACTTGGGCGCCGCTTACCGAGGTTTAGGCGATAACGACCGCGCGCAGACCAACTACAAACAGGCGCTCCACTATAACCCCAACCAATTCAATGCGTGGCTTGGCCTTGGTCTGCTCGCACAGCAGCAGGGAAAGTTTGGCGAAGCGATAACGAACCTTTCCCGCTCCGTCGAACTACAGCCCACAGCCCGGGGATACTTGGCGCTTGGCAACGCCCTGCAGCAGTCCGGGAGGACTCTCGAGGCACTTACTGCCTACGAGCAAGCGACAAGAATCGCTCCGAGCCTAACAGAAGCGCAGCAGGCTGCCGACTCTATTCGGCAGCAGTTAAGTCACCCGCAGTTTATCTACTAACTTTTCTTGGACGTTACAGCAAAGAACGCGGCCGCTTCCTGCTCCACGTTCTTGCTCCCGCAATGCGGGCACTTGGGATTTTCCTTGTCGTGTTCGTTCAGCGTGAGAACCGTTTCGAAGGGCTTATGGCAATCGAGGCAAACATAATCGTAGACGGGCATGAGGACCTCCCGCGGAATTCCGTTAGCAGAATTGTACGCTCGCCGGGAACTTTGGACTTTCCTATCGTGTCCATTATGCTAGAGATGTATGACGCTCCTGGACGCGAAAGAGTTTGATCCGGAAAAAGAATCGAGAAAGAGGAAGCGCCTCGTTCTCATCATCACGGTCGTCGTGATCATTCTGTTTTTCGGATGGTGGTTCCGCTACTGGCCTGAGGAACACACCGTCGGCAGGTTTTTCGATGCCTTGCAGAAGCAGGACTTTAAGACCGCGTATGGCGTCTGGATGCACGACCCCAACTGGCCGCAACATCCCGGCGAACACGCGAAGTACCCCTTTAACGACTTCTATCGCGATTGGGGACCGGGCGGAGAATGGGGACCGATCAAGACCGTGAAGGTGAACGGTGCGAGCACCTGCCCCGGCCCCACTCCCAGCAGCGGAGTCTTGGTCGACGTAATCGTGAATGATCGTACAGAACACGCCCAGGTCTGGGTGGAGAGGTCAGATCGCACCCTGAGCTACCCACCCTGCGAATTGATTTTCCATTAGAGTTTTTGGAAAGGATTTACCCAGCGGCGAGAGAATTCTCTACGCCTGTTTCGAAAGGCTCTCCAGCGTCTTCGCCAATGACGCCTCATCCCCAACGTTCAAACAACTTTTCGTCCGGTCAATCTGCCGCATCAGCCCGCACAAAACCTTTCCCGGCCCAACTTCAATGAACGTCTCCACGCCTTGCGCGATCAGCAACCGCATGCACTGATCCCACTTCACCGATCCTGTGACCTGGCGCACGAGTGTGTCGAGTGCGCGCAGATCATCGTCGACAAGTTCGGCATCCACGTTGCACGCCACCGGATACACCGGCTTGTGCATCGCAAGTTTCTTCAGATCTTCTTCCAGCCGATCCTGTGCCGGCTTCATCAACGAACAATGGAACGGGGCGCTCACAGGCAGCAACTTCGCCCGCTTCGCCCCGCGCTCGTCAGCCAGTTTCGCGGCACGTTCCACCGCAGCCGTGTTGCCGGAGATCACCACTTGCTCCGGGGAATTGATGTTTGCGGGGGAGCAAACTTCCCCCTGCGCTGCATCATGACAAACGCCAGCGACTTTCTCGAGATCCATTCCCAGGATTGCTGCCATCGCCCCCACTCCGACCGGAACAGCCTCCTGCATGTACTTCCCGCGATTTCGCACTGTGCGCACCGCATCGGCAAAGCTGAACGTTCCGGAAGCGACATGTGCCGAATACTCCCCGAGGCTGTGTCCGGCGACCACGCAAGGCTTTGGCACCTGCGTCTCCAGCACCCGCAACGCCGCGATCGACGTGGTGAGAATCGCAGGTTGCGTGATCTCTGTCAGCCGTAGCTGGTCCTCAGGCCCGTCGAAACACAGTTGCGAAAGCTTGTAGCCCAGCGCGTGGTCGGCTTCCTGAAAGGTCTGGCGGGCAACAGGATATTTATCAGCCAGTTCCTTGCCCATGCCCACAATCTGCGAGCCTTGACCCGGGAAGATAAGTGCGATTCTGCTGTTGATCATGGAAGCGAGTTTCTAATTGGATTGCGCTGCCGTCTCGACCGGCGCCGGACGCAGCGACGCCAGTCCGCGCTCGATCGAGTCATTAATCCCGCGCCGGGAAAACTCCGCCGCTACGCGGATCGCATTCTTCATCGCATTGGCGTTGGAAGAACCATGGGTGATGATGCACACCCCGCGTACGCCCAACAATGGCGCGCCGCCATACTCGGTGTGATCGAGCCGCTTCTTGAAATCAGTGAACGCGCTGCGCGACAGCAACGCTCCAACCTGTCGCGTAATCGTCGCCTTGAGCGATTCTTTCAAAGCGGTGCGTACCAAGTTAGCTACGCCTTCGGAAATTTTAAGTGCGACATTGCCGACAAATCCATCGGCCACGATCACGTCGACCTTTCCGTTATAGAGGTCGCGGCCTTCCACGTTGCCCACAAAATTCAGGGGAAGCTGCTTGAGCAATTGGAAAGCTTCTCTGGTCAGATCGTTGCCCTTGCCTTCTTCCTCGCCGATCGATAGCAATCCCACCCGCGGTCCCTGCGTGCCCGGCCGTTTGCCGAACATGGCGCGAAAGTAAACGTCGCCCATTACTGCAAACTGTTCAAGATTCTGTGGAGTGCAGTCGACATTGGCGCCGACATCAAGCAGCATCGCCGGATTCCCCGGCGCAGTAGGGAAGACCGCAGCCAGCGCCGGACGATCCAGCCCCGGCACCGCGCCCAGCACGATCTTCGCGGTCGCCATGGCCGCTCCGGTGTTGCCGGCCGTAACGAAGCCGTTCGCCTGTCCTTCGCGCACCAGCCGCAGCCCCACACGCATGGAGTTGTCGCGCTTGGCGCGGATCGCCTCCACCTTGTCTTCCATGGTGATGTATTCGCCGGCGTGGACGACTTCGATGGGCAGCCGCGCGGCTGTGAGATGCCGCTGCAACTCTGGCTTGACCAGAGCCTCGGGGCCGACCAGAAGCACGCGCACGTCGTACTGGCGTGCAGCATGTATCGCGCCCTCGATCTCGGGCTTGGGCGCACGGTCCGAACCCATCGCATCCAGCGCGATGACGCTAGGCATGGTTGTCGTTAACTGGCTTCTTCGACGTCGACGACTTCGCGTCCCTTATAGTACCCGCACTTGGGACAAGCGCGATGGGGCATTTTCTTCTCGTGGCAGTTGGGACACTCTGAGAGGCTGTGCGCCTTCAGAGCGTCGTGTGCGCGCCTTGTCGAGGTGCGCTTCTGGGAGTGTCGCCGTTTTGGATTAGGCATGTTGAGATTTCCTTTGCAGGGCAAATCGCCCCAAAAAATGCAGTTAGTACTTCGCAATTAGCATTTGGCCCTCGGGGCCGCACGGACATGTGATGGTCCATTGCTAAATGCTAATGGCTGGTTTTCAGTGTTCCAACCGGCTCCGCACATCCTTCAACGCCGCCCACCGCGGATCTTCCACTTCCGTGGAGCAGGAACACTGTTCTTGATTCAAATTCTTGCCGCACTGGGGGCATAATCCTTTGCAGTCTTCGCGGCACGTAACCTTCAAAGGGAGCGCTAGCAAAACTTGCTCGCGCAATACATCTTCGAGCAGCAACCCGTCACCCTGATAGTAACCGATCTCGGCTTCAGCGTCGGTGACGGAAAGCTCGTCGCGACCGGCATCGGCGCCCAGCGGGCGGTATAGCAGTTCGAAATCCCGCTTCACATCCTGGCGCAACGGCTCCAGGCACCGGGCGCATTGCAATTCCAGACCCGCCGACAGCCGCCCCCGCAGGCGTATATCCTTGATTACCTGATGCTTGCCGTGGTGCTCCTCAACCACCTCGGCGCTTCCCGAGGCCTTCACGGACCCACGTAGCCGAGCCTCCCCGCCCAGGTCGATGACATCCGGCTGAAACTCCTCCGCAAATTCCAGCGGATGAAGGGCCAATTGTTTGATGTCGAGGAACATGGCGAAACCTCCGCGGCAATCGCGCCGAACCGGCCCGCGGGAGCACGCCAAAGAGGCGTAAGTACCGCAAGGAGCAAGACTTAGAATAAAGGTCGAGGACTCCAGGTGTCAAGGAATCCGGGCCTGTCCGACCGTGCCGACTCCGCAGATTCCGCAAATGAAGGCGTCCCAGATACTGCGAACTGCTACTCCTTCACCAGCCAGTCCATCGCCTCTTCTCGCGTCTCAAAGGTAGGAATCTCCCGTTGAGAAAAGCTTTTAAAGTTCTCGTAGAACACGTGCGGCAGGCTGTCGGTGCCAACCCAGGCCGACTTCTTCACATACGGACGGTCCAACACCAGCACTTCCTTGATCTTGGTGGCGACGGCCTTGTCGACTTGTGCGCCGCTGAAGTCTGCCAGCGTCAGCACCGATCCCGGCGCGTTCCTGGCCACGTCGGCCCGTACTTGATCGAGAAGCAGCAGAATCTCTTTGCCCTTGCAGTGGCTGAAATCGATCAGAAAGATGGCCTGCCCTTTGTGCTTGATAAAGCGCAGTCGCTCCGGCGTGGCGCCACTAACCGTGTCGTCGTCCAGATTCATCCGAGTAATCCCTCGACTACTCCGTACACCCCGTCCAGTGCGGCATCCAGCTGGGATGCATCCTTACCTCCAGCCTCTGCCAGATCCGGACGCCCACCACCCTTGCCGCCCACCTTCTGGGCGACAGCGCCCACCACTTTCCCCGCCTGTACGCGCGAGGTCAAATCCTTAGTCACGCCGACAATTAGTGCCACATTTCCGTCCGAGGCCGATCCGAGCGCCACGACGCCCGACCCGATCTTATCCCGTAGTTGATCGACCAGCGTCCGCATCTGTGCGCGCTCCAGATTATCCACGCGGTGCGCCAGCACCTTCACACCCTTGACCTCTTTCACCTTCTCGCCGATGTTCGCCGTCGACGATGAAGCGGACTTCATTCGCGCCTGGTCGAGTTCCCGTGCTAGTCGTTTTATCTCGGCATCTTTCTTTTCAAGTTCCGCCTTCAGTGCCTCCGCTGGAGAGAAAGACTTTTCACCGTCGGAATCCGCCTCAGAAGCATGTGCCCCATCCTTGCGCGTTTTTTGAGCAAGGGTGGGAGATACGAATGCAGACACCACGTGTTCCAGTTGATGATCTTTCCGAAAATGCTTGAGAGATCCCTCTCCGGTGATTGCATCGACGCGCCGTACACCCGACGAAACGCTGCCTTCCTTCAAAATCTTGATCAGCCCAATCTCGCCGGTCGCCCCGGTATGCGTTCCACCGCAAAGCTCGGTGGAGAAATCGCCGATCCTGATGACCCGCACCTTGTCGCCATATTTTTCGCCAAACAAAGCCATCGCATGATACTCATTCACGGCAATATCGATCGGAACGTTCTCAATGACCTCGACTTTGCGATTGCGCAGCACTTCCTTATTGATGATGTCCTCAATATCCCGCAGTTCCTCGTCCTCCACGGCGGTGAAGTGCGAAAAATCAAATCGCAGATGCCCCGGTGACACTAGTGATCCTGCCTGCTTCACGTGCTTGCCCAGCACTTCACGCAGCCCCGCATGCAGAAGATGCGTCGCCGTGTGATTGCGCATCGTAGCTTCGCGAATCTCGGTATTCACCACGGCATCGACCCTGTCCCCGACTTTGAGGGTGGCCCACCCTACGTGCTTTTCGTAGGGTGGGGATTTTTGTTGGGACTTCATCACAACCTGATGCGCCCGCACACCCTGCACCGGGTAGTAACAACCCATCACGTCAGCAATGACAGTATTGTGATCGTCCGAATAAATCCATCCGCGATCTCCCACCTGCCCGCCTGCCTCGGCATAGAACGGCGTGTGGTCAAGAATGACCTCTCCCACTTCGCCAGCCTTGAGTTCCTTTACGCCCTGCCCGTTGTGAATGATCGCCAGAACCTCACAGCCGTCAGACCGCGTTTGCCGATACCCCTCAAACTCCGACTTGGGCAATGACTGGTAAGCGGGATTCGCCGTCTGCTTGGCCGCGCCCTTCCAGGATGCTTTTGCCAATTGGCGCTGCTTCTCCATCGCCTGATCAAAGCCGGCTCGATCAAACGTAATCCCCCGATCGCGCGCCGCATCCTGCATGAAATCGAGCGGCATGCCGAACGTGTCGTAAAGCTTGAATGCATCCTCGCCTGCGAGTTGCTCGGGAGAATGTTTGAGCAACGTCTCCAGTTTCTCGAGCCCGACCTCCATCGTGTGTGCGAACCGTGTTTCTTCCGCAAGCACTGCTTTCGACACCCGATCCGCCGTCTCGTTCAACTCTGGATACGCATCCCGCATCAAATCCCGTACCGCAAATACCATCTGATAAAGAAACGGCTTCGTTTGTCCCAGCAGGCGCCCATGCGTGATCGCTCGCCGGATGATCTTCCGCAACACATACCCGCGCCCTTCATTCGAAGGCAGCACGCCGTCCGAAATCAGAAAAGTTGCAGCACGCGAGTGATCCGCGATGACTCGAAGGGAAGCGGCGGACTTGTGGCTGGAAGAGCCTGCCGAGCGTTGCTCGGCCAGACGGCCGATGGCGGCCGTCTCCACATGTGTATCTTGCACGTCTGATTGTGTGGGGACAGCCGCCCCCGGCTGTCCGGGCGAGCGAAGCTCGCCCGTCAAGTCCGCTGCCCGCTTGATCAAAGGGGTAAACAAATCCGTCTCGTAATTCGATATCACCCCTTGCAGCACTGCCGTCACCCGCTCCAACCCCATCCCCGTATCAATTGAGGGCTTCGGCAGCGGCGTCAGCTTGCCTGACGCATCACGGTCGAACTGCATGAACACCAGGTTCCAAATCTCCACATACCGCCCGCAATCGCACCCGAACTCACAGTCCGTGTGTCCTTGATCCGACGCGATCGCGCCCATGTCGTAATGAATCTCGCTGCACGGTCCGCACGGCCCCGTGTCGCCCATCTGCCAGAAGTTGTCCTTTAACCCCATCTCGTAGATGCGATTTTTTGGCACACCCTGCGCCGCCCAGAGGTCATACGCCTCGGCATCACGTTCCAGGCCGCCCTCGCCGTTGAAAACGGTCACATACAGCTTCTCTTTCAGAATCCCATACCACGCCGGCGAAGTGATCAACTCCCATGCGTAAGCAATCGCATCCTTCTTGAAATAATCGCCGAAGGAAAAATTCCCCAGCATCTCGAAGAACGTATGATGCCGGTTCGTGAACCCGACGTTCTCGAGATCGTTGTGCTTACCGCCCGCCCGCACGCACTTCTGCGAGGTTGTGGCCCGCGAATAATCGCGCTTCTCGAGCCCCAGAAACACGTCTTTGAATTGGTTCATCCCAGCGTTGGTAAACAACAGCGTAGGATCGTTCGCCGGGACGAGCGACGACGAATGCACTTCCTTGTGTCCCTTTTGCACAAAGAAGTCGAGGAATTTTCGGCGGATTTCCGTCCCTGTCAGCATGAATCTCTAATTCTAAACGATGAATAGCAGCGTTCCGTTGTAACCGAAATTCGAAGGGCACAGAGACCAGGATACCCCCCTGTGCCTCTGTGCCCTCGGTGGTTGCTTTGTGTTCCGGCTATTTGATGGCGTCGACGGTCTTCTCTGTGCCCTTCTTGACGCCGTGTCCTACATCCTTGGCGCCCTTCTCTGTGCCCTTCTTGACGCCGTGTCCTACATCCTTGGCGCCCTTCTCTGTGCCCTTGGCTGTGTCTTTGGCCGCAGTCTTGGTGGCGTCGGCGGTCTTGTCGGCAGCCTTTTCGGTGCCCTTCGCGGTGTCCTTCGCCGCTACTTTGGTAGCGTCAGCGGTTTTGGTGGCAGCCTTGGATGTGCCTTTCGCGGTATCCGTAGCCGCAACTTTAGTCGCGTGGCCGGTTGTCGTTGCCGCCTTATCGGTTGCTTTGGCGGTGTCCTTTGCAGCCTTCGACGTGTCGGTCGCCACGTCCTGCGCTAACGCGATCGGCAGTACGCTCAGCAACAACGCAGCCAGAAATGCTTTCAGAATTGATTGCATAGATACCCCTCCTCAATTTGTGCCCGACTGTTCCTGCGAGTATGCAACATCCGCAAGGCGGAGTGCAAGGACATCACCCGCTCACGCCGTCTCGCTGTCCAGGGCGGTCAGCGTCTCATCATCTACATCCCACTTCTTCAATATCGAAAAGATAGTCTTTGTTCGGAATCCCGCCCGCGCCAGTTGCCGGAAAATCCGAGCCGTCTGCTTTTGATCTTTCGGCTTCTCCATGCGCTTCTTACGCAGATAGTCGCGCGCCTGTTTTTCTTCATTGACACTTTCGTAAGCCGTCTCGACGGCTTTCTCAATCACCGAGGCATGCACGCCACGCGTTTTTAACTCTGTGATTACGCGTCCACGCCCGAACTTTTGGTTGTCCCGACGCATCGACGAGTAATACGCGGCATAGTTCGAATCGTTTAGGTAGCCTTGATCTTTTAACCGCCGGATCACCAACTCCACCAGCGTCTCCGCATACTCCGATTCCGGATCTTCCACGCGCGCTCGCATCAGCCGCTTCAGTTCGGCCACGGTGCGCATGCGCCGCCCCAGCGCCCCAACGGCGTATTCATACATCTCTTCTTCGCAGTAAGTCCGTCTTTTCGGACGCGAGAACGCCATAACACGCCCACGATAGCGCACTTTGAGAACCAGCGGGGAGCTATTCTCTTTCCTCCTCCGCGCCCGCGTAATGCGGGTTTCGCGCCGGTGCTCGCCGCGCGCTCTCGCGCGCGAGTTTCCGTAGCCATCGTAGCTCCGTGCGAAACTGTTCGATCATGAGGCTCACCATCCAGACCGCCTCATGATAGCCGTGACCAACCTCGTCCCGGATCGCGCTCAAAGTGTCGTCTTCGCGCTTCATTTCTTTCTCCAGGAATTGCTGCCGCCGCCGCAGTTGCTGTTCGAACACTCCAGGTCTCGCCTGCCAGGACAGAGCCATCCACGTGAGAAAGGGCGGCCGCTCCCTTTGCGTCGCCCATTCCTCGCGTTCGAGGGCCGCCGCCAGAGCGCTGCGCCCCTTCGCCGTTGGCGTGAAAACGCTGCGTTCCGGCCCGGCTGCCGGATCCACGTTCTCGGCAGCCCGAATCAGGCCCTGCCCCTGCAACTTCTCCAGCGAATAGTAGACCTGCGGACGCGAGATGCCCGCCCAGTCTCGTACCTGCCGCCGCTCCAGTTCCAGATTCGCCTGGTACCCGTGCATCGGACGCTCAGCGAGCAGGCTCAGCAGAACCAGGTCCGGCGTCGTCAGTTCATGTTTCTTAGCGCCAGGCATTGCGCGCTTTCCGCAGCCGGCTCCAATACCACCACTGGCGCTTATCAATGGGAAGCTTCGGATTCTTCGCCTGCGCCACCGCCGCCTGAAACGCATCCAGACAGCAGATGTCCTGCGCTTTCCCGGTTTTGATGCAGAGCTGCTCGTACAGCTTTTCAGGATTGCGGCGTGCCAATTGAGCCACCGACTGAATCCCCAGAAGTTCGAAGTCACGAACCATCGCCGGTCCCACGGAAACCAAATCCTCGAGACGTCGTTGTGCTGTTGCCATACAGAATTCTCCTTGACATGGATATCAGAACCATCCTATCGTGGCAACTAGTCTAAATAAGACTACATAGCTTTGACAAGAGAAAGCCGATGCGAATCGAAACTTTCGCCTACCGATCGTGCTGCCTTGGACTGGCATGCCCTGCTCCCAGCCCCAGCACGCGAGGGACACGACAAGTCAAAACCTCCGTGAGGAAAGGATCAAAAAGATGCACGTCAAGAAAATTACTCCTGTGCTGTTTGTGCAAGACGTGGAGCCCTGCGTGAAGTTCTGGGTCGATCGGTTCGGCTTCGAGAAAACTGCTGAAGTGCCCGACGGCGACCACCTCGCTTTTGCCATGCTCCAGAAGGGCAACGTCGAGCTGATGTATCAGAGCTACGCCAGCGCGGACAAAGACATTGCCGCAATCTCTCAGGTGGTCCGCAAAGGCCCCACGTTCCTCTATGTCGAAGTCGACAACCTGGACGAGACGGTCAACGCCGTCAAAGGCACGGAGGTCGTGATGCCGAAGCGGAAGACGTTCTATGGATCGACAGAGATCGGAATCAAGGATCCAGCTGGGCACTTCGTTACCTTTGCGGAATTTGCAGCCCCGACGCAACACTAGAGCCACACGCTGTCGCAAACGAAAAGAGGGCGCGACGAAAGTCGCGCCCATGATAGTGAAGATACCCTACTGCAAATCGAAAGTCAGAAGCCTGGCAACTGGCCCCTGGTCCCTAACCCCTAGCTCTATCGTCCTCCAAAGCCGGCCGTCTGCATCGACTGCCGCGAAATATCCGCCGTCGAAGCAATACCCTGCATGCGCAGTTTGAAGTCGTCGGCATTCGAGGCGTTCTCGAGAGCCGTTTCGTAGTTGACCAACCCTGCCTGGAACAGATCCCAAAGCGATTGGTCAAATGTCTGCATGCCGTACTGTGAAGTACCCGCCGCAATCGCGTCACGAATCGACCGCGTCTTTTCCGGCACCAGCACGCACTCGCGGATGAACGCCGTATTGATCATGACCTCGACTGCTGGCACGCGTCCTTCAGAATCGCAACGCCGGACCAATCGCTGGCTGACAATCGCGCGTAGCACCGCCGCCAACTGCATACGTATCTGCTTCTGTTCGGGCGGTGGGAAAATCGAAATCACGCGGTTGACGGTTTCCACGGCGTCCAGCGTGTGCAGCGTCGAGAACACCATGTGGCCGGTTTCCGCCGCATGCAGCGCCGTCGAGATCGTTTCCAGGTCTCGCATTTCGCCGACCAGGATCACGTCCGGATCCTGACGGAGAGAAGCTCGCAGCGCCGCGCCAAACGACGGCGTATCCACTCCCACCTCGCGCTGATTGACGTATCCTTTTTTGTCGCGGTGCAGAAATTCGATCGGATCCTCGATCGTGACGATATGTTCTGCCCGCGACGAGTTCACGCGGTCCACCATGGCCGCCAGCGTCGTGGACTTACCGGAACCGGTGACGCCAGTGACCAGCACCAGCCCGCGCGGCATATCACAGATCTGCTCCACGACCTTTGGCAGGAACAACTCATCCAAAGCTCGAATCTTGGTGGGGATGACGCGGAGTACTAATCCAACGTTGCCGCGTTGCTGAAAGATGTTCACACGGAAGCGTCCCAGACCGGCGACGCCGTACGCCATATCAATTTCCGTGGTCTCTTTGAATTTCTGCTTTTGCCGCGCCGACATCATGCTGAAGGCCATGTTCAGCATGTCTTCGGCGCTGATGCGAGGCTGGTCGGTCAACGGCGCCAGTTCGCCGTCTACGCGCAGATGAGGATAGTTTCCCACCTTCAAGTGCAAGTCACTGGCTTTCCGTTCCGTTGCAATTCGAAGCAGGTCATCAATATTCATGCGAAGTTATTCCCATCGAAGCCTAAAGCTTCACCATCAACGCTCTCCAGCATCATCGCCCGAATCGTCACCTTACCCAAGATGACCTAGGTAATGGCCGCCGGCGTGAATCCGGACACTCCCCTTGGATGTGGCTGTTTCCTTTGCTGCTTCCTGGTGGGAGCCTTGGTTGAGCGCTTTGTCAAGCAAACGATTGGCTTCGCCGCTTCTCAAGGCGTTCCACTGGCATCGGTTCTCGTTCCGCTTTCAGGCCTCATGGCGTTTTTCGGCGCGCTCTCCATCCTCCTCGGATACCGAGCCAGGCTTGGAGCTTGGCTCATAGCAATTTTCCTGATCGGCGTCACCCCTATGCACAAGTTCTGGGGCATCACCGACCCGATGATGCAGCAGATGCAGATGGTCATGTTCATGAAGAACCTTGCGATGTTGGGCAGCGCCCTCCTGATCACCCAATTCGGATCCGGCCCCTGGAGCCTCGACTCCAGCAAATAACAAAGCCGCCCAGAGCGGGCGGCTTGCGGCAAGCGAAGCGCGGACTATGCGGCTGCTTCTGCAGGTACCGGCGGCACGAAGGGCTCGTCATAGCTGCCTCCGTAGATCGACGGAACCTTCGATCCCATTGGACGCAGATACGTCGCCAACTCGCCGCGGTGATGAATGCTGTGATTGTTCAGAAATCCCAGATAGAACGCGGCGGGCAGGTTGAAGACACCGAAGAACTCAACTGGCGTCATCAACTGCTCAGCCGTCATCTGCGCTATGCGGGCGATGCCGCGCTTCATGTTCTCGTCGTACCAGGTAACCACTTCGGCTGAAGTCTGCGGTTTAGTCTCGGGTGATTCCATGCTGAACTTCATGTCGGCGATTCCGTCGAGGAATTGAATGTCGGAATTGGCGATGTGCCACGCCAGTTCCTTCGCGGTGCGGGCGTGAGGATCAGGACGATAATCAGACTTCGCGTCGGGGACGGCGGCGATGACTTTCTTTGTGCATTCTGCTTCACGCGCGATGCCATCAAGCATCATGGCGCGATAGCCGAGGATGAAATCCGGAGTTAGACCTTGGGACATAATTCTTCTCCTTCGTGACAGATGTTTTGTTTCTTTTCGGGCAGAGAAGCCGAAGGGGCGTCGGTCGTTCTGAAACGCCGCGCCCCTGGCTCGAATTGACGAGGGAATTATACTCCGACGGGTTGCTTGGTGCGCACCGGCACCGGCGTGAGCCAGCCATGGCGATCGCTCTTTTCGCCGCGGACGATGGCGTAGAACTCCTTCTGTAGCGCCTTTGTAATCGGGCCCATTCCGCCGATGCCGACTTTGATCTTGTCGACCGAGCGGATCGGCGTTACCTCTGCGGCGGTACCGGTGAAGAACACTTCGTCGGCAATGTAGAGCATCTCGCGCGGAATCATCTGTTCAATGATCGAAATATTCAGGTCGCGCGCGATTTGCATTACTGAATCGCGAGTGATGCCCGGGAGAACGGAATTGCCCAGCGGCGCCGTGATCAGTTTGTCGCGATGGACGAGGAACAGGTTTTCACCCGAACCTTCGCTGACGAATCCGTTCTTGTCGAGCGCAATGCCTTCGACATAGCCGTTGGCAATGGCTTCCATCTTGATGAGCTGCGAGTTCATGTAATTCGCGCCGGCCTTGGCCATCGCCGGCAGCGTATTCGGCGCCAGGCGCGTCCAGGAAGAAACACAGACGTCGACGCCTTCACCGTCACCGCTCAGATATTTTCCCCAAGGATAGTTGCAGATGTAAACCTCGACCGGGCAGTTTAGCGGATTGACACCGGCGTCGCCGTACCCCCGGAACACTACCGGCCGGATGTAACACGGCCACGCGCCGTTGTGGGAGATGGTTTCTACCATGGCGCGCACCAGTTCGTCGCGCGTGAAAGGCAGGTCCATGCGGTAGACCTTCGCCGAGTCGACCAGGCGCTGCATGTGCTCGACCGCCCGGAAAATCGCGGGGCCCGTGGGCAATTCGTAGCAACGGATGCCTTCGAAGACCGAAGAGCCGTAATGGACGACGTGCGACATCACGTGCAGCGTGGCGTCATCCCAGTTAATCAGTTTGCCGTTGTGCCAGATTTTGTCGGTCTTCTGGATACCCATCGAGACTCCTTACAGGTGAAAGTAGCAACGAGGGGAGCCATTCCTCCGGCAGGGAATATTCTGAGGCGCGAACCCAACCCACGTTACAGATCATTATATCGTGTGGATCGGACACTCTTGTCCGCTGCCTTTGACTTTCGGCTAAGTCCGTTTCGTACTTAACCCCTCAGGGAAAGGAAAAGCACGTGCCCCATAAAGGGCGTGCCCATATGCTATTTCGCCGAGTTCAGGGCGATCGTTGAATTCGGGAGTTCATCACCCCGGAAATAACGCAGCTCTTTCGCCCCTTCCTTATGGTTCGCCGACTTCATTTCGGGCATCGCCGTAAAGGGCTTCGAATAATCGTTGGCGGCGTTCCAGAACAAGAATCCGATACCGCCCTTCTCTTTGGCGGTTTCCACCTGAATCTTTATGTATTCGGGTGAATACGTTTTCGTGCGCCAGTGGAAGGCCTGCAGCCAGGGGCGGATGACCACGCCACTGCCCTTGGTGATAAGTTCGAAGCGGTCCATGGACTCGCCGATGAAATGAGCCGGCTCGTCGCCGGGGTGCGCGATCTTGTCCATGCCGAAGAAGTGCGACGGATAAATCATCGGGCTGAGGACGTCGCAGTAGCGAGCCATCTGCACGATATCCTGTCCGGTGTGCGACAGGTCAATCGGGCGTTGCCATGCCATCACGCCGAAGACGTCGAGCGAAAGCAGCACGCCTGTGGGATGGAGCTCGGAGTAGGCCTTCTTCAGGAATCCAGCGATGACGTCGGAGCGCTGGGGGCCGCGGGGCGCGTGGCAGGCTGCGTTGGTGCCCTTACGGGACTTGGTCGGATTCTTCGTGGCTGCCGATGCGTGCTTTTGCCCCTTTGCATCGGCGGACGCAGAGCTGGTTTGGCTGGATGAAGGACTGGTGGTGCTGGCCGACTCTATATCGGCAGTTGTAGAGGTTCCGCCTTGCTTCGCCTCGGCGGGACGGGCGAGGCGCCCATCCCCACACGAGTCGTTGGTGCTACTCGCATCTGTTTGCGCCGCTTCGGGCTGGTCTTTTTGGAAGATGAAGGCTGCGTCTTTCTGGTCGCCTTCGGCGGGGAAGCGGACGTAGTCGAACTGGATTTCATCGACGCCGAGCTGAGCTACGTGCTTGGCGAGGGCGATGTTGTAATCCTGAACTTGCGGATTGGAAGGGTCTGTCCAGACCAGCTTGCCGTTTTCACGCCATGCCGTTTTATTCTTGCGCGACTGGACGGCGAGTTCGGGATGATTCACGACCAGGCGCTCGTCGCGGAAAATTGCGATACGGGCGATGGCGTGCATCTTCTGCTGGTGCAGGAAACGGACGAGCTTCGGAACGTCGTGAACGTAGACGTTATGCTGGCCGAGCAGCGGATGGTCATACGCGATGGTTACGCTACCGTCGGAGTCTTTGATATCGAATACGACGGCGTTGCCGCCGACTTCACGCCAATGCTTAATAACCCGAATCCCGTGCTCGCTGCCCGCCATGAATCCTGTGAGGTAAATGGCACGGACCTCGAAATCCCTGGCGACAGGAATTGTCTTTTCGGTCACCGGCCCGGCGAGAATTCCCGGAATGATGATGTTTTCGTTCGCCTTAAGAATGTTGCTCGAGTCGGTCTTGTGGTTGACGCCGCGGATCGCGTCGGCCAGCTCGGACGAAGTCAGGTACGAAGTCTTGCTCAGGTAACGCCGTGCGATGGTGGGGATCGCTTCCCCGCGCTTCGCGGTGTAGATTTCGGTGCCGGGCGCGGCAACGGGTTTGGGGTCGGGAATTGAGGTCTTGGTGCTGGTGACGCTTGCCGACCGCAATTTACCGGCAGTCTGGGTAGCCACAGCCGGCTTAGCTACCTGCGGCGTCTGCGCTTCGGCGACAAAATCGTTAGCGGAATGCGGTCCGAGGCGCCACGCAGCGGCGCCGAAAAGAAGACAGGAAATCCCCGTTACCACGCGAACAGACGAGAGACGCAAGCGATTCCTCCCCGTTACAGACCGATAGTAGAGTCGGTGGAGGGTTACCGCTAGTTACGGGTGGCGTAACACGGTCGGGCATGGCAAGTCCGGTTACTCGCTCGCTGGCTTCCGTCCTGTCGCCGTCCCGTGGCGGTACATCTTCCTTCCGTGATGGTGCAAAGTATTTACCTTATGTTTTCTGGGGACGATCGACCGGCTTCGCCGAATTGCACCCAGGAGCTTCTAAGTCTCTATTCACAAAAGACTTGCGATCCTCCCCAGTTTTGGCACAATCGTGGCGAAGCGTTTGCTCATTTCAACGTAGCCGGATGCGCCACAATTCTTGGGAGGAATGGGGAACTTCCAGGATACGGGCCGGGGGGCTAGGCCTAAAAAGTCCGGAAAGACATCTAATAGAAAAGCCTAGACGGCCGAAAGGGAATGTCCAGCTACAAGTGGACAACGATCTTATGAGAACGAATCTCGCAACCGTGCTCGATCCGAACCGTCGCAGCAACGATGCTGGAGAGTTTGACGCAGCCCTTCGCCGCCGGATTGTCGGCCAGGATCAGGCGGTCGAGAAGGTCGTAGAGATCTATCAGATGTTCCTGGCCGGGTTGAATGCGCCGGGCCGTCCGGTGGGGAATCTGCTGTTCCTGGGACCTACCGGGTCGGGCAAAACGCGCGTCGTCGAGGCAATGGCCGAATCGCTGTTTGGCGATTCCCGGGCTTGCATCAAGATTGATTGCGCCGAGTTCCAGCACTCGCACGAGATTGCCAAGCTGATCGGGTCCCCTCCGGGATATTTGGGACACCGTGAGACCCATCCGCTACTGACGCAGGAAGCCCTGAACCAGTGGTTCACGGAGAAGTTGAAGCTCTCGATCCTGCTGTTTGACGAGATCGAGAAGGCCTCAGACTCCCTGTGGCAACTGCTGCTGGGGATCCTCGACAAGGCGACATTGACGCTGGGCGACAACCGTCGCGTGGATCTTTCGCAGTGCATCATCATTATGACCTCGAACCTGGGCGCGAGCGAGATGACCAGCCTGGTGGATGGCGGGTTCGGATTTGCCCCGAAGGCCGTCGAGGTGGACGAATCGTTTGACGACAAGATTCAGCGCACCGCCGTCGAGGCGGCGCGGCGCAAGTTTACGCCGGAGTTCATGAACCGCATCGACAAGACCGTAGTCTTCAAGACCCTGCGTGATGCGCACCTGGCGCAGATCCTGGACATCGAATTGGGCATGGTGCAGCAACGTGTTCTGATGGCGGCGGGCACGAACCAGTTCGTGTTCAATTGCACCGAGCCGGTGAAGGAGTATTTGCTGAAGGAAGGGACCGATCCGCGGTATGGAGCGCGGCACTTGAAGCGCGCGATCGAACGGAACCTCGTGTTCCCCTTAGCGAATCTGGTTGCGACCGGGCAGGTGAAGCTTGGAGATTTTGTCCGAGTCGACATGGCTTCGGAGAATAAGATGATCTTTGTGAAGGAAGCCGAGAATGCGATGGCTCCTGTGCTGCTTGAGCGGTACGGAACCGCGGCTGCGAATCAGCCGTCGGCGCGGGGAGCACGCGCAGCGGCCAATAACCGCCGGGATTTCGGGGCCCCGTCACCAGGAGTGGCGGAGAGCAAGTAGTTTCTGAACCAACAAGTTTTGTCTTCTCGCTAGACCGCATCTCGCGAGTCGTATCTCATAGGCGCCGGAAACTTTTCCGGCGCCTCTTTTTTATCGCCCCGAATCCTTGCCGGAGTCGTTTCTAGTGCTCTCCATTAGGGCCGCGATCGAGGCCCATGCCAGCCACATCAAGGGTGAGTCCAGCACGCTCAGGTGGTGGTAACGGAGCAGTCGGGTGTGGAGAAAGGAGTGTCCCCATAGGAGCAGCAAGATGAACACGAAGATGTACAAGACGTCGCGAGTCAGCCTGGGCGATTGCCGCCAGAACCGGCGACGTTGCCACCATGACTTCGGGTGAGCGACCTGCTCATAACCCGCTTCGAAGCACTGTTGGCACAGTGTTTCAAAGCCGGGGAGTTCTCGGTGGCAATAGGGGCAACGAGACATGTTCGGAACCCTACGGAAATTAGACCACCCCATCGGGAAATCTGCCGCTTACGGCCGTAACTCAACTGAGAGTTGTCAGTGCGAACGCTTTACGGCAAGGGACAACATGGCGATCGCGCCCAGATTGTTGGATTTGTCGGCCAGATCGAGCGCGGACTTGCCTTCGTTATCCCGAACGTTCGGGTCAGCTCCGTTTTCAAGCAGCAGAGGAATGGCATCAGAGACGTATCCGGCGGCCGCGTGCATAAGAGCCGTTCGTCCTTTTACGTCTTTCCGATTCACATCTGCGTGGTGCTCGATCAGTACTTTGACACTTTCCTTGAGGCCATGGCCGGATGCTTTCATCAGAGCGGTCTCGCCCTCGCGGTCTACGGCATTCGTGTCGGCTCCAGCCTCCAGGAGAATCGTGGTGGTCATGGGATCGAAGAATCCGGTACTCAAAAGAAGAGGTACGCCGCGATGGTCTGGAGCATCGACCTTTGCTCCGTATTGGAGGAGCAGTTTCATCATGTCGAAATGCTTGGCGAAGGCGGCGTCGGCCAAGGGGTTCCAAAGCGTGGTTATGGAGGGATTCACCGGAGCTCCGGCTTTGATGAGCAGTTGCGCGATCTCCTTATTGTCGGAGCGAATCGCAATGCGCAGCGCTTCCGATTCGCCGCCGTTCTTGCTGTCGATTCCATTTGCCGAGAGAAACTCGCGGACCTTTTCGACGCACCCTCGCTGTGCGGCACGATTCAGGGAGTCGGCCTTGGCACAAAGTTCGACACGAGTCGGTGGCGTGCAGTGCTGCTGGGCATTGCCGGCCTTCGCATCGCTAGGGGCGTCGAGGCGTGGCGAGAGTTCAAAGTTGCGAATGCTCTCGACAATCAACTCCGCCGGTGCCGCGTTCATGTGTCCGTAGCCGAATGCACGATAGCTGCCGTCAGGGATGCAGGTGACGTGATAGTCGGAGCGCACTCGAAGCGTTCCCACAAAAGTGACCGTCTTGATGGCATCGGGCATACTCTTAAGATTCTCGCCTTTGCTGACCGCCGGCCATTTTGCCTGGTAAAGCTCTGCCGTCTCTTTCGAGTGATATGCGGGAACGCCAAGGTTGATCAGAACGGGCCAGCGATATCCGTCAGTGACGAATGCTCCCTGGCAGTTACCGCTGATCCACCATCCTTCCATGGTGCTGACAAATTCTCCTTGGACCGCGACGCGCTTTCCCTTCCAGTTGGACAGATTCTGAAAAAGGGAACAGAGCGGGATTACTTCCAACGAAGCGGCGTCCGGCAGAGCTTCGACCTTGAGATTCTCAAAGGAATCGAACTCCAACTCGGCAGGTATGTCGCCTGTAGAAGCGAGACGGAGACGGCCCGAGAAGGTGGCGGTCGCACTGACAACCTTGCCTTCGCCGCGGAGCCGGTCGGCTTCTGCGGCGGCGTTTTGGATTTGCCGAAGCTGCCCTGGAGTAGCCGCTGCAGAAGCACGGAGCAAGAGAGCTGTCGGCCAGACCCGTTCAATGCCGCTCAAAGCCGACGTGTATTGGCAATCGCAGTCGGCGGCGCCGAGGATGGTGACGTCTTTGGAGATGACTAGGTCGCCAGTGACAACGATTTGCTGGGCATCGGAGCTTTCCAGGTGAGAAAAGAGATCGCAAACCGATTCGTGCGCGCGGATGTCCGGGGCAAGAATCATTCCGGCGGCAGCCACGAGGAACACTAGCGTTCGCTGCATCAGAACCTCGGCTGCAAGTCTAGCGCATCTCCAGAATCGTACTGTGTTCGGCGGTACGGGCGGGGACATAACGCCCAGTGACAATCTGAGTCGATGCGGCCGGCGTTTGCGGTGATGTTAAGGACCTTGCAGGTGAAGTAAGGTGGCAGTTGCAAACCGATCACTTCGACTTTGCCCATGTGCCGGCGCGATTGCCACGCCTACTTTGCTTGGTAGACCTTTTTGCCCGCCACCATTGTCCAAACAACTTTTGTGTCCTGCATTTCCTCGGGGCTTACTGTCAAGACGTCCCGGTCGAGAAGCACGAGATCGGCTCGCTTGCCCGGAGCAATCGTGCCGATAGAATCCAGATTCAGCGCTTTAGCTGAGTTCCGCGTGTAGGCGTAAAACATGGCTTCGCGCGGCATAGCCTGGCTTGCGTCCAGTACACCTTCTTTTCCTTTGCGCGTTTCTGCTTTGTAAATCGCACGAAATATATTCGCCGTCGACACCGGCCAATCGCTGGCCCCCGAGATAATTCCGCCATTGTGGAGGATGGAGCGCGCGGGATACTGCCACTTGTAGATTTCGGAATCCACGTAGGGCTTGAGAATTTCTATGGTGTCGTTGTCGCCTTCGGCCCAGTAGAGTTGCAGCGCGCTGATCACGCCAAGTTCGCGGAAGCGCGGGAAATCTTCGGGACGGATGAATTGCTCGTGCGTGAGCGTGTGCGGAAGATGAGAGTCCCCGTTCACTGCGCGGGCGGCTGCGATTCCGTCGAGCGCGGCTTTCACGGCGCCGTCCCCAATGGCGTGGACGTGAATGATAAGTCCTTCTTTGTCGGCTGCTATGCAGAGTTGATTGAAGGTCTTCTGATCGAAGAGCAGTTCGCCGTTGCGTCCGGAATTCTTGTAGGGCTTAGTAAGGTGTGCGGTCTGCGAAGGGAATTCCGCGACGCCGTCAGCGAAGATTTTGATGCCGGTGATGTGCAGGTGGGGAATGTTTCCATACGTCTGCTGCTGCTTGTGCACAAACGCGAGTTCCGCAGGAGGATCTTTGGCGAGGACTTTGGGAAAAGCGACGACCTCCGAATTCAACTCGCCGCGCTCATTCAGCATCTTGTAGGACTTCAGTGCCGACTCGGGAGCGCTAGGCTCGAGCCATGCGGTGATGCCGAGACTGTAGTTGTATTCGAGAGCAGCGTGCCCGGCTGCGAGGATTTCCTTGTCTGTCGGTGGTGGTATCAAACGATCGATTTTGTCCTGTCCCGCGTCCACGAGGAATCCGTTGGGCTGCATTTCCTTGTCGTACCCGAAATAGCTGCGCTGTTCGGGCGAGAGGGTTTTCAGATAAGCGGCGTTGATGCCGGCGCGATCGAGCATGGCGCGATTGGACCAGGCAGTGTGGCCATCCATGCCTCGGAAGATCAGGCACTGCTTGTCGTAGGGGCCAGCGCTGAAGTCCTGGTTCAGCGTGTCGGTGTGTGACCAGAATTTGAGAGGCAGGCCGAGAATTTCCAGGATCTCACCGTGCACGCCGCGTCCGGATTTCTTAGCCTCTGCCACGAAGGCCTGGAGTTCTTCGAAAGTGTCAACCTTCTCGGTGGCATCGGCGTTGGTGAGGTTCAGACCGCCATCGATCGTATGGCTGTGAGAATCGATGAAACCGGGAAATAGGCTCTTGCCCTCGAGATCGGTGCGGGTGGCGTTCGGAGCGGCTCTCGCAACCTCCGGCAGTGTGCCCACAGCAAGAATTTTGTCACCGCGAATGGCGACCGCTTCGACGTAGGGATTTTGGGGATCCGCGGTGAAAACCTTCGCGTGAAAGAAGATCTGATCTTGCGCTTGGAGAAGAGTGGTGGCGGCGAAGAGAAGCCCCAGGATTCGGCCCATCGATTACCCTTCCGACTGTGAGTTGTGACAGAAGGACCATACTATACACGGAGCTGTCACAGGATCTCACCCGGAGCTGGTTCCAAGAAGAAAGCGGCCCGGGGAGGAGTCCGGGCCGCAGGCAGTTGCGCGGGCGTTAGGTCAGAAGCGAAGTTGAGCTCGGATCTGGAGAGCGCGAGGGGAGGCGTCGGCGCCCAGGAAAGCTCCGAAGATGCTGGTTGGAGTGGCGACGGTTCGGTTGATAAATCCAAATTGCGGATTGGCGATGTCGCCCACGGGTTGATCAAAGTTGGGATGGTTGAGCACGTTGAAGGCCTGCGCGCCAATCTGGAGCTCTGCGCCCTCCCAGTGTGGGAAGCGGAAGTTCTTCATCACGGTAATGTCGGTATCGAAGTATGCCGAAGATCTGATTGTAAAAGGAAGTTTCCGAGGACGGGATGCTGGCCAACGTCGCGGCCTGAAATTGTGGGCTGGGAATGTTGACCGGCTGCGATGTGGGAATCAGTAAGCGTAAACCTCCAGTGTCCAGGAAAAAGAAGGTCTTGTCTTTCACCACAGGTCCGCCGATCGAGGCGGCCCATTGATTGGCGTTATCGAACGAACGCGGGCTGCCGCTGTTGTTGAGGAACCAGTCATTCGCGTTCAGTACACTTCCATTCCAAAAATATTCCGCGTTGCCGTGGAACTTGTTGGTGCCGGATTTGGTGACGTAATTGACGTTGGCGGCTGCAAGCGTGCCATATTCGCCGGAGTAGCCGTTGTTGACAACCGTCGCCGTTTGAACGTCGTTCGCTCCTAACAGCAGGTTGGTGGCTCCCGAGTTATTGAGATTGAGAAAGGGATCGTTCTCATTCATGCTGTCCACGGTGAACAGGTTCGACGTGGCCGAGATTCCGTAGGTCGCGCTATTGCCATACCCTCCCTGCGTGTTCATCGTCGCACCGGGAGCGGTCTGCACGTAATAACTGAGATCGTTGCCGGGATTAGGCATGTTTTCCACGATCTCGGGGCTTATTGTGCTCGACACATTGCCGTTGTCGGTCTGAAGCACCCCTCCTTGTGCCGTTACTTCGACGGTCGTCGCGGAAGCAGCAACTTCAAGTTTCACGTTCACCGTGGAGGACTGTCCGACGGCAACGGACACGTTCTGATGAACTCCTGAAAAACCTGGAGCGGCGACCGAGACCGTGTAGCTTCCGGGATTCAGCAGCGCGAAGCGATAGGCTCCGGTGTCGTTCGAGGTAACTGACGCCGCGGCACCAGTGTCGTTGTTCTTCAGCGTGACGGTAGCATTGGGAAACGCGGCACCGCTCGGATCGGTTACCGTTCCGGTGACGCCGCCGCTCGTCAAAGACTGCCCGCAAGCCGGGCAGGAAACGCCAAAGAAGCAAGCGGCCAAAAATGTCAAAGCAAGCCATAGGGAGAAGGCATACGACTTCATAAATCAAATCTCCTTAGAGTGACAGCTACAGGCAGGCAGAGCGGCCCAGAACGGCGCTGAGCGGGGGAAGACGTGGATATCATCGAACAACGTTCGGGATACATCGCTAACTTCTAGCGGAGAGCGAGGAACCTGTCGGGCAGGTGCCGCGCGAACTACTGGAGCGGAGAAACGCAGGTGATCTCGAGCGGAGAGAGCCCGCGTATTTTACGAGCCTGGTACCCGGTTTGGCGTACTTATTAGTTGATCGCCTTAGTGAAATACTCGAATCATCCGCAATCCCTAACAAACATGGTTTCGGGTCGATTCTGTACACTGGCTGTAATTTTTTTAATGTACGGGATGGATGGATTTCCGTGTGTGAATGATGTTATGTGTTGGATGTTCGACCCTTGAGGGGCTGTCTCTTCAGCACGATAAAGGCGAGCGTCAGGACACCGATCAAGGTGAGGCCGCTCCAGAGATTAACCGGCCGATGAAGCGGATGAAGCCACGTTTGCAGTAACGAGACCGTCACCGCCAGGAACCCGAATACGGATCCCCAAATTCCGAGCGGCGAACGCAATGGGAGTTTCGCTAATTCCGCAGGCGAGCGTCTACGCCGAAAGCTGATGTGCGCGGCAAGGGAGACGAGCCAGGACAGGATCATACCGGTGAAGGCCGCCCCGAGCATGTAGCGGAACGCGTTCTGCGGGACGAAGAGTACCAATGCGAGCGCCAACAGAATTCCGAAAGAAGAGTGCAGCACCGCGTTTTGGGGAGATCCCTCGTGGTTCAGTCGCCCGAGGCTGGCCGGCGCCCATCCGGTCCGGGCCAGGGAGAAGACCATGCGCGATGCAACGTAAAGCGTTGCGTTCGCACCCGAGAGCGCCGCAGTGAGGACAACGAAGTTCATTAGCCCCGAGGCGTGGGGAATTCGTACGGTGCGAAATGTCGTGACGAATGGACTCTCGCTCACTCCGGCGTGATTCCACGGCATGACGCCCAGAAGAATGACGATGGCGCCGACATAAACCACAGTGAGAGTGAGAAAGGTCATCCAGACAGCGCGCGGAATATCTTTCGTCGCGCGCGACTCGCCGGTCGTGACCGCAACCATCTCGACCCCACCAAAGCTATAGATCGCGTAAGTCAGGGCGACTACGGGCGCCCAAAAACCGGCCGGGAAGAATCCGCCTTGAGCATTGTATTGCGGCACGGCGCGTCCGCTCGTGAGCAGCGCAGCCCCGATCAGGATGAAGGCTATGATCGTCGCCAGCTTAATCATCGAGAGCCAGAACTCTACTCTCCCATAGGAACCGACACTCCTAAGGTTGATCACAAGCAAGAGCGCGCCGAAGACGACGATCCACACATAAGCTGGCACGCGCGCGAACCAAACGGACATGTAGGTTGCGGCGGCAATCATTTCCGTGCCTATCGCGAGGGCGAGGCCGACCCAGTAGCCGGCGCGAGCAATAAATCCGGCGAACGAGTTCAGGTAGAGCTCGCCATAAACGCCGAACGATCCGGCCGCGGGATGGGCGCAGGCGAGTTCGCCCAGCGCCATGGCCACTGTCCAGTTGACAAAAGCGGCTGCGAGAAAGCTGAGGATGGCGGCGGGACCAGCAATCTCCATGGCCGCGCCGGACCCGAGAAGCAGTCCGGTACCGATCGAGCCGCCGACGGCGACCATGGCCATCTGCGCGGCGGAGAGTTGGCGGCGGAGCCCTTCTTCGTGGAATTGCGGAGGAGCGCAGGACTCCGTCGGCATGCAGCAACATAGCATGAGTGTTCTGGCACGACTCAATGTCCGTATGCCGAAGTCGGACTTCTTTGTCTGGCTCGGCGGATGGTTCACGCGTTATTGCGTGCAGGTTTCAGATAAATGAGAAACGCTGTGGAGATGGCACTGACAGGTAACTGTTACGAAGGAGTCGGCATCTGGGGTGTACAGGGCGGGTGGACGTTCCGCGACGGCCGTCCGGCATGCCGGCCCCAAACCCGTGACCTTGGGAACTTGGGTGACTCCGTTGGGGTCTGTCAAAATTGAGTGGTGAGCGATTTCGGGCAGGGGATGAGACCGAAGATGAGGGCGAGTGGCTGTTTTCTCCGACTCGGCATCCTGGCGCTGGCTGTGCATCTGCTTGCGGTGTCGGGCCTTGCGCAAGAAACTGACGCCCAGTCACCGATAACGCCGGATGGAGCCGCAAACTCCAAACCCGACGGAAACTCTTACAGTCTGTCAGGCACCGTGATCAATGCCATCACTGGAGAGCCGGTGCGGCGCGCGGCAGTCCAGGTTTCCGGCCAGAACGGAAGTGTCGTACTCACCGACGCCGGCGGGCACTTTGTGGTGGAGGGGCTGGCCGAGGGCAATGTTTTCCTGAAGGCGATGAAACCGGGTTTCTCCGAGGATGAAGGGTCGCACCCATCATCTGCACGAGTTGGCAAGGATGCTCCGGCTGTAGTTCTAAAGCTGACACCGTGGGGTGTCATCAGCGGGCGCGTCACCACGAAAGATGAGCAGCCGCTCGAAGGATTTCAGATCCGCATCCTCGCGAAGCAGAATGTGGCAGGTCGGCTGATCTGGACTGATCAACCGAACCAGGCGCTGACGAACGAAGACGGGGAATTTCGAGTCGTCGGGCTGCAGGCTGGGACGTACTATGTCGCAGTCGATCAGAGTACGGTGACGACGCTGAGCCAGAAGGGTGTTCCAAACGCGCGGGAACAGATTTTTGCCAAGGTTTTCTTTCCCGGCGTTCCTGATCTGGTGTCCGCGACACCAATCGAAATCGCTCCGGGTCAGGACGTGGAGGCAAACTTCACCCTGTCCCCTGAACTTATGTACCAAGTTTCCGGCACCTTGTCGGGCCCGTCGAATGAGGTTACGGGGCTGACGTTTTCGAGGAAAGCTGGGGACGACTCCGACTTCACCCAAACTGCGGCCTTGCAGGGTGGAAAGTTCCAGCTGAAGGTGCCTGCCGGTGCCTATAGCGTTGGTGGAACAATGGGCGGTGGGGTCGAATTGACAACGCCCGGAGCGGCAGTCGTGATCCGCTCTGACGAAGCTGACCTGCACGTCCCGCTGCATGCGGCAACGACCATTCCTGTCGAACTCGAGAAAGAACAAGGCGCAGGAGGGTCGGAACGGAAAGCGCCGATCCAGGGAATCATTCCAGGACTGATCTTGCAGCTTGTGCCGTTGTCGCAGTCGCGGCGGGGGACCAATTTCTGGCGAGGGCAAGCCGGCGGGATTCCGAATGTCGCGCCGGGAACTTACAGGCTGGAGATCAACACGAACGGAGAATGGTGGGTGAAATCTGCACAGAGCGGGAACGTCGATCTTCTCAGTGACGATCTCAGACTCAGTGAGGGCGAACAACCCGAGCCGATCGAGGTGACGCTGCGCGACGGCGCGGGAACGGTGAGCGGAACGGTCACACCGGCGGGGAATCCGAATCGAGTGCTGGTGTTGCTGGTGCAACCGCATGGCACGAGAAACATCGTCCACGCTGCGAGACCGATTCAGGGCTATTTCGCTATTCCCGGCATTCCGCCAGGAGATTATGAGATTGTCGCCTTGGACGGGGGCGATCAGCTGGAATACGCCGATCCCGAGATTTTGAATCCGTACCTTTCGGATGCCGAGCACGTCACCGTGCGGCCCCGGACGACAGTCACGGTCAACCTTGGTCTTACTTCGGTGAAAAGGTAGTGTCCATGTCACGACGCTTGCTTCCGCTTGTGCTGCTGGGTGCTGTCGCATCCCACCTTTGTGCCCAAAACGTCCCCACGAAGTTTCGCGTCTCTGGCAAGGTCGTGAATGCGGTAAACGGGCACCCTCTGGCGGGCGCTGAGGTCTGGTTCGGAAAGGCTGAGAATCTTGAAGCGACACAACAGAAGCTGCTCACTGCAGACGATGGGGCATTCACGTTTATGGTTGCCGATCCGGGGAAGTATCTGCTGGGCGGCCAGGCGAACGGGTTTAGGAGACAAGGCTTCGAACAACACGGAATGTACGCCAGTGCGATCGTCGTGGGATCTGGTCTGAACACGCGGAATGTGGTGTTCCGGTTGCGGCCCGATGCTCGCGTCCTCGGTGTGATCGAGGATGACGCGCACGAACCGGTTCAGGGCGCGACTATCTACCTGTTCCGCACGGACGCAAGCTTCGGATTAAGGCAAACCTCTCTTGCCGAGCAAACGGTGTCGGACGATCGCGGCCGTTATCGCCTGGCCCATTTGGAGCCGGGCTGCTATTACCTGGTGGTTTCCGCGTCTCCGTGGTTCAGTGGCCTGCTTCAGTCAGGGGATGCCGCAGGCAATTCTGCACTCTCCCAAAAATCAGAATTCGATCTGGCGTTTCCGACGACTTTCTACCCGGGTGTCACCGATCCGGACTCGGCGTCCCAGATTGCTCTGAATGAGGGTGAGGACTTCACCGCGGATTTCACTTTGAATCCCGAGCCCGCGCTGCGTGTGCGTGTGAACCAGGTCAATGTCGAGCCGCAGAAGTTCGCAGGGGCGACCCTGCAGCAGAAGGTCTTTGGCACGGAGATCAATCAGGTCTGGCAGAGACAAGTACAGCTGGACGATTCGCAGGAGATTCGGGGCGTGGCGCCGGGACGATACGTGCTGGACATTGTATCTGCCGACCCCAGCAGTCGGGCGAAGCGCGCGATGCTGCTTAATCTGACGGCGGATGCCGAAGTGGATCCTGACAGTACGTCCTCAGTGGCATCGATTCACGGCGAAGTTCAGATGGAAGGTGGGGGATGGCCGCGACAGGGCATCGTAAGGCTCTGGAACAGCCGGACGGACGAAGTGCTGCAATCGCAGATTGGCGAGCGGGGGCAGATCCAATTCGATGCCGACTTCCTGACCCCAGGCACGTATTCGGTGTACGCGATCACCGGCGAGAACTCCATCGTGTCGAGCCTGAAGGCGAAAGGTGCTCAGGTGGTAGGACAAACAGTACAGATTACCGGCGGAAAGCCGGTCGAACTGGAAATATCGCTGTCCAACACGTTGGCGAAAATTAATGGCACCGCCCGCGAGGATGGTAACCCCGTTGCGGGGGCGATGATCCTGTTGGTCCCTGAGGCTGCGGAGATCAATCTACCGAAGTTCCGGCGCGATCAAACCGACAGCGATGGAACATTTACGCTGCGCGACGTCCTGCCCGGGCGTTACCGGATGCTGGCGATCGACGATGGTTGGGACCTCGAATGGGCGAATCTGTCCCTGCTGAAGAACCGTCTCGAGCATGCCCAGAAGATCGAAGTCCAACCCGGCAAAACCTACGAGACGCGCGTGAGCGTACAGTAAGCCCCAGCGCTCCGCCCAACTATTCGGCCTTGTGACAGCCGCCTGGACTACAGGTGCGACTCATCGTGGGCTTCCGGGAGTCGCCGAACCGCGCTTCACTTTAGCCTCCAGTGCTTAAACAGGGGGTGACCTTCGTAATCGCGCCCTGGCGTTACCGCATTGCTGGGGTTAGAGGGCACTCCTAGAATCGGAGCAGGGTTTACTCCGCCCGATTCCGCATGCCTGAGATCACAAGACGACTGGACCGAGCCGAGGTCGGCAAGCGCATTGAGCGCGCGGAAAAACTCCTGCAAAAAGGCAAGACCGCTGAAGCCCTCGAAGAATACCTGCTGGTCCTCAAAGACGATCACGAAAACGACGTAGTGCGGCAACTCACGGCGGACTTGTGTCTGTCCCTAAGCCGAAACGCCGAGGCCGTGAAACTACTGGGGGAATTGTTTGAGCGGCAAGTTACGGCCGGAGATGCGACGCGGGCGAGCCTGACTTATAAGAAGCTGGCGCGGCACGGCAGTCCGACGTGGCAACAGAAGTTTCGCTTTGGGCAGTTGCTGGAGGGATCGAACAAGAAGCTGGCCGTGGGCACCTACGAAGCGGCGCTGCTCGATCTGACGAAGTTAGGGAAAAAACAGGAGGCCGCGGAGGTTCTGGATCGCATCGTGGCGATCGAGCCGTCGCAGGCCAATCTGCTGCGAGTCGCAGAGCTGGCTTCTGAGCTGGGAAGTCGCAAAGTAGCCGCCTCATCGTTCCAGCGATTAGCCCTCGCCGCTGCGGCGGAAGGTGGCGATCCGGCACAGTGGTATGAGCGGGCCTATCAGGAAGATGCATCGGATCAATCCATCGCACTGGCCTACGCGAAAAGTCTGTTGGTGAAAGGCCAGGTGGGAGCAGCAATCTTTATTCTGGAACCCCAGATCAGTGCCGGGCCAGTACCGCAGGAATTCCGTGAAGCTTATGCCGATTCTCTGGTCGCAGCGGGAAGGTTTTCCGAGGCGGAGCCGCTGGTATGGACTTTGTTTGAGCAGAATCCTGCGCGCGTGCAGCAGGTTATCGGATTGATTGGAAGTTTTCTGGACGGCGGGCAGGAAGATGAGGCGGTGGCCTTGGCCCGCAAGCTGGAGCAGTTCCAGAGGCGTCGCGGCGAGCGGCGGCAGTTCACCGCGATCATGGAAGACATCACCTCGACGCGCAAGCCCTCGTCGCAGATGCTTGAGTTCCTCAGCGAACTCTACAACTCGTCAAACCGTGAGAGCGACTACTGCAGCACGTTGCTGAAGTTGTTCGATCTATATTGCAGCACAGCAGAGTTCGCGAAAGCGGCGGAGTGCCTCGACCGGGCAGCGGAAGTCGATCCTTATGAGCCCGGACATCTGAAGCGTCTCGACATGATCAAGGGCAAGGTCGAAGATGCCCGCTTCCGAGTCATCGCTTCCCGATTCAGTTCGGCCGCGAAGGCTCCCGAAGAGCCGGTGCAGGTGGACGAACGGACGCTGGGAGCGTCCACTTTGCAGGATCTGATGCTGCAAGCCGAGATCCTGGTGCAGTACGGGATGCGCAACAAAGCGGTCGAGCGGCTGCAGAGAATTCAGGAACTGTTTCCCCGCGAGGAAGAGCGGAACGAAGATCTGCAGCGGCTATATATGTCGGCGGGCGTGACGCCGCGGTATGCGGGAACGGCTCCTTTGCCTCCGGCTGCGACGCCATCGGCGCCGGTTGCGACCTCCATCGCTGTACCTGCGGATCCAGCGCCTGACTCCGCCGCCGACGTGCGGACGTTTACCCGGGTCGCCGAGATCACGCGGAAGCTCTATCACCAGAGCACGGCTCCAGCGGTCCTCAGTACGGCTGTTAAGGAAATCGGAATGCAGTGGGAAGCTACGCGCTGCATCGCAGTGATGGGAAAAGCGGGAATGCCCCCGACCGCAATGGATGAGTTTTGCGCTGAGGGGACGAAGCGTATGAGCCCTGCCGCCATCGGCGAGTTGGTCACATGTCTGCACTCCGCAGCGCACGAACACGATCCGTTGGAGATTCAGGATCCGGCCAGATCGAGCCTGTTACAGAGCGCCAAGAAGGTCCTCGCCGAGATCGGTGCCGCGGCGACGATCCTCTCCATTCCGCTAATGGACGGGGAAGAAAGAGCCGGAATCCTGGTGTTGATGCACAATCGACCACGGTCATGGCAACAGTCGGACACGGTAGTGCTGAAAACGCTGGCCGACCAGATGGTGATCGCGCTGAACAATGCAGGTCTGCGGCGTCTGGTGAAGAATCTTTCGGTGACCGATGAGAAGTCCGGCCTGCTGAAGCGGGCTTCGTATCTGGATTTACTGATGGCGGAGAGCAAGCGCGCCGTTCAGAATTCGACACCCCTGACTGTCGTCTTGCTGCAGTTTGGCAAAAGCGGCGCCATGGTCAAGGAACACGGCGACGTTGAGGTACAAACTTTGATGGAACGCGCGGGTCAGATGTTTGCCGCCAATATCCGATCGAACGATCTGGCCTTCCGCTACGATACGACCACGATTGCAATCCTCCTGGGCGAGACGGCTGAAAAAGAAGCCATGCTCGCGATCGAGAAGCTGCGCAAAATCGTGGCGAATCTGCGTTGGAGCGCCAAGGATGGAGCTGAGCAGGGTGCCACAGCTCTATTCTCAGCGGGACTGGCGGAGGCGGTAGTCCGCACCGAATTTGATCCCATCGACGTGGTCACTGAGGTTATCAACCGCGTGGAGCACGCACTGGGTCAGGCCATGAGCCAGGGACTGGGTCATGTGGTTGCACTCGGGCCGACGGTGCTGGCCGCGGGTGCGGTCGCGTAGAACAGCTGACTTCAATCCTTAGACCTTCCTTCCTTTCTTCCTCGTTCCTCTCTCCGTGCCTTTGTGGTGAATTCTTCTTCCCACTGCTAGACTAACAAGTTTGGATAATGCACTCTGGCCGTGTCTGGTTGGGGTTCTGCGAGTCATTCATCATGTTAAAAGCCGGTGACATTGCGATCGTCAGTGGAGCGCGCACGCCTTTTGGGCGGTATTGCGGAAAGTTGAAAGATTTCACGGCGCAGGAATTGGGCGCAGCTGCGGGAAAAGGCGCGATCGAGCGCTCGGGCATCGATCCGAAAGAGTTCGATCATGTGGTATTCGGCAACGCGCAGCAGACTTCAGGCGACGCGCTGTACGGAGCGCGGCACGTAGGCTTGCGAGCAGGCATTCCGGTCGAAACTCCAGCGTTGACAGTGAACCGCCTGTGCGGCTCGGGCATGCAGTCGATCGTGAGTGCCGCGCAGATGATCCAGACCGATGAGGCGAAGATCGTGCTCGCCGGCGGGATGGAGGCCATGTCGCAGGCGCCGTTTGTAATCCGCGGGCGCGACGGCTTCACGCTGGCGCCGGGCGGCAAGCTGGAAGATTCTTTGATGGTGGCCCTGCTCGATTCCTATTGCGAGTCATATATGGCAAACACCGCCGAACTGTATGGCTCGCAGCAAGGAATCACGCGCGAGTTGCAGGATGAGTTCTCCCTGCGTTCGCAAAAGTGCGCGGATGATGCTTACAAAGCCGGACGCATTCAGGAAGAACTCGTTCCGGTGCCGCTGCGAAATCATAAGGGCGAGCCGACAGGAGAGTCGCTCACTGAGGATGACCACCGGCGTCCGCAGACAACAAAGGAAGGGCTGGCCAAACTCAAGCCGGCGTTCGGCAAGAACGGGACCGTGACCGCTGGAAACGCTAGCGGTATCGTCGACGGTGCGGCGGCGGTTGTTGTGATGTCGCTCGATGAAGTCCGCAAGCGCAACATGGAGCCGCTCGGCCGGATTGTCGGCTGGGGCATTGCGGGCGTAGAGCCGAAGGTAATGGGGCGGGGTCCGGTGCCGGCCACGAAGATTGCCCTCCAGAAGGCGGGGCTGTCGCTGGATTACATTGATTTGATCGAAGTAAATGAGGCATTCGCGGCGCAGTATCTGGCGGTCGAGAAGGAACTCGGGCTGGATCGCGAAAAGGTGAACGTCAACGGTGGAGCGATCGCGCTGGGTCACCCGCTGGGTGCGACCGGGACGCGCCTGGTGATCACGCTGCTGTACGAACTCCGTAGGCGCAAGAAGAAATATGGTCTCGCGACGGCTTGCATTGGCGGCGGCCAGGGAATTGCGATGGTGGTGGAGAATATGAGCTAGGTTCCCTTCCTCTGCAGGATCGGGTGCGCGCGAATCGCGAATATGAATCGGCGACAATATCTGCGGGTCGCAACCTTCGCGTCTTTCATCGTCCTTCTGATTCAACATCTCTGCGCGCAGACTCCGGTCGTAGTCCGGGTCGACGTCGGGCGAAGCCTTGGTCGGCTGAATCCCCTGTGGAACTACTTTGGCTACGACGAGCCGAACTATACCTACGCACCGCACGGGCGGGAGTTGCTTGCGGAATTGTCCGCGACTAATCCTGCTCGCGTCCAAATTCGAACTCACAATCTGCTCACAACCGGAGACGGCACGCCCGCGCTGAAATGGGGATCAACCAACGCGTACACCGAAGACTCCACCGGGCATCCGGTCTACGATTGGACGATCGTCGACAAAATCCTCGATACCTATCTTCATTCTGGCGCGAAGCCTTTTGTCGAAATCGGCTTCATGCCTCAAGCTCTTTCCACGCATCCGGATCCGTATCGCCATCACTGGCCCAAGAGCGAACTTTTCGTGGGCTGGACCTATCCTCCGAAGGATTTTGTCAAGTGGGGTGAGTTGGTCTATCAGCTGGCGCTGCACTGCGTCGCTCGCTACGGAAAAAGCGAAGTCGCCGGGTGGAATTGGGAAGTCTGGAACGAGCCGGACATCGGCTACTGGCACGGAACTCCCGAAGAATACGACAAGCTGTTTGACTACGCGGTTGACGCCGTGCGGCGCGCATTGCCGGAGGCGAAGGTGGGAGGCCCGGCGACGACCGGACCCGGGGCTGCCAAGGCGGTCGAGTTCCTCCGGCAATTTCTGCGGCACTGTGCCACCGGCACGAACTATGCAAACGGAAAGACGGGGACTCCGCTCGACTACATAAGCTTCCATGCGAAGGGCTCCCCTGAAGTAAAAGATGGACATGTGCAGATGGGACTCGCTCATCAACTGCGCGACGTGGATGAAGGGCTGAAGATGGTTTCGTCATTTCCGCAGTTTGCGCAGCTGCCGGTGATCCTGAGCGAATCGGACCCGGAGGGCTGTGCCGCTTGTTCGGCGAAGGATCATCCGCAAAACGCATATCGAAACGGCACGCTGTATCCGGCGCATACGGCTGTTGCGATCCGAGAGATGCTGGATCTGAACGCGCGCCAGAAGACCAACCTCACAGGAATTCTCACTTGGGCGTTTGAGTTTGAAGACCAGCCATACTTTCTAGGATATCGGACTCTGGCCACGAACGGGATCGACAAACCGATCTTGAATCTGTTTCGGATGCTGGGATTGATGTCGGGAGAGCGCGTCGAAGTCAGGAGCAGCGCGGCGGTGAATCTCGACGAGATGCTAACGTCTGGAGTTCGCTCAAAGGCGGACGTCGACGGTCTGGCGGCTCGTGGCGATCATGAAGTCACCGTGTTGCTGTGGAACTATCAGGATGACGAGGCGTCGGCCGCGGAATTGCCTGTGCAACTGAACTTCGCGGGATTGCCGACCAGTGCAGCAAGAATTCTGGTGAAGCACTATCGCATTGACCAGAACCACAGCAATTCCTATACAGTGTGGAAGGCGATGGGGTCTCCGCAGTCGCCCACTGCAGAGCAATCTCAGTCGTTGAAAGCAGCGGGGCAGTTGCAACTGTTGGAATCGCCTCGGTGGGTAGATAGCAAAGACGGCACGGTCCGTTTGGATTCTTCCATGCCGGGTGAGAGCGTTTCGTTGGTGGAGTTAAGTTGGTGAAGCCCGATTGTTCTTGCCAGATTGGTCGGGCAGCACTGCGCAAGTGCGATTAACTTCTTGTCACGGATGAACACGGATTTTCTGCGGACCTATTTAAGCGTTGTCATCCTGAGCGGCGCTTTTTGCCGCGAAGGATCTACGCAGTTTGCTGTCGCAGAAAAGAGTGCATAGGTCCTTTGCTTTTCTCAGGATGACAGGGTGAATTTTTCGAGGAAGCAATTATGGAAATCAAGAAAGTTGGAGTTCTCGGTTGTGGCCTGATGGGTTCTGGCATCGCCCAAGTATGTGCTACGGCGGGATTCGACATCACGGTGCTGGAAGTCGAGCAGAAGTTCCTCGACAAGGGCTTTGCCGGGATTGAGAAATCGCTCGCCAAGTTTGCCGAGCGACCCGTCGAGAAGGGCGGGATCACTTCTGAGCAGAAGCATGCCATCCGTGCGCGGCTTAAGGGCACGACCAGCAAGTCCGACCTAGCCGATTGCGATATCGTCATCGAGGCGATCATCGAGAACGTGGAAGAGAAGAAGAAGATGTATGCGTCGATTGACGCCATCGTAAAGAAGGACGCGATCTTTGCCTCGAATACGTCTTCGATTTCGGTGACCGAGCTTCTGACTGCGGTGAAACGTCCGGAACGGTTCATCGGACTCCACTTTTTCAATCCGGTGCCGTTGATGAAGTTGGTCGAGGTCGTTCGCACCATTGCTACCGCTGACGAAGTTTACGAGTCCGCCTACGTGTTCGCGAAGAAACTGGGCAAAGTCCCGGTGCGGACATCAGATAAGACCGGATTCATCGTAAACCGGCTGCTGGTGCCGTATTTGCTCGATGCAATCCGGGCGTATGAAGAAGGCGTGGGGTCGATTGAAGATATCGATAACGCCATGAAACTGGGCTGCGGCTATCCGATGGGGCCGTTCACGCTGCTGGATTTTGTCGGGCTCGACACGACGTACTACATCACGCATGTGATGTACGACGAGTTCAAGGAGCGCCGCTTCGCGTCGCCTCCACTGTTGAAGCGGATGGTAATGGCAGGCTGGTACGGGCGGAAAACCGGCAAAGGGTTTTATGATTACTCAGATCCGGAGAAGCCAAAGGCGATTAAGTTATAAAGTTCTGTCATCCTGAGCGAAGTGAGGCTTTCGCGAAGCGATAGCCTCACGCAGTCGAAGGATCCCTTTCAGCTATGCGTGACGACGGACCTGAAAAGCATTTTCACTACGGCTGCTTGGAGAGAACTCATGGTGGAAGTCGTCGGTCAGTGAGGCTGACCGGGATCCTTCGACTGCGCAAATCAATCCGCTTCGCGAATCGATTTGCCCCGCTCAGGATGACAAATTTTGAATGATCCGCGTTGATCCGCGCGAATCCGTGGCAGATTGGAATTTTATGAACTTCGAAAACATCATTCTCGAAAAGAAAGCGTCGATCGCCTACGTCACCGTCAACCGGCCGAAAGTGCTGAACGCGCTCAACATGGCCACTATGGAAGAACTGCGGTCAGCGTTTCATGACATCAAGAACGACACCGCGATTCGCGTCGTCATCTTCACCGGGTCCGGCGAGAAGGCATTTATTGCCGGCGCCGACATTGGCGAGCTATCCAAGCACGATGCGGTTACCGGGAAGGAATACACGCATCGCGGTCAGAATGTCCTGAATCTGATTGAGAACCTCGGTAAGCCCGTGATCGCCTGCATCAACGGCTTTGCGCTCGGCGGCGGATGCGAGATCGCGATGGCTTGCACCGTGCGACTCGCCAGCGAGAACGCGAAGCTGGGCCAGCCGGAGGTGAAGCTGGGGATTATTCCGGGGTACGGCGGAACCCAGCGCCTGCCGCGCCTCGTGGGCAAGGGTATCGCAATGCAGATGGTACTCGCCGGAGAGATGATCACAGCGCAGGAAGCGCATCGCATGGGGCTGGTGAATGAGGTGATGCCGGCGGCGGAGTTGATTCCGCGCGCCGAAGCGGTCGCGGCGAAAATCATCGCCAACGCTCCGCTCGCGGTGCAGTACGCGATGGAGGCCGTGAACAAAGGTATGGAGATGACCCTCAGTGAAGGTCTCTATCTCGAAGCAGTCTTGTTCGGCGTGGCTTGCGCGACTGAGGATAAGACTGAAGGAACAAAGGCATTTCTCGAAAAGCGCGCGCCAGTTTTCAAGGGTAAGTAAGCGTTATCAAACGTATGCAATACCATTGTCATCCTGAGCGGCGTTTTTTGCCGCGAAGGATCTATGCATCGGTGGGCGCCGACGAACTGCCCTCGCCGCTGAATGTCGGGCTCAGGATGGCGGCCATTACATAGGTCGCGATCAATACAGGGGACACTCAGATCGCTGCAAAGAAAGACATACTGAAGATTGAATCGGTGCCGGACTCACTTGGCGCCTTAGAAGGCAAGCTTGACGCGTCCGGGAGACGCTTCGCCATTGTGGTTTCGCGATTCAATTCGTTTATCACTGAGCGGCTTTTGTTGAGTGCTTGTGATGGGCTTCTGCGGACGGGAGCTTTGAAAAAGGATATCGCTGTAGTTCGCGTGCCCGGAGCATTTGAGATTCCCTCAGCCGCGAGGACGCTGGCTTTGAGGGGAAAGTATGATGCGATCATTTGTATTGGGTGCCTGCTGCGTGGGGATACGGCGCACTACGATGTCATCGTCAACGAAGTTACTCGCGGGATTGGGCAGTCCGCGCAGGAGACGGGAGTCCCGCATGCCTTCGGTGTTTTGACGTGCGACACTCTGGAGCAAGCGATTGACCGCGCTGGACTGAAGCTGGGGAACAAGGGATTCGAGGCCGCGCTGGCCGCGGTAGAGATGGCCTCGCTGAAAAGAGCCGTGAGTCGTCAGTCTTCCGTCATCCGCAAAAGCCAGCCCGGCGTCAGGCGTCAGTCGTCCGACACAGGCAAGAAGGGCCGAAAAAAGTAAGTCGGCTGTCTACTTGTGAGGAAGGTGGCCAGGCGAAACTATTTGTTCATGTCGCGCTTCGGGCAGCGGCAAAAGCATCGGCAGGGCTTGGACGTGTTCGCCGATGTTTCCATCCTTAAACCAAGCCTCGACCTGGGGAAACAGGTTCATCAACCGGTCTATGACCTCCTTGCTGCATATTTTCGGCGAGCGAAAACCAAAGAATGTCCGCATCGTAAACCAGCTAGCGGACTTCGGTCGTGGGGTCAGGCGGAAAGATTCGGCCCACCTAAATCTCTCAGCTCCGAACTTTGTGAGTTTAGGCAGTCTTGCGTTGCGCGCCCCGACGAACTGCCCTTCTTTGATGAGTTCAGGTGGGTCTCGTCGGAAATTGATGATGAAACTCGGCTTTGAGTGCTTGTCGAACTGGATTTCGATTACGTCAGATGCAGTGTCGCGCCTTCGCACAAACGTGCCAAAAGGGTGAATAGAGCGTGCGTCTGCCTTCGCGGGATTCTTAGCTGGTTCAAAGTCAAGCGACTGCAGGTACGGAATGAAGCGCTTCGACAATTCCTCTCTGAGATACGCTCGATTCGATTTGTCGATGGCCTCTCTCCAATAGATAGCTTAACTTTTTCCGACGTTGTTTTCTGTACTGTAGACTGTGACTGTCGTTAGGGGTTCAGTTAGGTTGGCGGCTGACGAGTGTGTTCGTCTGCGAACCATGCTTTCTTATGGGTACTCGACGAAAATCCCGGGAGATCGCCTTGCAGATGCTTTTCCAGGCGGATATGGGGAAGCAAAACGCCGACCAGGTACGGCGGACGTTCTGGGCCGAGCACGGCGCCACAAGCACCGAGGTGCGCGGGTTTGCCGATGATTTGTTTCGAGTGGCGACGGATCGGGTGAGCGAGATCGACTCGTTGATCGAGAAGCATGCCGAGCATTGGCGCATGGAGCGGATGGCCGCGGTTGACCGGAATCTGCTGCGGGCGGCGGTTGCGGAGTTGCTGGCTTATCCCGAGACGCCGCGCGCCGTTGTGATCAACGAAGCCCTAGAGATTGCGCGCAAATTTTCTTCCCCCGAGTCGGTGCACTTTGTGAATGGTGTGCTCGATAGTGTGGGCAAAGACCTGGGTGGCAGCCAGTAGTAGTTAGTTCTATTCCCTTTCCTGGGTTTTCTTCCCTCCCGTTTCGCCTTTGGGTTAAGAGCTCCGCTCGGGGCTTCGCCTTCGCGAGACAGCCGAGGCGGCTGTCTCTACACGGTTCTTTCCGATTCGGCGACTAGGGCCTGGCTTGCACAACGTTCAGCGTGCACGGACCGGCGAGTGGAGTGAAGGAGCAGAACGGGTTCAGGCCGTTCGGGATGTTGGGGAACGAAATGGGAACCGAGTCGCCGCCACCCAGAGCCGTACTGACTTCATGCAGCATGCCATCACTGCCGGCGATCACGATGGTCCCCGCATCAGTCGACATGTCGGCGGTGAGCGGCCTCGCGTTGTTCTGAAGCTCGATGCCTCCGATCACGGACCCGTTGATGAAGCTGTAGACAATGATGCTCGAACTGCTGGAGGAGACGACATAGAGCTGCGTATCATCAGCGGAGTAGAAGAAGTTCACTGGCTGCAGTGTCCCTTGCCCCAATTCGATCCGCTGGACCGCAGGCTGACTCTGGTAGTCGGTGAAGGTCAATTGCTGCGGACACAATGTCGTTGGATCCACCGGCGGGGATATAACGGAAGTGACGATGTCGAATCCGGTGGAGTCAAGAATGAGTATGTGTATGCCGTCCGGGATCGGATGGCCAAAGGAGTCTCTGCCGTCAATGTGCAGCGCGGGCAGAACTTTCATCAGAAGTGGCGGCCCGGGCAACGCGGTACTTGCGGCGGGCTGGATTGGGGCAACGGCAGGATTGGTGCAATTGGCGAATGCGGTGAGATTGGGGGCACTCCCGGACTCAGCGATATACGTGAAGGCGGCATTCGGCGAGAATGCTATGGCAGTGGCCGGTTGAGCCAGAGCAATCGGACCTTGCAGCGCCTGAAGCGAGGAGTAGACATACATCGAAGTCAGGTTCGATCCCGCGATGATAAAGGTCTTCAACCCGTCAGGTGAAAAGCCAGCGATTTCGGTCAATGGAGGCACCGGACCGGGAATGCTGAGAGCAGTGGGTGAACCCGCGTTGGACACATTGGCGATGTAAACCTGATTCGGAACGTGGACGGTATCAGAAAAGGCCGCAATGTTCCCGTTCAGTGAACTCGCAAGCACATTTCCCGTCAATGTGCCGAGCGGAGTGAAGGGATTAGTTGTGCCGCCGAAATTGTTCGGGGTCACAATCTGTGCGCCGTACTTGCTTCCCATCCAGACTCTTGCCCCTGTCGGATCGAACAGAAATGAATTGGGCGAAACCGGCAGAGGGTTTTCATTGCCTGCCGAGGTTACCGTCGAGACCAAGTACCCCGACGTATTACATGTCGAAGGAGGTTCCTGCGCGCATCCCATGCTCGAAGCGAACACTGTCGGTAAGGACGTAGATCCGGTGACGATGCCAGAGATCGCGCCCATCGAGGAAAGCGGCTGCGGAGGGTTCGGCGCATTGACGAAAACCGAAGACGCGTAAACCGGGACCGGAATGAGTTCCCCACAGTTTGCCAACAGCGGATACAGGGCCTTGAAGAAGTTGGTGCAGGCGGTGATCTTGTTCTGATCGATCACTCCATCGGTTAGGAACGCATTGGGGATAGTGGGGAATCCAACATTACAAGTGGGCGGCGAGCATGAGGCGGTCACGGTGGCGGAACCCGGAGTTGACAGGGACAGAGTGCAAGACTGGGTGCATCCCGTGGCAGGTACCCCGATTGCTCCTGGCTGCGACGAGGTCCAGGTTAGGGGAATCTTGCTGAGGACGATCCCTCCGTCGGTATTGGGCAGGGAACTGATGCTCATGATGTCGGTCACGGTGGCGATCACCGTCTGGGGACCGGACGTCGATCCCTTGGGGACGTTGAATGTCGTTCGGCCGGAGCCCGCGGCGCCAAGTTCGAGCGCGATGTTCTGGATGGGGCAGGTCGCGAAGAAATCGAGGACTGGAGAACCCACGCCCTGCGCGTTGGTCAATTGTGGCTGCTGAAACGAACTGCTGCTCACGCCATTGGCGGAGGCATAGATGTAGGTAATCCCCGGAGTGTTCGCCGTTGCCATAGCCTGATTGGTGGCGAAGCTAAAAGTGTTGTTGGTCAACGGCGTTAACGACACGACGGATGCATTGTTGGCAGACCAGGTGAATGGGCCCACGGAAGCGGTGATATCGGTGCCCTGGCTGTAGGCGTGAGCTTCGACAGTCATCGATTGGGTTTGCGAAAGGCAAGGCTCCTGTACCTGCGTACCGTCTGGAATGACGCCGACTACCGTGATGTTGTCGATCGGCGGATGGACAAAGACATAGGTTGGAACGCTGCTACCACCCAAGGCGCTTGCAGTGACTGTAACGGGTCCCATGGCTCCCGGGGTACAAGTGGTAAAAGCGACATCCCAGTGGCCCGCGCAGGCGACTCCATTCGGAGCCAGATTGAGAACGGCGGTATCGTTCGATGCGAATGTGACAGGAACGGCGAGGTTGGTTCCGGACGCGGTTTGGACGCTGGCCGTGAACGTAAGAGTGCCGCCCAGCACCATGGAAACGGCCGAACCTGGGTTGAGGTTAATGCGCCCTGGGAACAGAGGTGGCCCCGGGTGGGATCGTCCGCCACATCCGGTGATGGTCAAGAACGAAAGAAAGGCAACTGCCAGGCGCAGACTTAGCGAACGAAACCGACCCATGCACTCCTCTTTGTCCATCGCTGATGAGAGCCAGCCATACCCTGCGCCTCAACGACGCAGAGAAACTACTCAAATGAATTGGAAAACCTGTAGTGTAGAGGTTGAGGCCAGAATCAGCAAGCGCCCGAATCCCGCCCCGTCGTAAAAACCGCTCGATATCCCCTCAGTGGGATGCAAAAGAACGAGTTGACGATGTTTCGAACGACTTGCTATAGTAGTTTGGTTCCGCGAGTTCATCCAGGCTTGCTGTATGCTGCGACTTTTTTGTGGCTGTGTGCGCAGAAGGTGGCGGTCGAGCTTTAGAGAAACAGGGTTTCCGGATGCAAGTTAGGTTCGGAAGCATTCCTCGCTGAAACGTGCCTGCGGCGCCCTTCGCCCTTATGCGAGGGGATATGCAGGGCAAGGCTGACGAAACGGAGTGCCCCCGGAGTTTGGCCGGGCGCCACCGTCGGCGGCGTAAGCCTTAAAGGGAATCCAGAATCTCTCGTCAGCGCGCGCGTACGAGTGCTGCGCAATAAGAGACGAGAAGTAATGGCTGGCTGTAGCCGGTCATGCCCACGGATGCGCTTCTGAGAGTGTGGATTTTGAAGCCGCCCGCCGAGTGCGAGTGTGCGGCTGAGGAGTAGCAAGAGTGCCTACGTTTAATCAGTTGGTGGCCCAAGGCCGGAAGCGGCCTCGTTATAAGACAGCGAGCCCTGCGTTGCAGGGGTGTCCGCAGAAACGCGGCGTATGCACGCGCGTATACACGCAGACCCCGAAAAAGCCGAACTCGGCATTGCGGAAGGTGGCGCGTGTGCGGCTCACGAACGGGATCGAAGTCACAACGTACATCCCCGGAGTCGGACACAATCTGCAGGAGCACTCGATTGTGCTGATCCGCGGGGGCCGCGTGAAAGATCTGCCGGGCGTGCGCTATCACGTGATTCGCGGAACGCTCGATGCGGTCGGTGTTGCCAACCGCATGCAGGGACGCTCCAAATACGGAGCCAAGAGACCGAAGAAAGGCTAGTGGCCAGTGGTCAGTGGCCAGCAAAGCTCAAGCTAGAAGCTATGAGCTAGGAGCTAGAAGCTGAATGCCTCGTAAAGGACATATCGCAAAGCGGACGGTGCCGGCCGATGCTGTGTATCAGTCGGACCTGGTGACAAAGTTCATCAACTCGATGATGTGGCAGGGCAAGCGCTCGACGGCCGAGGGCATCTTTTATGAAGCCCTTACGAAGCTGGAGTCGAAGGGCGGCGATGAGGCCCTGAAGCTGTTCAAGAAAGCCGTCGAGAACACAAAGCCGCTGCTCGAAGTGAAGACCCGCCGGGTCGGTGGTGCGAACTATCAGGTGCCGGTCGAGGTGAATGCCGACCGCCGGACGTCGCTGGCCATCCGCTGGATCATTAGCTATGCGCGTGGGCGTGGCGAAAAGGGAATGGTCGACAAGTTGAGCAATGAATTGCTGGACGCAGCCAACAGTCGCGGCGCCGCCATCAAGAAGAAAGAAGACGTCCACCGCATGGCGGAGGCGAACAAGGCGTTCGCGCATTACCGCTGGTAACCAAATTGAGTGATTGAGCGATCGGGCCATTCAGAGATTGAAAATGCAGTCGGTTTGAGATTTTTCAATCGCCAAATCGCTCAATCGGTAAATCAAACTGAAGTTTGAGCCCCAGAAAGAGTAGATAAGAGTCGTGCCAAGAACAGTCCCATTAGAGCGTTGCAGAAACATCGGCATCATGGCCCACATCGATGCCGGGAAAACCACTACGACGGAGCGCATCCTGTTTTATACGGGCCGAACGCACCGCATCGGAGAGGTGCACGAAGGCACTGCGACCATGGATTGGATGGAGCAGGAGCAGGAGCGCGGTATCACCATCACCTCCGCGGCGACCACCTGTACCTGGCGCGATATCCGCATCAACATCATAGATACGCCCGGCCACGTGGATTTCACGGCTGAAGTGGAGCGATCCCTGCGTGTACTTGACGGAGCAGTCGCGGTATTCGACGCGGTTCACGGCGTGCAGCCGCAGTCGGAAAAGGTGTGGCGCCAGGCCGATAAATACGGCGTCCCGCGTATTTGCTTTATTAACAAGATCGACAAGATGGGTGCCGATTTCGAGCATGCCGTCGACACCATCCGCAAGCGCCTCAGTGCCAAGCCCGTCGCGATTCAATTCCCCATCGGCCAGGAAGATAAGTTTAAAGGCGTCGTCGATCTGATCAACATGAAGTCGATCGTCTGGCAAGACGACACCATTGGGGCCGAATATCTCACCGAAGAAATTCCCGCCGAACTGAAGAAAAAAGCCGAAGCCTTCCACGCACAGCTGGTTGAGACGATCGCTGAAAACGACGACGAGATTCTGCACAAGTTCCTCGAAGGCGAAGATATTTCTGCGGACGAACTGCGGAAGTCGCTGCGCAAGTCAACGATTGAACTGAAAGTATTCCCGGTTGTCGTGGGTACGGCCTTCAAGAACAAGGGCGTGCAGCCGCTGCTGGATGCTGTCGTGGATTATCTGCCTTCGCCGCTCGATGTGGGCGAGACGCATGGCAAGAATCCTAACAATGGCCAGGAAGTGACGCGCAAGCCTGACGACAAGGAGCCGTTCTCGGCATTGGCGTTCAAGATCATGGCTGATCCGTTTGTCGGCCAGTTGACGTTTATTCGCGTTTATTCCGGACAGCTCAAGACCGGCGATTCCGTACTGAACGTGCGTACGGGAAAGCACGAGCGCATTGGACGCCTGCTGAAGATGCACGCCAACAAGCGCGAAGAGATCCACGAGATTCTGGCCGGCGATATTTGCGCCGCGGTTGGACTGAAGAATGTTTCGACCGGCGACACGATCTGTAGCGAAGCGCATCCTATCGCGCTCGAGTCGATCGAGTTTGCCGCTCCTGTAATTTCGGTTGCGGTCGAGCCCAAGACAAAAGCCGACCAGGAAAAGATGGGCATGGCGCTCGGACGCCTGGCCCAGGAAGATCCTACCTTCAAGGTTCACACCGATCCCGACAGCGGACAGACCATCATCAGCGGCATGGGCGAGTTGCACCTGGAAATCATCGTCGACCGCATGATGCGCGAGTACAAGGTCGAGGCCAACGTTGGCAAGCCGCAGGTGGCGTATCGCGAGACCATTCGCAAGCATGCCGAGGCGGAAGGCAAGTACATCCGGCAGACGGGCGGTCGCGGACAGTACGGCCACGCGAAGATTTATCTCGATCCCCAACCACCGGGGACTGGATACGAATTCGTCAACGATATTGTGGGCGGTTCGGTGCCGAAAGAATTCATCAAGCCGATCGACCAAGGCATTCAAGAAGCGCTGGAAGGCGGCGTGTTGGCCGGCTATCCCATGGTCGATGTGAAAGCGACGCTCTTCGACGGCAGCTATCACGATGTCGATTCCAACGAAATGGCGTTCAAGATCGCCGGATCGATGGCTTTCAAAGAAGCGGCCCGCAAGGCCTCTCCGGTGCTGCTCGAGCCGGTGATGGCCGTCGAAGTAGTCACGCCGGAAGATTATGCCGGAACGATCATGGGCGATTTGAGCTCGCGGCGCGGCCGCATCGAAGGCATGGAGCATCGTGCGGGATCACAGGTGATCAAGGCGATTGTTCCGCTGGCGGAAATGTTCGGATACGCGACCCACATGCGTTCGTCAACGCAGGGCCGCGCGGAATACTCGATGCACTTTGCGCGCTATGAGGAGGCTCCGCGGTCCGTCGCCGAGGAGATTATCGCCAAGGTGCAAGGAACAGCGAAGTAGATTTGAAAGGGCGCGGCTTCAGCCGCGCCGACCAGGCAATCATCAGACTGGGGCTTGAGCCCCTGAGGAACGGAAATGGCGAAAGAGAAATTTGAACGGAATAAGCCGCACTGCAACGTGGGGACGATTGGCCACATCGATCACGGCAAGACGACGCTGACGGCGGCGATTACCAAGGTTCTGTCGAAGCACAATCCGAACA
>Ga0210408_10000485_pt1 | contig 50590 bp, 34 predicted proteins | sample IncBWH4MmetaG_FD_155471 | JGI IMG/M metagenome (GOLD analysis project Ga0210408, IMG submission 155471) | Forest soil microbial communities from Barre Woods Harvard Forest LTER site, Petersham, Massachusetts, United States - Inc-BW-H-4-M | ecosystem: Environmental > Terrestrial > Soil >...
GACCGAAATCGCCCGCCAGGTCAAACGCCGCGGGGGCTCGGAAGACGAAATTCTGGCCGATTTCGACCGCTGGCGGAAGGGCCATGGTGCGGCTCGCGGCCGACGCTAACGTCCTGCTGGCTGCCGTTCTTGGTGGCCGCGCCCGTCTGGTTCTACAGCATCCCAAGATTCGGGAAGTGCTCTCTGCAGAAGCAACTTTAGCTGAAGTCCAGGAATATGCCTTAATCCTAGCCCGGAAGAAACGCCTGTCCATCGACCTCGTCCTACTCGCGGTGGCCAGCTTCCCAGTCACAATCGTCCGCCGTGAAACTTACGCCAACAGCATCTCTGAGGCAAAACGCCGGATCGGACGCCGCGATCCCGACGATGTAGAAATCCTGGCTCTCGCCCTTCATTTTCAAATTCCATTGTGGTCGAATGACAAGGACTTTGAAGACGCAACAGCTGAGTGGTATACGACCGAGGATTTGCTGAGGAAGCTCGGGATGCTGGGGAAGAGGTAGGCACATCGCTGCCGAGCTTCGCTCGGCCGGCCGAACAGACGTAGCGCAAGGTCCCTCGACTCCAAAGACCGTTCGTTTCACGAAGGATCTGTTCCGCTCGGGATGACAATGCGACAGCAAGGCGGATGAGAACGGAGTCAGCCAGCAACTAACATCCGGCCCTACTCCCACTCAATGGTGCCGGGCGGCTTCGAAGTTACGTCGTAGACCACGCGGTTGACGCCTTTCACTTCATTCACGATCCGGCTGGAAATCGTTTTCAGCACCTCATGTGGTAGCGGCACCCAGTCGGCGGTCATGCCATCTTCGGAATACACGGCGCGAATCGCGCAGGTGTAGGCGTAAGTGCGCTGGTCGCCCATCACGCCCACCGACATTACCGGCAACAGAACGGCGAACGACTGCCAGATTTTGGTGTAAAGACCGGCGCGCTTGATCTCGGTCACCACGATGTCGTCGCATTCGCGGAGAATGGCCAGCCGTTCTGGCGTGACTTCGCCCACGATGCGCACGGCCAAACCCGGTCCGGGAAAGGGCTGGCGTTGCAGGATTTCTTCCGGCATGCCCAGATCGCGGCCAATTTTACGGACTTCGTCTTTGAAGAGCTCTTTCAGCGGCTCGATTAACTTGAGCTTCATTTTTTCGGGAAGCCCGCCGACATTGTGGTGTGATTTGATGACCTGCGAAGGCCCGCGCACGGAACGAGACTCGATGACGTCGGGATAGAGCGTGCCCTGGACCAGCCAGTCGACACTTCCCTGCTCTTTCTCGACGCGATGCGCTTCTTGATCGAACACAGCGATGAACTCGTTGCCGATGATTTTGCGTTTGGTCTCGGGATCGGTCACGCCCTTTAGCTTGTCGAGAAATCGATCTCTAGCGTCTACTGCGATCACGCGCAGGCCCAGCTTGTCACGAAGGTTCTGCTGCACTTTTTCGAACTCATTCTTGCGAAGCACTCCGTTATTCACGAACACGGAGGTCAGCCGGGAGTTGCCTTTTTCGTCGCGCAGAGCGCGGTCTACCAGCGTGGCTGCAACGGCCGAGTCGACGCCTCCGGAGAGGGCGCAGAGGGCGCGACCATTGCCGACGGTCTGGCGTACGCTCGTGATGGTAGCGTCGATGAAGTGCCGAGGAGTCCACGTAGGTTTCGCGCCGCAGATGACCAGGGCAAAGTTGCGCAGAATCGCCGTGCCGGATTGAGTGTGATGCACCTCGGGGTGGAACTGCACAGCCCACATCTTTTGTTCCGGAGCCTCAATGGCGGCCACTGCATTCGGCGAACTAGCCACCAGGTGGAACCCGGGTGGAAGCTCGACGGCTTCGTCGCCGTGGGACATCCAAACTGAAAGCTTCTGCGGCAAGCCGCTAAATAAACACGAACTACGCCTCACCTCAACGTCGGCATGGCCATATTCGCGCTTGTCGGCGGCGCGAACTTTGCCTCCGAGCGCGTGCACCATGTATTGCAACCCATAGCAGATGCCGAGCACGGGCAGGCCGAGGCTGAAGACCCGCTGATCCGCTACGGGAGCATCGTGGTCGTAAACTGAAGAAGGACCACCCGACAAAATGATGCCGACAGGAGAGTAACTGCGGATTTCTTCCAAGCTGGCGTTGCAGGGCAAGACCACTGAGAAGACGTTCTGTTCGCGGATGCGACGCGCGATGAGCTGCGAATACTGCGCGCCAAAGTCGAGGACAACGATGGATTGGGTTTCCACGGATGAGTTTCGCAGATTGATGGGAGAGTGTAAAGGGGCGTTATCGCAATTTGATTCCTAGGGCGGTGACGATACTCGTCAGATCCCCTTCGACTTCGCTCAGGGCAGGCTCTCGCTCCGCCTGAAAAAGGCAACGCTCGGGATGACGCAGATATGGGTGGCAGTACACTTTGATTCCTGGCGGCGGTAGCGATGCCCGCAAGATCTCGTCGACTTCGCTCAGGGCAGGCTCTCGCTCCGCCTGAAGAACGGCTGCGCTCGGGATGACGCCGATTCAGCCTTCCTGCGGCCGTAGCACGATAGTGCCCTTTCTAGGGTGCGAGCCCTTCCGGTAAACTCATAGTACGGGCGGGGCATGGGCGCGTCAGCCTACTGCTGCCGCCATCCTCAACTTGGACCCCGAGTTTCGGAGTAACCGGGCGGTCCACAAGATAGCGCCAGATCAGGAGCCAATTGCGGCACCTGTCATTTGTCACAAATAAGACTCCAGGCAAGCGATAATCAGAAATGCAGCAGCATACTGTAAAGTGGTTTGACGCTGACGAAGCCTTGAGGTCGGGACGTAAAGTTCGGCCCAATCTCAAGCCCGCGCCCCAGCTCAAACTGCTTTTCGAAGTGGAACCAGCCCACCGCGTCTTCCTGGGCAATCTCGCCGACACGTTCTTGTGGCAATCGCCGCTTCCGGCGATTCCCGCACCAAGACTGGGGCGTTTCTGGAGCGACGTATTTGTCAGCTCTCGTATGCCGTGGTCGTCGTTCCTGGAATCAATGCTGTGGCACAGTCTGGTGATTGCGGCGATATGCCTGGCCCCAAGCTGGATGCCGAAAGAACGGGTCCGGCAGCGGAGCGCCTTTCGGAATTCGTCGCCAATCTACTACAGGCCATCGAAGTCTTTTTCGGCGGCAAGGAGCAGTCCGCCGCGCACTCATAGGCGGGCAAAAACACAAAGTCCGGCAGCAGATCAGAAGGCAATGGCAGTGCCGAGGGAGCACCATGGCATCGTAACGCCGCCCGACCTCAAGCAGGTTTTGGCAGCGGCGCGACCGAATCCGGCAACGTCGAATCTGGGAGCGCCAAATCCGACCCTGCCTGCGGTGCCCCTGTCTGCCACTGAACGCTCGCGACTCACAGTACCAGCGGGACCGACTGCGGTGGTCGCGCCTGCGCCGGGTGTCAATCAAGTGATGTCAGGTCGAGCTGGGCTGCCGCAAGCTGCTGCGGTTGGGCCGCCACCAAGCGTCAATCAAATGTCCGGGAGGCAAGGGACGGCAGGAAGGAGTGGGCTACCACCGGCTTCGGTGGTTCGCCCGCCACCTGACGTTTCGGCGGTTTCCGGGCGACGTGGAATAGCGGGGCTCGGAACGAGTGCCACGGCGGGCGCGGGCGTAATCGCGCCGCCTCCTAACGTGCCAACCGGAATGCGCCGAGGCGGAGACGTCAACATCGGCCACTCTGCGGTGGTCGGACCTGCACCCCGGTTGCCCATGCATGAGCAGTCGGCCGGTTCAGGACTGACATATACGATGCTGGGCAACGACAGCGGTGGTGGTTCGCAAGTAGTGCCCCCACCACCATCAGTTGACGGAACTGGGATTCCTCATGGACATGGACATGCCAACTCACTGTCGAGTGCTGGCGCGAAGGTTGTCCCGCCGGCACCGACGGTTGAGAGTGCGGGGATCTCTTCAGGGCGTGGATTTGCGAGTTCGTTGTCCGGCAGTGGTTCAAAAGTCGTCCCACCCGTTCCCTCACTTGACGGCACCGGCTTTGGTGGGCGTGGAAGTGAGAACTCGCTGTCCAATGGAGGTTTGAAAGTGGTGCGTCCGGCTCCGTCGGTTGAGAGTGCGGGAATCCCTAACGGACGCGGACGTGGAAGCTCGCTGTCTGACGGGGGTTCGCAAGTGGTGCCGCCGCCTCCTTCGGTTGACGGTGCAGGCGGCTCCGGAGGAACGGGACGTGGGAATTCGTTGTATGGCGGGTCACGGGTAGTTCCGCCTCCGCCCATAGTTGATGGCGTCGGAAACGGGACGGGAGGCGGACGCGCAGGCTTGATGGCTAGCGCGGGATCCCAAGCGGCGCTGCCTCCGCAACTCTTGCCCGGTGAGGAGGCAGGTTACGGTTACGCTGGGTCTGCAGACCATCCCGCGGCGCCGAGCCCTGATCCGCGGGCTGGAATGTCACCATCGGCTGTCACCGACCAGGCTGTGGCCCAGGAGATGCCGTTGCGATTGATCGGATTAGCGCTGGCCTTGCCAAGGTCGTCGTATTTCTCCAACTATGAGGTTTTCCTCGCGGAAATACGGCAGGGCAAGGAAGCAACCCAACTGGTAAAGCTGGTTTACATTTATCTTCCTTATCAGCGCAGGCTGTCGGAGTACGTGCAAAGCAATGCGCGAGTGTATAAGCTTCGCGTCAGGAGGGATGCGACCTGCGACGAAAGCATACTGCAGATGAGCCAGCCTGAACCCGATCCACCGGGTGAGGACCCGTCGTCATCTGATCCGCCAACTGTTCCCCCGCCCGCTCCCGCAGCCGTGCCTCCGGAACTGAGTTCCTTCGACCAAAAAACCGTGCTGCCCTGCTATCGCACCACCGCGGATGACTATAGGAACGCACTGCAGCGGACGCGCTGACTTCCGCTCCCTATCAGGAGGATCCAATTCGTCTCCCTTATGGCCTCTATTGTTTACATTGGCTCGTCGGGTCCAGTTCGAGTCCGGTTCCCGGAAACGTTTCTCGGTTCCTCCAAAAGTCAGTTGGTGCAAACGCTGATAGCGTCAACCATCGAAGTGGAGGTTAGGGACTTGCCCAAGCAGGCAAAGCGCCCCGCCTGAGTGGCGCGACTCTGTGCCAGTGCCAGCTACTGCAACTTCGCGTACTCGGCTTTGGCTTCCTTGAGGATGGGGATGTCGGGGTCGGCGTCTTTCCAGAGAGCAAAGAAATCCTGATAGGCAGTGCGGCTCTTGGCATTGTCGCCTGAGATTGCATAAGCACGGCCGAGACCGAGATGGGCCAGAGCACCCAGAGGAGAATTGACCACGATACCGCGGTGGTCAAGAAGTTTCTGAAATTCAGTCGCAGCGGCGCTGCCGTTGTGCTCATGCAGATCCGCTAGGCCGCGCATGTAGACAGGGTACAAAGGCCCGATACCCGGGGGCGGTTCGCCCAATTCGTAGGGAGCGGCGGCCTCCAGAAACAAAAGAGCCTGGGCTGAATTTCCGCCGTGGAGTTCAATGGCTGCCTTGAGGGTTGGCAGCCAGTAGAGTTTGAGAACCGTATTCGAGGGATTGCTTTTCTCTAACTGCTCGATCATCGCCTTCGCCCGCGCAACATCGCCCACCCGCGCCAGCACCAGAGCTGACAGAACCTCCACATCGCGGCCGGGGGCGAGGGCCAGAGCAGCGCCGACATCCTGCTTCGCTGCTGCTACATTGCCGAACTCCCCTTCACGCACTGCCGCATTTACCTGCCACAGTGCAGCCGTCTCCTTGGAGTCAGCACGGACCGCCGAGTCCACCGCACGTCGCGAGTAATCTCGCGCCTTCGTCAGCCGGCCGTAATACCCTTCGGTATCGGACTGGACTGAGAGCAACAGGTCTTCGGCTCCGGGCTTTCCCGCTCCCCAAGCCAACTGCTGCGCCATCTGCGCGGTGTCGCCGCGAAGGAAAGCGAGGCCGTACATAGTTACACGCAGGTTTCCGCCATCCAGTTTCCGCGCCAACGCCTGCTCAATCATGGCCTTTGTATCATCCGGCCGGTTGAGCGCAAGGAAAATACTTCCGAGGTTTTGGTAGCCTATGACGCTGTTGGGTTCAAGACGCTGCCCCTCCTGGGTTTCGGCTAGGGCTTTTTCGTACTGCCCCAGGGCGACGAAGTTACTGCCCAAGTTGCCGTGTGGAATATTGTCACGGGGGTAGCTCTGAATCCACAGCTGATAGGTCTGGGCTTCTTTCTCCAATTCCCCTGTGACAAAAGCGTAGTAGTAGGCCGCGATGCGGAGTCGCTCCTTCTCGCTCACCCGCTCTCTCATTTCATATGCCTTCTTCAAGCTCTCCGCAGACAGACTGGGTTGGCTCAGGTTTGCGTAGATTACTCCCAAGACCGCGTAGGCCACGGCGAAATTGGGGTCCAGTTCGATGGCCCGCCTGAGAAAGGGAATAGCTTCGGCGTCCCCCTTCTGACCCTGGGTGGTTACGCCCATGCTGAAGGTCTTGAGCGCCTCCAGTGACGACGTCGTCGCCTCAATCGGAACGTTGAACTTCTGTACCGAGGCAAGCGATTCACCCAGCTTGGCTCGTAGTGCCGAAGCCGCATTGCCCAAGGCTTTCACTACGTCTTCTTTGCTCGACGCCTCAGCTTGCTCCTTGGACAGCGTGTCTCCCGTACTGCAAGCGACCGCCTCCAGACCGATCACATATTGACTACCAAGGCTAGAAACTGAACCGGTCAAAATGGCCTTGCTTCCCGTGCGCACGCAGAGTTCCTTGGCTACGTCCTGCGTGATGTGGTCACTCGGCGAACGGCCCATCAGGCGCAGCGTCTCCCCTACTTTCCGGTCGGACAGAATATTTAGAAAAGGGGACTGTTCCAGATCGACAGCCAGGGCCTGCTTGAGAGTGCCGTCGAAGACCGGGTCGCCGGTGGAGTTGGTGAAATCGGCGAGAACAACGGTGTCTTTCTCCGTAAGACGTGTAGCGTTCGTCGCTGGTGTCCCAGAGCGCGAGCGCCAGTAGAGACCACCTGCGATCAGGGCCACGACGACGACCACCGCAACCGGAACAAGGATCTTCCAGAGCTTGCCGCCGGTGGCTGCGGGAACCTGAACAGCCTGCACCGAGCTCGACGACTGCAATGAAGCCAGCGCAGGCTTTGAGCTGGGCCCTGGCGACGACAACTGTACGGCTGAAGAGCCGGCTTCCTGAGCGACCGCCACTGACCCCGAACTAACTGGCACGCCGTGCCGCGATTCCGTTTCCCGTTTCAGCCGCCTTAGGTCGGCCCGCATCTCTGATGCAACCTGATAGCGTAATTCGCGATCCTTCTCCAACGCCTTGTTGATGATGTCTTCCAGCTTGGGCGGAAGGTCAGGGTTTAAACGGATGGCGGGAACTGGATCGCGATCGAGAATTTCATGGAAGATGACTCCCGAGCTTTCCCCGCGGAACGGCAAGTCGCCATCTCGTAGAGCACCGCTCCGAATGAAAACAGGTCGGTTCGGGCGTCCAACTCCTTGGCCCGCACCTGCTCGGGCGACATATAAGCTACCGTTCCCACCGCCGTGCCTGGACTGGTCAGGTGTGGCCCCGCTGCGTGGGTTTCGGTAGCGTCGGATGCCGGCTTCGCCCCGGCTGCGGTCACCTTCGCCAGCCCAAAGTCCAGAACCTTGGCGTGGCCGCGCTCGGTCACGAAGATATTGGCGGGCTTAATGTCGCGGTGGACGATGCCTTTGGCGTGCGCCGCATCGAGCGCATCAGCAATCTCGATTCCGAGTGAGAGCAGCGTGTCCAACTCCATCGGGCGGTTGCCGATCATGTGCTTTAGAGTCTGGCCGTCCAGGAACTCCATGGCGATGAATGCCTGACCATCCTGCTCGCCGATGTCGTAAATTGTGCAGATATTGGGGTGGTTCAGGGCGGACGCTGCTTTAGCCTCGCGCCGGAAACGCTCCAGAGCCTGGCGGTCTTGAGCTACGTCTTCGGGCAAGAACTTGAGAGCGACGAAGCGGTCCAGGCGCGTGTCTTCGGCCTTGTACACGACACCCATCCCGCCGCCACCGAGCTTCTCGACGATGCGGTAGTGAGAGACGGCTTGGCCAATCATTAGGTCGCCGCATCTTAGGTGGGATGCGAGGGGAAGTCAATGAGAAGCCGTAGAGTTGACGGTATCTCAAGAGGGTTGCTGGCGAAAAATCGCGTCTCCACAAGTTGACCATTGGTCAATACGCGCTAACGCCTGGTCTATAAAAGGGAATGTCAAGGAAAATAGTTCTCCCTCGACCGGAGGTGGGGAAGATTTCCTTGGCTTCCAGCCCCTGTCACCATAGAAGGCGCTGGTCTGGTGTCGTGCCCCTGGGATTGGGTTTAGGTTGTTCCGTCTCAGCAACTGCATCTTCATCTGGTGGCGACGACGCCGATCGGTCTGGGAAGCTTGGCAAGCGCAGCGGTTGCCGATTGGCAACACATGGATCTATCTGAGGCTCGTGGCCTAGTGCTTTTTTGGGTTGTCCGAGAGGGTATAGGGATTACACAGAAGCTAAGTGCCAGTGGCACTGCGCGCCTACAGGCGTTAAGGATACTCACTCTCGAACCCGAGCGTCTCAAGAACCAACTGGCCACCACCAGAAGAAGATCACCGGAGATGGAGGGCTCTTCACCCAAGACGCTCAAGCGGCTTGCGATTTCAGTTTCTCAACGTCGAAGTTTTCTCCCTTCTTCCATAAAGTGAGCGTAATGGCTGCAATCTTGCGAGCCAACGTGAGACGTACCATGGTTGGCTTGATGCCTTTGGCCAGTGATCGCTGGTAGAAATCCTGAAACGGTCCGGGCTGGAAACTGGCCCTGGTGGCGGCAGCTTTGAACAGACCTTTCAGATCGTGATTGTGGTCCTTGTTCAGACCGCGAATGGAGATCTGCTTTTTAGAACGTCGCAGTTGTCCGTTTACAAACCGATATTCTCCGCTGGTGCGGGTTTCCAGGGCCAGTCCGCTGTAGGCCCACAGCTGGCGCTTGCTGCGAAAACGGTGTGGAGTCTGGATCAGCGCCACCGCCAGGGCGGAGCGAATCGGCCCGAGTGAGGGGATCTGTCGTAGCTTGGCGGTGATGCAATGTTTTCGACTCTCCGCTAACAGTTCTCGCCGCGCTTGCTGGCGCAAGTGCTGCAGCATGTCCAGTTGCTGATAGAGTTGCTCGGCTCGCCGGCGGACACCGGCCTCCTTGATTTTGCTCAGCCACTCGTCTCGATGACGAGTGTAGTAGACATCCCGTCCGGCACAGGGAATCGCCCAGCTCCGATACAGAGCTTTCAACCGGTTCATCACCCGGGTCAGATCTTTGACGATGGTGAGGTAACTGCGGGCCAACTCGCGCAGCGTGCGCACCCCGGTCTCGCCATGGTAAACCGGCTTCAGATCATCGAGGCGCAGCCGATCGGCCAGTTTGCGGGCATCGATCTTGTCGCTTTTGTTGCCCTGTTTGAGCAGAGCATTTTTTCGCGGATTGCACACCACCAACTTGGCCACATGCGGCTTCAGCAAATCGTATAACCAAGCCGCCCAGGTTCCCTCTTCGAAGGTCACTGACAAAGTCCCGCGCAGTCCCGCAAAGAACTCGAGAATGGTCGCTGCTTTCGTCTCCAGGATGGATTCCATTACTAATTTGCCTTTGGAATCCAGAACCGCCACCGAGATCGTTGCTTGATGGACGTCGAGACCAATATACTTTTCACTGTTCATTGAGGGTGCTCCTTTCGTAGGTGATGATGTCAACGATCACAACCTACTCCAAAAGGGGCGCCCTTTTATAATGCGATTAAAAGAGTTGCTTCCAAGTACCCGTCAGTTCCAATCCGCTGATAGAATTGGCAGCGATTTTGCGGAGATCGCCATGAGAAATATCTCGCGCACGGTCGCCCTGTTGCTCGTCTGTTACCCGCTCTTGTTGTTGGCGCAGAATCCAGCCGGCCAACTGCCCACCGATCAGAATTCTATCCTGAATCTCTACGACGCCTTCGGCTACCAGAAGCGAGGCACGACTCTCGACTGGGGTTTCTCGGCGCTTGTCCGGTACAACGGCAAAACCATTCTTTTTGATACCGGCAATAGCGCCGATGGCTTCGCGCACAATGTCAAGGCGCTGGGTGTGGATCTGAAGCAAGTGGATATCGCTGTGCTGTCGCACCGTCATTATGACCACATCTCGGGCTTCGACTACATGCTAAAAGTCAAGCCCGCAGTCAAGGCTTATTTGCCCGCTGATGAAGCGCTAGGCGCGCCATTCCGCTACACATTTTCAAAGGACACGAAGGAGTCTCTGGCAGGACTGCCACCCGAACAGTTGTATTTCGGCGGCGGCGTCAATTCCATCGACTACAAGCCCGGCGAGCGTTTTCACGGTGCCAACCAGGAGTTTGTGCCGGCCAGCCGGGAGATCGCTCCCGGCGTCTACCTCATCGTCACCCGCTCGGTCATGATGGGAGACTTCAGCGTCTACCCGCCGAACGAACCCGGACATCCCGACCTAGCGGGCTTCCCGGAACTGTCGCTGGCGCTGAAGACCGAAAAAGGCGTGGTTCTGATCACGGGCTGCTCGCACAGCAAAGTCGAAGAGATTATCCGTGCGACCAAGCAGTATCTTGGTAGCCCCATCGAACTAGTCGAAGGCGGATTTCACATGTTTCCCTACGATGCCGCCTACATCTCGAACATTGCCCACCTGATGAAAGATGATCTCGGCGTGCGGCGAGTGGCTCCGGCTCACTGCACCGGTAATCTGGCTTTCAAGATTTTCCGTGATGTCTATGGAGAGAACTACAACTACGCGGGCGTGGAATCCGAGGTGATGTTCCCGCACTGAGGTTGCGTCTTTCGAAGCGGCCATTGTCATTCATTACTCCAGCGGACGCATCGATCCCTGGCAAGTGGTTCGCAATCCGGCAGTCATCCCAGCGGATTGTTGTTGTAACATCGAGATTACACCAGTTGAGGAGCCCGACTCGACTTCTTGGGTGAAGAAACTACGAAAAAACCAGGGGGGCAGCCAGGGGTCACACATAGTTGCTAGAGGGATGAAGTCGGGGTCAAAAGATGGCTTCGGGCAGTCAACTGCTCGCGATTGGCAGGTCACTGAGAATGAGTTCATCGGGATCAACGCCGGCTCCGGGCTGGATGAGCGCGGAATATTGACTGCGATCATGCGGAGAGGGCGGGGTGGGTGGCAATGGCGCAGGTACATCAGGTTGCTGAACAATCGCCAGGTATGCGGCCAAGCGTCCTACGTAGAGAAAATCAACCGCGGCGAAGTACAACAGCGCAACCAGCAGGACACCACCAAACACCGCACTCCCGGGGAGCACTTCGGCGAAGCCCAAGGGAAATGCAACTGCGGAAGTGGCGATGAAGAAAACCACCAGGTGAGCCAGGCCGAACCACCAGCTTGCCGCTACGATGGGTCCGAAACGAGTCCGGCAGAGATGCACCGCAGAGGCGACGGCGTTAAAGGTATCCTGCCCATCTCCCACTGCAAAGACGGCGGCCAACGAGAGAAACCAGTTCAGCACCAGCCAAGCCAGTCCGACAAAAGTAACCAGGGCGAACACGATCACCACGGCATCTCCGGGCGATGAGTCGCTATTCCGGGATGCAACTCGGGCGAGAAGAATCGCCCCGAGACAGCCGAGGGCGGCTGCGATGGTGGCCGACAGTCGAACAAAGTGCAGTCCGATTAGCGCACCGGGGCGCGACGTTCGATCTGCTTTCAACCCAAGGCGTACGCTCAGCGCGCCGTCTCCCCGGAAGTATTCCAGAAGAGCGTTGAGGGTGGCGGCACGTCCGAGCGAAGCAATCGCTATCCACGCGAGCGCCAAGGCGAGTGCGAGCACAAGAATCGCCAACATTGCGCGCAGCGCGCTGCCGCGGAGAATCTGGTCGACTGCCCGCGCGATCAGAACTGGCTGCCGGGTGCGCAGCAGTAATAGCTCACCCGAAGTTACGGGCAAGGTGTCCAGATATTCAACCGCGGAAAACGCGAATAACAGAGCGGCGGCCCCGGCAAAGCTCCAACGCCATGCCATCTCCGCCAATCCGAGCGCGGGTTGGCGGAAGATGGTTCGGAAACCTTCGAGGGTAGGTGAGCGCAGCCTCACGTACGCTTAAGGATAACGCAGACGGCGGTCACCAGGATCCAAAGGGAACGATCGTGGGGCCCACCGGGACACAGGAGAACGGAAATTTATGTTTGTGGCCGGCGTGGTACCAGACCACGACATCCGCGCCGTCCACATTTTCTCCGTTCAGAAATTGATCGATGTGAATGGCGTCACCCAGCGGGCCAGAAGTTGCGCCGCCGTCATCCTCCTCGTTGGAATGGTAGTTAAGCACCCAGCGATCCGCGTCGCCAAAGGTGTCGGCGACACCGTCAGCAGGGTTGTCCACGATGACGTAGCCGCGCCCAGTCGACTTGTTGCGTACGCGCCAGAGGCCGGTGTTCGAGAACCGACTAGAGCGTTTGTCAGAGGTCTCGGTTGTGATCGGGGTCCAGCAGCATGGGTCGGTAATGAGGTGCGGCCCTTTATCAACTACATCATCAGTGAATGTATCGATGTCGAAATCCAACCGCCAATAAACGTTGTGAGTGTGAATGTGGTAAATACACGCGCTGTTGAACGCCGTAAATGCGAAGCGAGGCGAGAAGCTTCCGTCGGGATAAAAGATCCACTTCTGGATGTAGCGGTACCATCCGGCGGCCATTTGAGTGGTTAAAGTAAGGCTGTCTTTGCCCTTCTGAATGGCTACTCCGCTGAAGGAACCTCCGTCAGTTCCGGGGTGGTTGCAGGTCGTTACGGGTGCGGTTGTCGGTTCGGCGACCCCGGGCGAAATGACGTTGTTGGCTTGAAATGGCCAGAGCTCCGAGGCCCAGTCGCGATAGGAAAAGTAGGGTCCACCACAACCGCCCTGGTCATAAAGTACATTTAAGACCGGAATGTTCGCCTTGTGGAGCACTTCCTGACCCTTGTATTGAACATCGTGAAGCTCAAGTCCAGAACCGTCCGGGCCGGAACTCAAATCGGGGGGCACCCAGCACATGCTCCAGACGGGATTGACGTCGGGCCAGGATAGGGGGTTGCAGGTTTGTGCCATGACCGATCCGCCCAATGAAAACACAATCAGCAGCAGAACCAGCAAAGCGAAGTGGGATCCTCGCATCTCTTCTCGTTTATTCTTTCGGCACGGAAGACACAATCTTCCTGGCGGTAAGGTCCACCGTGACGATGCGCACAAAGTTTTGGCGATCGGGGGAAAGCATCAACACTTGCACAAAGCGGTCGCGTTCAGAAATTCCGGGAGGACCGTCCACGGCAAACCCTCCTTCCAGCACATCTCCGGCGGTAAGCAACTTGGCATGCGCCACATCGGCGCGTATCAGGCTGTAGACTTCTTTTCTTTCCTCCACCGACGGCTGAGGACGCCCGGGCAGCAGTTCACGGCTTACCACACGCTTCGCGATAGGCTCATATAGAACACGGTAGGCTCGACCCTCACCATAACTGAATATGATGATCGTTACCGCATCCGCCCCGGCAGCGGGCGCTCCTTTTTTAGGGGGAGCATAGGAAGTAACGGAAATCGTGCGAAGCGGCCCTTGCGCCGCCAGTGGCTTGAGGTCCGGATTCTCGATCACTTCGCGCGCGATACGATCCCGCTCCCGCTCCTGCTGCTGCAATGGAGGATGGGACGTCGCCGCTGTCTGAGCGAAGGCGCCAATCGCAAAAAACAACAAACCCGCGATGACTAGAAACCGCTGCCACCGAAGCGGAAGAGTAAACCGGGTATGGCCAGGCACTTGCATTGCACACCTCCCAAATTCAAACCGGTAGCTGACGCGAGGGAAAGGGATCCGGTCGGTAATCTTATCAGCGGCCGAAATCGTGGGTAAGTATTAGTCCAGTTACTAAGTGACTTCGATCAATCTGCCGTCCAGTCCCCTCTTGCCGCTCTCAGCGCCCATTCGAAGATTGAGCTGATCGGCCGCACCGCCAAGGAATTCTTATCTGTTTTGGAGAGTGCAAAGGGTAACCAAAGTAAGTGGGGGCATCTTTATAGCTCAAGGCCACGTCAGCCCAGCCGATCAGACCTGAAGAGGGCTGAGTGGCTCACTTAGCACCAGGCCGAGGTTCGCATCTTGAAAAAAAAACGGTGCTTCTGGTTGAGGACAGCAAAGTCCAGAAACTGGCAAACGAAAGAATTTTGCACAAGGGCGGATACCTTGTGATTAATGCCGGGCAACGGCGAGGAAGCGGTGCGCGTCGCACGGGAAAAGGTCCCTGATCTGATTCTGCTGGATATGTTGCTGCCCAAGTTGAGTGGTCCGGAGGTGCTTCAAGCATTGAAACAAGATCCCGCCACGGCACGGATTCCGGTCATCGTGCTAAGCAGTCTTCCCCAGTGCAATGAAGCCAAGCTGGCGCAAGAAGGGGCTGCGAACTACTTCGAGAAATCGCGGTTGTTTGATAACGCCGCGGGCGAGGCATCGTTTCTGGACATGATTTCGAAAGTCCTCTGCAAGTCAAGCGAGGGCAAAGCATTGGCGGCCGGAACCTAGATTGGGGAATTGACCGACAGAGAAAGAAAGGCAACGCTTATGTTTGGCCAAGAAGCAAGGACCTCATCCTTGAGAAAAATCAGGTCGGGATGACAGCCACCAACGATGGTGTTCGGTGCCTAACGAAGCTTGCGCGTTTGTGTTTCGTTTCTGTCCTCGTCGTGGTGACTGCGTGCGCCGAGAGTTCGAGTGACACGCAGTTGATTGGGGTGGGTGGAACCTTTCCTTTGCCCGTCTATACCGTGTGGTTTGAACATTATGAGATGGTTCATCCCGGCTGCCGGTTCCGCTACTTGCCCTCGGGCTCAGGCGTAGGTGTAGATCAGTAAGCTCCGGTGCAGCCGATTTCGGTGGTACCGATGCCCCCATGACGGACCGGGAAATAGCTGCCGCCAAAGTCAAAGTCTTGCATTTCCCCAGCGTTCTCGGGGCTGCGGTCCCGATCTACAATCTTCCCCGAGTGAACGAAACCCTGAATTTTACGCCGCATGTTCTGTCTGGAATATTCCTTGGCACCATCAAGAAATGGAATCATCCGGCTATTTTGGCAGATAACCCAGGAGTCGCGCTGCCCGAAGTCCAAATTGTGGTGGTGCATCGAGATCGGGCCAGCGGCACAACCTATATCTGGACTGATTATTTGAGTAAAGTCAGCCTGGAGTGGCGGAACCAAGTGGGCAAAGGGACTGAAATAAATTGGCCAATTGGGCGAGGTGCGTCGGGCAGCGGTGGCATGGCGGAAACAGTCGCACGAACCCCTTATTCCATCGGATACACGGAACTGACATTCGCCTTGCTAAACCATGTGCGGTACGGGCGGGTGCGCAATGCCGCTGGCAAATTCGTCAAAGCAGACTTGAAGAGCGTCACGGCCGCGGCTGCGGGTGCCGCCAACACCATGCCGGGCGACTTTCGCGTGTCGATTACAAATGCCCCAGGTGCAGATGCCTATCCCATTTCCAGCTTCACCTGGCTGTTGATCCCTGCAAACCTCGACGGGACCAAGCGGCCGGTGTTAACCGGATTCCTGCGCTGGATGCTGACCACGGGACAAAGCACATCCGTCGAGTCCCTGGGCTACGCTCGGGTGCCAGAATCGGTCGTTCGGCGGGAACTCCGAGCCATCGATCACATCCACTGACCGCTCTGGTACTTTGAAGCAGACCCCTCATGTCATCGATTCCCTCACTGGGAAAGGGCAGTGATCTGGCCGATCCAGTCGGAGTAACCTCCTCAAGATCGAGCTAGTCCCGCCGATTACAAGCTATGGCAGCAAAGCGGTCCGAACCTAGGTGCCGATCGGGCCTTTGGTTACCCGGAAGGCGATCTTGAAAGCCACCATTCTTCTAGTTGAAGACAGCAAAGTCCAGAAACTGGCCAACCAGAAAATTCTTATCACAGCCGGATACCTGGTACTGCTGGCGGCCGACGGCGACGAGGCAATTCACCTGGCGCGGGAAGCGAGACCCGACCTGATGCTGCTGGATCTGGGTTTGCCCAAGGTCAGCGGCTTTGAAGTGCTCCAAACCATGAAACGAGACCCCACGACTGCGGCAATTCCTGTGATTGTCCTTAGCCAACTTGCCCAGGAGAAGGGAGGCGAACTGAAGCGTGCAGGGGCGTTGGGATATTTTAAAAAGTCGAAACTTCTCGAAGGCGCTACCGGAGAAGCAGAGCTTATCGAATTGATCGAACAAACTCTCGGTCAATCCCGCGATAGGCAAATTCTGCTGGCACGACGACAAGCGGCAAGTCATTTTTAATTAGGTGGTGCTCAGCGCACGACGATGTTGACGAGCTTTCCGGGGACGACAATCTTTTTCACAATCTGCTTGCCGGCGATTGCGGCTTGAAGTTTCCCGTCCGCCAGCGCGCTCTCAAGGACAGAATCATCCGCGGCGTCCGCGGGAACGACGATGCGACCGCGCAGCTTGCCGTTAACCTGCACCGGAATTTCGATTTCTTCTTCTTTAGCGAGCGCGGGATCGTACTTCGGCCACCGCGCGCGTAATAGGCTGCCCTGCTCGCCTAGCATTTCCCACAATTCGTGCGCGAGGTACGGAGCAAAGGGCGCGACTAGGAGCACGAGAGTGCGCTGGACCTCAGCGAGAAGCTGAGTCGGCACGGCTTCCGCGGGCGAGGGCGCCCGCGCCACATGGTCTTCCAAGAGATAGAGTGCGTTGACCAATTCCATGATCGCGGCGATGCAGGTGTTGAAGTGCCAGCGCCCCTGGAAATCGTCGCTAACGCGCTTGATGGTCTGGTGCAGTTTGCGTTGAATGGAGCGTGCCTCTGGGGACAGTCCGGCTGGCACTGGCTTGCGCCATGCGGGATGGTCTGGCCGCGCGTTGCGCACGAAGAATCGATACACCCGCCCCAGGAAGCGATGAATGCCTTCAATACCCGAGTCCTGCCAGTCGAGGTCGCGATCGGGCGGGGCGGCAAACAAACTGTAGAGGCGCGCGGCGTCGGCTCCGTAATGCGCCACCATCTCGTCGGGTGAGACCACGTTGCCCAAACTCTTGGACATTTTGGCGCCACTCTTGATCACCATACCCTGGGTGAACAATCGTTCTATCGGCTCATCTTGACTGACCATTCCCAGGTCACGCATGAACTTAGTCCAGAAGCGCGAGTAAATAAGATGCAGGATGGCATGTTCTACTCCGCCGATGTACTGATCGATGGGAAACCAGTAGGCGACGATTTTGGAATCAAATGGCGCCTGGTCATTGCGAGCATCGGTGTAGCGATAGAAGTACCAGGACGAGTCGACAAAGGTGTCCATGGTATCGGTCTCACGGCGCGCCGGGCCGCCGCACTTTGGGCACGTGGTATTGACGAACTCAGGCACTCGGCCCAGAGGAGAACCACCGGTCAACGTGATCTCGACGTTTTCGGGCAAGATCACCGGCAAATCTTTTTCGGGCACGGGGACGATCCCGTCCTTCTCGCAATAAAGCATGGGAATCGGCGTACCCCAATAGCGCTGACGGGAGATGCCCCAATCCTTCAAGCGATAGGTGACTGTGGCCTTGCCGAAGCCATTCTTTTCGGCGTACTCGGACATCTTTGTGATTGCGGTCTTGCAATCGAGGCCGTTAAAGGAACCGGAGTTCACCAGGGTTCCATCGAGTGTTGTAAACGGGACTGCGGGCTCGGCGACGGTCTCGTCGGGATCGCTGGAGTTGGGCACGATCACCAGCCGAATTGGCAATTTATATTTCTTGGCAAATTCGTAATCGCGTTCGTCGTGCGCAGGCACGCTCATGATGGCGCCGGTGCCATAATCCATCAAAGTGTAGTTGGCGATCCAGATAGGAAGCTTCTCACCGTTGTAAGGATTCAGCGCGTACCTGCCGGTATTCACGCCGTGCTTTTCGATCTCGCCGATGTCGCCCACTTCTTTGGCTGTGCGCTGCTCCGCAATCAAGCGGTTCACATCGCCCCGCAGCAGGTCGTTCTTGTCGGTGAATTGAGAGACCAGCGGATGTTCCGGTGCGAGCTGAACTGAGGTGGCGCCATAGATCGTGTCCACGCGGGTGGTGAAAACTGTGATGATGTCCGGCGCACCTTCCAGCTTGAAATCGACCAGCGTGCCTTCGCTGCGCCCGATCCAGTTGCGCTGCATGGTGCGGACTTTTTCTGGCCAGCCTTCGAGCCGATCGAGACCACGGAGCAATTCCTCGGCGTAGTGGGTGGTGCGCAGGAACCATTGCTCTAATTCGCGCTGTTCTACCACGGTATCCTCGTGGCGCCAGCAACGGCCGTCGATTACCTGCTCGTTGGCCAGAACGGTGCAGCACTTCGGACACCAGTTGACTTTGCTCTTCTTGCGATAAGCCAGGCCACGTTCATAGAGCTTGAGAAAAAACCACTGATTCCAGCGGTAGTAGTCGGGGAGACAGGTGGTGACCTCGCGTGCCCAGTCATAGGCGAAGCCCAAACGCTTCATCTGGGACTTCATGCTGGCAATGTTGCGCAAAGTCCATTCACGTGGTGGCGTGTTGTTCTGAATCGCGGCGTTCTCCGCCGGAAGGCCGAAGGAATCCCATCCCATGGGATGTAGCACGTTGTAGCCGTTCATCCAGGTGTAGCGGGCCAGGGCGTCACCGATGGAGTAGTTACGCACGTGTCCCATGTGCAACGCGCCCGAGGGATAGGGCAGCATCTCCAGCACGTAATATTTCGGCTTAGCGGAGTTGGGCTCGGCCGCGTAGAGCGATGGGTCCTGTTGCCAACGCTCGAACCACTTTGTTTCGACGCGCTGGACGTCGTAGCGGGCATCATCACGAGAATCGGCAGCACGCGCGGAGTGCGTTTCGGCGCGGGTCACGGTGCTGTTTTCTTCTTGCGGCATGGAGAGTAACAGTTGAGTGCCGGACAAACTTTAGATTTTACAATAGCGGCTGGTGTGGCGCGGACGTTTGCTAGAATCCTGCTGGTCGCGCACTCTAAGAAATCGTTATAGTTTCTGCCTTGGCCAACAAAATTAGTGTTTGGGGGAACAGGCAATTCATGGTGGCATTGTTTGTTTTCTTTTTGGTTTCTGGGTTCTGCAGCATCCTCTATGAAATCATCTGGCTGCGGCTGGCGATGGCGCAGTTTGGAGTGACCAGCGCCCTGGCGTCGATGGTGATTTCTTCGTTCATGGCTGGCCTGGGGCTGGGGTCCTGGGCTAGCGGCCGTTTGCTTCGCCGCCGCGGGAGCGCGGGAGTTCCGGCGCTTCGTCTTTATGCATTGACTGAGCTGTTGATCGGGACTTCCGCAATTCTGGTACCGCAGGAACTGTTGTGGGGAAGGCTCCTGCTGGAGCGAACGGGATGGTCGTCGTCGGCTGCGTACTATCTAGGGTCGGGAATCTGGATCGCGCTGACGCTGGTGCCTTGGTGTGCGTGCATGGGCGCGACCATTCCATTCGCTATGGAGACCATGAAGAATCTGCAAGTGCGAGATGCGATCGGATGGGCTCCTGGGACTTCGCCAGGGCAACCTTCTTCAGGACGACCTTATTCCGATCGGGCTTTCAGTTATCTGTATTTAGCAAATGTCCTAGGAGCGCTGGCGGGAGCCATCGTGCCTCCGTTGCTTGTAGAGCTGTGGGGATTTCACGCCACGCTGATGATTGGCGCGGGATTGAATGGCTTGCTGGCGATGTCAGCGCTCTTGCTCAGCCTGCGAGTCCGTGATCAAGAAGCAGCCGCTACGATGACCTCAGATGCTGCAAAAGTCTCAGGGATGCCGCCTGTGAATCGCTGGCCGCTTGTGCTGCTGTTCGGTACTGGGCTCACGAGCATGGGGATGGAGGTGGTGTGGATACGCCAGTTCACCCCCTATGTCGGCACTATGGTTTATTCGTTCGCGTGCATTTTGGCGGTATACCTGAGCTCGACCTTTCTGGGCTCGTGGTTTTATCGATATTGGAGCCAGAAGCGTTTTCAAGAAAATCGGCGGGAAGGAAGATGGGTTTGGGCATGGTTGGGATGGTTGGGATTGCTGCCACTGTTTTTCGCCGATCCCCAGATATCCATGTTGACAATTGTCAGGGTGGTGTTCGGTCTTGCGCCATTCTCAGCGCTGTTGGGTTTCTTGACCCCAATGCTGGTAGACCGATGGGCTGGAGGCGATCCTGACCGCGCAGGGCGAGCCTACGCGCTCAACGTAGTGGGATGCATTATTGGTCCACTGCTGGCTGGCTTCGTTCTTCTGCCCCTATTTGGTGAGCGCTGGTCGTTGCTCATACTCGCAATGCCGTGGGTGGCCGGCGCGCTGGTGCCAGGACAAGAGCCGGCGGGATCCGCAACTATGCGGGGAAGACTGGCGACCCTGGCGGTCGTGCCGTTGACCTTGGGGCTAGTGCTCACCACGCACGGATTCGAGGACCAGTTCGCGCACCGGGAGATCTTGCGCGACAACACCGCTACGATCATCGCTGTGGGAGAAGGAATGGAGCGGCACTTATTGGTGAACGGAATCGGAATTACGTTTCTGACTCCGATGACCAAGGTCATGGCGCACTTGCCGTTGGCATTTCTCAACCATCCTCCGAAAAACGCGCTGGTGGTGTGTTTTGGCATGGGAACTACTTATCGCTCGATGCTTTCCTGGGGCATCCCCACCACGGCTGTGGAGTTAGTGCCTAGCGTTCCCAAACTGTTTTGGTATTACCATGCCGACGGTCCGCAGTTGCTAAAATCGCAGCTTTCGCGAGTGGTCATTGATGATGGCCGACGCTACCTGGAGCGAAGTCCGGAACAGTACGATGTCATCGCGCTGGACCCGCCGCCGCCGGTGGAGGCAGCGGGCTCGAGCCTGCTGTACTCAAAAGAATTCTACGCAACGGTGCGGACCAGGCTACGACCGAACGGAATTCTGCAGCAATGGCTGCCTCGCGGCGATCCTGCGGTGCATGCGGCGGTCGCACGGGCGCTGCAAGAATCGTTTCCTTATGTTCGCGCGTTTCATTCCATCGGGCCTTGGGGAATCCATTTTCTGGCGAGCGGTCAACCTCTGCGAAACTGGAGCGCGGAAGAACTGGTGCAACACATGCCGAGTTCGGCGGCGAAGGATTTGATCGAGTGGGGACCACAAGCGACGCCAGAAGGTCAACTGGTCATGATCCTGAACAACGAGATCTCTCTGGACAACTTGCTCGCGGAAGATCCGTCAGCACCAGCACTGCAGGATGATCGCCCCGTCAACGAGTACTATTTACTTCGCATGAAGAGGTTCCGTGGCGGGCAGTGAAGCGTGCGCTGAGCGCTTGGGTCATCCGATCTTTGTCGCCAAGGTTTTAAGTGCCCCTACATTCCTCTTGTCGTCTCCCGGTGCATCAATCGGGGTCTCGGCTATGAAGGCGGCGTGGGCCAGGCGCGAATCGTTCAGCAATCGGCGAAAGGGCTCTCGGCCGATACTTCCCTTCCCGACGTGCTGATGACGGTCCAGCTTCGATCCGCAGGCGGCTTTGGCGTCATTGCAATGCCACACGCGAACGTTTTTCATACCCACCGTAGCGTCGAGATGGGCAAGCGTGTCGCGCATGCCAGCTTCACTCACGATGTCGTAACCGGCAACGTGGGAGTGGCAGGTGTCGATGCAAGCAGCGATCGGTACCACGCCGCGCAGGCGATCGAGGACCTCGGCAATGTGTTCGAAGGATCCACCCAGCGAATACTCCGCGCCGGCCGTGTTTTCGATCAGGATGGTCAAATTGCCCTTGACCAGGTCGAGTCCCTGGGTTGCGGCCGCGATGGCTGCCGCAGTTTGCAGCAGACCGGCTTCGCGATCCGCACCACGAAACGATCCGGGATGTAGCACCAGATATTCGGCGCATAACGCCAACGCACGCTCGACTTCACCGCGAAAGGACTCCACCGACTTTTTCAGAAATAGTGGCGTGGTGCTAGCCAGATTGATCAGGTAGTTGGTGTGGATGACAAGCGGCTTGAGGTCGTAGTGGTCGCGGAGACGCTTCATCTCGTCGCATTGCGGACGACTCAGCTCATAGGGCGCCCACTGCCGCGGACTGGAAGAAAAGATCTGAAAAGTGTTGCAGCCGAGTCTCCAGGCGCGCTCGGCGGCATTCTGCACTCCACCAGCGCTGGAAGTGTGAATGCCAATTCGGCGGCTTGTCGCACGAAGGGAGCGCTTCCGGGAGGGGAGCTTAAGGAGATCTTGTTCGCGAGCAATTGAATTCGGCATTCTAGTAAAGTATAGCCGCTACCAACCATCATCCGAGCGTAGGGTATTGGTGCAATTTGATAAGGAAGCGAGCCAAGCGTGCGATATTGCGTCGCAAAGAACGCGACGATTCGCACGGCTCGCCCAGATCCTTCGCGGCGCAAAGAGCGCTTGCTCCAGGATGACAAATCAAACTGCGCCACTACCGAGCATAGTCGCCGCTTGTGCCGCTGAAGGATTCTGTGTTTACATCGAATCCGTTCCAGCGAAATCACAGTTCAGACGATCAAACCTGAATCCACCAGAAGGGAAACGTCTTCATGGGGTGGTTTTTTTTGTTCTTTGTTATTTCCGGATTTTGCAGCATCCTCTACGAAATCGTCTGGCTGCGGTTATCCATGGCTCAGTTCGGAGTAACCAGCGCAATGGTTTCCATTGTGCTTTCCATGTTCATGGCAGGTCTGGGACTGGGGTCGTGGCTCAGCGGACATTTGATTCGCAGGTACAGCAGCAGAATCACATTTCCCGCGTTGCGAGTCTATGCGCTTGCCGAACTTCTGATCGGTGTGTCAGCGCTTCTAGTGCCGCTTCAATTGCAGGGGGGACGAAGTCTGCTGCAGCACGTGGGCGTCTCTTCTTCTGGGGCCTACTACATCGCCTCTGGAATCTGGATCGCGCTGACTCTGATTCCGTGGTGCGCCTGCATGGGAGCAACGATTCCCGTGGCCATGCTCGCCATACGAGAAACTTTCCAGAAGGAAGCGCAGAGATCGTTCAGCTTTCTTTACCTGGCCAACGTGTTGGGCGCGATGGCAGGCGCGACATTGCCGCTGTTGTTGATTGAACTTTATGGATTCCGTGGCACGTTGAAGGTTGGCGCGGGGATGAACGGGCTATTGGCAGCGTCCGCGCTGTCGCTGAGCTTCAGACAGAGTTCGCAGGAAACCACAATCGCGCCCTTGGAAGACGAAGCTCCTTCGTTCACGCTGAAGCCAGTTCTTGAGAACACAAAATTGCTCGCGCTCTTGTTCACCACGGGCCTTACCAGCATGGGCATGGAAGTGGTGTGGATTCGGCAGTTCACCCCATACTTGAGCACCGTGGTGTATGCCTTTGCCTCAATCCTAGGCTTGTATCTGTTGTCCACGTTCATCGGGTCACAAATCTACCGGCGCTGGAGCCGACATCATCAGCAGGAAGGCAGGCTGATCTGGATATTTCTCGGACTGTTCGCGCTCTTACCGTTAATCACGGCGAATCCGGCGATCCACCTCAGCCGGCTGCTTCGGTTGGTGCTGGGAATCGTCCCGTTTTCTGGTGTGTTGGGATTCGTCACGCCGATGCTGGTCGACCGCTGGTCAGGGGGCGACCCTGACCGGGCAGGAAGCGCCTACGCAGTGAACGTGGTGGGGTGCATTCTGGGACCGCTCGTCTCTGGATTTCTGCTGCTGCCGCTGATGAGTGAGCGCTGGGTTCTACCTGCGTTCTCGCTGCCGTGGCTGGTGATTGGGGTTTATCCGAGGTTGTCTTCGGCGTTCGGCGAGAGGCGACCGGAGATCGCATGGCAACGCTATCTTTCTTATGGGGTGATAATTCTGGCGCTGCTGCTGGTATTCGAAGGGCGAGGCTATGAAGACCGGTTCGACCATCGCATCGTTCTCCGGGACAATACCGCGACAATCATCGCCACAGGGAACGGGATGCGAAAGCTCTTGCTGGTCAATGGATACGGAATCACCGGTTTGGCCACTGTAACCAAGATAATGGCCCATCTTCCCATGGCATTTCTCGATCACCCACCACAGAACTCCCTGGTGGTGTGTTTCGGCATGGGAACCACTTATCGGTCGCTGCTCTCGTGGCGACTTCCCACTACCGCCGTAGAGCTGGTTCCCAGCGTCCCCCGCACCTTCTGGTATTACCACTCCGATGGCGAGGAGTTGCTGCGCTCGCCGTTGTCGCGGGTGGTGATTGACGATGGCCGCCGCTATCTGGAGCGCGCTATTGACCAATATGACGTCATCGCCTTGGACCCTCCACCACCGGTGGAAGCTGCGGGTTCCAGCTTATTGTATTCAGTTGAGTTCTATAAGACGGCGAAACAGCGCTTGCGGTCGGGAGGCATTCTGCAACAGTGGCTGCCCGGGGGCGATGCCGCGGATCGCGCTGCCGTGGCCCGAGCGCTCATGGAGTCGTTTCCGTACGTCCGCGTGTTTCGCGACCGCGCAGGGCGGGGAGTGTTTTTCCTGGCGAGTAGCAGCCCTATCCCCAACCGAACTGCTGAAGAGTTAGCTCAGAGAATGCCGGCCACCGCTGCGAAGGATCTGGTTGAGTGGGAGCAGGGATCGACACCAGAGGCGATTTTTGGCGCGCTCTTGAAGAATGAAATTCCGAGCGCGCAGTTGATCGCGGAGGCTCCCCGGGCACCGGCTCTGCGAGATGACCTGCCGGTCAACGAATACTACCTGCTTCGGCGCCGGCTCATGCCCATGCGCTGGCAGTAGCTTCCGCCATTTATCGCGACTGCACGGATGACTGTTACACTTCCGGTTTCCAAGGAATGTTCATGTCAGCGGTGACGCCAGTGCATGCTTCGGAAGAACGGGTGCGTGCCTCGAGTCTGGGCGCAGGCGCGTTACTTGCTTTGGCCACGCTGCTTTTTCTGCTGCCTTTTTCCGGCAGAGCCTTTCACGTCGATGACCCACTGTTTGTCTGGACGGCGCGACAAATCGTGGAACATCCCCTGGATCCGTATGGATTTTCCCTGAACTGGGGCATTACTCAGATGCGAATGGCGGAAGTAACGCAGAACCCGCCCTTAGCGTGTTATTACGGTGCGTTGATTGGAAGGATTGGGGGATGGTCCGAACGAGCATGGCATTTGGGATTCCTTCTACCCGCAGTGGTCGTAATCCTTGGCACCTATCGTCTGGCCGTGCACTTCACTCGATTGCCCTTAGTGGCGGCGGTCGCGACGCTGCTGACACCAGGGTTCCTGGTGTGTTCCAGAAGCGTGATGAGTGACAGCTTGATGCTGGCGCTGTGGATCCTGGCTGCGATTTTCTGGCTGGAAGGCCTGGAGCCTGTGAGGCCGCTCTATCTCGTTGCGTCGGCTGTGTTGATGGCGGCGTGCGCTTTGACGAAATACTTCGGTGCGTCGCTGATCCCGTTATTGCTGGTCTATTCGGTGGCCCGGCAGCGGCGTCTGGGAAAGTACGCGTGGTACCTGCTGATTCCCATTCTTATCGTAGTGGGATACCAGCTCTGGACCAAGGCAGTCTACGGACATGGCCTGCTTTTTGGGGCAACGGAGTTTGCCAGGGTTCATCGCGAGCAATCTACTAAGTCAGTAAAAGCCGCAATGGGTCTTAGCTTTGTGGGAGGATGCATGCTTCCGGCGCTCACGATCGCTCCCTTTCTGTGGTCGCGTAAGCGAATCTTTTGGGTGAGCGTTGTAGCGGCACTTGCTGGATTTTTTATCGGAACTGGGTGGGTAAGTTTGGGGATCTCGCCGCAAGCCCGTGCAATCCGGTTCGCGCTTCGCCAGCACTCGCCATCGGCGAGCATTCAGTTGGCTCTCTGCATTGCCGGGGGAATTTTTGTGCTGGCGCTGGCGACCGCAGATTTTCGCAAGACAAAAGATGCCGAGTCTCTGTTCCTGATGTTGTGGGTCCTGGGCACGTTTATTTTCGCTGCCTTCCTGAACTGGACGCTTAACGCGCGTTCAGTCCTTCCATTGATTCCGGCCACCGGCATTCTGCTGGCGCGACGGATGCAGGAGGTCGGGAGATTCTCAGAACCACGGTTCCGGTGGAAATTGATCTTGGCCTTCGCGCTGTCTGGGGCAGTGTCACTCTGGATTACCAGCGCAGACGCCGCCCTGGCGAACTCAGCGCGAACCGCCGCGGGCCTTATCCATGAGAGAACTCAGAACGAAGCTGGCAAAGTTTGGTTCGAGGGTCACTGGGGGTTTCAGTACTATATGGAGTCGTACGGGGCTCGTGCAGTTGACTTCGTGAACTCCACTCTCAATCCCGGAGACTTTGTCGTCATCCCGGAGAACAACGCTGTGATTCCTAAAATGCTGCCCCTGGAGGTTGCCGCTTTGGAGGTTGTGGAGGTGAAGTTGACCCAGCCGATAACAACCATTCGGCGGGATATGGGCGCGGGTTTTTACTCCACTTACTTTGGGCCGCTGCCGTTCGCTGTGGGCAAGGTTCCTCCCGAGCGCTACTATCTTTTTCGACTGATCTCGAAGGTAAGCGCGAGCCAATTGACTCCTCCCACCAGATGAAGGTGGTCTCTTCGCTGCTGTTTGCCGCAGCCGCATCAATAACGATAGACTTGTTCTTCTGAGGTGGGTTCATGCTGGTGGTCATGCAAGCGCACGCCACGGACGAACAGGTGCGTGCGGTTTGCCAAAAGATCGAGTCGCTGGGCTACAACCCGCATCCGGTTCCGGGCGCGGGCCGGACTGCTGTATGCATCACGGGGAACAAGGGCGAAGTTGAGCCGGGCACGCTGGACGAGATGCCGGGCGTGCAGGAAGTGATCCGCGTCACCAAGCCTTATAAGCTAGTCAGCCGCGACATTAAAGAAGAAAACACGGTTATCAGCTTTCCCGGCACGGACGCGACGATTGGCGGACCGGGCCTCGCGATTCTTGCGGGGCCGTGCGCCATCGAGAGTCGCGAACAGGCTTTTGCCATCGCCGAGAGGGTGTCGCGCGCGGGCGCGCAATTTTTCCGTGGCGGAGCCTACAAGCCACGCACTTCACCATATTCGTTTCAGGGCTTGGGTGAAGAGGGCCTGCAGATCATGGCTGCGGTGCGGGAACAATTCGGCATGAAGATTGTGACCGAGGCCATCGACAACGAGTCGCTCGAACTAGTCGCGGAGTATGCCGATGTGATCCAGATTGGCGCCCGCAACATGCAAAACTTCTCGCTCCTGAAGCGGGCTGGACGAGCCAGGAAACCAGTGCTGCTGAAGCGCGGCATGTCAGCGACGTTGGAAGAGTTCTTGATGGCAGCTGAATACGTAATGAGCGAAGGCAACTATCAGGTGATCCTGTGCGAACGTGGCGTACGCACTTTTGCCGACCATACCCGCAACACGCTGGATCTGAGCCTGGTTCCGGCGGTGCATCGCCTCAGTCACTTGCCCATTGTGGTCGATCCCAGCCACGGAACCGGCAAACGCAACAAAGTCACGCCGATGTCGCGAGCCTCGGTTGCGGTGGGCGCTGACGGTTTGATCGTGGAAGTGCACCACGAGCCGGACAAAGCATTGTCGGATGGCATGCAGTCGCTCTATCCCGACCAGTTCGATGAATTGATGGCGCAGGTGCGGCAGATTGCGCCGGTGGTGGGACGAACGGTGCCGGCGATTGGCAGACACGCGCCAGTCGCGGCCATTTCCGTCGACCGGACCGACGCGGTCATCTCTTCAGCGCCTTAAAGAGGTTTCGAAATAAGAGGTTTCCAAATGGGGCTTGTATCGCGCTTCATCCTGACTATACCGCTGGTCTTTGGAACTTTTCTTTACGCTCAAGATAGCGCTAAAGGCACCCACCCACAACTGTCACCGGCGCCAGCGCTCTGCGATCCTGACACGTTCGTGCCCGGCCCGGCACTGGAAGTGCTCGGCGACATAGCAGGCGTTGACTTGCGGCAATACCTTAGAGATGTGGCCCGAAGTATCAGAATCAATTGGCAGGCCGCCAGAATCGCGGACGCTCAGCCTCCGTCAAACAAGGCAGGTTGTGCGACCATCGAATTCGCCATCCAGAAAGATGGAAAGCTGACGGGCATGAAACTGGTGCAGTCTTCTGGGGATGCGACGCTGGAACGAGCGGCTTGGGCTGGAGTTACGGACTCTGCGCCCTTCCATCCGCTTCTCGAACAGTTCACCGGTGAATCTCTCGGACTGCGTTTTCATTTCCGCTACAACCCCGGCCAGCGCGGACAGCTCATGCCCGTCGGGCCTGGTAGTGGCGAATGGAAGTCCGCCTCGGTTGGCGACAATGGATCCGGCGGCACGCTTGAACCACAAACGTATCAAGGCGAACCGGTCTATCGAGTGGGTAGTGGCGTCACTGCTCCGAAGGGCACCTATATGCCCAACCCGTCGTATACGGATCGGGCCCGCAAAAAGAAGCTTCGCGGAACCGTAGTACTCGCCATCATCGTTACCCCGGAAGGCAACGTTGGGGATGCAAAAGTGGTTCGCGGGTTCGACCCGGAAATGGATCAGAACGCCTTAAACACAGTGCGCACGTGGAAGTTCGAGCCCCCAACGAAAGACGGGAAGCCAGTAGCAGTTGCAATCAACGTTGAAGCGAGTTTCAACCTGTATTAGGCGGGCGGCTAGAACCTCCCACTCCCTACCACACGCTCTGATACTCTTGCTTGTTTCCCCGCGCGGTCAGCCGTCGCTTGAGAAAACTGCTCTTCATCGTTGTCCTGTTGCCGATCGCCGCCGGACTCGGCTGGTGGTATTTCCATGAGCGTGCGCTTCCCAACTATGGGCCTGCGTATCGCGAGTATGCCTACGTGACCAATGGGAAAAGCAACACTGTCTCGGTTATTGATCTGCGTACTTTCGAGCCGGCGAAAACCATCAAGGTAGGCAGCGAACCGACCGGGATCGCGGCCAATTCCAAAAAGAATGAAATTTATGTGGTCAACACTGGCTCGGACAACGTCAGCGTGATCGACGCGGAGCGTAACGAAGTGGTGGCGATCATTGGAGTGCATGGTAAGCCATACTTTGTTGACGTTTCCGGGGACGGCAAGCGCGCCTATGTGGCGAACTCGGGATCGAACAATATCTCCGTGCTGGACCTGGAGAAACGCATCGTCCTCGGCACTCTGCGCGTAGGAGTCTCGCCGGGGCTGGCCCGAGTTTCTGCGGATGGCTCGATCGTGGTGGTCAGCAATCGCGGAGACGATACCGTTTCTCTGATTGACGTGAGGAACCTTAAAGTGAGGAGCACTATTCAGGCTTGCCAGCAGCCAGAAGATATTGTCATTTTGTCGGACAACAGCAAAGCCTTTGTAGCCTGTGGCGGATCGGACCAAGTGGCGTCCATTGATTTGAAAAGCGACAAGCTGCTGGCCTTGCTTGACGTGGGCAAGACGCCGGTCAGCCTGGCGTTGAAGCCCGATGGGGGTGAGTTGATGGTCACTAATTTTGATTCGAACAACATCTCAATCATTGAGACCAGCACTAACGAAGTCGGGGGAAGCTACTTGATTGGCACGCGTCCGGCCCGCGGAATTGTGAGTTCGGATAATTCCCGGTTGTACGTGAGCAACTTCGCTTCCAACACGGTAGCAGTGTATGACATTGATATCGGCAAGGTGATCGCGTCGGTCACGGTGGGCAGCCATCCGGACGGACTGGCGCTCTCCAAAAGCGAAAACTATTTGCTGGTGCTGGATTCGCAGTCGGGCGACGTCACGGTGATTCAGAAGCGGGCGCCTACGAAATTACAGCCGAGTGAGTATTCCCTGATTACCATGATTCCTGTGGGAGTGCAGCCGAATAATATTGTGGTGAAATCGTTCGTGCTGGCGAAGCCGAAGTAGTGACCCCAGGGGCTAAAGCCCCGTCAGTTTGGAGCTTGTGTGGCATGGCTGAAGCCATGCCCTTCCCACGGATTTTTGGGATCAACCCGGATAGGAACGAGAACATTTGTTTCTTGGTACGAACGCGATCAGGCTATAATCGCGGCCATCTCAATGACACTTTCCACTGGCAGCCGGCTCGGGCCGTACGAAATTCTTGCCGCCGCGGGGGCGGGCGGCATGGGCGAAGTCTATCGCGCCCGCGATACGCGCCTCGACCGAACGGTGGCCATCAAGATACTGCCTGCGTATCTCTCGGCGCGGCCTGACTCCAAACAACGCTTTGAGCGAGAAGCACGGGCCATCTCATCGTTGCAGCATCCCAATATCTGCACGCTGTTTGACATCGGAAGCCAGGACGGGACCGATTATCTGGTGATGGAGTACCTGGAAGGCGAGACGCTTGCGGAGCGTCTGGCCAAGGGACCGTTGCCACCTGATCAGGTCTTGAAGTATGGCATCGAGATCGCCGAAGGGCTGGAGAAAGCCCACCGCAGCGGCGTGGTCCACCGCGACTTGAAGCCCGCCAACATCATGCTTACCAAATCCGGGGCGAAGCTCATGGACTTCGGGTTGGCGAAGTCGGCTCCCGCCGCACCGCCAGCGTCCGGGCTGACAGCGACCATGGCGTCGCCGCATGCCAGTCAACCGCTCATCAGGAAGGCATGATTGTTGGAACTTTTCAGTACATGTCGCCGGAGCAGGTGGAAGGAAAAGAAGCCGACGCCCGCAGCGATATTTTTGCTCTGGGCGCCGTGCTCTACGAAATGGCGACGGGAAGGCGCGCGTTTCCCGGCAAAAGCCAGGCTAGTGGGGTCGCTGCGATTCTGGCGGCGGAGCCGCAACCTATCTCGGCGGTGCAACCGATGTCGCCTCCGGCGCTCGACCGCGTGGTGAAGGGATGTCTGGCAAAAGATCCCGAGGAGCGCTGGCAGACTGCGCACGACGTCAAGCTGCAACTGGAGTGGATTGCGGAAGGAGGATCGCAGGCGGGGATTCCGGCTCCAGTCAGCGCCCGGCGGAAACTGTCGCAGAACGTGGCTTGGGGTGCGGCCGCTGTTTGTCTGCTGGCGGCGATCGGATTTGGCATTGCGTGGCTGCAGCGTGCGCCCAATCCACGACGGCCGATGCGGGTCAGCATACTGGGAGCAGACAAAAACGCTTTCAAGCCTTTTGATCTGGCATTGTCATCTGACGGCAGTAAGCTCGCCTTCGTCGCGACCGATGCCGCAGGCAAAGCGCAGTTGTGGGTGCGGCCGATGGATTTCCTTGTCGGCGCAGCCTCTGGCCGGAACAGATGAAGCGGTGCTGCCATTCTGGTCCGCCGAGAACCGCACCATAGGATTTTTCGCCGATGGAAAATTGAAAAGAGTTGAAGCCTCGGGCGGAGCGTTGCAAGTTCTGGCTGATGCACCCACGCCTCGCGGAGGCACCTGGAGCGTCGAAGGTGTGATTCTTTTTGCCCCCTCGGCCGCCGACGGAATCTATCGAGTGCCCGCGACCGGCGGAACTCCAGTGCGCGTGACTACGCTAGATGCGCAAAGGAGTGAAGGCTCGCATCGCTGGCCTTGCTTTCTTCCTGACGGCCATCATTTTATCTTCCTGGTGCGGCGCGGAGGAGCGGTGCCGTCACTGTCCCCTGCGGCCCAGCAGGGCGAGGGCGATGTTGGGATCTATGCTGCCTCGCTCGATGCAAAGGACAAGGGGAAAGTGTTTGTAGTAAACAGCCCGCGCCGGGCCATGTACGCCCGCCCGGGTTACCTGCTGTTCATGCGGGGCAATAACCTGATGGCTCAACGCTTCGACGACGCGCATCTGCGTACGGTCGGGGAGCCCACCCCGGCGGCCGAGCAAGTAGCGGTGGATTTCACGTTTAATGCTGCGTATTCGGTGTCGGATAACGGGACATTAGTGGTGCACAGCGGAGGCGTAGCGTCCTCTTCTGTGCTCACCTGGTACGGGCGCGATGGCAAGCCCGCCGACACTCTTGCCAGCGACAATTTCAACGTCATCCGTTTTTCTCCGGACGAGCGCCGTTTGGGCGCCAGCATCTACGATAGCTCAGGAGGCGAGGATATCTGGATTTTCGACTTGGCGCGCGGCGTCAGGACGCGGTTCACCTTCGATCCCGCGCTCGACGACGATCCGGTGTGGTCATCCGACGGAAATAACATTGTCTTCGACTCCAACCGGGGAGGTACGTACGGAATTTATCAGAAGCCGTCCAACGGCGCCCGGAAAGAGGAACTCATTTTCACCGACGCGGCCACGAAGTTCACCAGCAGTTGGTCGGCCGACGGAAAGTATGTGCTGTTTGACCGGGTCGATCCGCAACCGAAAGGGAAAACCGCGGTTTGGGTGCTACCGATGTTTGGCGATCACAAACCCTTTCCGTTAATCGCGACGGACTTCGATGACAATCTCGGCCAGTTCTCTCCGGATGGCAAGTGGGTGGCCTACGTCTCTAACGAATCCGGCAAGAGTGAGATTTATGCCGTCGCCTTCCCTACTCCAGCAGCCCGCTTTCAGATTTCCACGAGGGGTGGAGATAACCCCCAGTGGCGCCGAGATGGCAAAGAGTTGTTCTATACGGATCCTGACAATCGCCTGATGGCGGTGGACATAGCTGCACACGGCGAGAGTCTGGAAGTCGGCACGCCCCACTCGTTGTTCGCTCCCCGACTGCAGGCCGTGAACCCACCATGTGCAGTGCTGGCCGATGGAAAGCGCTTCTTAGTCAATGAACAGCCACCGCAAAGTGCTTCTTACCTGACGGTGATGTTCAACTGGGACGCTGATCTGAAGAAATAGGCGCTGCCACGGAATTCCTCCTCTTCACCACGAAAAGATAGACGGGATAGCTGAGGACGATGAAGACCAGTGTGAACAAGCTGTGTTTGATATCGCTGATCACAGACGCAATCGGAAAGCCTGCCGACGCCAGCAGTACTCCTAAGCTAGTCGAAGGATAGCCCCACACCTTGAAAGGCCGTGGCAGATCCGGCTCTCTGCGTGCGGTCAGGGGAGATTTTTCAGGTGCAGAGCGTGGTGTCTCGACTAGCCGAGTTTGAGCGGGGCGTCTGCCGGCAGATCGGAAGCCGGGCTCGCGGTCAGAATCGCGGTGGTGCAACCGGTCTCATAATCCTTCAAAATGGTGACCGGATTCATGGTCTTTACCAAGTTGACTTCGCCGGGTTCTCCCTCCAGCAGGTTTTCGACGATTGTTTTTGTGCCTTCAACCACGGGTTCATCGGGTGGAAGAATGCCCACGCTCTGATTTCTTCCCCAAGTCTTGGCCAGATACATGGCGCGATCGGCCAAATCAATCACTTCCTCAGCACAGAGCCAGTCGACATCGTTCTTGCTCCAGGGATAAGGCGCCCACCCAATGGAGCAGGTTTTGCGGACTTTAATGCCATGACCCAAGTCGAAGGGCTCGGCTGCGGTGACCTCCAGAATGCGGCTACAGAATGGGGAGGCGCCAGAGCGGTCGGCTGACCGGCTTACTATCACGAACTCTTCCCCGCCCCAGCGGACCAGCACGTCCGACTTGCGCATCACACGGCCGAGGCGCTCGGCAAACTTGCGCAGCAGTTCGTCGCCGGCTACGTGGCCATGCTCGTCGTTGACTCGCTTGAAGAAATCTACGTCGACCATGAAGAACATAAGGTCACGATGGTCGACGGGATGAAGACGCGATCCCTCGCTGCGCTGGTAGTCGCGCAAGACCTGACCGACGTCGGCTGCCAGCGTCTCCTCGAGGTAGCGACGATTGCGGACTCGGGTCAGGGGATCGGTGAGCGAAGCTTCCTGCAATTCAAAGTTTTTTCGGGCAAGTTCGGTGCTGTGCTCACGCAGCAGCTTTTCCTTAATAAGCAGGTCGTCCTGCAGGCCGTGCATCTTATCGAGGTTTCGTTGGGTGGCGGAAAGCAGCAACAGCAATTCGCGGTCCTGCAAGTATTGTTTTAGAGAGACACACGCGGCCAGGGCGAAACCGGTAAGTAGCGAGATGACCAGACGCGAGGTGTGGATATGCGAATCCGAATTTGGCCAGAAGACCTCCCAAACGCCCATCAAAGGAACAGAGAGAACGGCAACCATCACCAGCTGTGGCGCCAGGCCAATGGTGCGGTTGCGATTCTCAATTGTGCTGTCGGGATCTGCTTTGAGATCCGCCGCTTTGAATCCGACCCAGATGAACCAGCAAGCGGCCGCCGCCATAGGAACGTCATAGAGGCTTCCGGAGTGGTACAAGCCCATATCGATCGCGGTGTTGGCCCATTGCGAGCCGAACGCGTACAAGCACGCGGCCACGAAGAGATTCAGATAGATTGCCTTCCACAGTCCCTTAGCGCGCACCACCAGGATCCCCAGAGTCAAGAGGAAGACGAGATTTTCCAGAAAATACAACATACTGTAGCGGAGACCATAGACGCTGCTATCCCGAGACAGGAACTGGTACGGGGCCACGACGTAGGCGTAAAGAAAAACCCACCAGAGCAATAAAAGAAGCAGATTCAAAGTCTGCAAATAGAGTTTGCGGCGTCCCTGCGGCTGGTCGGGACGCAGAACGACCGCCGCCATCAGCGGCACGATGTGGATGAACAGTGCGGGATCGCCGATCGAGTCGTCAGGCATGGCCTTACGGATGAGGACTTCGTAGTAGAGCCACGCCCACACACTGATCGCCCACAGGAAGCCGCTGCCTGCCAGAAATGCCCAGAAGACACGAATTTGGCCTTTGCTTCGCAGGGCATTGCGGGTCATGACGGCGATGGCGAACAGGACCAGCACAAACATGCTGATGTCCTCTTGCGCGGTCGCCAGAAACCCTGGCTTCAGCGTAAGAGCGAGCACAACTTGCTCCAGGACTAGTGCGCCCGAAGCAGCGATCCACCAGTGCGGACGAATTTTCATCTCAGCGTGCATATCGAAGACACACCACGCCGGCGTGGAGCGCAAGCCGGTTGGCAAAGGCGGTCCGCACGATTCGCGGACACACGACCACCTCGCGCCCTTCCAAGACATCGAATATCAATTTGTTAGGTGAATCTTATCTGACTGGCACGGCGGAAAAAGTAACCCACGGGGTAAGCCGGATTACCAACGTAACCGTTAGAAACCATCGAACCAGATTATTTGCGAGCTACGCGTTTGCGCCGCAGCACTTCTTATACTTCTTGCCCGAACCGCAAGGACAGGGATCGTTGCGGCCGATCTTGGCAGCGCCGCGAACCACTTGCTGCACGGGTTGCAGATCTCCCGATCCGGCCATGCGAGCCTGATCGAGTTCGCGACGCTTTTTGCGCTGGAAGGCTTCTTCGATCTCGTCGACGGAGGTGGCCACGCCCCGTGGCGCCCGGCGGCCATTGCCGTCGCCGCCCAATCCAGGAACCGGAAGGCCAGCATCGGAGCCACTACCTGCGCCAGCCGAGCCTTGAACCGTGACGGCTGCGCCCTCAGCAGGTCGCTCTAGAATCTGCATGAGATAGAGATAACGTACGGTGTCTTCCTGGAAGCGCTGCATCATGGCTTCGAACATGTCGAAGGATTCGCGCTTGTACTCGACCAGCGGATCATGCTGTCCGTAGCCGCGGAGACCAATACCTTCCTTCAAGTGGTCCATATCTCGAAGGTGGTCTTTCCATTGCGAGTCGAGCACGCTCAGCATGATCATGCGCTCGTGGTAGCGCATGGCGTCAGGACCGATGAGCTGTTCTTTGGCGTCGTAGCGATCTTTGAGCTTGTCAAAAATTGCGTCACCAAGTTCCTGACGGTTAAGTGTTTCGGGCTTGATTCCTTCGGCAAGAATGTCAACACCGAAGCGGGTGAAAATGGCATCTTTCAACGACTTGATGTCCCAGTCTTCAGGGTGAACTTTAACTGGACAGAACTGATCCATCAGATCGCTGAGAATTCCCGAGACGTAATCTTCGAGGATGAGTTCCTTCTGCTCGACGCCTTCCAGCAACTGGTGGCGGAGACCGTAGACGGCCTCGCGCTGCTTGTTCATCACGTCGTCGTACTCGAGCAGGTGTTTGCGGGCCTCGAAGTTTTGGGCCTCGACCGCCTTCTGCGCCGCTTCAATACGGCGCGTGATCAGGCGCGATTCAATGGGAATGCCTTCTTCCATCCCAAGCCGCTGGAGCAGATTCGAAACCCACTCCTTGGCGAAGATGCGCATCAGGTCATCTTCGAGCGAGAGATAGAAGCGCGAGGAGCCGGGATCGCCTTGGCGGCCAGCGCGACCACGAAGCTGGTTATCAATGCGCCGGGCCTCATGGCGCTCGGTGCCGAAGATGTGCAGTCCGCCCACTGCCGTGACTTCGTCGTGCTCTTTGTCGGTTTGCTGTTTGTAGCGGTTGAAGATTTCAGTCCACTGATCGGTGGGGACGACGTATTCGTTGCCGGCGTAGTACCAGACCGTGCTCTTGGTCTCGTCCACGTCGATTTGAATTTTGCCTTGGGCGGCACGCAGCAGTTGCGCTAGTCCCTTCTTCACGCACTCCTGCTTGGCCATGAATTCAGGATTGCCGCCGAGCAAGATGTCAGTGCCGCGGCCGGCCATATTGGTGGCGATCGTCACCATTCCTTTGCGTCCAGCCTGAGCGACGATCTCCGCTTCGCGCTCGTGATATTTGGCATTGAGCACCACGTGCTTGATGCCTTTTTTCTTCAGCAACTCGGAGAGGCGCTCCGACTTTTCGATTGAGGTTGTGCCAACCAGTACAGGTTGGCCGGTCTGATTCAGCTTTTGGATCTCATCGGAAGCCGCGTAATACTTCTCTTTTTCCGTCCGATAGACGGTGTCGGGATTCTCTACGCGCAGCAGCGGCTTATTCGTCGGGATAACCATCACTTCCAGTTTGTAAATCTTGTCGAACTCGGGAGCTTCGGTTTCTGCCGTGCCAGTCATCCCGGCGAGCTTCTTATACATGCGGAAGTAATTTTGGAAGGTGATGGTCGCCAGGGTCTGGTTCTCGCGTTCGATCTTGACGTTTTCCTTGGCTTCCACAGCCTGGTGCAAGCCATCCGACCAGCGACGGCCCGGCATGAGGCGTCCGGTGAATTCATCGACGATGAGGACTTCGCCGTCTTTTACCACGTACTCCACATCGCGACGGTAGAGAGCATGCGCCTTGATAGCCGTCTCGACGTGATGCTTAAGGTCCCAATTCTCCGGATCAGCAATATTGCCAATGCCCAGAAGCTGTTCAACTTTTTCCCAGCCTTCATCGCTGACCGTGATCGTCCTGTGCTTCTCGTCAATCACGTAGTCGCCGGTGAGCTGCTTAGGTTCGCCCGGAGCGACGTCAATCTCTTCACCGCGCTCGAGCTTGGGAATGATGCGGTTCACCTTGAAATACTTATCGGTTGACTCTTCGCTCGCACCGGAGATGATAAGTGGAGTGCGGGCTTCGTCAATCAGGATGGAATCGACTTCGTCGACGATGGCAAAGTTGTGGCCGCGCTGCACGCAGTCCTTGAGGTCGAACTTCATGTTGTCGCGCAGGTAGTCGAAGCCGAATTCGTTGTTGGTTCCGTAAGTGACATCGGAGGCGTAAGCATCGCGGCGCTCTTCATCATCGAGATCGTGCACGATGACGCCAACGCTCAGCCCGAGGAAGCGATACAGTTTGCCCATCCACTCCGAGTCGCGCTTGGCCAGGTAGTCGTTGACCGTGACGACATTCACACCGCGGCCACTTAGCGCGTTGAGATAAACGGGAAGCGTCGCAACCAGCGTTTTTCCTTCGCCGGTTTTCATTTCAGCAATCTTGCCCTGGTGCAGAACCATGCCACCGATCATTTGCACATCGAAGTGGCGCATGTTGAGCACGCGGCGGCCAGCCTCCCGGACCACGGCGAAAGCTTCGACTAGAATCTCATCCAGAATTTCATTGATGGCCTGCCGGCGCTCGTCTTCTATTTGCTTCGCCCGGTCGGGATCGGCTTCCGGCTCGTCAGGGATACGGCTGAGACGTTCCTGGATACGCTGGCGAAATTCGTCGGTCTTGGCGCGTAGCTGGTCATCCGAGAGGCGCTGCATCTGGGGTTCGAGCGCGCTGATGGCTTCCACGCGAGGCATTACGCGCTTGAGTTCACGCTCGTTCTTGGTCCCGAAGACCTTGGCTATGACGGTGTTGATCAAATCTGGAGTTCCTTCGCGGGCGCACCCCGACTGGTCTGTTAGAAGCCTAGCACATTAGATGCAGTCCAAGGGACGTTGGCGCTAACCCCCAGTTACTGGGGTCTCCACAGCGTTCTCATGTAAGATTTCCCGCTGACGATGCCGACCTTCTACGACCGCTTCCGCGAATGCGCCGAGCGCTGGCCGCAAAATCGCGCGCTGGAAATTCAGCGGCGTGATCGCACCGAAAGCTACACCTACGCGGAGACTCGGCAGAAGGCGGAATCGGTTGGACGCTGGCTGGTGGAAAATGGGTTTCAGAGCGGCGCTCGGCTGGCGATTCTCGCCGACAATCATCCGCGGTGGGTTGCCGCTTATCTTGGAGCGATTGCGGCGGGCTGCACCGCGGTTCCCCTGGACACAGCGTTTCGCGTCGACCAGGTCGCGAAGTTGCTGAAAGACAGTGGCAGTTCGTTATTGTTCGCGGACGCCAAGAATCTTCCTATCGCGCAGTCCGCGGTTGCCGAGCTAGACATTCCTATCGTGCTGGTAAGTGGGGGTGAATCATCACCGGCGACGCCGGCCGGCGAACAGAATTCAGCCCGAGCAGGGCAGAAATCTGCACCCACACGCACAATCCTCGCCCAACCTGTAGCAAACCTCGATAGTATTTTCGCATCAGGGCCGGGCAACTTCACTCCGGTTGAATCTTCCACCGACAACCTTGCTTCCCTGCTTTACACCTCGGGAACAACCGCCGATCCCAAAGGCGTGATGCTCACCCACGCCAACTTGCTGGGCGAGGTCGAGTCCGTATTCGCCCGGCTCGATATCGGTCCCGACGATGCGGTTCTCGGAGTGCTCCCGCTGTTTCACGTACTTTCGCAGATGGCCAACCTGCTGCTGCCTCTGGTGAAGGGCGCGCGGGTTGTGTATCTGGAAACACTCAATACCACCGAGCTTCTGCGAGCGTTGCAGGAACGGCAGATCACCGCGTTCGCCGTGGTGCCACAGTTTTTTTACCTGATCCACGACCGCATCTTCAAAGAAATACAGAAGCGCGGCAGCTTAGCGCGGCGCGCGCTGCGGGCCCTGATGACAATCACGCGCTTCGCCCGCCGCTTGGGCTGGAACACGGGGAGGCTCTTTTTCCGGCCTATCCACAAGACGTTCGGGGACAAGATGCGCTATCTGATAACCGGCGGCTCACGTTTTGATCCCCAGATCGGACGGGATTTCTACGCGCTGGGGATTGATGTGTTGCAGGCCTACGGCTTAACCGAAACGACTGGCGCTGCTTTCCTAACCGTTCCGAAGGACAACGTGATTGGCTCGGTGGGACCACCGCTACCCGGCGTGGAAGGAAAAATTATCGATCCGCGACCGCAGGAAGAAGGTGGTCCCGCAACCGGCGAAATCGCGATCCGTGGCGCAGTCGTGATGAAGGGATACTGGAACCGTCCGGAGGCAACCGCTGCTGTTCTGAAAAATGGCTGGCTCTTGACGGGTGACCTGGGGCACTTTGACGCTCGCAGCAATCTGGTCATCACCGGCCGCAAGAAAGACGTGATCGTTCTCAGTAATGGCAAGAACATCTATCCGGAAGAGATCGAAGCGCATTATTCGAAATCGCCCTACATCAAGGAAATGTGCGTGATGGGGTTGGAGGCAAAGCCGGGCGATCCTACGTCGGAGCGGCTACATGCCGTGATCGTGCCGAATTTCGAGATGCTCAAGCGGCAAAGGATTAGCAATGCGAAGGAAGTCATTCGTTTCGACATTGAAACCTTCTCGGCGCAAGTGCCGTCGACCAAACGCATCGGCAGTTATGAAATCTGGCCAGAGGACCTACCTCACACCACGACCCGGAAGCTGAAGCGCTTCGAAATTGAGAAGCGGGTGCGGGCGAACCAGGCGCGGGGTCAGTCGGACGATTCGGAAGTTGCGTCCGAGCGTCCGCTGAGCGCCGACGATACAGCGTGGCTGGAGCAGCCCGAAGTACAGGGCGCGCTGAAGATTGTTCGCGAGTCTGCCAAATCGGCTCCCGACGTGATTCGCCCCGGCGATAATCTGGAACTCGATCTGGGGTTTGATTCGATGCAGCGAGTCGAACTGCTCGTCACACTGGAAGAAGAGCTCGGCGGCGACGTGGAGGAGTCACGCCTGGCTGACATCTACACTGTGCGCGAACTGGTGGATACAGTGCGGGAAAGCGCTGCCTCCGGAAAAACAGCTTCCCGCACCCAAGCTGGTGGCTGGAGAGTGCTGTTGCAACAGGAATCGACCGATCCGGAGGTACTTGCCCTCGCCTCCCCGGGACGCTTCGCCGAGCACGTCTTTTATGTTTTGAGTCGCCTGATAGAGATCTTCGCTTCCGATCGGTTGAGCCTGTGCGTTAGCGGCCTGGAAAAGCTTCCTGGGCACGGCCCCTACATCATTTCTTCGAATCACCAGAGCTTTGTCGATCCTGTAATACTGAGCAGTGTTTTGCCTTGGTCCGCCTTTCGCGATTTGTTTTCGGGGGGAACGAGCGAGATTTTTGGTTCGGGTCCAATGCGCGTTCTGGCCCGCTGGCTGCGCGTAATGGTGCTGGATCCGGACGCCAACCTGGTTTCCGCAATGCGCGCCGGCATTTTCGGCTTGCGGCATGGACGGATTATGATTCTCTACCCGGAAGGCGAGCGCAGCATTGACGGCACGCCACGGATATTCAAGAAGGGCGCCGCGATTCTTTCCATCCACGCGCAAGTGCCAATCGTTCCGGTTGCGATTGAAGGCTTTTACGAGGTCTGGCCTCGGGGAAAGAAGTTTTTTCAGAAGTTTGCGCCCGTGCGTATGAGATTTGGTGATCCTATCTATCCGCCACCCGAGTCAGAAGCCTCTGAAGCAACTTACGAGCGCCTCACTGCCGAACTGAGAGCGCGGGTGCTGGCCATGTGGGAAGAGTTGCGCGCTGAACGTCGCTGATGGCAGGAAGTTACTTGGAGGAACACTCTGGGCCGGCGTCAGCGCAGGACTGGGGTTGCATTCGAGGCGACACAGACCCACTTCCCGTCTTTGTAAATCCAGGTATCGACAAAGCGTTCGCGCCGTACGTAGGACTTCCCTGCTTCGATTCCCTTGGCGCGAAATACTCCAGTCGCGACGGCGGCATTCCCGTACACATGCACGTGCATCGATTCGGGCGCAACTTGCTGCTCTTGGGAGTTGCTGGCCTTTATGCTTGAAAGAAACTCGGCTTTGGATTGCACCGTGCCGTCATCGTTAATCAGCACCATCTCATTGTCGAGCAGAGCGTCCAGCCCCTTGGTGTCCCCGAGCTTGTAGGCCTGGTTCCAGGCCTTCTCTAACGCAATGATTCTAGATCGAACACTAGAAGGATCAGTGTTGTCTTGGCCCCGCGCCAGTAACGCGGTGGCACAGAGCAAAGCCAGCAGAAAACCGGTGAGTCTCATAGTGCAACCTCTCATACGCTGTATATAAATGGTATCTCTCCTCGCGGCAAATAGGCCGAGTTTGGTGAAACGAAAGTAACGAATCGCAGAGCGAGAACAGCGAGAAGACTCATACTGGGAAACCGCTGCGGCCGCCGTCCTATTTTGCCCGCGGATGGGTTTGGTCGTACACGTGAAGAACGTGCTTCATCGAAAGCTGGGTATAACGCTGGGTGGTCGAAAGCCGTTCGTGGCCCAGCATCTCCTGGATGGCGCGCAGGTCGGCGCCTTCTTCTAACAGGTGCGTGCCGAAAGCGTGGCGCAGAGTATGCGGATGGACGTCGGGAGAAAGTCCTTTGGCGACCGCGATTTTCTTGATGATCCGGCCCACGCTGCGGGTGGTAAGACGGCCAGCACGAAGGTTGATGAGTAATGCCGATGTGTTCCTCTTCCGCTCGGCAAGCAGTTTCTGGCGCACCGGCAGATAGGCAGTCAGCGCCACCTTCACCGAGTCACCGAAGGGCACGTAGCGTTCTTTTTTCCCTTTGCCGCGGATGAGGATCGCTTCCGAGCTTAAGCGGATGTCGTCAAGATTGATGCCAATCAGTTCCGAGTTGCGGATGCCACAGCCGTAGAGCAGTTCGAACATTAGACGATCGCGCTCGGGAAAGGCGGCGACTTCCGGCATTTCGCTGTCGAGGACAGTGTTCATTTCTTCGATGGTAGGGACGCGGGGGAGCTTCTTCGGGAGTTTCGGGGTTGCGACCAATGCGGCGGGATTCTGTTCGACGATCCCTTCCTGCGCAAGCCAGCGAAACAGGGAGCGTACGGCGGCCAGTGACCGCGCGACCGAAGTCTTGCCCAGCCCTTTTTCGTAAAGATGAGACAGGAATCCACGAATGGTCACGTGATCGATATTTCGCCACGGGCGGGATCCGACATAACGTGAAAAGTTCGCGAGGTCGCCAGCGTATGCCTTGACGGTGTGCGCCGAGGCGTTGCCACCCAAGGAACGAAGAAAGTGCGCCACCGCTTTTTCTGCAGCGGTGTGGACGGTTCGTGTTGCGGCCGTGGTCTTCATCTCGCCTTCGCTCTCGGATGATGCTTCTGATAAACATTCTTCAGTCGATCGAGTGCAAGGTGCGTATACACCTGCGTGGTTGAAATATCGGAATGCCCGAGGATCGTCTGTACGGTCCTCAAATCGGCGCCATTTTCCACCATGTGGGTGGCGCAACTGTGGCGCAACATATGCGGACTAGCGCTGCGACCAGTGCCGACGGAAGCCGCGCGCACCATTTGCCAGACCCGCTGGCGGGTAAGCTTTCGTGCACCCCGCGCGAAAAATAGAAGCGGGGTGCTTTTGCCACTCATCAGCACCACGCGTGAATGTTTCATATACTCGGTCAAGGCGTCCTGAGCTGATCTTCCCAGCGGCACGATGCGCTCTTTGTCACCCTTGCCGCGCACCAACACATAACCGAGATCGAGTTTCAGATCTTCAAGCTTGACTCCGATGATTTCAGAAACTCGAAGCGCACCAGCGTAAAAAACCTCGAGCATGGCGCGGTCACGCGCGGCCAGCGCTTCGTCCTGCTTGCGCCTTGATGCCGACTGCGGGCGACTTAGTATCGCGTCCATTTCGTCGCGCGCGAGGGACTTGGGCAGCACTTTCCATTGCTTGGGTGAGTCGATATTGAGCGTGGGATCGTGTTCGATCAATTTGTCGAGTAGAAGGTAACGGTAGACATGGCGCAACGTCGAAAGCTTGCGCCCAACCGACCGGCCATCCACGGCGTTAGCAAACAACTGCTGGATGAAATCGCGCACGTCGTTCCGGCGCGCATTGAGCAACGTACGTTTGCGTTTCTGCAGAAATCCGGCGAACTGAGCAAGGTCGGAGGTGTATGCAGCAATCGTGAGCGGGGCCAGGCCTTTTTCTACTTTCAGGTAGTCGAGAAAGCAGGGGACGACGCGGGCATTGGCTTCGGAGGCCACAGCTTGAGTATGCGCATTATCGGACGCAGGGGAAAGTGATTAAGCGGGTGCGAGTCTCTTGTCATCCTGAGCGAAGTTGTCATCCGCTTGCGGATGGGCGGAAAGTCGAAAGATCCCTGCCCTGTTTCACTTTATGCCGCCATTGCACTCAGCATTTCCACTGCGGAGATTGCTCCTTCGGGCGTCTCCTCGTGTTTGAAGTAAGCGAACACGTTGCGGCCCTGGCCGATATGTTCGCGAGTTCGGTCGACCATGGCGCGACGCTCGTCGGGTGTGTAAGTCGGCTTGCGATAACGGTAGTAGCAGAAGTCGGCGGTCACTACATCCGGTGTGGTCCGTTCTTCGGTTTCCGCGATGCAGAGCGCCCGGTTGTGGGATTTCAGAAGATTGAAGATTTCATCGGAGAACCAGGAGACGTGCCGGAACTCAAATGCCGACGGTACAGCGCGCGGCAGGACCCCAAGAAATTCCTCCAGAACCTGGGAATCGGCTTTCATGTTGGGCGGAAGTTGAAAGAGCAGCGGCCCGAGTCTGTCCGCCCGCGCCAGCCCCTCGATCGTGCTTAGGAAGCGAGGGATGAAGTCTTCCGTTTTCTTTAGCCGTTTGATGTGAGTGATGACCTGGTGGGCTTTGATCCCGAAGCGAAAATGAGACGGGGTTTCGGCAATCCATTTCTGGATCGTGGTCTCCTTCACCAGTTGCCGAAAAGTAAAGTTGACTTCAACCGTGTTCAGTTGTGTCGCGTAGTGCTGCAGAAAATTCTTCTGCGCCAGCTTCGTGGGATAAAAGTCCGGCTTCCAGCTTGGATATGCCCATCCTGACGTGCCGGCATAGAGTTGGGCCATGTTGACCTTGGGATGAGGGACTCGCGTTCGCTCTAGCGTGCCAGATTATATCTTCCCGATCTTCTTCTTCCCGGCTTTTTGCTTACCGGGTTTGACGGTCTTACTTCGTCTCCTGCTGCGCGATTCGGCCTGGGCGCTGATTTCGAGTCCATCTTTGATAGTGGCGGATGTTCGCTGGCCGGGCGTTGCTTCTCGATCTTCGCTCGCTGCACGGGCGAGGACGCCCGCGCCTACATCCACCTTCGGCAATTTCTGCTTCAGCTTCAGGACAGGCTCGAATAGATCTCCCATTTTCTCCACTCGTTCAAGCACCTGAGGCGCTTCGAAAACTAGCCGGTTGGGATCTTTTTTCTTCAAGACCTGATCGACCTCTTCCCACTTCACCGGCGTGGACACCGTGGGATGTTCCCGCGCGCGTAGCGAGTACACGCCGATGGTGGTCTTGTGCTCGTCGTTCTGACTCCAATCCACGAACACCTTGTTCACTCGCAGCTGCTTCTTCATGTCGGAGACCACAAGTTCTCGATGTTCGTTCTCCAGCAAGCGGGCGAGCGCGTGGGCGAAGGGCTTGGTTGCTTCGTAACTGGTGGGCGTGTTCAGCGGAATGTAAATTTGCAACCCTTTCGAGCCGGACGTCTTGGGAAAGCTCTGCAAGCCGAAGTGCTCGAAGATTTCCCGTAGCCACATCCCGACCTGAGCGCACTGCACAATGTTGGCCGGAGGACCGGGATCCAGATCGAAAACCATCATGGTTGGACGATTGACCTCCTTGGCCAGCGAAAGCGAAGGATGGAGTTCGATCGCTGCCAGGTTCGCCATCCACACCACGGTGGGGAGATCGCTGGCCAAAATGTAATTCACATTGCGGCGATTGCCCTCGCTCCAGATGGGCGCGGTCTTCACCCAGTCGGGCCGGTGAGCGGTGGCGTTCTTCTCAAAGAAATATTCGCTGTCAACGCCGTTGGGATAGCGTTTCAGGGTCAGTGGTCGCCCGGCAAGATGGGGGACGAGAACGGGCGCGATACGGGCGTAGTAGTCGATGACCTGTCCCTTGGTAAATCCCGTCGCCGGGTACAGGACCTTGTCCAGATTTGTCAGGCTTAGATGCTTGCCTTCGATTTCGATGGATTGTGGTTTGCTCAAACCGCCTCTCTCGCTTGCGTTGCCGTTAGTGGATGCGCGTTCAGTATAGCTGTAAGCTCAACCAGGTTCAGGATGACAGACGCTACGATCGACGACTGCCGAGCGCGGTTTGACAATTTCCCTGCTCCCAACGTAACTTCAAGTTCTTCCTTTGATGCCTCACCCAACCGTCGTGGAGGTCCAATGAAATACCGTGCCATCAGCTTTCTAACCATACTTTTTGCCCTTTCGGCCGCTTTGGCGGGCGCACAAGACCTGGCTTCGTTCGAGAAGCGCATCACGGTCAAGAAATTAGCTAACGGCCTGACTGTCGTGATCTGCGAACGCCCGGAAGCGCCAGTGTTTTCATTCTTCACTCACGTGGATGCTGGTTCGGTGCAGGATCCCATGGGCAAGACTGGGCTTGCTCACATGTTCGAGCACATGGCTTTCAAAGGGACGGACAAGATTGGTACCACCGATTATCCAGCCGAGAAGGTCGCACTGGCGAAAGTGGAGGAAGCCTATGCCGCCTACATCGCCGAGCGTGACAAAAGCACCGGCCGCGATGAGCAGAAGCTGAAGCAGCTGGAAAAAACCTGGCAGGATGACATTGCGGAAGCGGAAAAATACGTCAAACCGAACGAATTCCCTCAGATTCTGGAGAGCAACGGCGTAGAGGGACTCAATGCGTTCACGAATCTGGATGAAACCGCCTATCACTATTCTTTGCCGGGAAACCGGCTGGAGCTATGGGCCTACCTGGAATCGGAACGCTTCATGCACCCAGTGATGCGCGAGTTTTACAAGGAACGGAACGTTGTGATCGAGGAACGCCGCCTGCGTACCGACAGCAATCCGGTGGGACGATTGCTGGAACAATTCGTCACCGCGGCCTATCAGGCGCATCCGTACCATCGTCCGACCATCGGCTGGATGTCTGACCTGAATTCGTTTTCCGCCACCGACGCGCAGAAATTCTTTGACGAGTATTACATTCCTTCAAATATGGTGGTGGCGGTGGTTGGCGACGTTAAGCCCTCGGAAGCGATGCCGATCATCGAAAAGTATTTCGGCCGGATTCCGTCTCATGAAAAACCAGACGAGCGGACTACCACCGAGCCGCCGCAGAATTCCGAGCGCCGTGTGGTGCTGCGGCAAACGGCACAGCCACTTTATCTCGAGGGCTACCATCGCCCCGACTACCGCAGCAAGGATGACGCGGTGTACGACGCCATTGCCGATCTGATGTCGAATGGCCGCACTTCGCGGTTATATCGGGCGCTGGTGCGCGATAAAAAGATTGCGGCCGACTCGGCCGGCTTCACCGGTCTGCCGGGCAATAAGTATCCCCACCTGTTCGCGTTCTATGCTTTCCCGATGCCTGGCCATAAACCGGAAGAAATGGGAGAAGCGATCCACTCCGAAATCGAACGCCTGAAAAAAGAGGACATCAGCGACGAGGAATTGAAGATGATTACCACGCGAGCCAAGGCCAATTTGCTGCGCGGTTTGGCGAATAACGAGGGCCTGGCTATCCAGTTGGCAACATACCAGGCACGCTACGACGATTGGCGGGAGCTCTTCCACCAGGTGGAGAATCTGGACAAAGTCACTAAAGCCGACATCCGTCGTGTGGCGAATCAGACTTTCGTTCCCACCAACCGCACGGTAGGAATCATCGAAACTGTTGCGCCTTCAGACCAAAAAGGCGGTGCACAATGAAATCGTTTGCGCTGGTCTCGTTCATCTGCGCCGCTGTCCTTTTTTGCATAACCGCTGCACCTCCGGCGACTGCACAAGTTTCCGACTGGCATCAGATCAAGGTTGCACCGCTTCCGGCTTTTCACCCGCAAGAACCCAAGCGTATCAAGCTGCCCAATGGCTTGGTGATCTTCCTGCAGGAGGACCATGAACTGCCATTGATCGATGGCAGCATCCGCATTCGCGGGGGCTCTCGTTCGGAAGCAGCTAACAAAGTTGGGTTGCTGGAAATCTACGGCGAAGTCTGGCGTACTGGCGGCACGAAGAAGCAGACCGGTGATCAACTGGACGACTACCTCGAAATTCGGGCAGCGAAAGTAGAGACGGGAAGCAACCAGGATTCGACTACGATTGGCTGGTCCTGCCTGAAGGCCGACTTTGACGATGTGTTCAAGGGCGTTAGCGATCTGCTGCGGGCACCTGAGTTCCGGGAAGAAAAGGTTGACCTCGCCCAGCGAGAATTGTTTGACGCCATCTCGCGACGCAACGATGACGTCGGTGGAATCGCCGCCCGCGAGTCGACCAAACTGGCTTACGGTCCGCAGAGTCCCTATGCGCGTGTTCCGGAATATAAAACCGTCGCTGCCGTTACCCGGCAAGACCTGCTCGATTGGCACCACGCGCACGTTCATCCCAATAACATTATTCTGGGTGTGACCGGCGATTTCGACTCCGTAGCGATGGAAGCCAAGCTTCGCCAGTCTTTTGGCTCCTGGACCGCTGGACCGGCGATTGAGAAACCGGAGATTAAATTCCAACCCGCCAAGCCCGGCTACTACCTGATTCCTAAGGAAGATGTGAATCAGAGCAACATTCGCATGGTGACACTCGGCATTCAGCGCAACAATCCCGACTACTATGCTGCGCAGGTTTTCAATGAGGCATTTGGCGGAGGCTTTTCCTCCCGCCTGTTCCAAAGCATTCGCACCAAGAAAGGCTTGGCCTACGGTGTGGGCGGAGGAATTGGCTCGGCGTTCGATCATCCCGGCATCTTGCGCCTATCGATGGGGACGAAGAGTCAAACCACGGTGGAGTCGATCCAGGCGCTCTATGACGAGGTCGATAGGCTGGCCAAGCAACCCATCGGGGACGAAGAGATTCAGCGCGCTAAGGATTCGATCTTGAACTCATTCGTCTTCAACTTTGATTCGCCGGAGAAAGTCCTGCGCGAGCGTATGGCGTACGAGTTCTACGGATATCCTGCCGATTTTCTGGAACAGTACCGAGCCGGAGTGGAGAAAGTCGGAAAGGCGGATGTGGCGCGGGTGGCTGCCAAATATCTGCACAAGGACCAACTTGCCGTGCTGGTGGTGGGGAATACGACTGATTTCGATAAGCCATTGGCGTCCCTGGGCCCGGTGACGAACGTAGACATCTCGATTCCGCCGCCTCCGAGCGAGGCGCAAGAACCCGCAGCCAAACCGGATGCCAAGCCAGCGCAGTAGCCAACCATGATGGCCGCCGGATTGAATCCCGGACCTGTCGACAACCTTCTAACCCGAGTCGCTGATTCCGCAATCTGGTATGTGCTGGGTGTCGGCATTGGCGTTTACCTCTTTGCCCGCGGCTTTGGACTACTCCGGCAAAAGCGTCTGATTCTGAACATTCCGCGCTCGACCATCCGCAGCGCGGCCGTCGGGCTGATTGAAGTCAGCGGGAAGGTGGTCGGCCCGTACACTCTGATTGCGCCGCTATCGGAAGAGGAATGCTTCTATTATCGTTCGGTCGCGAGGCTGAGCGGAGATTCGCCAGGCGGATCCCGTGGAGAAAGCCTGGCCGAAGAGACGCTCTGCGCCCCTTTCTTCCTCGATGACGGCACCGGACGCCTGCTCATTGATCTCCGCGGCGCGGATATGCAACTCATTCCACTGCTCCACGACGAAAGCTCCCAATCCCCCATTCCGAACTATATGCGCGGTTTCCTTGGCCGCCACGGCGTCTCAACTGACTATGCGGTCACGCTCGAGGAATATTGCATTCGGCCCGGAGACACTCTTTTTGCGCTGGGAACGCTTCAGGAGAATCCCGTCGAGGAGGAAATCGCCGAGTCATCGCCGGGTACATCTCGGCGTGAAGATGCCAGATTCTTGAGTGAGGCGGCGGCTGATCTGCAGCGTCGGGCGGCATTGGCGTTTGAGTTGCCAGGAATGGAAACGGCGCGATTTAATCCTCCAGCCTCCGCTAGCCGAAGCCGGTCTACAAAATCGGGAGAGTTCGACTTGCATCCTCGGGTGATATTGACGAATGGCCGAACCGGTGATCCCTATTTCATTTCGTGGCGCAGCCAACGCGATGTGGTTCAGGCGCTAGCGGGTAAGACGATTCTTTACATTTGGGGAGGTCCGATTCTGACCCTGGCCTGTGTCTGGGTGCTGGTTAGCCGATTTTTTGGGCAGTAGGAATGGGCTGGGGTCTCCCCTCAGCCCGGGGCATTTCGCGGACGAACAAGCGTTACTTGCCGGTCCCCGACAACTTTGCCGTCTGCGGACTCGGGCTAGCACTATCGGACACGTTCAGCGCGGCAGTGCGAGTTCCTTTTGCGGTGGGAGTTAATGTAATGCTGACCGTACAGGTCTGACCCGCCGCCAGAGTGCCTCCGCAGGTGGTCGCCGACTCGCTAAAATCACCCGGATCGGTTCCTGTGAACGTAAACGGGGTTCCGGAGAAGGTCAGGGTTGTTTTTAGATTATTCTTCACTTTAATTAGCTTGGCCGCGCTCGTCTGGCTCACAGTTGTACTTATGAAGGTCAGACTTGATGGGGTGAGCGTTACTTGCGGCACTCCTTTCCCCGAAAGCGGAAGTTTCTGTGGGCTATTGCTTGCGTCGTCTGTAATTACCAAGGCGGCGGATCTCGCCCCCAGTGCTCCGGGAGAGAAAGTTACACTCACGGTACACGATTTGTTCACCAATAGAGTACCGCCACAGGTAGTGGTCTTAGAGAAATCCCCCGGATTGGTTCCCGTAATCGCGATAGAAGAGAAGGTGACGGTTCCACCCGCAAGATTGGTCAAGGTAACTTTCTTGGCGGCACTTGTAGTGCCCGTGGCATAGCTTCCGAAAGTTAGGGCTGTGGGCGTGAAGGTAAGAGCGCCTAATACCCCATTGCCAACGTTCACCGTGGCTGTACCCTTAACGGCGATGTTTACGGTGTCGGTCGCGGTAATCGTTTGTGCGCCCGTGGTCTTCAGCGTCGCACCGAAAACTTGGGTTCCCTGATCGCTCGGCGTAAAGGTGAAATCGGCGGGAAGAACGGCTTGTGGATCACTGCTGGTGAAGTGAACTGTTCCGACAAAGCTGATATCGGTGCTGCTGCCGACAGGATTCTTTGCTGTGACCGTAAAATTGAAGGACATTCCAGACGTGGCTGAGTTCGGCGCAGTCAATTGAAGAGCCGGATGCGAACCGAGAGTGACGCAAGCGCCTGATTGGTTGGACCAGATTT
>Ga0210408_10000486_pt1 | contig 50573 bp, 51 predicted proteins | sample IncBWH4MmetaG_FD_155471 | JGI IMG/M metagenome (GOLD analysis project Ga0210408, IMG submission 155471) | Forest soil microbial communities from Barre Woods Harvard Forest LTER site, Petersham, Massachusetts, United States - Inc-BW-H-4-M | ecosystem: Environmental > Terrestrial > Soil >...
CGGAGTAGTTCGCCGATATACTTCAGCTCGCACCCGGATCTCGTTTGCAACTCACGAAACTCTTCCAATCCTCGCGGCGGTAGCGAATTGAAATGCTTCGAGAAAATACCCCTTGTTCAACGGACTGCTAGATGAATGTGGCATGCGGACCCGCTCGGCGTTTCGGCCCTGGGCTGTGAGCGTCGCTGTCTTTTGTTTTGCCGCAGCCCCTTTCCTGCAGGCCCAGCAGTTCCGGGCCGCGTGGGCCGATGTTTTCCACGTCGGAATGCAGAATAGCGGGCAGGTGGATGCGATGGTCTCGAACCTGGCTGCCGGACACTACAACGCGGTCGTCGTCCAAGTGCTCGCTTACATGGACACGGCTACGGCCTCGCATGGCGCCTACTGGAAATCGAGCATCCTTCCCCGCTCCGCCTATGTCACTTCCGGGTTCGATCCGCTGGCTTACCTCTGTACGCAAGCGCACGCCAACGGAATACAGGTCCACGCCTGGCTGGGGGGAAGCGGGGGCGCGATGTATCGAGTGTCCACGAGTTGGCCGCCGACGGGGAACGCGACGCTGACCGCCAACCCGCAGTGGATGATGGTTCCGCAAGCCAACAGCGAAGGAAATGCGGTCGTGCCGGTCGATACGAGCGTTTGCGCGCTGGACATGGGTTCGCCCGATGCGCAGGAGTACATTGTCAGCATCGTTCGGGAACTGGTGACGAACTACCAAATCGACGGCATCAACTGGGATGATGAGATCAATGGAACCGGGTACACCGCGGGGATGGGATTTCCCGCCTACAGCCAGACGAATTATGCGCGCTCCGGGCTGGCTCGGTATCGAATCAACACCGGTTATGTGGGCACGCCCAGCGCGACCGACACGGCTTACGGCAACTATCGCCGGCGTTTCAAAAACGAGCTAATGGCACGTTGCCAGGCTGAGATACAGTCGATTAAGACCAACCCACGCCAGCCGCTGCGGCACACGGCGGCGGTGATGGCATACAGCCCAGTGCCTTCCAGTTGCAATTTCACCACTTCATCTGCTTTCACGTATTACTCGGACTGGGCGACGATGCTGCAAAATGGGTGGCTCGATGCCGCTATTCCTATGGCGTACAGCAGCAGCACGTTTAACTCCTGGTGTGACCGGATCTACCCTTGCTGGCGTTACAACCGGCACATCTACATGGGTCTTGGCGCCTACCTCAACACAGATGCCACTATTGTTTCAGAGCTTCAATATGCCTATAATGCCGGCTTCAACGGTGGCGTCACCTATTCTTACGCTGTCCCAAATTCTTCCGCCACTCCCAGCGACTGGTGGAGTTACGTCGCTGCAAATCTCTATACCAACGCAGCGACGGTTCCCACGATGCCCTGGCGCAATCCGGCCACCGCCACCGAAGGCATCATGTGGGGCCGGGTGAAGGACGCCAACACGGGGCTTTACGTCGATGACGCCACCGTAACAGTGACAGGCGGGCCGACGGTCAAGACCGATGGGAACGGGTATTATGTTGCCACCCTTATTCCGGCGACGGCCGCCGGCACGGTGCATTCGACCACCGCGAGTAAAACCGGGACAGTTCCGCAGACCATCAGCAATGCCACGGTTCTGGCGGGCGACATCGTGCGTTATGATTTCAGTCTGAATGATACGGTCCCCCCGTTGGGCGTATTCCGAACGATGACCAACACAATCGTAGTTTGGTGGCAATCGATTCCCCTGGGCTGGAGCCTATTGCAGAACACCAACCTGGGCACGACTAATTGGATTTCGCCGAGCCAAACCGTCAGTACGAACGGCACAAACAAGTTGATCATCGTCAGCCCGCCGTCCGGCACGCAATTTTACCGGCTGCGGAAGTCGTGAGGGAGAGAAGATTTCGACTTGCCCGGCAGATAACGCAGATTGACGCAGTGAGGAGGGGCAAGGCTCACCAAACTGCGCGGTTGCGTGACATTCCCGAGACGGTTACTCTAAAAGGACCTGGGCCAGGAAGGCGCAGGCTCGAACCATGCATTTGCCGGACGGTTTTTTAGACGCCAGAACCGCGTTGCTGGCCACAGGAGCGGCCGCAGGCGGCGTCGGTATTGCCTTGCGCCAGGTCCGCAACTCACTGGAACCGCGGCAAATGCCAATGCTGGGTCTGGCCGCGGCCTTCGTCTTTGCGGCACAAATGCTCAATTTTCCGGTCGCATGGGGCACCTCCGGCCACTTGGTGGGAGGAGTTCTGACCGCGGTGTTGCTGGGCCCCAGCGCGGCGGTGCTGGTGATGACCTGTGTGCTGATGGTGCAATGCCTGATGTTTGCCGATGGGGGCTTAATGGCGCTAGGAGCCAACGTGTTCAATATGGGCATTGTCAACGTGTGCAGCGGCTATTTTGTTTTCCGGGCTACGAGGAGTTTGATCCGGATGGAGGAAAGCCGGGCAACGGTTTTTGCGGCGGCGTTCGCCGGTTGGTTTGGAACGGTGCTGGCGTCGATTTCCTGCGCGGGACAGCTAGCGCTTTCAAAAACCGTGCCGTGGTCCCTGGCGTTCCCAGCGATGGCAAACGTCCACATGATTATCGGGGTGGGTGAGGGGCTGGCGACGGGTTTGGTGGTGATGGCCGTGCTCCGAACCCGACCGCAACTGGTGGCCGGCGCCCGAGAACAAGGGCTGGCGGCCGGGGTGGGTTTCATGGGATATGGTTTGCTCCTGGCGTTGGGGTTGGCGGTTTTTGTTGCGCCGTTTGCCTGCGCGTGGCCGGATGGGTTGGAAGGAGTGGCTCGAGCCATGGGATTCGCGAGCAAAGCGGTTCCTGGGCCGCTGCCGGCTCCGCTGGCGGATTACCAGTTGCCGTTTATCGGTTCGGCCACTGCGGCGACCGGGATTGCGGGCGTGATCGGGACGGTGCTGGCGTTTGTCGCGGCCTACGCCCTGGCCCGCGCGCTGGTGCCGGTACTGGGAACGCCCAAGAAGGATGCACGTTCAGAAACTTGAAGCTCGGCGGCGCACCCTCGTGTCCGGGGCCTGGCCGCGTCTCAAGCTTGTCGGGGCGCTGGTGATTATCACCGGTACGGCGCTGCTGCCCCGGCGAATAGGCGCGCTGTATCTGCTGCCGACAATCGCCTTGATGGTGCTATGGCCGTTGAGCCGGATGCCGCTGGGCTACACGCTGCGGCGGCTGGTGGTGGTTGAGGTTTTCATTCTGGGCATAGCGCTGCTTTCCCTGGTGACGCCGTCCGCAGCTCCGGTTTTCTTTTCGGCGCTGGCCAAGAGCAATCTTTGCATTTTTACCATGCTGTTGCTGACCTGGACGACACCCTTTCATGAGATCCTGGAGGAACTGCGCCGGTTGCGCCTGCCATCGGTGATGCTGACCACGCTGGCGCTAATGTATCGTTACCTGCCTGTGCTGGCGGAGGAGTCCCGGCGCATGCAACGGGCGCGCGCCAGCCGGACTTTCCGCCGGCGGAACCGCCTGGCCTGGCACAATCTGACGACGATCATCGGCCAGCTATTTGTTCGCAGCGCCGAACGGGCGGAGCGGATTTACCTGGCGATGTGCTCCCGGGGCTGGAAATGAGCACGGCTGTCGAAGTTCGCCAGCTTTCCTATGGGTATCCCCAGATGCCGTCGGGGCTGGCGCTGGACCGGCTTTCCTTCACGGTGGCCGAAAACGAATGCATCGCGGTGCTCGGCCCGAATGGCGCGGGAAAATCGACACTGCTGCTACACCTCAACGGTCTTTTACCCGAGCATCCGCCGCGCGAACCGAATATCTGGATAGCCGGGCAACCGCTCACGGCCAAAACGCTCGACACTGTCCGCCAACGAGTGGGACTTCTGTTTCAAGACCCGGACGACCAGCTAATCTCGGCGACGGTTTTTGAGGATGTCTCGTTTGGTCCACGGCAAATGGGCCGCGATGGACTGCCGCTACGCGAGTTAGTGGAACAATCGTTGGGACTGGTCGGGTTGCGCGGGTTCGAAGACCGGGAACCGCACCGGCTCAGCCACGGCGAGAAACGGAGAGTCTGCCTGGCCGGCGTGCTGGCCTGCCAACCGACGGTCCTGGTGCTCGATGAGCCCACCAGCGACCTTGATCCGCGTGGCCGGCGGGAATTCAAGCATCTGCTGCAGTCGCTGCCCGGCGCCAAAATCATCGCTACCCACGACCTGGAACTGGTGGTGGACCTGTGCTCGCGGGTGCTGATTCTGGATGAGGGAAAGCTGGTGGCCGAAGGACAGACAGTGCCGTTGCTTTCCAATGAGACGTTGATGCTGGCGCATGGCCTGGAAAAGCCGCATAGTTTGCTGCATCGGCATCCGCATGGGTGAGACGTGAAACGTGATGCGTGAATAGTGAACCCCGCTTCCACGTTTCACATTTGATCCATCAGGTGGCGGGATGTGGATGTTGCGTACTCTGCATTCACTTCACGGATTTGCTTGACGGCGATGCCGCTCGGAGGATACGGAAAACAGAAGCAATCCGAAGGCGTAAGAGTATGATCGATGAAAGACATTGTCCGTTTTGCAAAGGGCCCGCGGCGAAGGGTTGCGCGCACCTGGCGCTGGCAGTCGAAGGGCGCGATTTTGTGCGTCATTGCATCGAGCTATGCCATGGTCAAGGACAATGGCGAACGCTGCGCGAGCAACGGCGCGCCCAGCAGCGCCAGACGGGGGACTGGACGCCGGACCAAGAGGATTTCACCTGGCTGGAAACGGCTTTTTGCGAGAAGTTCCTCAAGCGGCTCACCTGGTTTGGAGGCATGGATTATGAATGGCGCAGCGGCCCGAAAGATGGGCAGGGCGGTTTTTGGGTGCTGTTGTGGTCCAAAGACCCGGAGCGGCTTTGGTGGGAATTGCGGGACGAACTGGAGCGCCACGGCGCGGAGCGGCCGCAAAGCCAACCTTCGGCGCCGTGGCTGATCTGGTCGGAGACCAGATAGGGTTACGCTCCGGGCAATTCGAGCCAGAAGCGGCTGCCCTTACCGGGCTCTGAGTCCACGCCGGCGCGGCCGCCCATGCGCTCGGCGGCCTTCTTGATGATCGCCAGCCCGAGGCCCGTGCCTTCGTAGTCGCTGCTGAGACGAGTAAAAAGCTCGAAGACCTTCTTCTGTGCTTCAGGTGAAATTCCGATACCATTGTCTTCGACCCAAAGGCGGACAGCAGGTGACGTGTGACGGGTGGCGAGTGAGGGGCCGGAGGGCTCCTGGGAATGTGGAACGTCGAAGGCTGTCGAGGGCTCGTGGGTCTGGACTTCTGGTTTTGAGCTTTGGACTTGCTCAGTCCAGATTCGGATGCGGGGTTTGATGCCGGGGCCCACGAACTTGATGGCGTTGCTCAAGAGATTGGTGAGGCACTGGGTCAGCGAGGCTTCGTGGCCGAGCATCGGCAGCAGCGGGTCGGCGAGCGTGATCTCGGCACGGGGCTGCTGGAGTTCCGGACGCTCGGCGATCAGCTCCCGGAGCAGCTTTCGAACATCGACGGGATTGAATTCAAGGTGCTGGCGAGAGATGCGGCTGAAAGCCAACACGTCCTGCATCAGGCGGTCCATGCGCGAGGCGGCGGCGACGACTTTATTGAGCAGATCGCTGGCCTCGGCAGGCAGGACGGCACTGTGGTCTTCCAAGACGATATTGGTGAGAGTACTAATGGCGCGCAACGGAGCGCGCATGTCGTGGGAAAGGCTGTAGGAAAAGGCTTCCAGTTCGGAAATGGTCTCGCGCAGTTGAGCTGTGCGTCGCGCGACTTCGTTTTTGAGATTGACGGCGTGAGCCGCCAAAGCGGCCTGCGCCTGAAGCAGCGCGGTTTCCGTGCGCTTTCGCGCGGTAATATCCCGAGCGTTCTTGGAGACACCGACGACTTTGCCGTCCGCATCGCGAATCGGCGAAAAAGTCAGCGACACATCGATATGGTGGCCATCTTTGGTTACGCGAACGCTTTCGTAATGTTCGATGCGCTCGCCGCGGCACAAACGTTCCAGAATCCGCTCCTCCTCGGCGAGGCGTTCGGGAGGGATGAGGCGCGCCACAGGCTGGCCGATGATTTCCTCCGGGTGATAGCCATAGAGGCGTTGAGCTCCCGCATTCCAGGTGGTAATGAGGCCGGTGAGGTCCTTGCTGATAATAGCGTCATCGGAAGACTCCACGATAGCCGCCAACCGGTCGCGGGCCGCTTCGGTCTCGCGGCGCTGCGTGATGTCGCGCAGAATCACGGTGAAGAGTTTTTCGCCGCCGACCTCCACCTGGGAAATGGAGGCTTCGATGGGAAACTCCTCGCCGTTAGCCCGCAAGCCGCTGATGGCACCCAAGGCTCCCATGCGCCGGGTGCTCACGCCGGTGCGGCTGAACTGCTCGACATGCCGGGTATGCTGGTGGTGCAAGCGCTGAGGGATAAACTGCCCGATGTTGTGACCGAGGGCTTCGTTGGTGCGGACGCCAAACATTTTCTCGGCGGCGGGATTGAACAGGACGACGCGCTGGGAGCCATCGATCGAGATGATCGCGTCCATGGCTGAGCCAATGATGGCGTTGAGGCGCGCGGTGGTATTGGCCAACTCCTGTTCCGCCTGCTTGCGCTGGGTGATCTCGGTATTGACCTCGACGATGGCCTCCAGTTTTCCACCGTTGTCCAGGTAGGGAATCCATTCGCAAGCGACGGTGATGCTGGCGCCGTCGCTCCGGACGTGAGTGCATTCTCCCCGCCATTGCCGGCCGGTGCGGAGCAAAGCGAAGATCTTTTCGAGCGGCTCAGGGAACAGAGTTTGGAGAAGTTCATGGCCGAGCCGCCCCAAGGCTTGCTCCCTGGTGAAGCCGTACATGAGCTCAGCGGAGCGATTCCAGTAAACAATTTTGCCCTGAGGATCTCGCATCAGGACAGGGCTTAACTCCAGCAGGAGGGCCTGACGGCGCAGGGTCTCCTCCTGTTTAGCGTCGGCGGTGGGTTTAAAAGCTCGGGACCGGCTCATTGCTCTATGCACGCAAGAGTGTGAGTGAGAATTCTGTCTCCCCCCACCTTTGCCTAATCTGGTTACGTTTCTATAGGGTACGTACCCCAGGTTGGGCGATTTGCAAGGCGTAGCGTGGAGTTCAATGTTCAATGCGCCTCAATTCGGTTTGAGAGAAGGCGCATTGAACTCGCGCAGGCGACGGGTGCGTTCGATTTCCCGAGTCATCCAGAGGACGGCCAGGATAATCGCCAGGGCGACAGCCCCCAACACGAACCAGGGCCAATGGTGGCGGTGTGGCGGAGTTGCTGTTTGCTTGTCGGTATCTGATAACATGCGCACGGTCTTTTCAAATCCTGAACCGAACGAGAATTCGCCGGAGGAGCCGCAACGGAGGTGAGAACCACCATTGATTAGGCGACTCGAGAATCGGTTTGGGAGTCCAGCGTTGAGGCCAGGTGAGAGGCTTAGTGGGAGGCGGCGGCAGCGCGCCCAGCCAACGGTCGGTCATGGCGGGCACGGAGAATTCGGCGCGGACTTTTTCGCGCGCGTTTTGGGCGAAGCGCCGCAGGTCCGGGCGATGCCGGTGGAGCCAGATAACGGCTTCGGCATAGCCGCGGGTGTCGTTCGGAGGGACCCGTTTGCCGGTGGTGTCATCAACCAATTCGCGGACGCCAGAGGGCAAATCGCTGACGACGGGCACCAGGCCGCAGCCCATGGCTTCGACCAGGCTGAGCGGCAATCCTTCGTAAGAGGAGGCGAGCAGGAACACGTCGTGAGCCGCCAATAACTGCGGCACATCGGCATAGAGGACCCGGCCTGGAAACGAAACACTCTGGGCCGGGGAAGAAGTTTTCATTGCGCTCTTCAACCATTCCTCTTCGGGACCGGCGCCGGCAATGGTCCAGTGGAACGGGATGCCGGCGGCCTGGAGGGCCTGAAGAATCTCCGGGAAGAGCTGCACGCGCTTCTGTTCCCGCTGCAACCGGCCCAGGTAAAGAAGGCGCAGGGGAGCAGTGTCGTCCGCTGACCTGGGGACGATTTGCTCTGGAATGGGCACTCCCAGGGGCAAATAGCGGACGGCAACCCGCCCAAACTCGGGCATGGATTGAACGGTCTGCTGGATGGTTTTGGAGACGGCCGCCATCAGGTCCACATGCGGCGCGTAAAAGCCGATGAGTTTATACGTGCCGCGATCGTGGGATTGGGCGGTGCCGATGCGGAAAACGCCCGGCGGCACATAGCGCAGCACCTCGAAGGAAGTCGCCGAGAGATTCGCGATGACGACGGTAGGTTGAAATCGGGCCAACTCGCGCAACAATAGCACCAGACGGTCCTCGTAAATGAGACGCCGATGGTCGGTGGTGAAGAGCGGAATTTTTAACCGGTTGAAATCCAGCGCCAGCGGATTGTCCTGTTCGAAGCTGAAGACCTGGGTGGGGATACCTCGACGAAGCAGCTCGCCGGCGAAATTACAGAGAAAAGTGGTCGTGCCGCCGAGGTCCAAGACACCCGTGACGAGAGCGATCCGGTGGGGTCTCGAAATCTCTTGAGTCACTGTGTTTCGCTATTACAAACTCCGGGCCGATGCAAGTCCTCGTTACCACGACGCGCAATTGGCACCTGGAGCAAACCGCCAGAGCGTTCGCGCAACAGGGCGCGCTGGCCGGTTTCTGGATGGCCGACAAGAATTCGCTGGAGATTGCGGCAAACCAATATCGGCGCTGCTGGCCGTATCACCTGGCGATGAAATGGTTCTACCATTGCGCGCCACAAGTCTGGGACGAACGCGCGACTTATTGGTTCGCCGGCTTATACGAGTGGTGGTTGCGCGGGAGGCTGCGCTCGCCCGACTGTCCCAAATTCGATGTCGCGCACGGTTTGATGGGATTTGCCAGCGCGCTTTTCGCGCGGGCGCAGGAAACAGGCGCGCTCAAGGTGCTGGATTGCCCCAACAGCCATCCCACGACTTATCATGGTTTTTGGCAGCGCGAATGCGATCTGTGGTGTCCCGGCGAAAAAGTTCCGATCCCGCGCTGGATGTTCGGGCGAATGAACCGCGAGTTGGAACAGGCTGACCTGATTATCGTTCAATCGCGGTTCTGCAAGGAATCGATGCTGCTGAACGGGATTCCTGAGGCCAAGGTAATGATTAACCCGATGGGGGTGGATACCTCGCTGTTCAAAAAACGGGAGGCAGTGCCGTCCAAGCCGCGGTTCATCTGTGTCGGCACGATTTCTTTGAGGAAGGGGCACCAATACCTGTTCCGCGCGTATGAGCTGGTCAAACGCAAGCTGCCGGAAGCGGAGCTAATCTGTGTAGGCCCCTACAAATGCGATTTCCGCAAGGAGCGGCCGAAATGGAACGGCGCGTTTACGCACCACGCCTGGCTGCCGCAACCGGAAGTGGCGGCGTTATTGCGGACCTGCACGGCGTTTGTTTTTCCCTCGCAAGAGGAAGGTATTGCGCGCGCACAAGTCGAAGCTTTGGCGTCCGGCCTGCCGGTAATTGGGACTCATGAGGGAGGAGCGACGACGCTGGTCGAGGATGGGAAGGAAGGTTTGATCGTGCGCGGCCGCGACCCGCAACAGATTGCCGAGGCGATGCTCAAGGTGGCATTGGACCCGGAGCTGAATCGGCGCATGGGCGAGGCGGCTTACCAAAAGGCGTCCGTGGGCAATACCTGGCAGGATTACGGCGAGCGGTTGCTGGCGGAGTACGGGCGGCTATTAGAAACCACGAAAGGGAAGAGCCAGGCGTGAGCGAGAAAGGCAATTTCGGTGTGGATTGGTTCGGATTGGTTCGGATTGGTGTGGATTGGTTCGGATTTTTGGCTGGTGGATCCTGAGTAATCCTGAGTAATCCGCACCGGTGGGAGGATTTATCCTGAGTAATCCGCACCGGTTGTGACCAAACGGGAAGTTGATAGTTGGTGGTGGATAGTTGATTGGCGTTGGTCAAGGGCGCAGTCACACGTATGTAAATTAAGCCGTGCCAGTCGTGCCAAGCCGCTGTTTACCGAGGTTTTTTGATTTTCTAGTCGTGCCACAGCCGTGCCGGAGTCGTGCCAAGCTCGTATTTACCGAGGTGTTAGGCGTACCACCTGGGATTCTTGATTTTTGAGTTTCGATTGAAGGAAAGAAGGAAAGAGGGCGCTTCATCTGCGGCTGGCGGATTTGGGTGGTGTTCCTGAAGGAGTAAAAAATTACTCAGATTTGGTCAGACGTAGTCAGATTTACTCAGATGCGGTTCTCCGGCTCCCTGAATGCGCAGATAGGCGCGGAAGTTCATTTCGTGTCGCGGTTTGGCGGGGTTAGATGGAGCTTACCTTTAAGCGCCTACCAGGACCTACCAGGACCTACCACCACCTACCGTACGGCGACTACCACCTACCGCAGGATTGGTCGCCGTTAGTGGCAGTTAGTGGCAGTGGGGGACTGATGAGGACAAGGACGAGGAGGAGAAGGACATATATGCATATAGTACCCCCCCTTTGATCCGTTACGTCGTTACAACCTCGGTAAACACGGGTGATTTTTGCGTTTTCTATCCGTTACATCATCCGTAACAGGTCGTTACGGTCGTTACAACCTCGGTAAACACGAGAGATCTTGAATCTGCAAGTCGTTACAAGCTCGGTAAACACGGGCGCTTTTGAATGTCCGATGCATCAGGGCCCGGTGAGTGCGGCCGTAACGGCGAGGGAAAGATTAGGATTAGGATTACGATTAAGATTACGATTAGGATTACGAGGAAAAGGAGGAGTGGATAATATGCATATAGTACCCCCCCTTTGATCCGTCAGGTCGTCAGGACATCGGTAAACACGGGCGATTCTTGGCTTTTAATCCGTCAGGTTATCCGTCAGCATCCGTCAGCATCCGTCAGGACCCGGTAAACACGGGCGATTGTGAATCTGCAATCCGTCAGGACCCAGTAAATACGGTGGATCTTGGAAGTCCGAGGCATCAGAACCCGGTAAATGGGGTGGCTCATGAATCTGAAAGTCGTCAGAGCCCGGTAAATACGGCGGGTTTTGAATGTGCGCAGCGGCACGGCTCGGTAAATACGGACGGATATAGATGTTGTGGCCTGTCCTATGGACTGGCGTCTCTACGTTTCGTATCCAGGCGGCGAGGGTGGCGCTTCGTAATGAGCCGGCTGCTCGCCAATGCACCTTCAACTTTCAACTATCCACTTCCCGTTTGGACTTTTGGCCTTGGGCTTTGGACCGTCACTCGCCACTCGCCACTCGTCACTCGTCACTTCCGAATGTCCGCCACCCGGGGCTTACGTTCCCCCCACCTCAACTTTTCAGCGACGCGGCTCTCATCAACCCCAAACCTCCACTGTCTGCGTCGCTGAAAAACAATTCTCGCCCCTCCCTCGCTCCGCTGAACGGAACATTTCCGGTTGGGCTCCATCAATCCACCATCCAGCGATCCAGCAATCCAGCATTCGACCGCCTGGCCGAAATTGACAAAGGTCTGCTGCTCCACGACGCCGCGCTGCGGGACATCTTTCAGAAACTCCGGCCGTTGCTCGAGCCGCCACTGACACCGCCAAAAAGGATTTCAGCGTTTCAGCGTTTCAGCCCTTCAGCTTTTTCCTGAGTGATGGAGTGCGCCACGTTCCCTTTTCCCAACGGCTGAAGCTCGCTGCACCCTGCGGGGGCGAAACTACTGTTTGACCTATTTTTTTGGACTACACAGTTTCCATCCTCAGTAGTAGTCTCTCTCCACCGTGACGCTCGATCAACTCATCTCGGCCCTGGGGTATAAGGGCTCGCCGTATTTTTTGCGGCGCGGGGACGGGCGTTTCGAGTCAGAACCAGGATACGGCCATATTTTCCGGCGTGGTGAGGACAAGGCTGAAGATGCCAAGCGCTGGCGAGTTGAGGGTGTTTACGGGCTGCGCGACACGAGTTTTACGCCGGAGCGGTTCGTCCCGATCGTCTATGTGTGTAAAGCCGACGACGAACACGCCGCCCTCGAACTCCATCGCTTGGTCTGGAATCAGGACGTGGTGCCGTATGTTGTCGTTCACGATCCAAAAGGCATTCGAGTGTATGCCGGCTTCCATTACAACGCGAAGGGGAGAACGGATCCGCAGCGCGGTGTGTTACAAGCGCTGACAGATTTTGAGCACGTCCAATCCGTCATCAGCCTCTTCAACGCCAAGGCCATTGATGAAGGGAATATCTGGCAGAACGAGCGATTACAGGTTGACCCCAGTCGCCGGGTGTATCACCAACTGCTCAAGGATTTGCGAGGCCTCGATACATGGCTGCGTGGAACTGGCCGTTTGAAGAAAGAAGTCTCGCATGCTCTCATCGGGAAATACGTTTACCTACACTACCTGCGCGACCGCGGCATTCTGTCGGATGATCGGCTCACCGGCATGTGGGGAATTAAGGATTCAGAGGTTTTTGGCGCCACGGCAACAAAAGCCGCCTTAGAGAAGCTTACGGAAGAGCTGGAGAATTGGCTTAACGGCGAAATTTTCCCGCTTTCTTTTAGCGGCCCGAACGCTCCGGCCAGCGAGCACGTGAAGCGAGTCGCAGCGGTCTTTGCTGGCGAGGAAGTTAAAGACACGCACTGGCAACCTCAGTTAAACTTTAAAGCCTACGATTTCTCATACATCCCGATTGAAACTCTGTCTCTCATTTACGAGCAGTTTCTGCACGCTGAGGCCGATGTGGACAAGAAGCCGGCGAAAAGGAAAAAGACGAAGGGGCGTGCTGCTGGTGCCTATTATACGCCGCTGCCCCTTGTGAATTTCATGCTCGCGGAATTGCAGGACCGGCTTCCTCTGACAGAGGGCATGAAAGTCTGGGACCCCTCGTGCGGGTCGGGCGCATTCCTTGTTCAAGCCTACCGGCGGTTGATCGAGACCACCCATCCGATGGACGGTCGTGTGCCCCCGAAGCCAACGGATCTGAGGCGGCTTCTGCAGACGAGCATTTTTGGCATGGATGTGGACGGCGATGCGTGCCAAGTGACACAGTTGAGCTTGCTTCTTACGCTGCTCGACTACATAAACCCGCCGGACCTCACGGGAAGAAACAGCAGTTTCAAGCTGCCGTCGTTGCTTAATCCGGAGGCGCCAGACAAACCAAATCTTTTTGAGGGTAACTTCTTTGAGGCGGAGCCAAAGCTGCGTGGCGTTGCGGATGACGGATTCGATTGGATTGTGGGCAACCCGCCGTGGAAGCAACTCAGGGCGAAGAAGCACGATGGCCATGACCAGCCCGCCTGGGACTGGATGAAAACCAATGCAGCAAAGTCACCGGTCGGCATGTACCAAGTGGCGCAGGCTTTCGCATGGGAAGCGCCGCGTTATTTGGCAAAAAATGGTGAATGCGTGCTGCTCGTTCCAGCGATGGGTTTATTCGAGGAGCCATCTCAGGAGTTTCGGAAGAAGTTTTTCCGACATTTTCAAGTCCGTGCTGTCGCAAACTTTGCAAATCTAGCAGAGGTGCTGTTCGATGGGCGTTCCCGCGTACCAGCAGCAGCCCTCTTCTATCGGCTGCGATCTGATGGAGGAACGCCGAGCCCTGATGAACCGATCACGACCTACTCGCCTTTCGTGGTGAATCAAGAGGCTACTCGTCCGTTGGAGTCTGGTGAGCGAAAGAAGCTATGGAGCCTCGTCGTCAACGGGAGTGAGGTCAGGACGATCGAGTTGGGCGAATTGGCTAATGGAAGCGCGTTGCCCTGGAAGCTTGCGATGTGGGGCACCCCGTGGGATGAGCGGCTTATTCGGCGGTTGGAAAAAAAATGGGATTCGATCCGTAAGCTGGAAGAAGCCAATGTCATCCAAGTGTCCCAAGGCCCGGAACTCAGAAAATACCCGAAGCGGGGAGCAGCAAACGAGGAGGATGAGGACGCCGACGACAACGATTTCACTGAAGACGAGGCTGCTAAGCAACAATTTGAACGCATGGATGATTTGGTTGGAAAACCAAAGTTGAATGTGAACGCCTTGAAAGGCTTGCGGGATCTTTTTTCAGTGCCTCAAGCTGCCTTGACACCCAATGAGCTTCGGTGGGTGTGTCTAATCCACGGGAAAATTGGATTGAGAGTGTGCGAACCACCGCATGTGTTGGTCAGTGCGGCCCGCAGTTTCGCCATTTTTTCGGATGACTATACTATTGTGCCAGCGCGCCAGGTTGGAATCGTGAGCCCTACCAAAGATAGGATTCTCCTCAAGGCGCTTTCATTAATTTTGAGTTCTGACTTCGCCTTTTACCACCAGTTTTTGCGCTCGACACATTTTGGCGTGCAGCGAGCCGTCGCTACATTGGAAGCCCTTCGTCAGTTACCAGTCCCCCTGATGACTCTTTCCCGGTCCGACCTCAAGGACTGGGCTGGCCTCCATGCGAAGTTGACGAAATGTCCGCCACGTCCCCTCCAAATGGAGAAAAAGGAATCAGGCCAAAGCAAGTTCAACTTTGACGTGGAGGCCGAAAGCAAGGCGAAACCGCTTCTGAAAGAGCTGAATGACATGACGGCGCAGGTGCTCGGCCTTGATGCCCGCGAGCGAGCGCTGGTTCATGACCTTGTCCGTGTTCGCTTTGAACTCAATGATGGCAAGCGTGGATATGAGGCGATGCGCACTCCTGAAAAGTCGGAATTGCGTGACTACGCTCGCCGGCTCAAGCAGGAACTCGATGATTTCGTTGGTGATGACTCCGACCGCCAGCATCGGATCACTGTGGTGCATGACCATGATTCGGCAATGGTCGAGGTAGATTTCACACGCGATCACGAAGCGGCTCGCAAAGTGGAGTTGCTCCGGGCGTCGAACGAGGAAGCAAAACGACTTCATACCAAGCGGAAGGAACTTTTGGAGGAGAAAGCCCAATGGGTGTATTTCAATCGCAATCTGCGTATCTATCGCGGTCATCAAACCTACCTCTTCAAACCATTGCAGCGCTTCCACTGGACGGAAAGCGCCGCAATGATGGATGCCAGCGACCTCATTGCTGAAACCCTGGGGGGCGAACAGTAACGTGGCCTCGGCAAACATCCAGTTGAGCGGTCAGAGCAGCAATCGCGACGCTTATCGCGCCACCTTTCTGCGGCATGTTCATCGCCTGCTGCAACTCGGCTACGAGTCTTTGATACCAACGGCATACACGAAGGCGGAGGAAGACGACATCACTGGGGAATTATGCAAACGCATGAAGGTGCTCACCGAAGAGCAGCCCAGCGAACAATGGATGTCACGATACTCGGTGCATGACCAAGATCCTGTCAACGACGTGGTGAACCCTGAAACAGGCAAAGTCCGCCGTGGGAAGCGACGGCCGAAATTGGATATTCGCTTGGTCGGCAAAGCGCGGGTGCCGAACACGCGATTCTGCATCGAAGCGAAGCGCCTCTACCGGAGCGGGTCGATCACGGAGTACACAGATGAAGAGGGGCTTGGGGCATTTGTTGCGGAGTACTACGCCAAATACGATGATGCAGCCGGAATGCTAGGGTACGTGCAGTCTGACTCAATCGCTCATTGGGTCGAAAAACTGGAGAATAGTTTAGCAGAGGAAGCCAGCTTGGAGAAAGGGTCGCGAGGGGAAATCTGGAATCTGTCTTCGTTTCCCAAGGGGCCGCCCAGCACTTATCTGAGTTTTCACCACCGGACCAAATCTGGACGGAAGCTGGGTGTATTTCATGCATTCTTCCTGTTCTGTTAACCCCGAAAACAAGCTGAAATAAAGCCATGTTAATTGCCGTTGAAGGCTGCATAGGTGCAGGCAAATCAACCGTTGCCAAAGGGTTGGCTGTCGAGCGCAGAAGTGAAGCGCTCTTGGAAGTTTTTGAGACCAACCCATTTCTATCCGCATTTTACGGAGATCCCAATGGCTACGCGACAGAGACTGAATTCACCTTCCTCCTCTTGCACTTCCATCAGCTAAAAAGGCATCGTGACGCGATTTCCAGGTCAGAGATCATCTCGGATTTCCACCTTGGAAAAGACCTTCTTTATGCAAAGCTGAATCTTGAGGATTCGCGCGTCCACCAAATCTTTGAGAACTTGCACGACGTGTTAACAGAACACGTGGCACACCCGACACTGATGATCTGCCTATCCGCAAGTACGGCGCTCTTGATCGAGCGCATTCGCAAGAGGCAACGTGATTATGAAATGAAAATTGATCCAGATTATTATATCAGACTGAATGCGGTGTATGAAGAGTTTTTTGAGAAGTACAAAGGCCGTAAGCTTAAAATCCTCATGGACGAGTGGGACTTTGTTCGCGTTCCGGCGCTGTTCCAAAAACTCTCCCTCGCAGTAGAGGATAAACTTAAATCCCCGTGACCCGAATAGCGAGCAACCGTTCCAAGCAAATCCCCGGGGCAGAACCAGGCGAAGATGTTTCGCTGGACCTGGAGGCAAGGGGTTATTTTCGCATCCGGGATTTTGAATACGTTCAACCTCTATATGATCTGGCGTTTTTGCTTGAGGTGGATGCGCTCGCAAGAGGCATGGAAGTTCCAAAGTACCGCACGTTCTCGCTTTGGCGAGCGGGATACAGCTTGGACGGGTACGCAACCACGGTAGACCGATGGCTAGACGGAAGTGCCCTCGATAGCGATCTCGATTATGTTCCTTCGGCTCGAATTCGCGAGTACTTGGAGAGCATCAGAGAGACGGGAACGATTCCTGAGCTTCGGGACTATCGCGACGAACGTTTTGCCCGCTGCTTGCGTTTACGGTCGGTGCGAGGCCTGGGGCCAAGCCAAATTGCGCTAACGGCGTCGTCTGATTTTCTGCGCGAGGATTGGTTCAATCAGGCGGCCATAAACCTCAGTCTTCAGCGTAATCGAATTACTGAGCTTTACAATGGCAACCATAGCGGTCCGTGGCAGACTGCGCACATCATTCCGCCCCTCCTTCGACTCCTACGGGCAATCGAAGCCGAGGCTGGACAGCCGTCGCTGTGGAGGGTTCCTGGAATTTCAGACCCATTCGTACCGGTCACCGGCACGGTGCGCGTTCTCACAAGCATTGGGGACCCACTTAACGATCTCGTCGAGAAGGCGCTCGAGCGAGAGAAGCTGTTTCGCCGGGACCCTCATCAGGATGGAGAGGGGGTCACCATTAAGCATCAACTCGGATGGAGCTTTGTTCTCCAGTCGCACCGCCAGGATCCTGAGAGCAAGAGCATTCTCGCGCTTGCGCAATCACTTGATCCACTAAGCATCTGTGCCCGTACAGAACTGATCTCTGATTTACACCTGCATACCGCATGGTCGGACGGAAGCGCGTCCGTGAACTCAATGGCCGCCGCCGTGGTGGCGAGTGGATTGAGCTACTTCGCCGTCACGGATCACAGCCGTTCGTGCAAGCTGCAGGGTGGTTTGACGCCGCCGCTCTGGCTGCGCCAGGCGAACGCCCTGACTCTGGCGGCCCCGCTCTGCCCCGTCTTACATGGGGTCGAGGTGGACATTCTGAAGGATGGCACACTCGATCTGCCGCACTCTCTCCTGGACGTTGCAGATCTCGTGATAGGGTCGGTGCATTCGAGTTGGACTGACGATCCCCGCGAGAACACAGATCGACTGCTAAGGGCAATTGAGTCTGGACGCGTGGACGTCCTTGCCCACCCAACCTCCGCGGTGATCGGCAAGCCAGGAGTGCCCGATTATGTGCGGGCGCCGGCGGAGGTTCATTGGGACGAGGTTTTCGTGACGTGTGCTAGGTGGCGCGTGGCCGTGGAAATGAACTGCTTCCCTTCGAGGTTAGACCTTCCGCCGCATCTCCTGGAGCGGGCTGTTGGTGCCGGTTGTGCGATTTCGCTGGGATCTGATGCACACGCTCGCTCTCATTTGCTCAACTTGCGGTTCGGAGAGGCGGTCCTGAAGCGGCTAGCGAGCCCCGTCGTCCTGAACCGTTTTAGTTACTCCGAGTTGCAGCGCTGGATCGCTGCCAGTCGCGCAATGCGGAGGAATTTGGAGCCGAGGGCACGAGTGGCATTGCAATGCGAGTTCCAGTTTCAGACGGTCGCAGCACGCCATCTATGCATTGAGGCGCGAATACAACCCCCGCAGAACGTCCCGGATGGTTCGCGCATTGTCGGAATCGATCTAACCGCTGGCGACAAAGCGACGGGTGTAGCACTCCTGAATGATTTCGAGGTGCAAACGTGCTCCCTGTCCTCCGACGACGAGATTCTGAATTACCTCAAAAAGCACAAGCCAAAGATCGTCAGCATTGACTCCCCGCTTGGTTTGCCCGGCGGAGGCAGCTCGATCGATCCCAGAGCTGGAATTGTCCGAGTGGCGGAACACGATTTGGCGAGTGTGGGGATTGCTGCATATCCCGCACTGATTGATTCCATGCAGAAGCTGACGCTGCGAGGCATCCGCCTTAGGCGGGCAATCGAACAGTTTCCTCGGGCACCGCGTGTCATTGAGTCCTATCCTGGCGCAGCTCAGGATGTCTTGTGCATCCCCCGTAAGCAAAAGAGCCTTGAACTCCTGCGGGAAGGTCTTCGCCGTCTAGGACTTACGGGGCCCGGTTTGAACACCCGGTCACATGATGAGATGGACGCGATTACCTCCGCGATTGTGGGACGGTACTTTGAATCGGGGCTTTTCGAGCCGATGGGGATCGAAAGCGAAGCACAGCTGATCATCCCGCGGGTTCGTCCGCTGGTTTTTACGCACAGTCCAGTAATTTGCCTGGCCGGCAAGACGGGCGTCGGCAAATCCGTCGTTGCGCGTTATCTCAGCGTCTTCTATGGCTTTGAGTGGATTCGAACTCGGAACGTGATTCGTGACCTTCTGATCGACGACATTACCGCTGCCCCGGGAAAGAAGCTCTTTAACCGATCGGTAGATCCTGGCGCGATTACGGAAAAGGACTTGAGAGAGTTCGGCGCGGTCGTCTTGGATGTTTATAAACAGGTCCCGCTGCGGAAGAAGCTCACTCGTACCGTCCAACGAATTAAAGCGCCTGTGGTTGTTGATTCGATCCGCGACATCATCGATGTAAACCGAGACACGCTTGGCGGCAGACCCGTCCTGACTTGGTTCGTCGAGTGTAATGATTCGATCATCCGGCAACGGCTGGATGAGAAAAGCAAGATGGGCGAAAAACGCTTAAAAACGGGCAGCCCGGTGGACCGTACGGCTTCGGCGATCCAGGGCCAGGCAGACGCAATTATCCCAAACTCGGGATCGCTTGAGGAATTGAGGTGGCAGGTGGATGATACGCTGTTCGCGGTTCTCCTGCTACGTCATTGAAGGCGCGACTCCTTTTTGTCTTCCTCGAATTGGGCGTAGTAGTCCCCATCTTGCCGAAGGGTAATATACAGGCCGAAGCGCTTGAGGTGTCCTTTGAACTGGGCCGGTTTTAACCCTAAAATGCGTTTTGTTCCGGCCTCTGAATTCTTTGTGATACCTTCAAAAAACGTTTGTGTCTCTTGGAAGGTAAACAAATCGAGGAGCTCGCGTTGCGCTGGGTCACAGGATTGCACCAAGCGAGTAAGCTTTCCCCGAATTCTCTTAACCGCGTTACTCGGTGTCTTTTTCGGCAAAAATCTATCAATGCAACGAAGTTTTTCACTCCAAGGCGGCGGTCCTACGCAAAGCAGAATATCAAAGCGCCCTGGACGCTTTATGGCCGGGTCGAAATCCTTCTGATAATTGGTAGCGAAAAGAAAAACCAGGGTTCCCTGATCGTGCAATCCCGCTAATTTAGGAAGCATGCTTGTAGTGAGAAACCGGCTTGTAATATCCAATGGTTGTTTTTCTCCGCGAGCTCGCACCAAAGCGTCCATTTCGTCAAAGAGCACGACCACTCCGGACAGGTCGCGCAGGTCGCGAAATATTTCTTCTGCGCGGCTGTAAATCTGCTCGATACCCTTGTTTAGGAATTGCGATGGATCGATGAGTACGAGCGGCCAGCCCAATTTCGCAGCGAGTGCACTCGTTAACCTCGTCTTCGACGTCCCAGGCGGGCCAAACAGAAGCGCCGACAAACGCCCCTCAATCTTCTGGTGTGAGAAGGCCTGGAACTTAGCGGCTGGCCTGATAATACGCCTTTCCAGAACGGTTTTCACGCGTGTCCTGCTCAAGCCATGCAGGTGGACGTCAATGTCGAGCAGGCGGTCCCAGAGAGAACCGTCCAACGAAGCAGACGTCGCACCGTACTGCTTCAGGAGCACGAATTGAGCCTTGACTGCCAAAACATGCTGCAGTTCCCAGAGAAACATATGGACAACGGCCGTTGCCCACGATTCTGGCTTTTCATCGTTCAGCGAGTCGAGCTCACCACCCGAGTTCCAGCCGTTGTATGGCTTTCCGTCGGCACTGAATGTTAGGCGATTCTTTCGGCACCAATCGAGGGCACTACACAGGCCTTTCAAAACCGCCGAGGTGTCCATTTGCTCAGAATCAGGATTTCCAAATTCAGCAAGCACGGCCTCTAGCATTTCGAAAGTAAAACAGAAATTCGAACCGGCCTTTGGGTAGTGGAAGAGCGGGAAATACTTGCGCCAAATTCCGGAAGGAGCTTGATGCTCAAAAAGAGTTAGAATGCTGTGCTCCAATTCTATACGCGAGGGCAGAAGCCGGAGACAGTTCGCGAGGTCTTCGGCTTTCGCGCCATCGACCACTTTTCGGAGGCTTGCGCATAAGCACGCGGACATTGCCATCGCTATAGGGTCCATCACTGCTTCATGACCAGCTACGACTAGGGAGCGCTGGTGATTGAACTCGTTCCGAGCCCAAGTGCACAAGGAACGCCAATGCCGCGTCGCGATACTGATGCCACCGCGCGTGATCCCGTCGACAAACCAATACAACAATGCTGCGGTCGGCTCGTACTTATTGATCTTGAAACGGCTGATGTCCGCTGCCAACCATCGTGCGATACTGCGAAGGTTTACTGACCCTAAGGGTTTATAACGACGGAGTTGAGTCGAGCCGAAACGTTTCTCCAAAATTCCGGTTTGGACTAACATTCCGAAGGTGCGAATCACCAGCACAGTAGAGAAGGCGTTGTTGAGACCCAATCCCGCACTCTTCCAACTGGCTCGAAATATTCGTAAGAACGCGCGCCTCGCGCGCTCGTTTGGTTTGGCAGGATACACTCGTGGGAATTGCCGGGTAAGCGTCAGCGACATCAGGCAGGAACAACTGGTCGTCACTTTGACGTCGGCGTTGACAGACCTTTGTTCTGGACGACGTCGAAATGTAAGCTTGTCCTTCTGGTGCAGAAACGCCGCAATATCATCACCTTGATTCGAAAGAAGCGCCAAGGCGCTCTCACGCAAGCGGCGGATATCCGCAAGATCGAGATCAGACATGTGCCGCTTCGGTGTGACGGGAAGTAGTCGTTACGGTGATCGCATCGAACGTGCCGAATCCGGTTCCGATGAACTGGACTGGAACACCAGTATTCATTTCAAGAGCATCCAGGAATTTGCGTCCAGCAGCGCTAAGTTTTGCGCTTTCAGTCACTCCGGTATTTGCATAATCCAGACGATCAAGCCCCATGACAGCAAGCCCGGTCGGGCGATTGTAACTACAAGCGATCCTTACCGCATCGAGATCAAAGCGCGCAACCCGGCGCAAACGCTTTGTCACAGACGTGTATTCTGCAAGAACCTCTGGCGCGCCGGATACAGTCTGAATCTCCTGCCAGGAAATCTCATTGGGAAAGGGGCCGCTTGTCCCGCCCACCCTGATCGGAAAGGTCCGTATAACCATCATAATATTCTCAACGTGCCGTGGGGACAATCCCACTTCTGCAGCAAACCCAGCGGCGGTGGTGTCGCGCGAAGTAACATAAGGGTAATCAGGTCCGTGCAGCAACGAGAGCCCGAAGCCTTGGGTGCCTTCGACGATGATATTGCCACCATCGTCATGGACTCTGTGGAGCAGCGGCGCGACACTTTCAATGCGGCACCGCCCTCGAAGATCCTCAGATTCAGCGACGAGGCGAATATCAAAACGTCGCGACATGCGCCGTTGAAGTGCCGCCCCGGTTCCGGAGCACGTGCTGCCTATGTGTCCGAGGTCGCGAGATTCAGCATCACGATCTTCAGCCGTGACGAACACAGCGCGCGGATCAACGATGATGCTACCGCGTTCAATCTTGAGCATTTCGAGTTCACGGAGGAGCAACGACTCGTCAACGACACAACCGGCGGCGATACAGAATGTAACGCCATTGGGTTTGGCACACGATGGAACCTGGCGCATGATGACATCTTTCCCATCGATTGTTACCGTATGGCCGGAATTCGGCCCCCCGCAGCGGACGAGCCAAGGACGATCCGCGGAGTTGGCCAAAAGAGCCACAACTTTACCTTTGCCTTCCGAACCGTACTGTCCCCCAACTACAATTGTTGCTGGCATTTATGCGCCTTTCGTTTGCTTTTGAAATCCACTGCTTGTCAAATCTCGCAGAAGAGCCGTTGACATTCAATCCCTGAGATTTGGTTATTGCCAACAGCGCAACCACGGACGTCTTGTGGCCAGTGTCGCGCTGCGCCGAAAACCAAGCTCAGTGACATTTGAGGGGCATCCGGGGTTTCCTGAGGGTTAAGTCCACCGGGGTACAACCCTCACGATTTGTGGAAGATTTTCACGCGATGCTCCGCAATGAATTCAAGCTCCGGCACAACGGCATCGTGAGGCAGATGGAGCTGTTCCCCCGCATAGGCGCCGAAGTTTTCGGCCGCAGCCCGGTGCGAGAGTTCGCATTTCAGCCTGGGCGAGAGCAGCAGCCGCAGGTCTTCATCGAAGGAAATCAGGCCGGCGTCAAACGCCGCGTCGTGCAGGCGTGACAGGCAAATCCCATTGCGCACGTTCAGTCGCTCGGCCGGATGGCGGCCCCACGGCAGGATGTGCGAGGCAATCAGTAGCTCCCGGACCGCCAACCGGGTGATGCCGCAACGCCCGCCAAAGTTGTTGAGCACGGCCTCACGAAAGTACTCCTGACCCCGGCGCAATTTCACACTGGCCAAAACCTCGGTCGGTCCGGCTGGCCGCTTGCGCAACCGCACACCTTCTTTCGGCAAGACTTCCAGGTCGCTGGCCTGGTCCGCGCCGAACAGCCTGCGCAAAGCCTCCTCGCTGGCCGGCACCGCTTCCTCCAGGTTCTCGTGGAACTCATTCCACACCGTTCGATCCAGTGCGCTGGCGCCCTCGAGGCCCTTGATGCCCCGCAGTTTCAGGGCCGGATCCAGCGACGCGAAATTGCACAGCTTCATTGCGAGGCTGTTGGCGCCGCGCCCCAGCTTTTCCGCCAGCGCAATAATGGCCGGATTTCGGGAATGAAGCTGCCCGAACGTTAGTTTGTGGTACAGATTCAATGCGACGAGCAACTCGTCTTTTTTCCAGCCTCTGGCGGTGGCCATGGCGCCAGGCTGGCATTTCCAAGCGGTTCTGCGAAGAGAAAATGTGGGCTTCGTGGCTCGGCGTGGGTTAGCCGTTCCATTTGGCGGGGATACCAAGTTTCATCGGTGCAACGAGAGGATTGAGGCAGGTCAACTTCGCTAAAATTGTTTTTCAGCGACGCGGACAGAAGAGGTTGGGGGTTGATGAGAGCCGCGTCGCTGAAAAACTAGATGGGTGCGGAACGTAACCCCGGGTGGCGGAGTCCTTCCGGACGGGCACCAAGCGTCCTTTCGCTTCCCAAGCGCGCCACAAGATGGATGCCCGAGAGGTGATGTTCGCTGCCGCGAATTGTGGTCCCGGGGCTAATTTCTGAAACCCTGACGGGGTTTTTTTAGATGGGGAATGGTCTAAACGTCAGTGCCGCGCCAGCTCGTAGGCTTGCAAAAAGTTCTTCGCCATTCTTTCAGGTGAAAGATACTCCCGCATTTGAGCCAGCGTTTGCGATTCAACTTGCCCCTGGCTGAATAACGGATGGGCGCAGGCGGATTGGAGGGTCTGAATGAAACCTTGGAGGTCGCCAGGCGGGAACAACAGCCCATTTTTGCCGTGGACCACATAATCGGGTATGCCGCCGATGTTGGAGGCAATGACCGGCACACCGGCGACCACGGCTTCTTTAACCGCATTGGGGCTGGTATCCGCCCGGGTGGGCAAGAGCAGCATGGTTGGGGTTTCCAGTTCCCTGGCCAGTTCATCCGGAAGCAAGGATTGTTTGAATTGAGTCCGCTCCCGGAGGGCGGGAGAAATGCTCGCCTGAAAGGACTGAAGTTCGTGCGGGGTGGAGCTGCTGATGAATGTGAGTTTAAAAGGCATCGTTGGCGCCAACTCGTCCAGTGCTTTGAACAACAAGTCGGTGCCTTTGCGAAAGCCGATGGTGCCGATGTAAATGAAATGGACGGGCGAGGGCTGCGGCCGGCGCCGCACGGCAAAGAACGAGCGGTTGGGGGCATGCTCGGCCTGCTGGACACGCAGTTTGGGATAGCGGTTTTTCAGGTATTGAACCGCGAAACTCGATTCAGTTGTGACCACCGGGGCGCGCCGCAGACAAAGGCGCTCGAGGCGCTCGATGAAGCGGTCGTAACCTGTCAAAGGCACTCGCTCTTTGTACCAGCCGTAAAGCCCCTGGACGGTCATGACATAGGGATAACCTGAGCGGTGCGCGATCATGGGGGCGCCTTTTTCCATTCCCCAGGCATGGACCAGGTCCGGCTTGAGGTTTTTACAAACGCCGCGGATGAGCGCTGTGTCCAGCCAGAAGAGCGAGGCCAGCCGCAACCATGGCGGAGCTTTAAGAACATGAAAAACTGTCCGCCCCTGTTCGAAAGAAAACCCTCGGGCGATATGCTGGCGCAGGAGGATAATATGCACGCGCAAGTCAGGGTCCTTTTCGAACTCGGACAGCAGCACCATTTGCCAGGTAGCGGGGTGGCGTCGCGGGAGGGACCGCAGCGGCTCGGGAATTTCCGGCAGCCATTCGACCGGAAAATCAGAAATCCAGGCAACGGTTAATGGTTTTTGCGGCATTGGGTGATGGCCGGTCAGGTCAACGGTCACCGACAAGATGCGGAGCGGCGCAAAGTGCGTAAAGCCGATTCGACGATGCCCGATCGTCCTGGGCGCATCCGGACACTGCCCCCATTTTGTCCTCGGCGTGTAGCGTGGCCGTCTCGGCTGCGAGTTGAAGCGGCGTCTCGCCGCGCGGCGACCAGTGGTTTGGAGCGCAATGGGCACCGGGACGGTGCCCAAACTCGCAGCCGAGACGGCTGCGCTACGGGGGCAGTGTCCGGATACGCCCGGATCGTCCTCTTCCTCGCTCGGTTGGACAATAAACGAGCGAGGAAGAGAAAGAGGAGGAGGAAGAGGACGATTATCGCCGTTCAAATCCGCCTCGACAGTCGCGGTCGTGTTTCTTCATCATCCCGCAAGATTCATGGCCGCCACCGCCCCGATTCAATACCTGTTGACACTGCCGCCGCGCATGGCGGAGGCGTTTGAGTCGTTGGAAGGACGACGGCGGCCGGAATGGTTCGCGGGGTGCGATCCGGAAGGGCAGCCGCTAGGTTCCGGCGGCGGCACAGCTCATTTGTTGGCGGAAGCCTGGCGAGCGACCGCGCCGGATAAACCGTTCGATGAGTGGCTGCGCGCCAGCCGCAAGCTCATTCTCCATGCCGGGGGCCAGAGCCGGCGGCTGCCCGCCTACGCCCCGACCGGCAAGTTGCTCATGCCCATACCGGTTTTTCGCTGGGCGCGCGGGCAGCGTCTGGAGCAGTCCCTGCTGGATATGTCGTTGCCGGATTATGAACGCGTGCTGGCCCACGCCGGGCCCAATGCGGTCGCGCTGGTTACCAGCGGCGACGTGCTGCCGCGGTTCGCGCGCGAGCTGCCGCCGTTCCCGGAAGTCGATGTGCTGGGCCTGGGAATGTGGGTGGCGGCGGAGACGGCAAAAAACTTCGGCGTCTTTTTCTCACCGCGGAACCGGCCGACGGAGCTGGCGTTCTGCCTGCAAAAGCCGTCGGCGGCGAAGATTCGGGAATTGGCGGAGAACTATCTGTGGCTGGTGGATACGGGGATGTGGCTGTTGAGCGAACGGGCGGTGCGCGTGCTGATGGAACGATGCGGCTGGGACAAACGCCAGTTCACGGGCGGGGCGGCTGCGCGGTACGAACTGTATGCCCAGTTCGGGTTGGCCCTGGGCGAGGCGCCCATGGCGCAAGATGCCGCGGTCAGCGCATTGACCTGCGCGGTGGCGCCGCTGCTGGACGCTCAGTTCTATCATTTCGGCACCAGCCAACAGATGATTGAGTCGGTTGTTGCTTTGCAAAACCTGATGCATGACGGGTTCAAGACGGGGTTGACCGGAGCGCGCATGCAACCGGACCAGGTGACGCAAAACTCGCGCTTCGCCGTGGCGTTGCGCCGTGAGGAGAATCACACGCTCTGGGTCGAGAACAGCGTGGTGCCGGCGAGCTGGCACCTTGCTTGCGAACATGTCCTGACTGGTGTGCCGGAAAATGATTGGCGCCTGCGCCTCGAACCGGGTGTTTGCCTGGATTTTGTGCCGGTGCTTCCGGAAGATGCAAAGATCGGCCGGCAGGAAGCGCCAGACACCGCCTCCAGGGGGGCTGAGCAAGGTGGGGCGAATCTGGTATGCGTTCGGGCGTATGGTTTCCGGGACAATTTTAGCGGGAAGCTGGGGGAGGGCTCGACCCTATGGCTGGGGCGGCCGGCCGGCGAATGGTTTCGGTCGCGAGGTTTCACGCCGGAGGAATGCGGGATCGACCCGGCGGTGGATATTCAGTGGTGTCCACTGTTTCCAGTGCTGGCAGGCAGCGAGCTTGCGCCGGAATTCATCGAGTGGCTGTTTGCCGCGACACCTCGAAGTCAGCCGAATCTGGCGCGGCTCTGGCGTATTTCGCCCCGGCTATCGGCCCGGCAGATCGCGCAACGGGCCGACCTGCGGCGTTTGTTTGAGAGCCGCGCCCGGCTCCGGGAGTCCTGCCTGTTGCCCATGTTGAAGAACTTCCGGTGGAGTGTCTTTTTCCGGCTCGACCTGGAAGCCAGTGCGCGCGCCTTCGCCCGGCTCGACGACGGCCTGCCCGAATTGGTATTCGCGCCGCAGGACGACCCGATGCAATCGGTCCACGACCAAATGTTTCGCTCGGCAGTGCGGCGGCATCGCCAGCAAGCCGACTGGCGCCAGTTCGAGGCGCGGGCCTTTGCCCAACTGCGCGAATTGATCGCGCGTGACGCGCAGCTTTCGCCGGCCCAACCGCGCCGGAACATCCTCGAAGACCAGATCGTTTGGGCGCGCAGCCCGGTCCGCCTGGACCTGGCGGGAGGGTGGACTGACACACCCCCGTATTGCATCGAGCATGGGGGCAAGGTGCTCAATTTGGCGGCGGACCTCAACGGCCAACCGCCGATCCAGGTCTTTGCCAAGCTTTCCGAGCGGCCCGAACTCGTCATGCGCTCGATTGACCTCGGGGTCGAGGAACGCGTCCGCAGCTACGCCGAGCTGGATACATTTGACCGGCCCGAAAGTCCGTTTGCGCTGGCGAAGGCGGCTTTTGCCCTGGCGGGATTTTTGCCGCGGTTCCAGGCGAACGGCCGTTTTGGCTCGCTCGAGGCCCAACTCAAGGATTTCGGCGGCGGGATCGAAGTTTCCTTGCTCTCGGCGGTGCCCAAAGGCTCCGGGCTGGGCACCAGCAGCATTTTGGCCGCAACGGTGCTGGCGGCGCTGGGAGATTTGTGCGGGCTGGATTGGGACCGCAACGTGCTCTTCACCCGCACGCTGGCGCTGGAGCAAATGCTGACCACCGGGGGCGGCTGGCAAGACCAGGCCGGCGCCATTTTCCGGGGCGTCAAGCTGATCGAGACCGCGGCCGGCCTGGCACAAAAGCCGACGCTGCGCTGGTTGCCCCAGCAGTTGTTCGAGCACGAGTATGCCAACCGCTCGATCCTGCTCTACTACACCGGGGTGACTCGCCTGGCGAAGAATATTCTCGCCGAAATTGTGCGCGGAATCTTCCTCAATTCTCCGTCCCACCTGGGCATCATCGCCGACATCGCGGCCAATGCCGAACTGGCGGGGTCAGCGATTCAGAAATGCGACTATGAAATGCTCCTGGCTGCCATCCGCAACAGTTGGAGCCTGAATCAGCGCCTGGACGCCGGCACCAATCCGCCGCCCGTTCAACAAATCCTGGCAAGCATCGGCGACTACCTGGCGGCGGCCAAATTACTGGGGGCCGGCGGCGGTGGTTACCTGTTGCTCTTCGCGAAGGATGAAACCGCGGCGACGCGCATCCGCAAAAGTCTCACTGATCGTCGGCCGAATCCGCGCGCACGGTTTGTGGACTTCTCTCTTTCGGAAACGGGGCTCCAACTGACGCGGAGTTGAGGGGGAGGTAGATCAGGCCGCTGGCGGAGCCAGGGCGGGTTGAGATTGGCGCGTTTTGCGAAGAAGTTTTCTCCCGAGGAAGAACAAGCAACCCATCAGCAGCACGACGACCAGGAGGGGCGCCACCAGCGCCAGGACAGAGGTCGCGGCAGCGCCGGCCAGCTCTATGGTCGCAAAGATTGGATTGCCCAGACCACCGGTGAGGGCGGTGGAGGCGCCGCGCGCCAGAACGGTTGTCCCCTGGACCACTCCAGCCGCGCCGCCACCCGCAATCGCCGCCAGCGTCCATTTCAAAAGGGGACTCATATCGGAGACCATGGAAGCGGTAATCACCGTGCCGGCGACAATCGCGGCGGGCGTAGCGATGGTGTCCAAAAGATGGTCCACCCACGGGATATAGTAGCCGCCAATCTCGAGGCAGGTGGCGACCGAAAAGGTGACGAGCGCCGGATAGGAGCCAATCCAATCAAATCCAGGCGCAAGGGTGAGGTGCCCGGAAAGCGAGGCGATGCTCATGACCAACAGGGGAACAAAAACCCTGAATCCGCAGGCCGCGCTCAGACCAATTCCGATGCAAATGCAAAGCACCGTTTCCATATTTCTTTCGTTCGTACTGACAGTTCGCCCGGTTTCCCCATTCTACCCATCCAACTATTTAACCCGGCTGGCGTTCTAAAGTTTCAACTTCTCAACGTTTAAACGTTCCCATCAATTGTCCCTGCGCCAGGATATGTTTTTCCATCGCGCGCTCCACCTCCTTTTTGCCGGTGCCAGGCTTAAGCTCCAGCAGGGCATCAAGGGCATAGAGCTTGAAGAAATAGCGATGGGGCTTGCCGGGGGGCGGACAGGGCCCGCCATAGCCGAGGCGTTTGAAATCATTCAGGCCCTGTTTGGCGCCGCCGGGGATGTATTGGGTTTTGGGCAAGCCCTCAGGCAACTCGCTGACCGTAGCGGGCAGGTCGAAAAGCACCCAATGGACCCACGTGCCGACCGGGGCGTCCGGGTCGTCGGCGATCAGCACCAGGCATTTGGCTTGCGCCGGCACATCGCTCCACTTGAGGGGTGGCGAGAGGTCCTTGCCCTCGCAGGTGTATTTGGCGGGGATGGGGGCGCCTTCGGTGAAAGCGGTGCTGGTCAGTTGCATATGCGGGTTTTGGTCGGCCGCGGGGGAGCGGGTTGCCGACAGACCCAGGGCCAAATAAAGGACTGCAGCGGCCCCAAACCTGCCGAAACACGCTCCGGACGCGCTCATGGCGCATTCTACTACACCCGTGCTCAGCCAACAACCCGGAACGTGTAAAACCTCCGAGTTGGGAATGTGCCGTTATGGAGGCGGGCTTTGAGCCGCCAGAGCGAGCGTTTTCCAGCGGCTCCGCAAAGGCGAGCCTTGACGAAGGCGCAGAAAGGGGCAAGTATAGTGGTGGGTGCATCTGGGGGCGTACTGGTTTCGACCTGGGAAATGCGCCAGAGGCGGCATGCCGAGGATGGTTCGTGGGCCTCGTAAATCATCGGACCAAAAAATAACTGCTAACGAAGAATTAGCTCTCGCGGCCTAATGTGCCGCGACGTTCGCCGGTGGACACCTGCTACGCCGGATGAACGCCACAGCAGGTTAGGTCGAGGGCGGCGCCTGCGCGTCTTTCGGCTGAATTCTTACCCTGCGGGCTAGGCTGGGCGGCTCGGTGTCAGGCCGTTATCGTCCGGTAGAAAACTCGCTCCTGACTAAGCATGTAGTCGCGGCTGGTAAATTTGTCAGGGACGCGGGTTCAACTCCCGCCGCCTCCACCATTCTGAATTTCGGTTGGAAACGTCGCTCATGCTCTATTGAACGGCGTGGCGCGCTGGCAGCAAGTGACAATGGACAAATTTTAATGCGCGGCGTGACTTTGGCCTACGACCTTCAAACCTCGAACACCCGGACATAAATCGGCTCGGCCTTCGCCGGTCATCAGTCTCTCACCGCCCGTTAAGTTAGGAACAGACCCCGAATCCTCGATAATTGGCCTTAACCGTGGCAAATATTTTTCGAGCACGGCCAAAGCCTCAAAAACAAATGCCGTTTCGAAGCGACCGCGTCGGGGCAGCCCTGCGCCGGAGCAACAGGGGTTACGTAAACGGGCTCGCGAAGTTTCGAGGCGTCTGGTTTTTGTCGGGAAAAGAGGCTGTGAAGCGGGGCATTCTGGAGGGGGCCACGAAAAAAGCGTTCCCCTGGCTCTACGAGAAGTCAGGCGCAGGGCAGCACGAGACACCAACGCCCGAACCTCCCGCCGCGCCACCGCTTACCGCGAGCCCGCTGGTGCCGGCTCCTGTCCCCGACTGGGAGATTTAGAGCCCGGGCCAAGTGCCAGCGGCGGCTCAAACTTGATTTCTCCCCTGGATCTTTCAACCAAGCCCTCTGCCACCCCCGGCAGCGCGTTTCAGTCCGCTGCCGCCCCGTCCGGTGGTCCAGGGACTGGCGGCTCGTCTGGACCGAGCCGGCGCAGGAAGGGCGGGCGGGTTTCTGAGAGTCGGCGACCTCGGCTTGATCGCCGTGCCGTCGGTCAATAGTGTTAGCTGCCGGCTCTCCGCCTACACGAGTCAATGCCCCTGCGCCAATAGCCCTTGCCACACGTAAGATACAACAACTACCAAAGCCGCCAAAACCACGACCAGGATTAAGACCAACATCGGTCCCCCGCTCTTGGCCGGTCGTAAAGCGGGAGGAAGGACCGCCCCCCTCATTGGATCGGCTTCTGGCGGTTCGTAGTTTTGAAACGGTTCCCCACAAACATCGCATTTGGGCTGCGCGTCACACCCGAGATGGACAAAGGTTTGGCAATGGGCGCAGAGCTTGCCCTCGTTGGAAAATACTATTTTGCGCTGACAAACCTTGCACGTGTTACCCGCGATCTGCATAAGCCGCTTTTTACTCCCTCCCCTGGCCGTCGCCGGGGTGGCCCTCAACGGGCTTGGCAACCGGCTCGGCCTTCTCTCGAAAGGCAAATCCCAGGCTCCCGTTAGCGCGCGCTTTCCACCGCGACATAAAGCGCAATCAGCCCTCCGATACAGCTTAAAACAGCAACGTTCATGTCCGTTGCTGTTGGCGTCCCTGTGCTCCATAGCACGATCATTTTCTCACAGGTGATCTTGAGCAAAATCCCGGCTAGAATTGTGGCTATGATCGCGACCCTCCGCGAGCGTTTCAATTTAGTCTCTCTCTGAGTTTTCACTGCAATCTTACTTCCCAAAAGTCTCCTGACCCAGACCAAGGTTTCTTGGCCCAGTTTCACTGCCGGCATACCTATGCAAGACATGTGCCAAGCGACCCGTTCAGTCGCCCCAAGGGGTTTTCTAGCAGATCCTGGGGTCATTACGGATGAATGTGAATGACAATTCTATTTGTTGCTACTGGGACCTTCCTTGGCCAGGGCTGGAGGTTCCCCCGGGGGCATGATCTGGGCGGAAAAACTCAACGGCAAGCTCCGGCACGCAAATGGCACGCAATGACTCCCGAGTCCCTGGCGCGGACTGCGGCGGCTTTTGACCGGGACGGCGGGAAAAGGACGGAGAAAGCGAAGCAGCGGGCAAAGCTCTGACGGCACCTACCGGCACCTCCTCCGACCGCCGCCCCGATCCATAGGCGGCGCTCCCCTGCCAAACACGCTGGCCAATGGCGTCCCTGCGCGGTGTCTCGAAGTCTGAACAGCGGAGGGGGATCGGGCTCCGAGCCCCACGCTTCTTAGCCTCCGGCCCAAAAGTTCTAAGGTCTTTTCGGAAGATCTTTACCGCTTTTTAAGCCAGAGACGAGGCTAAACTCCTACCAGACGCATTCTGTGCCAGGTGTTAACGGTAAGGCGTGAAACGTGGTCAGTTGGACATTCTGCTGGTGGAAGACGACGAGAATGGCGTTTTCTTTGTGCAAGAGGCTATTAGGAACGGCGGCGCAGGTCATGCCGTTCACGCTGTCCGCGACGGCGAGGAGGCAATCCGCTATCTGCGGGGCGAACAAGAGTATGCCGACCGGCAGAAATTCCCCTTGCCGAACATAATCATGACCAATTTTAAAATGCCGGCTATGAGCGGCCTCGAATTACTCCGCTGGTTGCGCACTCACCTTGAGTGCTCGATTAATCCCACCATCGTGTATAGCGGTTCGGCGAAGCGGGTGTGCGGAAGGCTTAGCGCCTGGGGGCAACCAGCCTGAACGAAAAGATCACGCCAGCAGAAAAATCCTCAGGGGGAAAACGCTACTGCCGCGCAGAAGGCAAGCCGGCCCTTTGGACTCCTAACCGGCGCTTTGCACCCTCACGCCGATTTCATGCGCTGCTAAGAACCTGGGGCGGGGAGTTTTCGCGCGGCTCCGGTTGAAAATTTTCAAATGCGAGACTCTATTTGCATGTCCTTAAAGCCGGTCCTGGCGGCGGAAGACGACGAGAACGACGTGATAATTTTGCAACGTCTGTTCTCGCGATGCCGCATAAAAAATCCCCTCATTGTGGTGAGCGACGGCGAAGACGCAATCGCTTACCTTAACGGCGAAGGCGTTTATGCGGACAAGCGGTATCCGCTCCCCGCCATGCTTTTGCTCGACCTGCGGATGAGACGCAAGGGTGGCTTCGAAGTCCTTGATTGGTTAGGCACAAAAACCAAACCTGCATTTCCAGTGGTTATTTTGACGGGGTTTACTGATCTAAGCCGGATGAAGGAGGCTTACCTCAAAGGCGCGCATTGCCTTTTGCTTAAACCTGTGGCTCAAACCGATTTCCTGTCCTTCATGGCGCAGTTCCAGGAGATCGAGATTGAAAGTCAATCGACTGCATCCGCCGCTTAATTTCACGGGCTTCGCGTCGCCCTGGTGCCGGGGTCCAGTGCGCCAACGTGCCGGTGCCAGGTGAAGGTGAAACGCGCACGGACAGCCCCGTCGAATTCTCTAGTCCGATCCAGCCTCTGCCTCTCCCCGTAAACCCCTGGGAGCGTTTCCAGCCCTCCCCCGGATTGTGCCTTCTGCTAATCGACGCGAGCTTGCTTGGTCTCTGCAATGGAGACCAGAGGGGTATCGACCTCGTGCCCTTCATCTGGCGCAGCCTCCTCCTGAGGGCTGCGCCTTTTCTTTAGTCGGAAGGATTGTCTAAAATTAGGGTTGATTTCTAGGGGCGCATGCGGGTCCCTTATGAACATGGGCAAAGGTCATCGGATCATTGAGCGCACAAGCAAGGTGCAGGCGGGCATAACTACCCTTTTGGTTTAAACCTCTGTGTCGAACCCTAGCAATTCATCGCGTCGGTCTTAGTTGTGGACGACGATCCTTGGGTCTCTGACTCTTTGAAGAGGGTCCTCACCTTTGGCGGGCATACGGTTGAGGCCGCTCCAGGTGCAGAGGAGGCGCTGGCCCTGTTTGAGCCGGGGAAGTTTGATCTGGTCATTGCCGATTACAAAATGCCCGGAATGCAGGGCGACGAGCTTGCAGCATTGCTCAAGGCGCGCGCTCCAGATCAAAAAATCATCATCCTAACCGGCCATGTCGAAGAGCTTCGGTCCCAGGATAAACCTCTGGCGGCAGACCTGGTGATCGGTAAGCCCTTCGCCCTGCGGGAATTTCTCGAAGCGATCAATAAGCTCTTGAACCGTGCGGACTGATATTGCCCCGCCCCTCCTGCCGCCCGCTCCCCCTGCCTCGTGTTCTGCTGACGAAATTCTGAGGCACGGGCGCAGGTCGGGCGAAATCGCGTGCCCTGGCTTTCGTGATTCGTAATGCCCATTAAATAGACATCGCTTCGCATAGGGACTTTACCCTATAGCTACAACCCCTCGCACGGCGGATTTTGCCGGGTTGTTTTCGTTGCTATGCCCGATAAAGCGCTCTTTCTGCTCGTCGAGGATTCCGAGGATGACGCGCTTTTGCTTCGGCACGTCTTCCGAAAGGCCAATATTACCAACCCTCTCCACGTAGTAAGAACCGGGGAGCAAGCCGTCGAATACCTGAGCGGCTTCGGTCGCTATGCGAACCGCGCCGAATTTCCGCTCCCCTCTCTTGTCGTGCTCGACCTCAAGATGCCGGGCATGGATGGCTTCGGGGTTCTGAAATGGATTCGACACCAGCCGGCCTTTGAGAGTTTGCGGGTAGTCGTGCTCTCGGGTTCGGGCGCTCCGGAGGACATCAACCGGGCCTATATACTTGGGGCCAATTCCTTCCTCACGAAACCCAACACCTTCGAGGAGTTTGTCCAAGTCAGTCAGGCCCTCAGCGGTTATTGGCTCGGGATTGCCGAAGCCTCTCAGAATTCTCGCCCCCGCGTCGGCAGCCCCCGAAGCAAAGAATGTGTAACCGAATGAGCCGGATGCGCGGGTAAACAGGAGCGGCCCGGTCCCGCCGGTGCTTGGGGCAATTGGGTTATCCGCTCTGCTTGGACGCCCGAAAGCGCGCACATACGCGCGGAATAACTGGCGAAACGTATCTCATATAACTTCACGGCACCCAATTCTGGTCATGAATATCACGGTCTGGTTTGAATGCCGGCAAGAACCGGTTCTCGCTTGCTTTATCCTGATTGGCCCGGTCCCGCTCCTCAGAGGACATACCACTGAATGTCTGGCAACCGGCAGAGCCAAACAGCACGGTCGTCAACAACATGAGCTTTAGTAGGCGCAATGGCCGTGGCGCAGAATTGTTGTTCGTGTCCATGTGACCCAACAATTATTTAACGGTCCATTCACATAATGCGTCATGTCGATCCACAATGCAATCTCGTGGCACGACAAGCTTTTTCGCCGCTCTCGAACAACGCCAGAGAGGACCCTGCCGCCCGTCCCGGCTCGGCCAAAATCCTGTCGCCCATGCCGCCGCACTCTGCCTGGTTCGAAACGAGCGGAACGGGCTCGCGGCATCCGGGGCAGTGATCTCGTTAGGGCTCAAATTTTGTTTCGCAGTGCTCACAATACTTGCCCCCGGACTGTCTCGAAAATTCCTTTTTGCAAACTGGGCAGCGCCAATAAAAAGACCAGAAAATACCGAGTGCCGCACAGCCGAAAAGCAAACCGTAGCCGATCACCTTGCGGGCAACGGGGGTGTCAAGCAACTGCATAGTCAAAATCCCGCTAACGGCAATTGGTAAAAAGCTCTTCCGAATAATCGTCAGGACTTTGTGACGACGTCGAATGAATTCAATCTCGTCTGGCGTGCCTTGTTTCATGGCGACAGACCCATAACCATTATTTTGCAATCAATGGCCCTTAAAGCGACGGCCCGCAGCCGCTTTGTCCAACCCGCGAGGTAAGCAGCGCGCCTGGACACGAAAAATTCAAGAACGGTTCAGCCCGGCGCGCTGCCTACCGCGCATCCCTGTTGGGCATGGTCAGTGTTTCTTGAGTCTGGGTGTGAACTGAAGAAATCCACCCCCCAACTGAACGTCATACTCCTTCCCGGAGCGCACGTAGCGCATCAAAAGCCCGGCGGGACCCCAGGGCTCAGCGCTGCCATCTCTGGGCCTCGGCTCAACCTGCAAATTCAACTGAATTTCGTCGCTTGGGAAAGCCGTCGCCGTAATGACCAACTCTCTGCCCTCGCCGAGAGGTACACGCTTTGGGGTCTGCGGCAGCAACTCGATCTCGCCTAGCTTCTGCACCTGCGCACCGGGAGGAAGCTGAGGTTTCGAGCAACCCGGCGACAAGAGGATAGCGAACAGAACAGCCGCGTAAATACTCATGAATAGTGGTATTCGCATAAAGCGTGCAGTTGCCGAACGTTCCGAATCAGCGAGCCCGCGCCTCTGACCACTCGCATGCAACCGAGGCTCAGTCGCGGGGCTTCGCTGAATTCGGTTGGTTAGACCAGGTGCTCTGTCCATAACCAACCCTTCCTGATAAGGCCGAACGCCAAAACCCCGAGCAGGCACAACGTTGTGGCGCCCGGTTCCGGCACAGTGATACCCTCTCGAAAAATCATGTCCTGATTGTCCTGCGGCACGCCGCCGTAAATTAGTCGTCCTCCCGGATAGTTCATATCAATTGTCTGCCCGTTTACGACAGCCGAAACAGGAACCTCAATCGTCCAGCCTGAATCTCCAGCAAGTTGAATGACTTCCAAAACGTAGAGGTCGCCCGCTACCAGCGGCACTGTGCTTGAAAACGCGAAATGAGTGTTGCTTTGGGAAGATGCCGCTGATCTCACGACCTGATCACTCAGTCCCAAAACGGGACTCGCAATATTGCCTTGGTGAATAGCGATTTCAAACGTGCCTGTATTAGTAGCTATCCGGTTATAAAGGTTTACGTCGGCAAAATCCAATCCTTGCAATGAGGGGGTGAATTCTTGTCCTGTTTCAGCCACCAGCGATGGAAGAACTGCATCGTAATGAAAGAATTGATACCCACCGCCTGTAAATACTGGTGGTTGAAGGCTCTGGTCTATCAACAACCCTTGAGCGTATGATCCCGAGGCAATGACGCACGAGAGAAGCAGTAAGAATTGAAGCGGTCGAAATGCTGTCAATGTTGGTGTCTGCATAGGTCGGCGATATTGTCTAAGCATTATTCAACAAACCTGTTCGTATATGGATTGCCCTAATTTCGAATGCAAGTCTTTTATCATCAACTACATGTCAAAATCTTTCTCTCTCTCGCTTTGCATGCCCCCGCGCCCCTTTTGTTTTGGGTCTTGCTCCAGCCCTGGCGCTTCGGCCCCGCCCCGTCAATGTTCACCGCCATCGCTTTGCACCCACTGCCCAGGCCCGCGCTGAGTCCTTTGCCGGGGGAGCCAGCGCGGAACACGGACTCAATCGAGCCCGGGGCGGCTAACCAGGTTCAGCGCCTGGCTCGGTCCCAGCCTGCTTGTGTTTCTCCCACCGCCATACCAATCCGTCTTCGGGATCGACGACCTCACCCACGTATAGGAACCCACATTTGGTCAAGACCCGCTTTGAGGCGTTCCCTTCCGGGCGTGTGTGCGCTCGCACAACGCGAACCTTGCCGCTACCGAATGCAAAGGCTGTCAGTGCCGCTGCTCCTTCTGTAGCGTATCCCTTCCCCTGATGATCGGGAAAAATACCATAGGCAATCTCGACTGCGCCGTCGTCTGTTGGGGGTCCCTTGAAGCCTCCTTTCCCCACGACCACGCCGCTGTCGCCAAGCAAAAAGGAAAAGCCATGGACCCAAGGATCGGGGCAAGTCGAGCTTTGAAACCGGGCCAGCCAGTCGGCTGACAAATTCGCCTTCTCGGACGGCGTCATCGCCTCGATCATCGCGTGGACTTCCTCCACCGTCGACGAAACCAGCTTGAGGTTTTTGTTTTGGATTTGCATTTGGCTCAGCGGCGAGTAGTCAAGGGGCCGAACTATTTTCAACGAACATACAGGCCAAAACCTCTCCAGTTCAACGTCGAAAAAAGCCGCCCCTCCCGGCCCCAAACCGGCGTCCGCCTTGAACCGGACGCACGTCCGTAATGGCTGGAATTGTCGCCGCCCCGAGGCGTTTGGCAGACTCCTCTCGACTCCGGGCGGATCTCGTCCCGCAACGGTCCCGCTCGGAAATCAGGGGCGCGTCCACAAAACGCGCCCTTTTGTTTTTGATCTGGCGCTTGGCCGTCGGGTGTCGGTAATCGACAAGAAAAAGGGACGACCCGTTGCCGAGTCGTCCCGCAAGGAACCCAGATTACCTCTTCGTAATCCCGCGAGGAGTTTGCGCCCGGGCCGGATTTTGATCAACGGCGGAGAGGTGACGACGCGGTTACAATCTGGAGACGCAGAAGGCCCTGCCCGCACTTGTGCTGATTTGCGGGCGGTGGCGATACCAAATCAGCAAGGCCAATCCTCCAACGGCCAGCAGCTCAAATGGCGAGGGTTCTGGAACGGGTATGACTTTCAAGCTGTAAAGATCGCCACTGGCTGTAATGACCGATCCAAAGAATTCCAGAAGAGTCGTCGAACCAGATAACATCGTAACGCTAAACGCCCCCTGCAAGTCCTGCCATGCGGGACCAAAAGTAAAATCGGGGGAGCCCATGCTGGCGGTTAGAGTTGTGGAAAAGATCGGAGGTTGGGCCGGACTGTCCTCGAAAGCATTAAACTGGAGCGTGTCTGTGCCAACAAATCCTTGAAAGCTCAAGCCGACGCGGGCACTTGGCCCGGTCAAGCCATGCGCCTGGAAGTCAAAGTGAGTAAACTCGAATGTGAAAGAGTCGCCCGTGTTGAGGGATATCTGGCTGGTAGCGACGCCCGGGATATTTGCCGACAGGCCGAGAATAAGCAGCAATCGTTTCATGTATGAGAGCAGGTTTACAGGTCGCCGGCCATTCTGTAACTGTGCGTTTGAACGCACACGCCGCGCCGCGCGCTTCGCCGGTTTTTAACTTCCTGCTCGGCACCTGCCCAGCTCCCCGGCTTGCTTTGGGAGCGCCGGCAACCCAACCGAGAGAAGCGGCACCGTTTCATTGGCCTGCGCGTAAGCTTCGATCAGATCGGAGTCCGACCGCACGACAGCGCCGGCACCGCCAAAAAGGAGTTTCATCTCTAACTTCCTGAGTAGCGCGCGGGAGGCGGGGATCAATTCCAGGAGCCGCGCCTGTTCGTTCTTGCTGACAGCGACGTTGCGCTTGTTGCACGCCTCCAGCCATTCCGCCAGACGTTGCACGTCCTCGATGCCGGTCATGCGGTGAGGAAAGGCCGGCATTTCTTTTCCGGTGCGGCCCTCGGCCTGGTCGGCGCGAATGTTTGCGATCCGAGCGTCTCGGCACGCCTTTGCTTCTTCCAGGTCCTTGGTTTTGAGGGACTCCTGGAAAAGCTGACCGCCCACGCTCGCGTTTAAGAAGTAAACGCCCGACGCCGTGGCCTTTATGATGTTCCGCACTCCGACAGAGATATAGCGTTTGGGCTTATCCGCTTTGCCGTTGCCAGGATTTTCAGCCCGACTCATGGACTGAAATGGTCGCGCCTCGCGCACATTCCCCAATCGGCAGGCGAACCTCGCGAGATAAAAGCTGAGGAGATAATGCTTCGGAAATCTCCCCTGGACCTCGACAAGAACCTTCCGCGCCTCCCGCGTCCGACCCTGGAAGTTGAGCGCAGAGGCCAGAGCGATGAAACCTCCTACCTCGTGCGGCGCGATCCGACACAGGTTCCTGGCATCCTTCGTGGCTAAGTCCCATTTCTTTGCCGTGCAAAAAGCCATGTAACGCGCGCAAAGAGGGTCAGGATGCAATCGGGCCTGCGGCGGAAGTTTCTCCAGTTCCTTGATTGCTTCGGACCAGTCGCCGAGTCCAAGCCAGCCTTCGGCGGCTTCGAGGTGCCGTTTGTCAATCGCTCGGAGGGACATGCAGACGGACAGGTGTCCGATTAACGCGGCTGAAAATTCTCGACAAACAGGTATCCCGCGATCACCGCCATGAGCACGCCGCAAAATGCGACAATGGCCCAGTTTATGCCTTTGCCCGCTATTTTCATCGTGACAGCCGCTATCCTGCCGCCTTGTTCGCGATTCAGACTTAATCCCAGGAGCGGGATCAAATTGAGGGCCAGCGCGGCAAGCAAGCCGCCCAACACCAATACAGGACTAATGAGCAGGTTTGGGACGCCGAACCGGAGCAGACCAGAAGTTACCAGCAGGGCGGCGGGCAGAGTCAAAACCAGGCCGAACGTTGCGGATTGTTTGCTTTTCATAAGAGTTATGGTTTTGTGTTATTGCTTTGTATCACAAAGTATCCATCTCCTCCACGTTTGTCAACCGTTCCGACTGCCTCACCGCAGGGCCAGTGTAGATTGCGTTCCGGACCGGTGCCCTCTTCCGGGCCGCATTTTTTGCATCTTACCCGCTCAAAAAAAGGAGCGACCCGTCGGTTAAAACGGATCGCTCCCCGCTGAATCCCCAACAGCGCCCACCGAGGTTATTGACACCGACCCAGCGATTTTGTTTCAGAAATCGCGACGATTAACCGGCGAGCCAACAGCGCCAGAACGTCCGGGTGCGCTCGTCTCTCTGGCGTGATTTGCTCAAGCTCCTCATTGGCCTCGCGCCAATTTCCCAAACCGAGCCAGCCTTGGGCGGCGTCCAGGTGACGTTTGTCGTGAGGCTCAAGCTCCTTCACGGCCTTATCCTTGCCCAACTCCGGGAGGCGGCGCGGCGGGCTTGTCGGACTTCCGACGCAGCCGGACCCGGATCTCATCCCTGAAAGTGTAGCCGTTCAGGTCGAAGTTCTGAGCCATGCTCAAGGCCGTCTTCCGAAAGGCTTGCCCACGGAAGATGAAACGCATGCCAACGGGCAGGTCGCCGAAGCGGACCGTGTTCGGCTGGCGGCTGGGTTCTTGTTGTCTGGCATGGCAGAGAGGTTGCCGCAGCCGTTTTCTCTTTGCAAGCGGTCCAGCGTTGCCAGCGCTTTTACGGGCAACGCAAATCGATAATCGGAGTTGGCGGGAGGTTTAGACCGGCGGATCTGCCGCGAATTCCGGCGTGGGTAATCTCTTGCAAGTTGTGATCTACCAGAGTAGAATCGGGCGACCCCAGCGGCCATCATGGCACAACATATCTTAATAGCGGACGATGATCCGCTCATGCTTCGGCTTTACGGGGCTTACCTTGAAGCGGCGGGCTATCGGATCAGCACGGCAATAAATGGTGAGAAAGCGCTCGAATTGGTCGTTGTCGATCCACCCGACCTCATCATAATGGACGTTGTAATGCCAGAAATGGGCGGGCTGGTCGCGTTACGACAATTGAAAGCGCAGCCGACCACCGCAGCCATACCTGTAGTCGTGATCACGAGTATCCAAGCTTATCAGGTTAGCGCGCAGGAGGCAAAAACGTTGGGCGCGACTACCTTCCTGACAAAGCCATTCAGCCTGCCCTCATTACTGGCGGAGGTGCGCAAGGTGCTAGGGGAGCCAGCGCAAACCTAGAGCGGCGGCCCGGCCAAACTGAGCGGAAGAGCACGGCTTGTGTAATCACGTGGAGCAGCAAAATCTCGCCGCAGCCCTAGAAAAAGAAAGAGGGGCGGCTCGCAACCACGCAAGCCGCCCCATATGAACCGCAGTCACCCAACGGAAGTTAGACCCCGCAGGGCTGAATTTATTCGTGCGTGCATCGACAACAATCTTGAGCATGTTGATTTGGTGCTGCGGTGGCCCGACGGGCATTATGATTTATTCACTGTCCCAATTCGATAATCCCTGCGCAGCGGTCACGGCTTGGTTGGGTTGGCCTTCTGGGCATCAGCCGGCGTTCGATTTTCAGCCAAAACCAACCGACTATGGCGAACCTGGAGCGTGCGCGGCCTCGACTACCGGTTCGGGAGGAATATCCTCGGCGCGGCTTGTTGGTGACAGCCACGCAACGTCCAGGTCTTTGACGATTTCCACAAGCCCCGATAAGTCTGCGGGCTTAACCTTGTAATCACGCGCGCCCAGCTTTTTTGCCCTGGTCATGTCCTCTTCGCGTGGAGACCCAGACAGGACTACTACCGGCACGTGAGCAAGATCAGGCCGCTCCTGCATCCAGGCCAGAACCTCAAAGCCGTCCATCGCTGGCATGTTCAAATCCAAAAGCATTAAGCTTGGCAGAGGGTAGCGGTCCCTGTCGCTGTAAGGAGGCGAGCCGCCGAGGTAATCGACAGCTTGCTGTCCGTTAGACACGGCGAAAATCGAACGGTCCAAGCCTGCCTTTTTGAAAGCTAACCGAAGCAGGTCCCGGTCGTTTTCCTCATCGTCAGCTATGAGGACGTTCAATTTCACTATCACGGCACTAATAACAAAAACTAACAATTGAGTCAAGCATTAAATGGAAAGCATTAAATGGAAAGCGCAAACCATGTCACCCGTGTCTGACGGAGCGGCGGAGGGCCACCGCGCCATAAAAGAAAACCGTGTCCTTACCGTTGTCCAGAAGCACGGGCGCAGAGATTTCGGCCTGATCGGTTTCCTAATTTGATTTGGCGTATTTGGCACAATTTGAGTGAAGTGCAAAAACAAGCCGCCCTCAGGTATGACTCTGGGGCGGCTGTCGCAACCAAAACAAAACAACTCGACAATTTAAGCATTCCAGGTGCCAAATCAGGGTTGCGATTGAGGTGTTAGGATGCAGTAGAAATAAGGCCTGCCGGAGTGCGGGGCAAAGGGCAGCCGACACGCGGAGGTTGGGCAACGGTGCCAAGTGCCCCAGACGCGCGGACCCGCTCTGCCCGGGCCAGGTGGTCGGCGGAGTTGGTGCCAGGGTTCGGGGCGCACCTGCGCAAGATCAGGCTGCTTCTGCATCCAGGTCCAGAACCTCGGAGCCCTCCCGTTGGAGCCGGTCGATGACGTCTTTAACCAGGCTAACCAGTTGCCGAAAATAGAGCGGCTTTTTCAAGCAAAGGTTTGCCCCCAAAGCGTGAGCGCAGTCGCAGTCCGTCGGGACGTGTCTTTCATCATCAGCCCGGTTTTCATGGACGCGGATTTTGCCAGGCTGTCGGGAGGCTTGTCTCCTGGGTGATGACCCACTAGCAAAAATCTGGGGGCAGAAAGGCGCGCCTGCCCGGCTCATCGCGAGCGAATGAGGTAGAACCGCCGAGGTAATTTGTCCATTGGCGATCTTTAAAATAGCACGAGCCGCCAGTAAGGCTGTTGGTTTGCAGCGGATACCAGGGGTGAGCGGAGGGGCCGCTCAATCCCCTGGGTCTTCGGTATGATCGTCGCCATAGATGGCGCGCTTGCGGTCGATGAGTCTGGCCCTGGGGTCGGAGAGGGGAGTCGGAGATAGTTTGGAGCTGGCTGGCGTATTGGCGGAGTTCGGCCGGGTGGCGGCCAAGTTTCTGGCGAAGCCATCTGAGGCGGATGAAAACCAGCCCTTTGGTGCAGCGACATTCGCGGGCTATTTCCTTTGGGGACATGCCATCGGCGCAATAGTAGAGGAAAACAGCGAAGGGCGGGGCTTTCTGGAATTTGTGTTTGGAGGCGAGCGATTTGAGCAACGCGACAGCCTGGACTGCGACATTTTCGCCGAGGGGTTCTTTCGGTTGAGGGGTGAAAGCGGCTAACAGTTCGCCGGGCGGACGGACAGTGCCGGCGGGCGTGAGGGTGAGGTGGGAATCGAGGGGAAAGAAGGCGGCGCGGGCGTGGGCGAGGTGTTCCTGGGAGACGGCGTCGAGGTAATGGCTGGTCGGGGCAAACAGGATAAACGGGCGCTGAAGACGGACGGCGAGCTGGGCAGTGATGCTTTGAAAGGCGGCGCGGCTAAATTGGATGGTGAGGATGACGGGGACGGCATCGGCAGACCAGGCGCCAACCTGGACGGTGTTGGAGAGTCCGAGTTCGGCGGTTTTGGGGTCGCAGGCGAAGGCTTTGCAGACGGCGCGGGCGAGTTTGGGGCGGTTGACCTGGAGGGGTGTGACTTCGGCGAGGGTAAGGTCGAGCGGCGGGCAGGTGGGAGGGGTGCAGCGGCAGGTCGCCCGGAAGAGGGAGGATGGATTAATGGATTGTTGGATTAATGGGGGAACGGGGGCCGGGGAAGATGATGGATGGTGCGGAAGGGATGATGGATGGTGGATGGTGGATGATGGGGGGCCAGGGGAGGATGATGGAGGGTAGGAAATGGATGATGGCACCGAAGAAAAGGATGAAGCGGGAGGCGTTTCGTGGAGGGATGACGAGAACGAGGAAGAGGAGGATTCAGGGGCAATGGGGACTTCGTGCCAGCAGCCGCACTGGCGCGGACAGGGAAAGGAATCGACGGTGTTGGTTTTGGGTTGGAGAAAAGCGGCGGCATAGGGCGCAAAGTCGCCGGCGAGTCGGGCGCGCCAGATGGCCGGGACGGCGGAGAGGCCGGGGAGATCTTCGAGAGTTTTCCAGAACGGACTGGGGGTCATAGGTCCCGGACGAGGTCGGGGATACGACATTTGAGGGCCCGGGCAATTTTGCCGAGGGTTTCGAGGGCAATTTTTCGCTCGGCGCGTTCGATGTTGCCGATGTAGTTCCGGGTAAGGCCGGCTTTTTCGGCAAGCTGCTCCTGGGTGAGGTGCGCGCGGTTGCGCTCGAGGCGGATGGTGCGCGCCAAGAAGAGGGGTTCGGGATACTGAAGGCCGCTCGGCAGAGGGCAGGTCATCTTTCGATCTTTGTGGTCAGGATGTTTGTGCTTTCCGCCGCCACAGCAAGGGTGGTGTCCGAAACGATCACCTCAACATGCGTGGCCGATGCGGGTATTTTCGCGCTTTCCTTTCCGTCGAGCAACAGCCGATCTTTTTCAACGCGAACCTCATGACTGCCGAACCGGATGCTGGCGGCATCGTTCTCTGAGTAAATAGCGATGGGACCACCCGCGGACACAGTTTTGCCGGCAGCGAGGATTTTGGCGGGATCAACGTCCGGGTAGGTGCCGGCCGGAACGTCAATGGACGCTTTGATTTCGCGGCCAGCGACCGTCATCGAAGCTGATGAGTGGACTGTCCGCTGGTGGTTGCAACCGGCAGCCGCGGTGATTAACGCTGCTGTTCCGAGTGTGAATGAAAGAATTGCAACTAACTTGCAGGTTGTGTTCATGATTTGGTGTGTTGGTACCGTCGTGCTGCCGAGCAAGCGTCGAGGCCCAACATTGATTATCAGGCGGTTTGTGCATGGCACCGTTCGGGCTGGCTTTTTGTCAACGGGTTTACGAAAGCAGAACTGCGAGTTTTTCTCAAGGACCATCGCAGAAATAAAGCGAGGTAAATCGGAGCAATTTTGGCTGGCAATGTGCCGGGCACGCGGCATAGGCTGAGCAGGTCCCATTGGATTTGATGCAGCGAAGGCGGGAAGGCGCGGAGCCAGAGCTTTTATTCCTGGTGCTGAGGGGGCGAGAGATTTGATCTGTTGGAACGCGGCCGGGTTACCGAGGGGAGGCCGGGGTGGGCGAGGGATAGCTCGACGTCTTTGAAGCCCATTTGGAATGCGAGATTGATGGCGGCCCTTTTGGTTTGAAGGTCGAGAGCCTCCTCCGGACGCGTCGTCCACTCGCCCGGGGCTTTGAAGTACAGCCCCGTTTCGGTGCTGCGGAGGAGAACTCGCATTTGGGGTTCCGGATGACTCTCTGCCTCGGGCAGCGGCGGCGCAGGCAGGGATACGCCGGGCGGTTGGCCAATACACAACCAATAGCCGCTGAGCGCCTGGGTGACTTCGACAAATTTGTGAAAGTCGTTGGGTTTGGTGAGGAAGGAGTTGGCCCCTAGTTTGTAGGCGCGGTTGATATCCTCGGGGTCGTTGGAACCTGTCAGCACCACTACCGGCAGGGTTTTTAAGGCCGGCTGCTGGCGAATCCACTTCAGCACCTCAAATCCATCCATCCTCCCGGGCATTTTGAGGTCGAGGAGCACGAGGGCGGGGAGGGGAAACCCGGCGCGGTTGGCGTAACGGCCCAGCCCGCTGAGGTACGCGACGGCCTCCTCGCCGCTCGTGACGACCTGGAGGGGGTTATTGATGTTGGCCTTGCGAAAGACCTGGCGGAGCAAAAACGCGTCATCCTCGGAATCCTCGACGAGCAGAAAGAGGGCATGATCGCGCATATCGGCACGAAATAACCAAAGTAAAGTGCCTCACGCGGGCGTTTGGGGCCAATGGGGTGAAGGCCCCAAGGGGGACCTGCGCATCGAGGAATAGACCAAGCCCTTTCTCGACGGGTAAGCGCCGCTCCGTTATGGCAAACTGACCCGGTCAGAATTCCTCCCGCAATTTGCGAGCTCCTTCCAGGCCTTCCGTAGTGACGGCCGGGGCCTCATTGAAATCAAGCCAGAATCCTTTGATCAATTTGGCCAAGTCGGTCCTCTTGCCCACGGCCGATGGCTTGACTACAAATGCATTGGCACCCAATTCATAGGCCCGCTCAATATCCAGACGATGAGCCGAAGAGGAAAGAACGATCACCGGCAGACATCGTAATGTCGGCTGATCATGCAACCATTGCAAAACTTCCAGGCCCGTCATGCGAGGCATTTTCAAATCGAGGATCAGCAGATAAGGAAGCGGAAACTGACTGCGATCGGAAAACTTCCCAACACCTGCCAGGTAATCAATCGTCTCCTGACCATCATGGACGATCTGAAGAGGGTTTTGAACGTTCGCCTCCTTGAGGGCGTGTTGGAGAAAAAACACATCGTTGGCATCATCCTCGGCAACTAACAGGCAATACACCTGTTTCATTCGTCAGCCTTTGGTAATTGCAGCCAGAACCGGCTGCCTTTGCCCGTCTCGGATTCAACTCCCACTTCGCCCTTCATTCGATCCACGGCTTTGCGGACAATGGCCAACCCGATCCCGGTCCCCTGGTATTGGTGATTGCCATGGACGCGTTGAAACATCTCGAACAACTTTGTTTGGCCGGCTTTATCAATGCCGATGCCATTGTCTTCAAACCAAAGGCGCATTTTATGGTCGACGGGCTCGGGGTAAACCCGAACCTGGGGCTTCACGCCAGGGGCGACAAACTTGACGGCGTTGTCGAGGAGATTGGTGATGCATTGAGTTAAAGAAGCTCCGTGCCCCATGATTGGCGGCAACGGACCTTCGATCCGAATCTCCGCTTTCGGTTTTTGGAATTCCGGGCGCTCTTGAATGATAGCCTGGATCAATCTCTCAACGTCCACCGGTTCCAGCACGATGGCTTGCCTGGAAAGGCGCGTATAGGCAAGGACGTCCTGAATCAATCGATCCACCCGCACGGCAGATTTGATGACATTTTTGAGATGATCAGTGCTAGCGGCACCCATTTTCTGCGCGTCATTCTCCAAGACAAGTTCGGAATAACTTTGAATGGCACGCAGCGGAGCGCGCATGTCATGCGACAGGCTGTAACAGAATGCTTCAAGTTCGGCGACGGTGGACCGCAATTGTTCGGTGCGCGCGTGGACCGCCGTTTCGAGCTCCTGAGCGTGGGCCTGGAGCTGTCTCTGTGTTTCGCGAAGAGCTTTCTCGGTCTCTTTTTGGGCGGTGATATCGCGGGCGATCTTCGACGCGCCCACAATACGGCCGGTTGAGTCTCTCACCGGAGAAACGGTCAGCGAAACATCAATCCGGCGTTTGTCTTTACAAATGCGCACGGTCTGGTAATGCTGAATCCGCTCTCCGTTTCTAAGCCGCGACAGAATCTCCAGCTCTTCCTTCTTTTTGTCGTCAGGAACCAGCATCATGATCGATTGGCCAATCGCTTCACTGGCGGTGTAGCCAAAGATGCTTTCCGCGCCATGATTCCAGCTTTGAATAGCTCCCTCCAGCGACTTGCCAACGATCGCGTCATCAGCATTTTCAACGATCGCCGCCAATTTCCGGGCCGTCATTTCTGCCGCGCGGCGCGCCGTCACATCGCGGAAGACCAAAACAACGCCGCTCAGGTTTCCGTCCGGTTCACGAATCGGCGCGGCGCTGTCATCAATCGGCCGCTCGGCGCCGTCCTTCGCAACGAGAATGGTGTGATTTGCCAATCCCACCACCACGCCGGTCTGGCGAACCTTGGTGACCGGATTCTCAACCACCTGCCGGGTGGCTTCGTTCAGGATCTTAAACGACCTTTCCAAGGGAACGCCAAATGCCTCTTGCTGGTTCCAGCCCGTGAGTTTTTCGGCGACGGGGTTCATGAAGGTGACGCGCCCCTCGCTGTCCGTTGCGATCACCGCGTCTCCGATGCTAGTCAGCGTCTTCGAAAATAATTCCTTTTGTTGGCTGGCCTCCCGAGCCGCAGCTTCGCGATTTTCAATCTCGAGGGAAATCTTTCTGAACATCCAACCGAGGAACAACAGACACGCCAACCCTGAAGCCACAAAGGTTGCGGTTCGAACACTCGCCGCCTGGTAAGCAATGCGGTTGGCTGCCTCAAACCGGGTGTGCGCGCTGGTCTCCAACCGCGCGGTCTGATCCCGAATCTGATCCATGATCTCCTTGCCACGGTTGCTTCGTACAATCGTCAGAGCCGCCTCCAACCCTTGATCTCGTCGCAGAAGAACGGTCTGGTTGAGTTCGTCGAGCATCTGTCCGGTGAGCCGGGTCAGGTGCTCCACTTCATTTTTGGGAAGGACCCCCGTGGCAGCGAGTTGGCGCAGTTCCTCCAATTCCTTCTGGATCTCTGACAATCCCTCCCGATAAGGGGCAAGGTAGGATTCTTCGCCCGTAAGCAAGTATCCACGCTGGCCTGTTTCGGTATCTTTTAGAATGGACAGGAAATTTTTCAGGTGATAAGCGACGCTAAGTTCCCCCGCCATCTTCCTGTTCGCCCTCAGTGCGTTCAGGCCGATCTCGTGATCAATAACCACGCTCCCTAGCAATAGCAGTGCGGCGAGCGAGAAAAGGACTATCATCAAGCGCTTGGCCGGTTTCATGTCAGAGCCTTTTGCTGGAATCGATCAGATTCCAGACGCTCAGGGGGGCAAACGAGCCCCCACTGACAGTATCTTCATATTGACCGGCCCGCCATTGGGGTGAAACACTCCCCAGCGCTTTAGCGGCTCTTATGCTTAGCGAAACGCTTTCATGGAGAGCGTATCAGGGGCCAGGGGGCCTTATTCGGGGTGGCAGCAGGGCCACGGCAACCGGGTTTACTCGCTCAATGGGTTGGTCCGCCGGGGCGGCGGCTGTTTGGGGCAGGGACAGGACGGGCCGGGAGGCGTCGGGGGCTGCGCTCGTCCACAACCAATATCCGCTGAGGGCCTGGCTGATTTCGACGAACCGGTCGAAATCGGTGGGTTTGGTGAGGAAGGAGTTGGCGCCGAGTTTGTAGGCGCGGTTGATGTCGGCGGCGTGGCCGGAGACGGTGAGGACGACGACGCGGAGGCTCATGAAGGCGGGCTGCCGGCGAATCCACTCGAGGACTTCAAAGCCATTCATGTCGGGCATGTTGAGGTCCAGGAGGACGAGGGCGGGAAAGGGGTGCTCGGCGCGATTGGCGTAGGGTCCAGACCCGCTGAGATAGGCGAGGGCTTCCCGGCCCCCTTTGACGACTTGCAGGGGATTGATAATATTGGCCTTAAGGAAGACGCGGCGGAGTAAAAACACGTCCTCCTCGGAATCTTCGACGAGCAGAAAGAGGTCGTCACCGGGCATAAAGTAATATAGGAGTATGGCGCAGACGCGAAAGTTCGATAATGGGGTGTAACCCGCAGGGATTGGGTTTCGGCTGAAGGGGGCAGAGCGGCGAGGCAATTCGAGGCAAGGCCGCAGGTCAAGGACGGGCGCGGACGCCCGTTGAACTCGCAGGGCGCGGACGCCTGCGCTACGCAATGATTTGGGTTCGAATCAGGCGTGGGGAGCGCGGGAGTGGCGGTCGAGGATGTTTTGGACGGCGCGGAGCATTTCTTCCATGGTGGTTTTGCGCAGGTAGAGGTCGGCGCCAGCCTGGAGCATGGTCTGAACGGTTTGGTCATCGTGCTCCATGCCGGTGTAGAGGATGAACGGGACGGTGGCGTGGTCTTTTTTTAAAACTTTGAGGAGGTCAACGCCGCTCTGGCCGGCGAGGTTGACATCGAGGATAATCAAATCGAGCTTGGCGTTTTTGGCCTGGGCGACGGCATCAGCGGGGTCTTTGGCGGTGAGGACTTCGTAACCGGCGTCTTTGAGGAAGATGATGGGGATCTGGCGCCAGTCGGGTTCATCGTCCACGAAAAGGATTTTTTTAGGCATAGGAGTTCTCCGGGTGTGCGAAAGGAAGGGCAGTTGCTGAACGCATCAGGCAGGGACATTACGGGGAGGCATTGGGGATGTCAACGGGTGACCAGACCGATCAGACCGACGAGACCAGGGTTAAATGGTTAAAAGAGTTAAAAGAGTTAAATGGGTTAACTGGGGTAAATGAGTTAACTGGGGTAAATGAGTTAATTGGGGTAAATGGGGTAACTGAGTTAAATGGGTTAAATGGGTTAACTCAGTTAACTCAGTTAACCCGGGGTGACGCGGGCCGATTCAGACGACTTGCCAGGCGCTGGTCTGGAGCGGGTCAAGCCGGGGGCGGGGCTCGGCGGCGCGGGGCTCGGCGGCGCGGGGTGCGGTGGGGCTGAGCTTGCGCGCCAAGGCCTGGATGCATTCGACCAGGGCCCGCAGGTTGCCCTTTCGCAAATAGTAATCGGCGCCCTGCTCCATCAGGCGATGAACCGGTTCGGCGTCGTGCTCGAGTCCGGTGTAAAGAATGACGGGCGCCTCGGGGCGAGTTATTTTCAGGGACTTCAACAGTTGAACGGTGTCTTCGCCGGCCAGGTTGACGTCCAGGATGATCGCGCCCAGGCCGCCGCCGTCGGCGCGAACCTTCGCTTCGGCGGCGCTGCCGGCGGTAACGACCCTGAAACCGGCCAGTTTCAAAAAGGTGCCGACGGTCAGGCCCCAGGCGGGCTCATCATCCACATGAAGGAATTTGTTCCACATAAGCGATTCCTAAATCA